>RCNG010003113.1_pt1 | contig 15108 bp, 9 predicted proteins | sample 2041371 | NCBI WGS metagenome assembly RCNG01 (sample SAMN09708227, study PRJNA481090) | Marine sediment metagenome, whole genome shotgun sequencing project. | biome: marine sediment; feature: ocean; material: sediment; isolation source: Sewage treatment plant 1 marine sediment (STP1) ... | reverse complement strand
GCAGGAGAAAGCATCGTTACATCAGGCCAGTTTTTAATTGATTCAGAAGCCAGCATGCGCGGTAGTTTAACGCGCATGACGGATGAATCGGAAAGTAAAAGAGAGATGACGGACGGTGTGTCGAGTGGTGATACACCGGGTGACGAGGAGCACAGTGATGAGGAAAACCGCCAATGATCGAAAAAATTATCGACTGGTCAATCGACAACCGGTTCATGGTGCTGATGCTGACATTTATTATTGTTGGCCTGGGTTTTTATGCAATAAAGCAAACTCCATTGGACGCCTTGCCTGATTTGTCCGATGTGCAGGTTATCATCAAAACAAGTTATCCGGGACAGGCCCCGCAGGTTGTTGAAGACCAGGTGACCTACCCATTGACCACCGCCATGCTGTCGGTTCCCAAAGCTACCAATGTCCGTGGTTACTCCTTTTTTGGTGACTCTTTTGTTTATGTTATTTTTGAAGATGGCACCGATCTGTACTGGGCACGCTCACGTGTGCTTGAATACTTGAGCCAGGTGACAAGTAAGTTGCCGCCGGATGCCAGGCCCGAACTCGGACCGGATGCTACCGGGGTGGGCTGGGTCTATGAGTACGCACTGGTTGATCGAAGCGGTGGCCATGACCTGTCACAGTTACGTAGTCTTCAGGACTGGTTTTTAAAATATGAATTGCAAACCGTACCTGGCGTTTCCGAAGTAGTGACGATTGGCGGCATGGTTAAACAGTATCAGGTGGTTCTCGATCCGAATAGTTTGCGGGCTTATAACTTGCCACTAGCAAAAGTCAGGCAGGCAATCCAGCGCGGTAATCAGGAAACCGGTGGTTCCGTTATCGAAATGGCTGAAGCAGAATACATGGTGCGTGCAACCGGATACGTTGATGAACTGGATGATCTGCGCCATATTCCACTGGGTGTTAATGAACAGGGCACGCCCATCCTGTTAAAAGATGTTGCGCAAATTCGTCTGGGGCCACAGCTGCGTCGAGGTGTTGCAGAACTTGATGGTGAAGGCGAAGTGGTCGGTGGTGTTATTGTTATGCGTTATGGCGAAAATGCGTTAACCACCATTAACCTCGCAAAAGAAAAACTTGCCGAGTTATCGCGAAGTTTACCCGACGGTGTGGAGATTGTTGAAACCTATGACCGCTCAGCGTTAATCAAACGCGCCGTTAGCACGCTAAATGGAAAACTAATCGAAGAGTTTATTGTTGTTGCCCTGGTGTGTGCATTATTTCTTTTTCATTTACGTTCAGCCCTGGTCATCATGCTTTCATTGCCAGTCGGTATACTTGCTGCGTTTATTGTCATGGAGCGCATGGGTATAAATGCCAACATCATGTCTTTGGGGGGTATTGCGATTGCCATTGGTGCCATGGTTGATGCCGCCATTGTAATGATAGAAAACGTGCATAAGCACATAGAGAAGTCTGAAGTCAGCGATGCCAACGATTTGAGCAATGAAAGGCGCTGGCAGATGATAGCTGAAGCCTCGAAGGAAGTCGGGCCACCGCTGTTCTTTTCACTGCTCATTATCACCTTGAGTTTTTTACCGGTATTTACCCTGGAAGCACAGGAAGGCCGTATGTTTGCACCGCTTGCCTATACCAAAACCTTTGCCATGGCAGCCGCTGCCGGTTTGTCTATCACCCTGGTGCCGGTGTTGATGGGGTATTTTATTCGAGGCCATGTGACACCTGAACATAAAAACCCGGTTGATCGCGTATTGATTGCAATTTACCGGCCTTTTATCAACATGGTTTTGCGTACACCAAAAACGGTTTTGGCGGTTACCCTGTTACTGGTGTTTTGTGGTCTGTGGCCGCTAAGCCAGCTGGGCTCAGAATTTATGCCGGATCTTGATGAGGGTGATCTGTTATATATGCCCAGCACTTTTCCAGCGGTGTCAGTTGGCAAAGCCCAGCAACTACTGCAACAAACCGATAAGTTGATAAAAACCGTGCCCGAAGTGAAACGAGTTTTTGGTAAAGTCGGTCGTGCGGAAACCGCCACTGATCCGGCACCTTTAACCATGATCGAAACTACCATCCTGCTCAAACCTCATGATGAGTGGCGTGAAGGAATGACCATGGACAAGCTCAAAAAAGAGCTAAATGAACTGGTCCAGTTTCCAGGTCTGACCAATGCCTGGGTGATGCCGATTAAAAATCGTATTGATATGCTGGCGACCGGAATCAAAACGCCGGTGGGCATCAAAGTTGCCGGACCGGATCTTAACGAGATTCAAGAGATCGGTAAACAGATTGAAAAAGTATTAAATGAAGTACCAGGTACGGTGTCGGTATATTCCGAACGTGTTGCCGGTGGCCGTTATGTCACGGTTGATATCAATCGCCGCGAAGCAGCACGTTTTGCACTGAATATAGCCGATATTCAGGAAGTGGTGCGTACTGCACTTGGCGGCATGCGTGTCGCCATGACAGTGGAAGGGCTTGAGCGTTATCCCATCAATGTACGTTACCCGCGTGATGTGCGTGATTCACTGGAAAAATTACGAAATCTGCCTGTTGTTACTCCCTCAGGTGCGCGTATACCCTTAGCGGAAGTGGCGGATATTCGTATTGAAAATGGACCTGGATTAATTAAAACTGAAAATGCACGTCTTAACGGCTGGATATATATCGATATCGAATCACGGGATCTGGGTTCTTATGTACAACAGGCGCAACAGCTTGTTGCTGAAAAAGTAAAACTGCCAGCAGGTTATTCTATATCCTGGTCTGGCCAGTATGAGTTTATGGTGCGTGCTGTTGAAAGACTAACAACGGTGGTGCCGATAACGCTGATGATCATTGTTCTTTTACTCTACCTTAATTTTCGCAACCTGACTGAAGTTGCCATCATCATGGGGACATTACCTTTAGCTCTGGTTGGTGGTTTCTGGTTATTATATTTACTGGACTACAATATGTCGGTCGCCGTTGGTGTTGGTTTCATCGCGTTATCAGGTGTATCCGTAGAAATTGGCGTGATTATGCTTGTTTATCTGAATCAGGCACTGGAAAAACATCGCCTTGCAGCCGAAAAATCTGCCGCCAGGTTGACGGTGGATGAGGTGCGTTCTGCGGTTATTGATGGTGCGCTGTTAAGAGTACGTCCCATTATGATGACAGTGGCTGCAATTATTGCAGGTTTATTACCCATCATGTTTGGCGGTGGAACCGGCTCTGAAGTCATGCGCCGAATCGCGGCACCGATGGTTGGTGGTATGGTAAGTGCGACCGTATTGACACTGGTGGTGATTCCGGCTGTATTTCTGCTTTGGAAAAGTATGGGCTTGAAAAAATAAGGCTCACTAACTAAGGGAGGTAATGATAATGGCAGCAAAAGAATTCAGTCACTGCAAGAATTTTCCCAGAGAACTGAATGATATCGATATTGAGCGTAGTGCAGTTTATTGTGACGAAAATCCAGATAAAAATGGCCATTCGGCACTTCAATACCAGTTCCTGCAAGGGGTTACACCTGAATTGAAAATGACCGGTCCGGGTCCGGGTGAATAAATCTATTTGAAGAAGCAGAGATTACAGGAGAAATACTATGTTGGGTAAAACTGAAATAATAACAAGTGAGATTGATCTGACCGATCCTGTTTGTGGTATGTCGGTAATGAACGACAGCGAACATCATTTTTATCATGATAACAAGGAATTTTATTTTTGTAGTGCGGGCTGTGCAGAAAAGTTTCAGGCTAATCCTGATCAATATTTAAATCCAGAGCCAGAAGAGGTTTCGATGTCTTCAGATGATAGCTTAAACCTCAGTACAGAAATATATACCTGTCCGATGCATCCTGAAATAGAACAACAGGGACCAGGGTCATGCCCTAAGTGTGGTATGGCGCTGGAGCCTAAAGGGTTACCTGTCGTAGCAAGTAAAGTTGAGTATACCTGTCCGATGCATCCGGAAATCGTTCAGGATCATCCGGGAAGTTGCCCTAAGTGCGGCATGGCGCTGGAAGCCAAAACAATAACAACCGAAGAAAAAAATGAAGAGCTGATCGATATGTCGCGACGGTTCTGGATCAGCGCGGTTCTCGCGATACCGGTTTTTTTGCTGGCAATGATCGCTGACCTTGTGCCTGCCCTGTTACCTGGTGGGTTGTCTATGCAATCTGCGCAGTGGATCGAGTTTGTTCTGGCTACTCCGGTTGTTATCTGGGGTGGCTGGCCGTTTTATGTGCGTGCTGTGCAGTCGGTGAAGACCTGGAACCTGAATATGTTTACCCTGATTGGCCTGGGTGTCTCAGTTGCCTGGACCTATAGCGTAGTAGCGTTGCTAGTGCCCGGCATTTTTCCGCCAATAATGCAGATGGAAGATGGACTGGTCGACGTGTATTTTGAAGCCGCCGCTGTCATCACCGCGCTGGTTTTATTAGGACAGGTACTCGAGTTACGTGCGCGCAGCCAGACTAATGCTGCGATAAAAATGTTATTAGGGCTCTCGCCTAACACGGCACGAATTGTGCGTAAAAATGGCGACGAAGAAGATATTCCATTAGAACAGGTAGTGGTGGGTGATGTATTGCGAGTGCGTCCCGGTGAAAAAATACCGGTTGATGGCACGGTGACCGAAGGTAATTCCTCAGTCGATGAATCGATGGTGACCGGTGAGCCGATTCCTGTTGAAAAGAATCAGGGTGAACGTGTTATTGGTGCCACGGTAAATGGTACAGGTAGTCTGCTTATGCGTGCTGAAAAAGTGGGTGCAGATACCTTGCTTTCCCAAATCGTTCATATGGTCAGTGAAGCACAACGTTCACGTGCACCAATTCAGAAACTGGCAGATATTGTTGCGGGTTATTTTGTGCCTGCGGTGGTACTGGTTGCGATTACTACCATGATTGTTTGGGGCTTCTGGGGACCCGAACCCCGTCTTGCTCACGCTATTGTCAATGCCGTTGCGGTATTAATTATTGCCTGTCCCTGTGCCTTGGGTCTTGCGACGCCAATGTCGATTATGGTGGGAACCGGTAAAGGTGCCACCATGGGTGTATTAATAAAAAATGCAGAGGCACTGGAAACAATGGAAAAAGTTAATGTTCTGGTGGTAGATAAAACGGGCACATTGACCGAAGGCAAACCGAAGCTGGATACTGTGCTGGCCACCTCTGGTTTTGACGAAGATGAGATCTTGCGTCTTGCAGCCAGTCTTGAACGTGCCAGTGAGCATCCGCTGGCTGAGGCCATCGTCCAGGGTGCTGAAGAGAGAAACCTTACACTGGCAACAACACTGGACTTTGAGTCGGTAACAGGTAAAGGGGTAACCGGTCATGTTGATGGCCACCAGTTGGCATTGGGAAATATAAAACTGCTACAGAGTTTATCGATAGATGCAGGTGACTTACCTAAACAGGCTGACCTAAGACGAGCGGGTGGACAAACTGTCATGCTTCTTGCGATCAATGGTAAAGCCGCTGGCTTAATCGGTGTTGCTGATCCAATTAAAGAGTCGACAGCAGAAGCCATTGAGAATTTGCACAAAGCAGGTGTGGATGTAGTTATGCTTACCGGTGACAGCAAGACAACCGCACAAGCAGTTGCAAGCAAATTAAATATCGATCGAGTAGAGGCCGAAGTATTGCCCGACCAAAAAGCCAGCATTGTCAAACAACTTCAAGCAGAGGGTAAAACTGTAGCGATGGCAGGTGATGGCATTAACGATGCCCCTGCACTTGCACAAGCGCATGTCGGTATTGCCATGGGAACCGGCACGGATGTTGCGATGGAAAGTGCAAGTGTTACCCTGGTTAAAGGGGATTTGCTTGGCATTGTCCGTGCACGCCGACTCAGTCATGCGGTAATGAACAATATCCGACAGAACCTGTTTTTTGCCTTTATTTATAACTCACTTGGCGTGCCGGTTGCTGCGGGTGTGCTGTATCCTGTGTTCGGTTTGTTACTGTCGCCGATTATCGCAGCGGCAGCGATGAGCTTTAGTTCGGTATCCGTGATCCTTAATTCATTGAGGTTAAGAAATACGAATCTTTAAAAACGCACAACGAGGTAAAACACATTATGAATACAACAGGAATGGGTTTTGGTATGTGGGTATTCTGGATAATAGTGATAGCAGTTGTGGTGTTAATGACTTTACGTTATTCATAGGATTAGGCAAAGTGTTTAATGGCTCAAATATGGTGGCCAAGAATGGTTCGGGCATGGCTAGTATGAATGCCAGACAAAGACCAAACGGTGCGCAAGGTACCGGTGATATGTACGACACGCAGTGTTTAACTGCTGCTGACGCAAGCAAACCCCGTGACTTTGTTATGAGCATGGCTACTATTAAGATAAGAACGCGCAGCTCAAATAAGTTGTATTGATCATTCGGCAGCATGCTATCTTTAGTCTTATGAAAATTCCGGCAATTATTTTTCCAATAATTCTATTTTTTCCCCCACTGGCGTGCCTGTCGGGGGAGCCGTATTCACTTACACGCTCGATTGATCCCATCGAAGTTTCAGGTTCTGAGGTGCCGGATATGACAGGTGTGGAGCTTTCCAAGCTGCTAGTCTTCTCGTCACGAAATGGGTACATCAGCCCTGTTCCATTTCAGATTGATCAGAAGGGCTCTGGCAATGACTGGATCTGGGATGCCGTTTACGACTCTGACAAGGTTGATGAAAGTTTCTATGAAGAATCAGAACAGATAGTGGAGCAAGAGAACCTTACGTATGACGATCAGGATCCCCCTGGAAAAAGTGTCTTTGATAATAATGATGTTGTTGTGTTTCTTGCAAAAGATGTGGGTGATAAGGATCGCAAAAGCGTTATGCAACTTGGTGCAGATAAACTCCTGGAACTGAAAATAATCGACCCTGTTAATCAGACATATCTAGCCTATTTCGAATCTGATGCACCTGCGATATCTGACAAACGTTATATTCAATACGAGCCAGAAAAATTTCGAGTAAGCGGGCCGGATCACGAGTTTTTATACTCTCCAGATCACACGATGATACTGGATGACTTTCAATTGGGTGGTGTTTCGGTCTTTGCAGGTAATAGAATTCGTGGTGAGGTAGCTACAGGAATTGGACCAATAACGCTTGATTTCGAGTTCAACGAGAAGGACATACGAGGTTACAGTTCCGGTTACATTAACGGCCCCGTCAGGATTGTAAAGCGTAGTGTTGAACAAGTAAGTCTTGGGTCAGGTATCACTTCACCAGGTGTGAATTGCGACCATTTTCATTATCCATGGCATGCGGAAATTCCTGTATTAATTAGCAAGCGTTTCCCTGTGCAGCGCGTATCTATTTTGGCAACAACCATCTTTCGTGAGGCAAACTTTTCCAGAGTGGAAGCCGCAGGAGTCGTAAAACCTGTTTTCCTTGGGAACCATTCCGTACAGGGGAATCTTTTAACGGAAAACACAGAAGCTGATTGGATAGAGCTGGCTGGTGAGAGAAGCTCAGTTATCAGTAGTGTCAAAATTCCGCAGCATCACAAGGGACATTTAAATGTTACTCCCTATTTAATTGATGCCAAACAAGTCTCTGGTGTAGAGGTGGGTTTTTTGATCAAAACTACAGACAATACGCCAGATGGTGATCATGTCATTCACAGTGTTTTTTTGTTCGCTGCAAACTCGAACAGGGAGAAATTTCTGGCAAATGCAATCGACCTGCTACAGCAGAAGCTAATTATTAACACGGTGATGCTTGTTAAGTAAATGAGATCATTGATTACAAGTCTGCTTTTTGATGAATCTTTGCTGTCAATGTAAATGACAGAAGATCTGCTATTAAGGTTTCTGTGAAAATGCGATAACGGACACATGCAAAATATATCTGACGGTAAAAAATGACCCTTACAGTTTCACCCGGTGTGGTTTGTGAGTTAACCAGGCGGTAAAGCACATTGAGTGGTGTATTGTTAAAAGTGATGTGAGCATGTTAATCATTCAAATTTTATTCTTATGTTTTTCCAAATCAATATGTATATTGTTATATGCATATTCTAAAAATGATTCCAACGGTTTAATCATGGTTTCAATATGTTGTGCTGGTATTTTCTCAAAATCAGCATTCAGGATTGCTGACAGGTAATTACTGAAATTGGCTGTATCGAGCTTTTTCGGACCGGCAGTTAAATTACTGTCGGTACTTTGCTGCTGTTCACCGTCAGCAGAAGATTTTCTGAACTCTTCAGGGTACTGTTCTTTAGAGAATAACTCATCATGCCTTACAACCTTGCACTCCCTGTCCTGTAAAGATATCTGTAAGGTCTTTTCGGTCTGTAGAGACAATTCCGTAAATGTTATGTGGCGACTATAACCTTCAGTAGAGTTTAATCCCACCGCAAGTTTTATTCTGATGGTGTCATCTCCCATTTCAAAGGCGAGATTGTTTATGGTTTTTTGAATACGTAATGCCAGAATATGTGATTTGAATGCATTGGTCATTGGCAGTAATGCGACAAATATTCCTGAACCAAAGTGGGACAGGACATCTTCAGTGCGCAGTGATTTTTTTATATTATTTGCCACTGAAACAATTATCTGTTCAGCAATACTTTTGCCGTATTTTGACTGAACTTCATCGGTATTGGCTATCTGCATAGCCAAAATAGAAAGTTCAAACTGATGCCTGTGTGAACCTGAAATTGCCTTATCACCCAGTTCCTGCAGGCCACGCCTGTTGACTAATTCGGTCAGCGTATCATAGGTAACGTTCTGTTCCAGTGTTGTTATTTTCTGATTTAGTTTTGTGTAAGACCCGACACGACTTATTATATCCAACGCTGAAAAAGGTTTGCTGATGAAATCGGTGGCACCCATGCTATACGAAGCGTGTTTGGCCGCTTCGTTATCCTCAAGTCCGGTAATCATAATTACCGGCAGGTTTGAAATGTGCTCACAGTCTGAAGCTCTTATCTGCTTTAACAGCAACATACCGTTCATAACCGGCATATGCATGTCGGCAAAAACAAGTGAAACTGAATCATTCGATTGTATTAATTGCCAGGCTTCCTGCCCATTACTGGCGTGAATAGTGAAATAAGCCTCACCCAGATGCTTTTCTATGATGTTTCGAATAGTTGCCGAATCATCAACAACTAATACATGAATTTTCTCAAGTTCCGACATACTTATCTTAACCAATTTCTTTACTTCAACTTTATCTAAATAATTGAAGTATATGACATAGCTTATAAAAGACCAGAAAGATTCTAAAAATACCTTGCATTCGTTTATTGCCTGCTATTTGCAGCTAAACCTCTAATTTGTTGTTTGCTGGCGAAATGTTGTTTTTGTGTCTCTACTAATATTTATGCTCTGTTATCTGTATTTATATCTATATTTTTGTCTGTTTTACGATGTTAGTAGCATGTTAGCGGGGCAACAGTGGAAAAATATGAAAATTTACCTATAGTTTATTCTTATTGCGTCGTTTATTTTATGGAGAAGGTGTTTATTTAGGGAGAGGATAAACAGGTTAATTGTTTTTTTTAGGTTGGGGTAGAGTGTCTAGTCGTTTTATTCAGCTTTGGTTTTCATACGCATGCCAGCAAATGACCGGCATTGCAGACTCGTGCTTATTTTTAAGTGATGAAGCTAAAGAATCCTTTACATTAGCAGAAACGTCTTCACCAGCGTTCGGTCAGTCTAAATATGTTCATGAAAGTATTCAGGCTGTTTTAACTAGACGAAAAGCGGTTGTTACTCAGCAGGCGTCTAAACAGCAACAAGGCGCATCAGCTGCAGTTGCAACTGCAGTGACTGATATTAATAGTAAAAATTTCCTGGTCAGTGCGCCGTTAATTTTAAATAAACAGCTTGTAGGTGTTGTCTGCTTTGAATTCAAACATAAAGCGCAAGCCAGGTCGCAAACACAGTCGCCTAATTATTTAGAAAGTGTTGAATCGTCGATTGCCTGGTTGAGCTGTGTTTCACAGTTGCCATCTGCATCGGGTTCTAAAGATACGGAGTCCGTTTTAAAAGTCATCGCCATGGCCCTGTCTCAGGCGAAATCTTCAGATGCTTCTATGGCAGTTGCTTCAGAACTTGCCAGTAGACTGCAGTGTGAACGAGTGAGCATCGGTCTTGTTGAAAATAACGATGTCCGTATACATACCATATCAAACAGTACGCAGCATGTAACACGGCAGAACCTTGTTAAGTGTATTGAAGCTTGCATGCTGGAAGCCATTGATCAGCAGGAGACCTTGCTATTTCCACCAGATCCGGGTAGTTATTACAGTACACAGGAACATGATGTCTTAATTAGACAGCATGCCGGTGAATATATTTGCACCGTACCGCTGGTGGTGAATGACGTTGTCACGGGAGCAGTCATGTTCGAACGCCAGGATCCAGCGTGCGAGTTTGATGATAAAACAAAAGAATTATGTGAACAGTTAGCAGCATTGTTTGGGCCTATTCTGCATTACCGGCGTTTAAACGACAGACCGATTGTCGAAAAGCTAAAAGAATCAAGCAGAGGTTTGTTTTCCAATATCTTTGGTGCCGGCTATATTGGTACTAAATTAATCACCACGATTATTGTTGCTGTTTTAGCAGCAACCTATTTTATGCCCTGGGATTACAGAATATCCGCTAATGCAATACTGGAAGGTGAAATAGAAAGAGTAATAACTTCACCGGAAGAGGGTTACCTCAAAGAAGCACCCGTCAGACCGGGAGATTTAGTTGAGGCAGGAGCAACCCTGGCCACACTGGATGATCGTGATCTGCAGCTGGAGAAATTAAAATGGAGTGGCAAGCTTAAACAGGTCTCGAAAGAATACCGTGAGGCGTTAGCGTTCCATGAACAATCACAGATTGGTATTTTGCGTTCACAGTTAGCACAGGCAGAAGCGCAACTGGAAATACTCGAGCATAAGTTAAATCGTATTATTATTAGCTCACCAATATCTGCAGTTATTGTGAGTGGTGACTATACACGCGCATTGGGTTCACCTGTAGAGCGTGGCCAGGTATTATATAAAGTATCTCCCCTGGAAAATTACCGTGTGGTTTTACAGGTTGATGAATCTGATGTTTCTGAAATAGCAGTGGGCCTGAAAGGTGAATTAACCTTGTCAGCGGCAGCTGAAGAAACATTTGATATGGAAGTGGTAAAGATAACACCTGTATCAACCGCTGAAAATGGCGTTAACTACTTCCAGGTTGAAGCCGCATTAATTACTACGCCTGATTTTTTACGCCCTGGCATGCAGGGTGTCGGTAAGATTGATATTGGTGAACGCCAGCTATTCTGGATATGGACGCATAAAGCGGTTGACTGGGTAACGCTAAAACTATGGTCGTGGTGGTGAGGCCATGTCAGATCAACTGCTCAATTCACACTGGTATAGAATTGCTGATGTAAAGTTATCGTTACCCAGTCATGTCCGGGTTAATCAGCATAGTTACCGAAAAACAGTATGGTTTGTATTGCGGGATGATACCACCGGTAAACATCATCGTTTTAACCAGGCCGCATATAACTTTATTCGACAAATCGATGGACGTCGCACCATTAATGAAATTTGGCAGGCCCTGAATGAAGAGCTTGGTGATGATGGGCCAACTCAGGATGATGTCATCCGTTTACTGGGCACTTTGCACTTTGCTAATTTTCTGCACACTAACTTAACTGTTGATATTGAACAGCTTATTGACAGGCGAAATAAAGAACGTAAACAATTATTTAAAACCAGGTTTGGTAATCCCCTGGCATTACGTTTTCCATTGCTCGATCCGGATGCTTTTCTGTCCAGATTTCTGCCCTATGTGGCGCCACTGTTTAGCCGCATGGCAGCATTTATTTCTATATGTATCATCATATTTGCAGCATTGCAGATGGTGCGTAACTGGGAGTTGTTGAGTAATTATGCAATAGAAAACACCTTATCGCCCTATAACTTGTTTTTAATGTGGCTGGTTTATCCAGTTATAAAAATAATGCATGAACTAGGCCATGGTTTTGCAGTAAAACGCTGGGGTGGGGAAGTGCATGAGCTGGGTATTATGTTGTTGGTGCTGATGCCTGTGCCTTATGTTGATGCTTCGGCAGCTTCATCTTTTCGTTCAAAATATAAACGTATGCTTGTTGGTGCAGCTGGAATTATTGTTGAACTGCTGTTAGCGGCAGTGGCTTTACTAATATGGTTAAATATTCAGCAAGGTTTGCTGAGTGAGCTTTTATTCAACGTCATGTTAATAGGCGGCGTATCAACATTATTATTTAATGGTAATCCCTTACTAAAGTTTGACGGCTATTTTGTATTAGCCGATGCCGCAGAAATTCCTGGCCTGGGTGTGCGCGCCAATAAGTACTATGGCTATTTAATACAAAAATATATTTTTAATGTAAAGAGTCTTGAGTCACCAGTAATGGCAGGTGGTGAATCACTCTGGTTTATCATTTATGCAGCATCAGCTTTCGTCTATCGACTGTTTTTGATGGTGGCGATTACCCTGTTTGTCGCCAACCAGTATTTCTTTGTTGGTATTGGTCTGGCAATCTGGGCATTATTTATGCAGGCAGTGATGCCAGTATACAAATGGCTTAAACATTTGTTTAGTAGTCCGGTGTTAATGCAAAGGCGAGAACGGGCAATCGCTGTAACGGCCGCTTTTATTGTTTGTATGGCAGCTATTATATTTATGATCCCGGTGCCACTTAATACCGTAACCGAAGGCGTCGTCTGGCTGCCTGAAAAGTCACATGTCAGGGCCAGGGCCGATGGTTTTGTTGATTCAGTATTAGTGAAGCCCGGTGTCATGGTGACTAAAGGCAGCCAGTTGATTGTTACCAGTGATCCACTGGTTAAAGCTGAACTCAAACTACTTAAAGCACAATATCGTGAGCTTGAAGTTAAACACGTGGCGCTGGTGAATGAAGATATTGTACAGGCACAAATAGCCCTGGAAGAAAAGAAGCTAATAAAGGGAAAGATCGCTTTTATAGAACAACAGATAGATGAACTGGTTATGAAGAGCGCTGAAGATGGCATATTTGTTATGTCAGAGGCGAGCGAAATTCAGGGTTATTTTGTAAAACAGGGTGACCCCGTTGCCTACGTCATTAATTATGATGAAGTTAATGTACGCGTGGTTGTGCCGCAAAATGCGATTGGCCTGGTTCGACAAAATGTAGAACAGGTCGAAGTTCGTTTTGTTGGACAGAAAAATCAGGCTTATAAGACAACTATTTCAAGAGAAATTCCTGCTGCCACTTACAAGTTACCAAGTAAAGCATTAGCGCAACAGGGCGGCGGTACGATACAAACAGACCCTTTTGATACTGACGGGGTAAATACCAGGGACCAGTATTTTCAGTTTGAACTGGCGATGCCTGAAAACATAACAGCCAGCCAGGTTGGTCAACGGGTGTTTGTTAAATTTTCGCATGGTTCCGAGCCATTAGCCTTGCAATGGTATCGATCGTTTGAAGAACTGTTTCTTAACGAGTTGGGCAAGGTTTAAGTCTCATGTCAGTTCGCTCTCCTTTGTTTAATGGTTTATTCTTTGCTAAGGCTGAATCATTATTGGCGCCGCATCCAAATATATTTCATGGCCAGTACCCGATAAAAAAACAAAAAAAGACTGGTTGCCTGGATGCGACACTGCAACGTATCAATAAGTTAACTTCAAATGTTTTCAGGCCGCAAGTAAAAACACATAAGGCAATGCTCAATCGTGTGCATGCCAGTTATGAAATAATTGAGACCTTGAGTGATGTGGCATTAGACAAGTTGATTGTCGATATTAAGTGCCAATTGCATCGAAAAGGTTTAAAAGATGAATTGATTTGTCGTGCATTTGCCATCATTAAAGAAGTGGCAAAACGCGAATTAAATATGTCGCACTATGACAGCCAGCTAACAGGTGGCTGGATAATGATGCAGGGTAAAATTGCCGAAATGCAAACAGGAGAAGGCAAGACCCTGACCGCGACCTTGCCAGTAGGTTGCGGGGCGATGGCGAACATGCCGGTTCATGTTGTTACCGTAAATGATTACCTGGTAGAACGTGATGCCGAATTAATGCGGCCAGTCTATCAGCGTTTAGGTTTAACGGTAGGCTGTGTTATTGATGGTATGAGCGATGAAGAGCGACGGCAAGCTTACCGCTGTGATATCACCTATTGCACAAGTCAGCAGCTGACATTTGATTATTTACGCGATCGTTTAACTCTAAAAAAGTTTAGTACTGAACTGGATTTAAAAATATCATCTTTGTATCAGGCAACACCGGTCCAGGATAAATTGTTATTACGCGGTTTGTCGTTTGTCGTTGTCGATGAAATAGATAGTGTGTTAATTGACGAGGCCAGGACGCCATTAATCTTATCGTCGAAGTCTGAAAACAGTCAGCAGGAGGAGTTGCATCGTGAAGCTATCTGGTTAGCAAGGCAGCTGGATAATGATATATATTATTTGATTGATAGCCGATCAAAACAGGTAACGCTGACAGGTCACGGTGAAAATTATTTAAAGGAACTTACTGCTAACATGCAAGGTTTATGGTCTGGTGAACGTAGAAGTAAAATATTAGTGCAACAGGCTTTGTCAGCGCTACATTGTTATGAAAAAGATGTCAGTTACATAGTAGAAGAAGGGGAAATACAAATCATTGATGAGAATACCGGGCGCTCGATGCCAGATCGTTCGTGGGAGGCAGGTTTACATCAAATGATTGAAGAAAAAGAAGGCTGTGAACAGACGGGACAAAATCAGACCATAGCCAGGATAAGTTATCAGAAGTTTTTTTCACGGTATTTAAAATTATCGGGTATGACGGGTACCGCGTTAGAAGTATCAGGCGAATTATGGCGTAGCTATGGTTTGTCTACCTGCCAGGTGCCGACACATAAACCGCTACAGCGTCGTTACGATAAAACATTCATATACTATACTTATGAAGAAAAGTGTCAGGCGGTGGTTGACGAAGCGATAACTCAACAAGCGCTCAACAGGCCGGTATTAATTGGTACCCGTACATTAAAAGATTCAGAGTACATTAGTGAATTACTCAAAAACAGTAATAGTAAACACCAGATTTTGAATGCTAAATATCATAAATTAGAAGCAAAAATTGTTGCATTGGCAGGTAAGGCGGGATGTATA
>RCNG010000791.1_pt1 | contig 15121 bp, 13 predicted proteins | sample 2041371 | NCBI WGS metagenome assembly RCNG01 (sample SAMN09708227, study PRJNA481090) | Marine sediment metagenome, whole genome shotgun sequencing project. | biome: marine sediment; feature: ocean; material: sediment; isolation source: Sewage treatment plant 1 marine sediment (STP1) ... | reverse complement strand
AGACATTGGAATCGAGACCGTCCTGTGCAAGCGCCACCAGCGCGCCTTCGTGGGCCACGACCCGGGCCAGGTGGGCTGTGTCCCACCGAGCCACCGTCACCATTTCTGTTGCATCCGAGGCATCGACGACAGCCAGACCGCGATGATCGTCGGCGATGTAGAGCAGGTGTCCGTCGACTGCGAGATCGTAGGCCGAACCCCAGGTCAGGAGAGTCCCGATCTCTAGGGGCTGTGAGGGATCGGAGACATCCACGGCCTTCACACCCCAGGCCGGACCGACGACGAAGGCCAAGCTGCCGCTGAGCTCGATCGCCCAAGGGGAGTCACCGACGGGCCAGAAAACCCTCGATGTAGCCAGCAAACTCGGTAAACTCCTGCAGGCGGATATTGAGCACCCGGTGCAGGATTTCCACATCCACCTCGAGATACCCGTGCACGAGAATATTGCGGAACCCGGCTACGTCCCTGAAGTTTGCGACGAAGGCTCTGGGCAGTGCCCCGACCTCGGCAAGTACGTCGATGGAGCTTGCATAGTCGGGTACGTCACGGCCGGCCCCGGCAGCGATGTGAGTGGCGATGTCGAGCACATTCTGGGCGCACAGCTGAAGGCCGCGCTCGACGGTCCAGCGCTCGTCGGAGTTCTCGAGCAACAGGTCGATGGGGCGACCCGCGTGTTCGCCCAGAGCGAGCACGGCCCGGCTCAAGGCCAGCAGGTGGCGGCGGATCACCCGGTCGTCGATCTCTCCCGGACTCATGGGTGGGGCCCCTCGGGCGTATTCAGAGCACGCATCGCGCGATCGAGCTTGTCCAGCTGCGGCACAAAATCACAATAGCGGGACAACGCCATCGCTTCACGCACGGTGGTCGCCCGCAGATCCCTCGCGAGAACTCTGACGCCATCGCGAAGAACCCGGTGGTAGATCAAGGGGGGGGCGTGGTTGAGAATCAAGGCGTCGATTCTATTGCTGCCGAACCCCGTCATCAGAGCCGTGGTCAGCTCGGCGCGATATCCGAACGATCCTCGTCCGCAGCGGCTTTCGTCCACAAAGACCGCGACGTCGATGTCGCTGTGTGCCTGGGCACGATCGAGTGCTGATGAGCCGAACAGATAGGCCTCGAGCACCTCGGGTCGAGGCTCGAGAAGCTCACGCAAGCGCCTCACCAACGTGTCGCGGTCCATCTGAAGGGTTTCCATCGAACCAAGCATACCGGATAGGGAGTGAGTACGGGGCCGGACCCCCGGCATGATTGCCGCCGAATGTCACTTTGACCACGGCTCGTTTGCGAGATCACTCGGAGTTTCGGACCAACTGGGCAATGCGAGCCGTATCTGGGGTCGCCGACCGCCGCCTGGTCCGGGCGAGATACTGGTCAAGCAATGATTGGGTTGTCGAATCCATCTTGGTGAACTGGAGCGCAACCCGGTACGAAAACGAGGAATTGCCGAGGCCATCCTCCACGTAGCGAGAGGTCTGGCACCGCTGTACCCGGGACTCGATGTGGATTTCGCCGTCGCCATTCAGCGACATCGAAAAGTGGCATACGACATCTGGCTTCATCGAGTCCCCGATCTCGACCAGTACGCCGTTCATCGAGAGGTCGACAATCCGGGCGTCACCCACCGCCCCGACCCGACCTACCAAATGATCCGATATGCAAATCCTCTCGGTCTTCCGTCGTTCGATCATGCCTCACCCCCTTGAGGTGTGACCCCCCAAACACTCACCCAGGGGTCATGAGTTTGCCAATCGACAAAACAGCCTGCAACTTCATGTATAGCGCCGAAGGGTTGCTGTCAAGGTGTAGGGACGAACGGAGGTTTGTCTGAAATCCAGATGAGTGCGATGGGCCGAGCCGGAACGCCACCACAACCGCACGTCTCACCGGGAACCGTGCGCGACCCAGGTCACCGAGCGGAAGACGTCGCGAGTGTCCGCGTCGTGGAGGCTCACGCGTCGAGTCAGTAGAGCAGGTACTGCCGCCGGCTCTCGGCGAACTCGTCGACTCCGGCCTCACAGTGCTCGACGAGCTCGGCCCGCGTGAGCTCCCCGTGGAGAGCCCGCCGCACGGCGTCCGAGCCGGTGATGATGTCGATGGGCGGCTTTTCGAACTCGTACTCGTAGGGGGGCGCCGTCCATGTGAAGTCGTCCTGGCAAGCGAGCGTGATCTGCCCGAGAATGGTCAGCGCGGTGAGCAGCGGCCTGAAGCTCTCGCGATCGCTCACGTTGACCTTGACCCCCCCGCACACCTTGCCACCGAACTTGTTGACCGTGGGTTTGAAGTAGTAGGGCTGCAGGATCACGCCCGGCGGCGCCATGTCCGAAAGCCCCGCGACGAAAGCGTAGGGGTCGATGAACGGCGCTCCGATGAGCTCGAACGGCCTCGTCGTGCCGCGTCCTTCGGAGATGTTGGTTCCTTCGAAGACGACCATGCCCGCATAGGCGAGAGCGGACTCCAGGGTCGGCAGGCCGGTCGACGGAAAGGGCCAGGGCAGACCCGTCTGATCGAAGAAAAACTCCCGCCTCCACCCCTTCATCTCGACGACCTCGAGCTCGCATCCGAGCCCGGCCTGGTCGTTGAACAGCCGTGCCAGCTCACCGACCGTCATACCGTGGCGCATCGGGATCGGGTGCAGGCCGACGAACGAAGCGAAACCCTCCTCCAGGACGGCGCCCTCCATCGTCCTCCCGTTGAGCGGGTTCGGACGATCGAGCACGACGAACCTCGTGCCGACGGCCGCGCACGCCTGCATCGCCAGGTACATCGTCCAGATGTAGGTGTAGACCCGCGTTCCAACGTCCTGGATGTCGAAGACCAGCGCGTCAATCTCGGCGAGGCTCTGCAGGGATGGCTCGCGTCTCTCGCTGTAGAGGCTGTAGATCGGCAGCCCTGTCTGGCGGTCGACCGCATCCGCCGTCTCGTCCATGTTGTCCCACTGGGAGAAGAAGTAGCCGTGTTGGGGGGCGAGCAGGGCGGTCAGCTGGAATCGCTCGTCCCGGTGTAGGAGGTCCTTTGCGAAGTTGAAACGACGATCGGTCGACGCCTGATTGCAGATGAGCCCCAGCCGCATGCCGTGCAGCGAGGGGCGACCCTCCTCCAGGATGACCTCCAGGCCTGTCGTGACCATGCCCACCCCCGTCCAGTCCACGCGATATGCTCGTATCCCCCCGCCGAGCTCGCCGCCTCGCGACACCACGACGCGGTGGATCCCGGGTGGAGAGGCCCTCATAGTACCCTTACATCGAACGCCACGGGTGGCCGGCCCCATGCCACCAGTCGTCGAGCAACGAGGAGTGTTCCATGAACCACGAAGCCGAGGAGGAGCGCAGCTGATGAAAGCCATGATCCTGGCCGCCGGCAAGGGCACCCGCCTCGGCGACCTGACGGCGGAGGTCCCGAAGCCCCTCATGCCGCTCGCCGACGGGGTGAGGATCATAGACGTGACGGTTGAGCGGCTGCGCCAGGCGGGCATCGTCGAAATCGCGGTCAACCTCCACCACCACGGCCGCCAGGTGCAGTCACACCTCGAGACCCGGTACCCGGACCTCGACTGGCGGTTCTTCCCGGAGGAACGACTGCTGAACACCGGTGGCGGCATCCTCAACGCGCGCGCCTTCCTTGAGGACAGCGAGCACTTCGTGGTCAGCAACTCGGACATCCTGCACTTCATCCCGGTCGCCGAAGCCGTGCGAGCCCACCTGGAGAGCGGATCGCGGGCCACGATGGTCCTGAAGCCGTCGAGCGCCGCACGCGCGGTCGTCTTCTGTGCGCGACGTGGGGTGCTCGGGTTCACGAACCCCAGGGGTGAGCTCTACTACGGCCGGGGGGTGCCGGAGCAGCCGTTCAGCTACGGCACCTTCTGCGGGTTGCAGGTCTTCCATCGCTCGATCTTCGACGCCATGGACGGCGACGCGTTCAGCATCGTCGACACCTACGCCGCCCTCATCGCAGCCGGTGAGCGCATCCACGTCTTCGACGCGGGCGACCTCTACTGGTCCGACCTCGGAACTCCGGACCGCCTCGAGGCGGGAAGGCGGGTCTTTCGGGCGTCGCTGGCGGCCGAGCAGGTCCTTGGAGAGCCGCCGGCCGCTCTGCGCTCGGTGTTTCGTGGGGCCGGGGACAAGGAGATCACCCGGGTTGAAGGAAAGGCCCGGTCGGTTGTCGCGGTGACGTCGGCGGCCGATCGCGAGCTCGACGAGCTCGATCGAAGGTCCCGGTTCCTTGCCCGGCACGGTGTTCCCGTGCCGTCAGTGCTCACCCGGACGCCCGGCGGCCTGGTGGTGGGGGACGGGGGCCGTCAGCTCCTGCGCTTGCTGTCCGAGCGCGACGCAAACGCTGGCGACCTCCTCGCACAGGCCGTCGACATCCTCGTCGTGCTCGCCAGGGTTCCCACCGACACATTCCTCGAGCTCGAGGGAGCGGCGGCACGAGCCTTCGACCGGGACAACGTGCTGTTCGACATCCGTTACTTCAACCGCCACGTGATCTCTCCGGCGCCCGCGACCGGCTCGGTCCTCGAGGACCGCAGCGGTCCCGCGCTCACCCGGTTTTCGGAACAGGCCTGCGAGCACGCAGCGGACATTGCGTGGTCCTGGCTCGACGATCAGCCCACCGTACTCATGCACAGGGACTTCCAGTCCACCAACCTCGTGGTCGACGAACGAGGAACGGTTCGCGTGGTGGACCTGTCGACCCTGCGCACCGGCGTTTCTGTTTATGACCTGGCCAGCCTCGCCTTCGACATCTACCTGCCCCACCGCGAGGATTGGCTCGAGCTCATCGTCGACGCCTTCTTCGAGCGCTTCCCCGAGCTCGACCGGACTGCATTCTGGGGCGCCGCCTGGCTGCGGTTGCTGCAGGCGACGGCGGCTGCATTCCGGTTCGCAGACCAGAGGCCGTTCTTCGCAAGGACGATTCCGGCCTGTTTCGAGAAGCTGGAACGGGTCATGAGCGAGCCGGCCGCAGCCGAGCTCCTCACCGAGCTCCCGCCGGAGGTCGTCGATCAGGTCGTTCGTCTCGTCGAGGCTTGACCGATATGGACACGGTCACCGCTCACGGGTGCTAGTATTCGGGCATCGGAGGATCCCATGAAAAAGGGCCGTGTCCATTCGTTCCGCCATCTACTGTCCCGCGCCGTTCTGATCGTTGCCGGCGCCGCCGCCCTGGGGGGCTGTGGTCAAACGGCGTCGACCACACCACAGGAGCCAGACGCCTCGGCGGACGCACCGGCGCCGGGCAGCCTGTTGTCAGCGCACGAGACCCTTGTCGAGGCGTTGATCGGTGGGGACGTCGCCGGCGTGGTGGCACTACTGGAGACCGAGCCCCCGCCGCTGGTCTTCCACCCGAGGGTGGACGCCCGTTTCGAAGGGGTGGAGGAGATCCGGAGCGGGCTCGAACAGATGGTTGCAGTGACAGGTCCCCTCGGCTGGACCGAGGTGCACGGCGAGGTGACCCAGGAGGGCGCCGCCGGCTGGCTCACCTACCACGTGCTGGTGGAGTCGGAGAGGATGGGGGAGGTGGTCGCGGCAAGGGCCACCGAAGCCTGGCGCTACGAGGAGGGCGCCTGGAGGCTGGCCCACGTCCACTGGTCCGAGCTCGACGTTGTCACCGAGTAGCGGCAGCCGCTGTCGACGACGCCGGCCGCGTCATTCGCCCCCCAGACGATCATAGTGTTCAACCTCGACGTGAATCTGGCGCCGCCGGTGCTGATCAGGATTTCGCTGTCCGCCTCCAACCCGCCGTCGCCGCCCACCGCCAGTACGGATCTTCTCGAGGAAAGAGACCTCGGCCATGCCGACGAAAAACACACACATCAGGCCGATGGCCGGGTTGTCGGCCCCTACGCCTCCCCGTCGTCGTCGGGATCCGTCTCCGGGAAGACGGCGGACTCGACGGCGATGACGGCATCTTCCGGTAAGGCATCAGAATCTACGGGGGTTCCGGGCACGGGGCCCCAGATGTCGAAGCCGGGGTCGAACTGGCGCAGCCACTCGAGGCTGAAGCAACGGTAGGCGACCCACACCGGAAGCAGGATCACGGTACCGATGTAAGGCAAGGCGGCGATGCAGCAGGTCAAGAAACAGATGAGCATGGCGACGATGGCGTAGGCCATTGTCAGCAGGAAAACGAAGAGGCCATAGAGTACGAAATGGCCTGTTCTGGCCTTGAGCCATGGCACGAGGTAACGCCAGGCCTCGGTCGCGGTGAGGTCGAACCGGTACATGATCGGTACGATGAAAGAGTCGATGAAGAGGCCGATGTAGAGGCTGGCGATGACGACGACCACCACCAGCAGGCCGAAGAATACGCCCCAGGTCGTGAGGGCGAAGAAGCTGAGGTCGTCGAGAGACCCGCCGGTCATCATGGCTGCGGGCAAGGCGGGGATGATGACGGCGCCGGCGACGATCGAGACCACGATCAGGACGAGAGCCAGGCGCCACAGGAAGAGCGAGTCGCCGAGGTGCCGGAACCGGCCCCAGGGCTCGACGATCTGAGCGCGGTTGTGCACGACATTGTCGAGGAAGATGAACTTCCCGCGGGAGGACAGCCACAAGAGGAGGGCGACGAAGAGCAGGACGGCGAGACCGATCATGCCGGCGATCGAGATCGCGAGCACGTTGTGGATCGTTGACGATATGGCGTTTCCAACGGCGTCGCTGATTTCGGTGGGGTCGCCACTGAAGTTGCTGCCACCGCCTCCCGGTCCGCTGCCGAGCCCGGCCAGCCACGCGGCAAAGCCGAGCACCAGCCACTTCACAAAATCAAAAGGCTCGAACAGCTGCTTGCGCATGCGTTCGACGCCTCGTTCCAACGGCGCCCAGTAAGCAATGTGATGTGTCATCGGGTCCATTCTTTCTCTCCCGCCCTACACAACGCAAGTCCCGGGGCCAAAGTTCTGCGATAAAGGTCGGGATAGAATCGCTTCATGCCGCAGACCTTCACGACAGCCTGCCCGCGAAACTGCTACAGCACGTGCGGTATGCGGGTGGTGGTCGATGACGCCAAGCTGGTGGCGATCGAGGATCATCCGGGCAACCGGGCAACGGCCAAAGGCCCATGCATCAAGGGTCTGAGCTACATCGAGCGGGTCTATGCCCAAGACCGGTTGCTCCACCCCCTCGAGCGCCAGACGGACGGCGCCTTCGCCAGGATCGGGTGGCAGAGGGCTTTCGACCGTATTTCCCACGAGCTTGCCGCGGCGCGTGACCAGTTCGGGCCGCAGAGCGTTTTCTACTACACAGGCAGCGGCACCAAAGGCCTGATGAATGGTGTTGGCCTCGATTTCTGGCGGCTCTTCGGGGGCTGCACGACGACCTACGGCGATCTTTGCTGGCCGGCGGGCCTCGAGGCCACGCGCTTGACCCTCGGCGACAACAAACACAGTGCGCCCTGGGACATGGTCAACGCCAGGCTCATCGTGCTGTGGGGCAAGAACCCGGCGGAGACCAATATCCACCAGATGAACTTCATCGAGGAGGCTGTAGGGCGCGGCGCCAGGGTGATCGTCGTCGATCCGCGCAGAACCCAGTCGGCGGAGGGGGCCGAGCTGCTCATTCAGCCGCGGCCTGGAACCGACGGCGCTCTTGCTCTCGGGGTGGCCCACCTTCTGATCACCAGGAATACCATCGACGAGGCGTTCATCAAGGAATACGTTGCCGGATTCGCCGAGTATGCGGCGATGGTGAACCAGTACACCCCGGTGCGCGTCGCTGAGATCACTGATGTTCCGGAGATCTTCATCCACCGCCTCGCAGAAGCGATCGGTGCCTTTTCACCGGTCACCATGTGCGCAGGCTTCGGCATGCAGCGCTATACCAACTCCGCACAGACGATGCGCGCCCTCATCGCGCTTCTGGCGATCACGGGAAACATCGGCAAGCCGGGGGCGGGCTGGGTCTACGCCAATCTGCAAAGCCAGATTTTCGGCGCCACGAAGGATCCTCTGGCATTTTTTCCGCCTGCGGAACCCGATCCTCAGATCAAGGTCTCGGTGTCGACCGCCCGTCTCGGGCCGACGATGTTGGAGCAGACGGATCCGGCCCTCAGGGTCGCCTGGATCGAGCGTGGCAACCCCGTCACCCAGAACCCTGAAACGCACGCTGTGCTCGAGGCCCTCAGGGCTCTCGATTTCCGAGTCGTCGTCGACCAGTTTCTCACCGATACGGCTCGTGAGGCCGACATCGTGCTGCCGGCGAAGACGATGTTCGAGCAGACGGACGTGATCAACGCCTACTGGCACCCATATATCCAGATCAAGGCCAAGGTCATCGACTGCCCCGGTGAGGTTAAGCCCGAGTCGGAAATCTATTGGCACCTCGCCCATCGGCTCGGCCTACCGAAGGAGGCGATCGAGGCGTGCCTTCCGGAACCAAACGAGAAAGCGGTTGAGAGCTACCTTCGCGCACGCCTCGAACCGTGGCCGGAGCTGACGTTGCAGCGGTTGCGCGAGGGCCCTGTGGTCGTGCCCGGCCATCAGGAGATCGCGTTTTCGGACGGTATTTTCCCTACGCCGTCGGGCAAGATCGAGCTCCTGTCGTGCGAGGCGCGAGAACGCTGGCACGCTGACGAACTGCCCAGGTACAAAGAGCCGGTGGAGCGGCCGGGGAGAGGCGACGCGGGCGCCTTTCCCCTGCACCTGCTCACACCCAATACCAAGGACCGCATCCACAGCCAGTTCAACAACCTGCCGTCGATCCGCCAGCTGAGTCCAATAACATACGCCAAGATGAACCCCGTCGATGCGGCAGAGCGCGGAATCTGCGAGGGGGAGCGGGTCCGCATCTTCAATCACCGCGGCAGTGTTGAGATCGAAGTACGCTTCGATCACAGTCTACGCCCGGGGTGCATCGTCGTGAGCAACGGTTGGTGGCTCTCGGAAGGTGGCGGTATCAATCGCCTGTCCGCGAGCCGAGAGACCGACATGGCTCACGGCGCCGCTTTCCACGACAATGCCGTAGAGGTTGAGAAGGCATGACGCAGGGTCTTTATGTGCACGACCTCGATCGCTGCATAGGCTGTGCAGCGTGCGTCGTTGCCTGCAATAATTCAAACCCGGTTGGAGAGGGTTTGAGCTGGCGTACCGTCCACACCTTCAACCGTCAGCGTCACCCGTCGGCCCCGGTCTTCCATTACTCACTGGCCTGCAACCACTGCAGCAAGCCCGCGTGTCTGCTGCTCTGCCCGGCCGGCGCCTATGACAAGGACCCGGAGACTGGCGCCGTACTCGTCGATCGCAAACGATGCATGGGATGCCGCTACTGCTCCTGGGTCTGCCCCTACAGTGCCCCCCGGTACAACTCGCAGGCCGGCGTGATGGAGAAGTGCACCTTCTGCCAGGACCGACTGGAGGAGGGTCGTGAACCGGCGTGTGTGACCGCCTGTCCGGTTGACGCTTTGTCATTCGAAGCGCGCGCGGAGTACGAGGCGGTGGGGCGACCTGGCTTCCCGGACACCGGTCTCGAGCCCTCTCTTCGTATCGTGGGCCGCCGCCGGAACACAACGCCCGAGATGGCGGTGACTTCGAGCCCCCAACCACCGCGAGTGGCGGTTATCGACTGCAGCGGCCTGCGTTCCGAGTGGTCTTTGTGGTTCTTCACGATGGTGGCGACATGGCTGGTGGCGTGGTTCGCGGGTAGCGCCGTCACGGGTCGCGGCGTCGTGCTACCGGTTTTCGCGGCGGCGGGGATCCTCGGCATGGCCGTGAGCGCGCTTCACCTCGGAAGGGCCACCAGAATGTGGCGGGCCGTTTCTAACCTCAGACGATCCTGGATCAGCAGGGAGGTGTTTTTCTTTGGTCTTTTCTTCGTCGGCGCTTGTGTGCTCGAGTTGGGCTTCGCGGGACAGGGCCGGGCCACCTGGGTGATGGTGGGGTGCGGCTGGGCGGCGCTTTATTCGATGGACATGGTCTACCGGGTGCCGGGTCAGGCGATTGGGGCAGTTCCGCACAGCGCGATGACAACGCTCACGGCCGCTTTGTACCTCGGCATCGTTGTCGGTGCGCCGTACCTCGTCTGGACCGTGGCGGCGCTCAAGCTGGTACTCTTTGTTGCTCGCGGCGGCATGGGGCGACCAGGGCGATGGGAACTAGGGCTCCTTCGCATCGTGGCCGGACTGCTGGTTCCTGCGGCGGCGATGGCGCCACAGCTCGCCATCGCACCAGCATTTGCCCTTGTTTCTGCAACAATCGGTGAGGCCGTCGATCGCACCCGGTTCTACGCCACGCTGCGGTTCCTTACGCCCGAGGTGCAAATTGGGCGTGACCTTGGCTCTTCTCGCATGAAGCAATAGTCGAAGAAAGGGCACAAAGGCCGATCTGAGCTGAGATACTCTCCGCCCTTTCTTCGACTATTGCTCACGATGATCGTTCAATCTCCGAGATCCTCTCCGAGAGGCCCGGCCGGAAACCCCTCGCGTAGCGAAAATTGCGAGGAGGTGCGAGATGTGTCGTCGGAAGGCCGCAGTCTTAGTCTTTCTAATTCAAGGACTTACGACGGAACAGATTGTGCCTCATTCGCGGTTTGTAGCCGTGATGGGGTTTCCGGCCGGGCCTCGAGAGCCCTGGCCAAGATCTCGGCCGGGTGAAACACCTCGCAGCCGGCGAGTTCGCGCAGCTGGTGGCGGCAGCTGGTGCCGGCGGATACGACCCGCGCCCCCTCCGGGAGCTGCTTGACGAGCTCGATCAGGGGTTCGGCCACCGCCCTGGAGAGCTCCTGGTTGGCTTGCATCAGGCCGAAGGCGCCGGCCATGCCGCAGCAGCCGCTGGCGAGCGAGCGGGCGTTGAGCCCGGGGACCCTCTCGAGGAGGCGGGTGAAAACCGCCGGGTCGGCAAGTGCTTTGGCGTGACAGTGGTTGTGGATGGCCGCAGTCCCGTGCGACTTCTTGAACTCAAGCGCGTTCGGGTCGTCGTCGAGCACCTGGAGTAGGAAATCCTCGAAGAGGAGACAGCGCGAAGCGACCTCGTCGGCGCCTTCGATACCGAGCTGCCGGTAGTCGTCGACGAACATCGACCACGTCGACGGTTCGAGGAAGAGGACCGGGTCCTGTGCCATGTGCTGGAGGACAGAGACATTGTGCTCGCCGAGTATTTTCGCCTTGCGGAGCAGGCCGCGGCTCATTGCCGGCCGCCCACATCCTCGCCGCTTTTTCGGTAGGACGACGGCGAAACCGGCGGCCTCGAGCACCTGCACGGCGGCTCGACCGACCCGCGGCTCGTGGTAACGCACCCAGGTGTCGTCCCACAGGATCACGCGCCCGCGTGGCGCCGTTTTGGGACGTTGACGGGCCCGAAACCAGCGGTCGAAGCGCTGGTGGGTGAATGGCGGGAGGCTGCGTGTGGCATCAAGACCGATGACCCGCTCGACAACGAGGCGGAAGGAACGCCAACGCAGGGCGGCGTTCGCCAGGGGCGCGGTCGCCGAACCGAGCCGCCCGAGGCCGTCGGCAGCGGCGATCACCCGGTCTGCCATGGAGGGGCCGGTCGCGTCATGGCGGGCCTGCAGCGTTTCGGCCTTGAGGAGAGCAAGATCGACGCCGGAGGGGCACTCGCGTTTGCAGGCCTTGCACGAGAGACAGGCCCCGAGGGCGTCTCCAAGCTCGGGGCTTGAGAGGCCGCCGGAGAATCGCCCCAGGAGGGCAGCGTGAAGCACGTTGGCGCGTCCTCGGGTGGAGAGAAGCTCGTCGCCGGTGACGGTGAATGTGGGACACATGGTCGGGCTCTCTTTGCGGCAACCGCCGCAGCCGTTGCACTGCTCGAGGTTGCCGGTGAAGCTCAGGTCCTTTTCGAAGAATGTCGCGAGGGGTTCGAACGGCAGCTGGAGCTCGGAACCGGGGCCCAGGCGCAGGTCGCGGTCGATGCGCCAGCGGCCGGTGTCGACGATCTTGCCGGGATTCATCACGCCGTGCGGGTCGAAGAGGGCCTTGACCCGGGAGGTGGTCTTGGTGAGCTCGGGCCCGAGGTGGTCCCTGAGGTAGGTGGTGCGTGCGATGCCGACACCGTGTTCGCTGGCGAGGGACCCTCCAAAGTGGTGTACGAGATCTGAAACCTGATCCGCGACCTCGCGCAATCGGACAATATCTTCTGCGTGGTGGAGGTCGAGGGTGGGGCGGACGTGCAGGAGGCCGGAGGCGGCGTGTCCGTAGAAGGAGGCCTCGAGACCGAGCGGGGCGAGGATCTCCCTCATACCGGCAACGTAGATCGGAAGGTCCCGCGGTCTGACGCAGGTGTCTTCGATCACGGTCGTGGGTTTCGCCGGTCCGACACACCCTGTAGCGAGTGACAGACCGGCCCGCCGCAGGTCCCATACGAGCTGCTGCTGGGTTGAATTGCTGCAGATGGTCGTACGGTCGCCGATTCCAAGCTCAGAGAGAGCATTGAGCCGTTCTTCGACGTCGTCGAAGAACTCGACCAACAGCAGGCTCTCACACGGCTTCTCGTCGAGTTCGAGGAAGTCGCGGGCGGCGGCGAAGTTGAGCTGGCCGCGACTCTGGTCGAAGACGAGGCGGTCGAGATGCTCGATCGCCGCCGGACCGAGAGGTTCCAGCTCGACGGTGGCCTGCATGGCTTCAATGACCGAGGAAAAGAAAAGCACGCCGAGACCGCGGCGTTCGGGTCGTGGTACGACCCGCAGAATGGCGGAGACGACGATACCGAGAGTGCCCTCGCTGCCGGCCATCAACGCTGCGAGATTGCCAGGATCACGGAGGAAGCGGTGAAGGTCGTATCCCGGTCGGCGTTTGACGAGATCATCCGGCAGCCGGCGCTCGATGTGCTCGCTGCAGCCCATGATGAGTGCTTCGGCCTCGCGCCGCAGTGGTTCGAAGCCAGAGAAACCGGCGCCGACCCACGCGGCCGAGCCGTCGGCGAGCACGATCTCGAGAGCCTCGACGTGATCCGCCGTCGTGCCGTAGACCGGGGCATGCGCCCCTGAGGAGTTGTTGCTGATCATTCCGCCAAGCGTCGCGCGGGAGGAGGTTGCGACGTCGGGTCCGAACCACAGACCGTAGTTGGCGAGAGCCCGGTTTAGGCGGTCGAGCACGACTCCTGGGCCAACCTGAATCGTCCCCGCTTCGGGGTTGAAGCTCGAGATGCTCTTGAGGTGCGAGCTGAGGTCGATGACGAGGTCACTTCCGAGCGCGCCGCCGGCGAGGCCGGTTCCGGCGCCCCTGGGTGTGACCCCGAGGTTGTTTTCAGCGGCCGCGCACACGATAGCGGCGCATTCCTTGCGGTCGCGAGGGAATGCCACGGCCGCCGGTTCGACGCTGTAGATCGAGGCGTCGGTTGCGTAAAGCACCCGGGTCGGGTCGTCGAAGCGTACGCTGCAGCTGGTGCTGGTCAGAGCGCGACGCTGGGAGGCAGAAAGAGGCGGCATGCAGAGATTGTAGCCGGAGCTATCTTTCCGCGAGTAGGAACGCCCAGTTGACGAACATCGCGAGAGCGAGCAACAGGAGGCTGCGGTCGAGCCACCGGCCCCATCGATCGATGACGCTGCGGGTTGGAGTCATTGCGAGCCAGGCGGCGTGGCGAAGGGCCTGGAGGGCGACGAAAAGCATCACCACCCATCCGAGTCGGTGAAAAGCCAAGCTTTCGGCAAGGGCGCCGCGGCCGAGGGCCGACCAGGATCGGGTCAGACCGCAGCCCGGGCAGGGTATGCCGGATGTCCTTCTGAATGCGCAAACGACGGGCAAATCACCCAGTTGAAAAGACGGCCACCACTGCTCCAAGAAACCCACCGCGACAGCGGCTGCCAGCGCTCCTCCGCTGACAGCCAGCCACAAGCGGTGGGTGGAAACGTGAACCTCCACCCCTCCGTGCTCTTCAGGATCAACCAAAAGCGGGTTTGACGTCCTTGTTGAGCAGTACGACGAGCGCCCAGATGCCGAAGGGAATCCCGAGGCAACAGAACGAGAAGCAAGGGATGATCGCAAGGATCGCTGCGGTCATCGCAAGGCCGTAGCTTTGCAGGTCCTTCATCTTCATCGCGCCGAAGAAGATCAGCGCTGCGACAGCCATTACCACGATGCCGGTGACGACTGCGAAGGTCCCAGACATCAACGGCGCCATCCACTCCATGCCCTCCATGCCCTCGAACTGGGACATGTCACCGGCGCTCATGAAGGAGATACCGAGAAGGTTGGCCACAATGCTGAGGATCTGCATGACGAAGGTGATCGCCGCAACGACCATCAGTGCAATGGCGGGCGCCTTGACCTTCTGAGCGGCCATCGCGGTGTTCGGGGGCGGCGGGCCACCGATTGGTGGATCTTGAAATTGCGGAGGCGGGGGAACCGGACTACTCATGGGGACTCTCCTTCCGAGATTGTCATCTTGACCCCACAAGGATAAACCGGCCCGTGCCCGTAGGGCAATGGAGAGAAGCTAAGTGCCAAGATTCGTATCAGCGCCGCTTCGCCGTTCCGGACGAGCTCGACGAATTCGATGAGCGTCCGCTGGATGAGCTGCCGCTCGACGCACGGCCGCCACCGGATGAGGAACGTGGCGCCGACGACGCTCTCGGAGCACTCCTGGATGAACCCGAGCTCACCCGGGGCGCCGAGCCTGAGGACCGTGAGGAGGATCCTGGGTACGTACTCCGCCCGCGGTAGGTCCCGGGTCGAGAACTCGAGCCGCTCGAGACGCGGGGAACGATGCCCGATCGGCTCGGTCCCGCACGTCCAGTCGAGGGTGAGCGCGGTACGACGACTGGTGATCGCCCGGAAGGCCGGGTCGGTGATGTCGAGGAAGGTGATCGCCCGGAAGGCTGGGTCGGCGATGTCGAGGAAGGCGAACGCCCCAGCGAGTGGCTGCGCACAGAGGACGGAGCCTGCGGCGATGTCGATTCGCGAGTCGAAGGCGCAACGCGGCCGGTATCGCCGTTGCGGCTGCCCCGTCCCGGCGCCAGGGTCTGGCCCGACGGCCGAGGCGACGATGATCCTCCACTGAACCTCGACGGACGCTCCCCGCCACCGTCGAGGGCGTGGCCCCGCAGGCCGGAGTAGTAACGATCCTGACCGGATCCCAGAGTCGATCGAAAGTAGTTCGGCTGCAGGGTTCGCTGGCTGGATGGGCTGCTCGAGCTGTAGCTCAGGCTTTGCGACGCCGGATCCGGTGGTGGTGACGGTGGAT
>RCNG010000790.1_pt1 | contig 15123 bp, 11 predicted proteins | sample 2041371 | NCBI WGS metagenome assembly RCNG01 (sample SAMN09708227, study PRJNA481090) | Marine sediment metagenome, whole genome shotgun sequencing project. | biome: marine sediment; feature: ocean; material: sediment; isolation source: Sewage treatment plant 1 marine sediment (STP1) ... | reverse complement strand
ATATGGGAAAATATTCAAAGCACTTGTCCAGGCTTCGGTCAATCTGTGCCCGGTTTTTTTGGGTATAGGCCCCGCAAATCAGGTTTTCTTCCACGGTCAGGTCATCAAAGACCCGTCGTCCCTCCATGACCTGAAAAATACCTTTTCGAACAATTTTGTGGGGCGCAAGTCGGGTGATTGACTCGCCCTGGTATTCGATGGTTCCGTCGGTGACGGCCCCGTCCTCCAGAGGCAGAAATCCACTGATGGCCTTCAGGGTAGTGGACTTGCCTGCACCATTGGACCCGAGCAATGCCGTAATATGCGTCCGATATTTGTATCCAACGATCTCGAAGTCATGGGGGATGCGGGAATCGTTGGTGTAAATCATCTTAAATTAAAAGTGCGGCAGGATGGAATTGTTATAGATGCCATTGCATTTAAAATTGAAAAACGGATAAAAATCACACCATAGAATACTTAGTTATCGAACGTTCTCTTCTATTTTGTTCACCCTGTGCGTAAACAATGCGAAGAAACTTCTTTAACAATACCAGATATAATATTGATATTATTCATAAATCAATAACAGTTTTTATTTATCATAATTGGGTTTCTTTTCCGACTCTGTTCTTTCAATTTCTGACTTTTCAACAAAGTCATCCCTGCTCTGTTTGGCACGAATAAAAATTTGTTTTAGAAAGTCTCCATCACTCTGCTCCAAAGCGGTGCGCAGTTTATTCAAATCCCGGGTAAAGTGATCCAGATGTTCCAGTAAAGCCTGTTTATTTGCCAGACAAATATCCTGCCACATAGAAGGATCACTGGAAGCAATGCGGGTAAAATCGCTAAAGCCACCTGCTGCGTTATCAAAAATTTCCTGTTTTTCATCCAGAGTGGTTAGAGTGTTCACCAGAGAAAATGCCAGTAAATGCGGTAAATGACTGGTCGCCGCCAAAACTTGATCATGGTGTTGAGGCTCCATTAAAACAACCTGAGCACCCGCTGATTTCCATAACCTGGAAACAATATCGATCGCCTCAGAATTAGTATAGGGCAAAGGTGTCAATATGGTGCGATGATCCTGATACAGTGTTGCAAAGGAGGACTCCACGCCACTGTTCTCTGTGCCTGCGATAGGATGTCCCGGTACAAAGTTGACAGGCAATTCATCAAAAACTGATTCTGCTGCTTTAATGACACTGCATTTGGTGCTGCCGCCATCGGTAAGAATGGCACCTTGCTTTAAAGAGCCTTTAAGTTGAGTCAGAACGCTTTTGAAACTTCCTACCGGTGTCGCAATGAAAACCATATCGGCATCAATAACCGCCTGTTTTATATCCAGCGAATACTCATCAATAACGCCCAGTTCCAGCGCTTTCTCAAGATTTTTCCGGTTACGCCCACAACCTATGATGTGCTCTACAGTACCCGCAGCACGAAGAGCACGAGCAAATGAGCCGCCAATCAATCCGACACCAATGACGGTCAGACGTTTAATTACTACACGTTCGCTCATAATAAGGAGTGAGTCATTGTTAATCCCATATTAGCCATTTTATAAGACCAGAGTCTTAAAACCAGAGTCTTAAAACCAGAGTTAACAGCCAGAGTTATACAATCAGAGTCAGGCAAGCACTTTTTCTAAAGCCTCAACAACACGCTGATTTTCAGCCATGGTGCCAATAGAAATCCGAAGATGCTCCGGCATCTGATAATTGGCCACCGGGCGGGTTATCACGCCCTTGTAAAGTAATTTTTGATAGATTTGTGCGCTATCCGGGCCGGTTTGAACACAAATAAAATTACCGGCAGAGGGAATATAGTTCAGCTTCAGCCGTTTGAAACCGTCCACTAGAAACGCCATGCCCTGCCAGTTAAGTTCAACTCCTTTGTTAATATGGGATTGATCGTCCAGAGCAACTGATGCGGCTTCAAGAGCAAAAGAATTATTATTAAAAGGCTGTCGTACCCGATTCAGCAGATCGGCAATGGCCGACGAAGAAACGCAATAACCGATCCTGAAACTGGCCAGTCCATACGCTTTGGAAAAAGTTCGCGTAATCACCAGATTTTCAAACTCGCCCAGAGACGCCAGCATAGAATGGTAATCATCAGAAAACCCTGAATCAGGATGAGAAGCATATTCCTCGTAGGCTTCATCAATCACAACCACAATATGTCGTGGTACTTGTTCCATAAAAGTCTGTAAATTTTTTCCCGGCAGACAGGTTCCAGTCGGGTTATTGGGATTAGCGATAAAAATCAGTCTGGTTTTGTCAGTGATGTGATCGAGCATTGCATTAAGATCATGTCCCCAATCCTTTGCTTTTGTCATAACCGCTGTAGCACCAACTGCCTGAGTGGCAAGAGGATAAACCGCAAAAGCGTATTGAGAAAAAATGACTTCATCACCCTTAGTCGCAAAGGTTCTGGCTAATAAATCCAGCACATCATTGGAGCCATTCCCCAGGGTTATCTGTTTTGATGATAAGGTAAAGGTTTCAGAGGACAGCTTAGTTCCCAGCTTTTCTATCAGCTTGTTTTTGAGTATAAAACCATTGCCATCGGGATAGCGTGCTAATTCCAGAGGGTTTTGCAAAAGTTTCTGTAAATGTGCCACGACTTTCGAGCTGGGACCCAATGGATTCTCATTGGACGCCACCTTAACGGCATTGCTGACACCATACTCACGTTCCAGCTCTTCAACCGGTTTACCTGGAATGTAGGGTTGCAAGCGGCCAATATATTCAACAGGTGTGGGGAATACCGGCAGCGGTTTGCCAATCCTGGCCATTATAATACCGCCTTGGGATAGGAGCCTAATATTTTCATTAGACGGGCTTTATTGCTAATCTCTGCCAATGCCTTGGCAACAGCAGGCTGGGAACTGTGGCCGTCAATATCAATGAAAAAAAGGTATTGCCATAAACCACCCCTTGATGGTCTGGATTCAATGCGAGTCATGGACAAACCATTTTCGGCAATAGGTTTCAATAAATTGTAAAGTGCGCCGGATTCATTGGCTGAGGTCACCATAATTGAGGTTTTATCTATAGAATCAGACAAGGCATCAGTGTCTAACAGTTCAGAACAGGCACCCACATCCTGCTTACCCAGAATAATAAACCGGGTGGTATTATCGGGTTCATCTTCTATTTTATTGGCCAACAGGTTCAGCTTATATATCTCCGCTGCCGCATTACTGGCTATGGCCGCAGAGCCCTCTTCTGAGGATGCGAGTTGAGCTGCTTCTGCATTACTATTCACCGGGATGCGTTCAATACCGGGCAACTGACTGTCCAGCCATTCGCGGCATTGAGCCAGAGACTGCTGATGGGAGTAGATTTTTTTTATAGCGGCCACATTGTCATGTTTACTCATTAGATGCTGATGAATTCGCAGAGACACTTCACCACAAATTTTCAGTGGCGATTCAATCAGCATATCCAGAGTATGACTGATAACACCTTCCGTAGAATTTTCCACAGGGACAACACCATAATGGCAGGAATCGGCATCCACTTCACGAAATACTTCATCTATCGTTGAAAAAGGGATCGTTTTTACCGAGTGGCCAAAGTGTTTTAATGCAGCTGCTTGAGTAAATGTGCCTTCAGGGCCTAGAAAAGCAATTTTCATTGGCTGTTCCAGAGCCAGACAGGCCGACATCACCTCACGAAAAAGCCGCGCCATTTCTTCATCACTTAAGGGACCATTATTGCGTTCCATCACCTTACGCAAGACTGCCGCTTCACGTTCGGGACGATAGAACAGGACATTTTTGCCGGTACCAACTTCCGCCTGTTTAACCTCAGCTACTTTCTGGGCGCAACTGGCACGTTTGTTAAGCAATTCCTGAATCTGATGGTCCAGGTTGTCTATCTGATCACGCAATAGTTTGAGATCTTCACTCAAGACATTTTCACTCATTGTCAATTTTAGTTCGAGACAGGTTCTTTTTATGATCGTTGTTTAAGAAAGAGCACGTACAGCTAGAACACCATCAATCCCAGATAAAGCTTCAATAACCTGATCTGAAAGCGCATTATTAACATCAACGATGGTATATGCCAGGTCACCTTTGGATTTATTGACCATATCGACAATGTTTAAACCTGCCTCAGCAAGAGTTGAAGATATCTGACCCAGCATATTAGGCTCATTACTATTGGCAATAGTGACCCGGTGACTGTCTGCAGCCATTGGCATATTGACTTGTGGGAAATTGACCGACAACTTGATATTACCATTTTCCAGATAGTCACGAACATTTTCAGAGACAATTGCGGCACAATTATCTTCGGCATCCTGAGTCGATGCACCCAGATGCGGCAAAGTGATCACATTTGGCACATTTTTTAGAGTGTTATTGGCAAAGTCATTGACATAACCATACAGGTTTCCAGATGTTAATGCTTCTGCCATGGCCTCATCATCAATAATACCGCCGCGCGCAAAGTTCAGTACCGTTGCTCCCTTTTTCATCAGTTTAATGCGTTCTGCATTAAGCATATTTTTGGTTACATCAATCAGAGGTACATGAAAACTGATAAAATCCACTTCCGGCAGCATGGCATCAAAGCTGGCAGCCTGTTTAACACTTGAAGAAATCTTCCAGGCACCTTCAACAGTCAACCCAGGGTCAAAACCAATGACATTCATACCCAGATCTTCTGCCACTTTAGCAACGGCACGGCCAATTGCCCCTAAACCAACAACACCTAAGGTCTTGCCTGGCAGTTCAAAGCCACCAAAACTTTTTTTGCCCGCTTCAACTGCTTTACTGATTTGCTCATCTGTGCCTTCCTGACTTTTGGCAAATTCCCAGGCTGGTCCTATATGTCTTGCCGACATTAACATGCCCGCGAGCACCAGTTCTTTCACTGCATTGGCATTGGCGCCGGGTGCATTAAAAACGGGAATTCCCCTGGCACTCATTTTATCAATGGGGATATTATTGACTCCCGTGCCTGCCCGTCCTACGGCAAGCAAACTGTCGGGAATTTGCATATCATGCATCTTGAATGAACGCAGCAATATAGCTTCAGGATGTTGAATTTCAGAAGCGATTTCATAACTCTCTCTGGGAAATTTTTCCAGACCCGCTACCGAGATATTATTTAGTGTCAGTATTTTATTCATAATAGTACTTATTCTCTATAGACATTAAAGCTTAAGCGTTAGCCCTGGCAAATTCACTCATAAAGTCAACCAGTGTATCAACACCTGCTTCAGGCATGGCGTTGTAGATACTGGCACGCATACCTCCCACAGAGCGATGCCCTTTTAAGGTCGCCAGGCCTTTTTTTGCTGCCCCCTCAAGGAAGGCTGCATCCAGATCGGCATTTTTTAAAGTAAAGGGCACGTTCATCCAGGAACGATATCGAATATCAACTGGATTTGCATAAAAATCACTGCCATCTATAGCTGCATATAATTTGTTTGATTTCTCCCGGTTGATTTTACCCATACCTTCGAGTCCGCCTTTTTCCAGCAGCCACTCAAAAACCAGCCCGGCCAGATACCAACAATAAGTGGGTGGAGTGTTATACATGGAGCCATTATCTGCATGGGTTTTATAATTCAGCATGGCCGGTGTGTTTTCAGCAGCCTGGCCAATGAGATCATCACGGATAATCACCAGAGTCAAACCAGCAGGTCCGACATTTTTTTGCGCACCGGCGTAAATTATGCCGAATTTTGACACATCAACCGGGCGGGATAAAATAGTTGATGACATATCAGCTATAAGAGGCACATCACCCGTATCAGGAATATAGTCAAATTCGACTCCGCCAATGGTTTCATTGGGTGTGTAGTGAATATAGGCTGCATCAGGGTTTAATGTCCAACTGGAGAAATCAGGGATCGTAGTAAAAGCGGAATCTTCTGAACTGGCCGCAATATTGACATCACAATAGCGCTTTGCTTCAGCAATAGCCTTTTTAGACCACATGCCCGTGTTAACATAGTCTGCAGTTGTCTTACTGCCCAATAAATTGAGAGGAATAGCGCCAAACTGCATACTGGCACCACCTTGCAGGAAAAGTACCTTGTAATTATCAGGAATCGACATCAAGGTTCTCAAAACAGCTTCAGCTTTGCTGGCAATGGACATAAAAGCCTTTCCACGGTGAGACATTTCCATAACGGACATCCCTTCTCCGTGCCAGTCCAGCATCTCTTCACTGGCTTTCTTGATAACGGCTTCCGGCAACATGGCAGGACCCGCACTGAAATTGAAAACTCTAGACATCTTTTTTCCTTATTAAGAAGTTTAAAATGAAATTAAAATAATTTTATCAGCTTTTAACCTCCCCTTCATAACGAGGAGGAAGCAGTAAAACAGTTATTTTCAGATGGACAAAAATTTAGCAGCGCTTAAGCTTCTGGAGATTCTTGATCATCCTGATCCGCTGAAGGCTCTTGATCCGCTGAAGGCTCTTGATCCGCTGAAGGCTCCTCATTCGCTGAAGGCTCTGCACCAGCGCCTAAAAGTGTTTCATCATCCTCTTCAGTTTCACAAACCCGTTCGATTTGCACCAGTTTTTCGCTTTTGGTCAGTCGGATTAGACGCACACCCTGGGTGTTTCGTCCTACAACAGAGATTTCAGTAGAGCGAGTGCGGACGATAGTGCCGCCATCCGTGATCAACATGATTTCACTATTTTCATCCAACAAACAGGCACCGACCATTGAACCATTTCGTTCCGAGGTCTTGATAGCAAGTACGCCCATTCCACCACGTCCCTTAATAGGGTATTCAGATATTTGAGTTCGCTTGCCATAGCCATTTTCGGTTGCTGTTAGAACATAGCGATCTTCGCACTCAGGCGGAACAACAATTAACGAGATAACTTTATTATCGTCAGGCAGTTTAATACCCCGTACGCCTGTTGCCACTCTCCCCATTGAACGTACCAGGGATTCATTAAAGCGAATGGCCTTGCCTCCGGTACTAAACAGCATAATATCCTGTTGTCCATCCGTTAACTGGACATCAATAAGTTTATCACCCTCACGTAATTCAATGGCTCTGATACCATTAGTTCTAGGTCTGGAATAATCCAGTAGAGGCGTCTTTTTGACAGTACCGTTGGCTGTAGCCTGAAGAATGAATTGCCCGTCAAGAAATTCTTTTATAGGCAGAATGGCATTGACTTGTTCATCTTCTGACAATGGCAGAAGGTTGATAATAGGTCGACCCCTGGAGCCACGGCTTGCAAGCGGCAGCTCATATACTTTTTTCCAGTACACTTGTCCGGCGTTAGTAAAACATAAAATAGTGTCATGGCTTGAGGCAACAAAGAGTTTATCTATAAAGTCTTCTTCCTTCATGGCAGTGGCTGACTTACCCCTTCCACCACGACGTTGTGCGGCATAATCAGATAAAGGCTGGGTTTTCACATAGCCTTCATGGGAAAGAGTAACAACTCTGTCTTCTTCTGCAATCATATCCTCAAAAGACAGATCATCCTGGGATTGTCTTATTTCGGTACGGCGTTCATCCCCATACTGACTCAGGATTGCTTCGAGTTCCTCACGGATAATACCCATGAGAACTTCCTGGCTGGCTAAAATAGTCAGATACCATTTGATCTGCTCTATAATTTCCTTATATTCAGCAACAATTTTTTCAATTTCAAGGCCAGTCAGTCGATGTAAACGCAGGTCAAGAATAGCCTGCGCCTGTACTGGTGACAGATGATAACCATCATCAAATAATCCATATTGCGCTTCCAGATCTTCCGGGCGTGACTGCTCGCCGCCTTCAGACAGCAGCTCTCTGACCAGGCCAGGTTCCCAGCTGGTAGCAATCAGTTTTCCTTTTGCTTCCTGTGGATTAGCTGACTCCTTGATCAATTTAATTAACGGATCAATATTAGCCAGAGCAACGGCCTGCCCTTCCAGGATATGGGCACGGGCACGGGCTTTTTTTAATTCATAAACTGTGCGACGGTTGACCACTTCACGACGATGGCGAATAAACTGTACAATTAATTCTTTCAGATTAAACAGTTTGGGCTGTCCATCAACCAGAGCAACGATATTAATGCCAAAGACATTCTGCATGGCTGTATGTTTGTACAGATTGTTCAGCAGTACATCAGCCTGTTCACCGCGCTTGACCTCAATGACCATACGCATGCCGTCTTTATCAGACTCATCGCGTAATTCTGAAATGCCTTCGATTTTCTTTTCTTTAACCAGTTCAGCAATTCGTTCCAGCAGACGGGCCTTATTGACCTGATAAGGCAATTCATTGACCACAATGCGCTCGCGACCACTGGACATTTCTTCAAATTCGGTGCGTGCCCTGACCTGAATACGACCCCGCCCGGTATGATAGGCTTCATGAATGCCGCGGGAACCATTAATAATACCGGCAGTTGGAAAATCTGGACCAGGAATCAGTGCTATTAAATCTGGTATGGAGATATCCGGATCATCAATATAAGCCAGACAGCCATTAATGACTTCATTGAGATTATGAGGCGGTATATTGGTTGCCATACCCACCGCAATACCGGAAGAACCATTGATTAAAAGATTAGGAATCCTGGTAGGCAGAACCAGCGGTTCATGCTCGGATTCATCATAGTTAGGGATGAAGTCAACTGTTTCTTTATCAATATCTGCCAGCAGTTCATGGGAAATTCTGGCCATGCGTACTTCGGTATAACGCATAGCAGCAGGCGAATCACCGTCAACCGAACCAAAATTACCCTGACCATCCACCAGCATATAACGCAAAGAAAAGTTCTGGGCCATACGAACGATAGTGTCATAAACAGCGGTATCACCGTGCGGGTGATATTTACCCAGAACTTCACCGACTATGCGGGCGGATTTTTTATAGGGTTTATTCCAGTCCATACCCGCTTCATGCATGGCATAAATGACTCTTCGGTGAACTGGTTTAAGACCATCGCGGACATCGGGAAGTGCGCGTCCTACAATTACGCTCATAGCATAATCCATATAGGACTGCTTCATCTCCTCCTCAATATTGATGTGAAGGAGTTCTTTTGCAAAATCTGACATTTAGTGGTTATTTATCCGTTTTCTTATTTCTTCTTGGACAGAGTATGGTTCATTTCACCCATTTTTTTGACAAGGCGGTCACCGGAATAGAATTCAGGATGCCAACTTCAAACGCTTGGTAAAAACCGTATTATTTTAGCACACATACTGGTTATATGTGCCCTTAATTCACATTAAAAATGTGATATTTTAGGCATTTATTTAACATTTGTCATTAAAGCCCTGATTTTCTCAAAATCAGGTTTCAATACCACCCCTTTTTCAGTCACAATCGCATCCACCAATTCCGCCGGAGTGACATCAAAGGCCGGATTCCTGGCCTGTGCGCCATCTGCCGCAACCCTGTTATCTCTGCAGCACAGAACTTCACTATCGGCACGCTCTTCAATCGGAATGTCATCACCGCTGGCAATATTCATATCAATTGTGGTGGTAGGTGCAGCAACCATAATCTTGATGCCATGATGACGGGCCATAATAGCCAGCGCGTAGGTGCCAATTTTATTGGCTACATCGCCATTTGATGCGATGCGATCAGAGCCCACAATTATCCAGCGAACAGGATTTTCACTCTGCTGAGATGTTTTTATAATATGTGCCGCTGCTCCCTCAACCAGCAACGAAACCGGGATATCATCCTGTACCATTTCCCATGCAGTCAGACGTGCTCCCTGAAGCCAGGGCCGAGTTTCATCTGCATAAACCAGACTGATTTTGTCCTGCGCGAAAGCACTGCGAATAACACCCAACGCCGTTCCATAGCCTCCAGTTGCCAATGCACCGGCATTACAATGGGTTAACACTGCGCATTTCTCCGTTATTAATTGTGCACCTAACTCACCCATTTTGACATTAGCGGCAATATCGTCTTCATGCACCTGTTGCGCAATGCTTAATAATGTTGCCACCGGATCAGCCACACCCAGCCCATTAATCACTTCACGCATCATATCAATCGCCCAGAATAAATTAACCGCAGTGGGCCGGGATTCAGCCAGCAAAGCCAAATCATCTGCTATCATTTCTTTCCAGGTGTCCGGGTTTTCGGCAAAGCGCTTCCTTGCGGCAATGACAATACCATAAGCCGCTGTAATACCAATAGCCGGAGCGCCTCGAACCACCATATCCGTTATAGCCCTGGCAACAGATTCAATATCGGTCAGGGTAAGATAGGTATGTTCTGCGGGCAATAAACGCTGATCCAGCAGGTCAAGGTTGCCATCTTTCCAGATAATGGGTTTTATTGAGTGATAGTGTTTACTAAACATTATTATTGCCTTATCTTTTCTTAAGCTTTAATCGTGAATGAATTGCTTCAGCACTTAATTACGTGCTATATCTTATAATCAAAATAGCACCGGGGATAGAATCCTTTTGTAAATACCCGCTCAATCTACCTGAAAAAACACTTAAGAGGCATTTGTGCAACACGTCGATACTATAATTCATGCCCGCTGGGTTATTCCAGTGGAGCCGGATGAAACCACTTATGAAAACCATTCTATAGTGATTCAACAGGGAAAAATTCTGGCTATTTTACCGACCGGGCGATGTCAAAAAAAATACCAGGGTCAAACTGAACACCATTTAAACACACATGCCCTAATTCCAGGCTTCATTAACGCCCACACCCACGCAGCCATGACCCTGATGCGTGGTATGGCTGATGATTTGCCGCTTATGCAATGGCTTTCAGATCATATCTGGCCGGCAGAAAATAAATGTATTAATTATCAGTTTGTCAAAGATGGCACCGACCTGGCTATTGCCGAGATGCTGCGTGGTGGAACAACCACTTTTAATGATATGTATTTTTTTCCGGACGCCACAGCAAAAGCTGCGGAAGAAGCCGGTATACGGACATCACTGGGCTTAATCATGATAGACTTCCCTTCCTCCTGGGCGAAAGACAGTGATGAGTATTTGCACAAGGGACTGCAATTACATGAACAATACCGTCACCATCCGCTCATTTCAACAGCCTTTGCCCCTCATGCACCTTATACTGTATCAGACGGGCCATTGGAAAAAATCAAATCCTACGCTGAAAAACTGGACATACCCATTCACATTCATTTGCATGAAACTCAGGATGAAGTCCAGCAGGCCATAGCAAAAACAGGGATGCGGCCTATTGCCCGGCTACAGAAGCTGGGACTGCTATCCCCGCTTCTGCTGGCCGTCCACATGACACAACTCGAAGAAGGTGAAATCAAACTCATCAAGCGATATGGCGTACATGTCCTGCACTGCCCTGAATCCAATCTGAAACTGGCCAGCGGTTTCTGCCCCGTCAGCAAGTTAGCCGCTAAAAAAATCAATGTTGCCATCGGCACAGATGGGGCTGCCAGCAATAATGACCTGGATATGCTCAGCGAAATGCGTACTACAGCGCTCTTAGCGAAAGCCGTTGCTTCAGACGCTGCCGCAATCCCGGCGCATACAGCTTTGAAAATGGCCACGCTTAATGGCGCAAAAGCGCTGGGATTAGAGAGCATCACGGGTTCTTTAAAAAAAGGCAAAGCAGCCGATATAGCAGCCATCGATCTTGACACAATTGAAACCCAACCGCTTTTTCATCCGATTTCACAAATAGTCTATTCATCCAGTCGAGATCAAGTCAGTGATGTCTGGGTGCAGGGAAAGCACTTGTTAAATAACCGCAAGCTGACCACTCTGGATGAAAATCAACTCAAACAGAAAGCTCAAATCTGGGGAAAAAAAATATGGTCTGAGGTTGAAACTTGAAAAACTCACTTGTTACAAACAAGCAAACTTTCAATGCAGCTGTACAGAATTTCGACTTTTATAGAAAAATCGAACATAATATCGCTTAATACCCCATCACTTCAGGAACCCTAATGACCCAGGCACAAGGCCAGACAAAAATTGATTTTACTAATGTTGATCCTCAGGAGGTGGCCAAGTTTGAAGCCATGGCAACTCGCTGGTGGGATAAGGAAGGTGAGTTTAAGCCTCTGCATGATCTGAATCCTGCTCGTCTTGACTATATCCAACAACGTGCCGGTGGTCTTGCTGGAAAAGTGGTTCTGGATGTGGGCTGTGGCGGCGGCATTTTATCTGAGAGTATGGCACATGAAGGAGCAGATGTGACCGGTATTGATATGGGTGATGCTAATCTGACGGTTGCCAAAATGCATTTATATGAGTCAGGTGAGAAAGTCAGCTATCAAAAAATAACCGTAGAAGAACTTGCTGCTCAAAAACCCGGACACTATGATGTTGTGACCTGTCTGGAAATGCTGGAGCATGTACCTGAACCCGGTTCAATTATCAGTGCCTGTAAAAAGCTGGTTAAACCCGATGGCCATGTTTTTTTCTCTACCGTAAACCGCAATGCCAAGTCCTATGCCATGGCGATCATTGGCGCTGAATATATTATGAAACTGCTTCCTAAAGGAACCCATGATTTTAAAAAATTCATTCGCCCGGCAGAACTGGATCAATGGGTCCGGCAAGCCGAACTGAAAACACAACACATCTCCGGCATGACCTATAATCCATTGACAGGCCGCTGTGTACTCAGTAACGATGTCGATATAAATTATCTGCTTCATGCCCGCCCAGTCATTCTGTGACCCCACTATTCGTTTAAAATAATGATAATTAAAGCAGTTCTTTTTGACCTGGATGGCACCTTTGCCGACACTGCACCGGATTTGGCTGCAGCATTAAATCGGGTTTTGCTGGAAGAGGGAAAAACACCCCTGCCCCTTGAAACCATCCGCCCGGTTGTCTCTCATGGCGGCATTGCACTTATTAGACTTGGCTTTAATTTATCAGTGGAACACTCTGATTTTAAAAGACTAAAACAAAGGCTTTTGGCAATTTACCAGGACAACCTCAGCGAACTCACCACACTGTTTGAGGGCATGGATGAGCTGTTGCAAACACTGGAAAATAATCATATTGCCTGGGGAATTGTGACCAACAAACCGGGCTGGCTTACCGATCCCTTAATGGAGCAACTGGGATTTAGTAACCGGGCAGCGACCATTGTCAGCGGAGATACAACAAAAGAACGTAAACCACACCCGGAGCCACTGTTATACGCCTGTCGGCAAATTAACTGCCAGCCGTCTGAGTGTTTATATGTGGGCGATGCCGAACGGGATATTATCGCTGGCAACAATGCAGGAATGACCACACTCACCGCCCTGTTTGGGTATATTGAAGCCAATGATAGACCTGAAAACTGGGGAGCAGATGCCATGATCAAGCACCCAAAAGAGATAGAATCTTTTTTAACTTTATAATCCATTCACTTGATTATATTAGCTATTAGATATAGGAAGCTGCTTACTTTGTTGCCTGTTTTTGTAGGTTGGATTAGGCTGCGCTAATCCAACTTACATAAGATATAAACGGCATACGCAATCATACATTTTCATTCAATAAAGTGAGAAGCGCCGATAAAATGTTAAGCTCAGAAAAAAACCTGCAGACAGCCTACGATCATTGCCTGGCCATTGCCCAAAATCACTATGAGAATTTTCCGGTCGCCTCCCGCCTGCTTAATAAGCAATTGCGCCAGCCAATCAGTGCTGTTTATGCCTTTGCACGAACAGCGGATGATTTTGCCGATGAAGGCAAGCTGTCCAGAGCTGAACGGCTCAACTATCTTGAGGATTATTCCAGTGAATTAAAACAACTTGAACAGACCCTGAATTCCGGCTCCTACTATATCCATAACAGTGATAAGCCAATATTTATTGCCCTTGCTGATGTGATCCAGAAATACCGGATACCCATCAATCTGTTTCAGGATCTGCTCAGCGCATTTAAAAGTGATGTAAGCAAAACACGCTATGCAAATTTTGCTGAGATTCTGGCCTACTGTCGAAACAGTGCCAATCCCGTTGGACGAATTTTGTTATATCTGAATAACAGCGTCAATGAGGAAAATCTGAATAATTCTGACGCAATCTGCACTGGTCTGCAATTAATCAACTTTTATCAGGATATTGCCCAGGATCTTGACGAGAATGACCGGGTTTACCTGCCGCTTGATGAACTGGCCCAATTCACTGTCACAGTCGATGATATCAAAAAAAGAGTGAATAATGCCCAAACTCAGGCTTTAATGACCTTACAGTTACAACGTGCCAGAAATCTCTATGAATCGGGAAAACCTCTCTGCTTCAATCTATCTGGCCGTTTTGCCCTGGAGTTACGCATGATTTTTGCCGGTGGCAGCCTCATTTTAGACAAACTGGAAGCAAATATATCGACCCTTTATCTTCGCCCACGATTGACGGCTAAAGATAAAATCAAAATCCTTTGGCAGGGATTTTTTTCATCCCGATAACTGTCATGAGCAGGTACAGTTTTGCACCAAAGACAGTCTTGAAGCAGAAAACGTATTGCTTCAAATTGAATCATAAACCAAGTAGTTTGGGTATATATTTCACTTGCCTTCGGAATAACAAAAAACGACAATAATCCTTTTAATAAATCGACTTGTTACTATTTATATGATGCCTACCCCGATGAAAGCCCGTACTCCTTCTTCAGGCTCTGTACGAAGACGCTTGAGCAGAGATTTAACCTTATTGGTTTTACTGCTAATTTCTCTGTTTTTAGTATTGTCATACCTATATTCCAAACAAATTCAGAAAGATATTACTCTGGCCATTATCAATTCTGCGCAAAATTTGGTCAATGAGAAAAAAAATCAATTATTTGAGCCGGTTACCAACAACCTGATGTTATCCAGAAAATGGGCTGAACTGGAATCGCTGACCACTGACAAACAGGATCTATTTAATAAGCGATTTATTCCTGTTTTAGAAATATTGCCACAGATCTCATCCGTTATTCTGGCCACTTCAGAAGGTAAGGAATATTTTTTAACCAGGAAAGAGGGTCATTGGACATCACGTAATATCGATCCAGAAAAATATGGGCAGGGCAAAGCACAATGGCGTTTATTGAATAGTAATAATCAATTAATAAAAGATTGGCAGGAAGATACTTCATATCAATCAAAAACCCGTCCCTGGTATCAGTTGGGCATGACCACGAATCAGGATACGCCTATCAAATGGACCACACCTTATAGTTTTTATACGCAAC
>RCNG010000789.1_pt1 | contig 15124 bp, 11 predicted proteins | sample 2041371 | NCBI WGS metagenome assembly RCNG01 (sample SAMN09708227, study PRJNA481090) | Marine sediment metagenome, whole genome shotgun sequencing project. | biome: marine sediment; feature: ocean; material: sediment; isolation source: Sewage treatment plant 1 marine sediment (STP1) ... | reverse complement strand
AAGGGCTGCCCGTGGCGATCGTACAGATTCCCCCGCTCCGCCTTGATGGGAATCGAACGCTCCCACTGCTGCAGCGCCTTGGCCCGATAATAATCATGTTTGAAAACCTGGATGTGGACGATGCGAACCGCCAGAACCACGCCGGCGACCAGCATCAGGATCCGTAGGATCCGGAAACGCCGATCGGCCGGAGGGGCGGTCACCGGCTAACCCCATTGGCCGCACTGGCGACTAGGGCCACCCGGGGCGTCAGGGACACCATGGCTCCCGTCACCATCCCCATCTGGTCTTCCGAGGCCCGGGCGTCCGTACCACCGCCGAACCTGCTCAGGAATTTCCGCCAGGCGCCCGATCCGCCCGGTTGGTCCGGCTCAACCCGACACACTAGGACCAGGCCCGGATTTTCCGGCACCATCAGACCGAGTTCCTTCTCGGCCCGCGCCAGAATCACCTTGGCGCTGGTGGCTGCGTTCCACTTCGTCATCAATCTGCCCGAACCGGCCTCGAGGACTTCCTTCTGGTCCTCGAGCATGGCGATGCGCGTCCTCAGACGAGTGGTTTCATTGGAGATGTAGATGGACCCGGTCAGGAGTGCGCCGACCGCCAGTCCGCTCAGCACCCCGAGCGCGACCTTGCCGCCGAAAATCCGCTTGCGATGGGCCATGGTCCGGCTACAGCGGTTGCCGTTCTGCCCGGCGGGACATTTGAGGTTGGGTCTCCACATGCCGTATCTCTCTTTCGGTCCTGCCGTGCCGGACCTTCACCGGTCCGTTGGGGTCAAACGATTTCCGCGGCCCGCAAGCGGGCGCTGCGGGCCCTGATATTCCTCTGCTCCTCCTCGGCGGTGGCCCTGACGGCCTTGCGGGTCAGCGGCTTGAGCACCTTCTGGTGCCCGCAGACGCAGACCGGAATTTCCGTGGAACACAGACAGTCGCGCTTTTCCCGATCGATGAACCTCTTGACGAGCCTGTCCTCGAGCGAGTGGTAGGAAATCACCACGAAGATCCCCCCGGGGCGCAAAAGTCCCGGCAACTTGGCCAGGACTTCGGCGAGGGCATCGATTTCGCCGTTGACAGCGATCCGCAACGCCTGGAAAACGCGGCTGAGCACCGGCTCGGGTTTCATGCCGCCGGGCAGCACGCTTTCGATCACTTCGCGGAGCCGGAACGTCGTGTCCACCGGAGTCTCCTGGCGGGCGCGCACCAGGGCCCGGGCGATGCGCCGGCTGGCTCTTTCCTCTCCCAACGTCCAGATCAGGTCGGCGAGCTCCTGATCCGAACTCTCCGCCAGGAGATCGGCGGCGGTGCCACCGCTGTCCTGGTTGAAACGCAGATCCAGGGGGCCGTCCGTCCGGTAGCTGAATCCCTTATTCGAATCGTCCAGCTGGAAGGAACTGACGCCCAGGTCAAGCAGAACGCCGTCCACCTGTTTCCAGCCGACGGCGTCCATGGCACGATCGAGGTGCCGGAAAGAAATCTGTTCGCATTTCAGACGGTGGCGGTCGCCTGAGATCCGTCTGCAGGTGTCGACCGCCACTGCGTCCAAGTCCAGCCCCAGGACCTCCGCCCCGGCTTCGAGCATGGCCAGACTGTGTCCCCCGAAACCGAAGGTGCCGTCGATAATCCGCTTTCCCTGCCCCGGCTGAAGAAAGCCGAGGGTCTCATCCTTGAGAACCGGGACGTGCGGGGCATCGATCATGGCACCGTTTCGACGGCCGCCCCACCAAGGAGGCTCCAGTTCGAGGGTCCGGTGGGCATCGCGCCCAGTTCACGGTCCCAGTCTTCCATGACCAGGATCGCCTTGAGGTAGTCGCTCCAACCGTCGAGATAAAGTTGATGATGGTGGTCGCGCAGCTTGCGGTTCCAGGCCAAGAGGCCGTGAGTCGCCCGGTAGTCCAGATGGCTCAGCCGCCGACCATCCAGAAAAATCCGGCAGCCCCTGCGTGCAAGCCGGGGCGCGACCCGGCTGATCATCCTTGCGACGCCCTGTCGATCCAGGATCCCCGAGAGAGAGACCCAGACAGCTCTTTCCGTTTGTCTGACTGTGATCTCCAAGCGGCTGCCCAAGGCCTCCTGCCTATCGAGCTGCCGGGTCAACTCCCTCGGCATGCGGGCTCCTTCCCTGGTGATGCCCCTCCTTGGGCACGCCTAAGATGTCATCCTCATGATCCCTAAAAGCGATGTCGGGCGGGCGCCGATCCGTCGGCGCCCCGTTGCCCGACCCAGTCCGGCTGGCCTCCATGCCGCCGGGCTTCTCCGCTGAATGCAGGTCAGCGGTAGAATTCGTCCATAAAGCCGTCATCGACCTCTTCGACTCCGGCGTTCAGTTTGGCCAGGGCCTCGGGATCCCACAGTTCCATGTAGGCTCCCATCCCCACCACGGTGACCTTCTTGGCGATGCCGCACTTGGCCAGAACATCGGCGGTGACCGCCACACGTCCCTGGCTGTCGGGCTCCACCACGGTGCTGGCCAGGGACATCCGCCGCAGATTGGCCCGCAGATCGGGGCCCGGCTTGCCCTGGCGCATCCGGTTGAAGTTTTCGATCCACACGGCGTAGGGCAGCAGGCTCAGCGATCCGTCGGCGCCCCGGGACACCACGTACTTCTCCTCGACCGGAACCGAGCCTCCTTGCCGGAACCGGAACGGCAAGGCAAACCGGCCCTTGGCGTCCACCGCACGGGTATAGGACCCGTGAAAGGTGAATTCCGGGCTCGGAGTGCTGCTTGTCGTCGGGTCGAAGTCCATGATTTTCCAAGGTTTGGGCCGCTTTGGGGATGAGTTGGTCCGAAAAAGGAATTAATGGCGGGTCAATTCGCATCCTTGCGTTTTTTGGCCGCTCCATCGGCCCCCGCCATCAATTCCGCTGGTTCTGGACCTCCAACCAACTTTTCCCCACAAATCACTTTTTTTCACCACCCATCACCACCGGAGAATAACTGGACCCCACTGGGGTGTCAACCAACATTCTTCAGTTTTTTACACTTTTTTACAGCCCCTTCAGCCGGAGGTTGATTTTCGGCCAACATACTGGGATCATATGAGTTTGCTGACCCGGCCCCACTCTCCAACCTTGGAGGATCCCGTGAAATCCCTAAAAAATCCCCGTTTGACGGCCTTGATAATTGCCCTGGTGGTGCTTCTGGCCTCGGTCCTGGCCCAGGCCGGGGATGAGCGGCCCATCATATCGGCCGACCTGGGGGCCCTTACCTGGCGTCCACTCGGGCCCGCCAACATGGGTGGACGGGTGGCGGCCGTGGCCTTGGTTCCGGGCAGCCGGACGGATTTCTACGTGGGTTTCGCCACCGGCGGCCTGTTCAAGACCACCAACCTGGGCACGACCTTTCAAGAGGTATTCGGGCACCAGGCCACCAGCAGTATCGGGGCGCTCGGGGTGGCCAACGTCCCGGAAGACTGGAGCGGCTGGGACGACCTGGCCGCCGCCGGGGACTCGGTCCCGGTTGCCGATCGTGAAAAACTGGGCGCCGGGCGAATAGTCTGGGTGGGCACCGGGGAAGGCAACGGCCGCAACAGCGTGTCCTGGGGAAACGGGGTCTATCGCAGCATCGACGCCGGGGCGACCTTCACCCAGGTCGGTCTGACCGAAACCCACAACATCCCGCGACTGGCCGTCGACCCCCGATCACCAGAAATCTGTTATGTGGCCGCGCTGGGACATCTCTGGGGGCCGAACCCGGAGCGGGGCGTCTTCAAGACCACCGACGGGGGGCAGACCTGGCAGCATGTCCTCAAAGTGGACGACGAAGTCGGGGCCAGTGACGTGGTGCTCGATCCGGAAAACCCGGACACGGTCTACGCGGCTCTCTATGCGGCCCGCCGGACGCCCTGGAGCTTCGACGGCTTCACGGACCTGGGCGGCATCCACCGATCCGACGACGGCGGCGCCACCTGGATTCGGCTGACCTCGGGGTTGCCCGCCCGTACCGGCCGCATCGGGCTGGCGGTCTTTCCCGGCAACACCGACATCATTTACGCCGTCGTCGAAAGCGACCAGGGCGGGACCGGCCGCTCCGCCTGGGACGACCGCTCCCCCGCCGGCGGACTGTTCCGCAGCGACGACCGGGGCGACACCTGGCGCCGGATCAGCGAACTCAACTTCCGTCCCTTCTATTTTTCCCGGGTGGCCACCGATCCGGTCGATCCGGACCGCGTCTACATGCCCGGTTGGGACCTGGCCATCAGCGATGACGGCGGCCGCAGCTTTCGCCGCAGCGGGTCGCTCGAGGTCCACGTGGATCACCATGCCATCGTCATCGATCCCGCCGATCCGAACCGCATCTTCCTGGGCAATGACGGCGGCCTGTACCTGTCCCACGACCGCGCGGCGACCTGGGACTTCCTGAACCATTTGAACGTGGGCCAGTTTTACCACGTGGACACCGACAATTCGGTCCCCTACCGGGTCGGCGGCGGCCTGCAGGACAACGGATCCTGGATCGGTCCCTCGGCCACGGCCTTCAACTCCGGCAGCGAAAACAAACCAGGCATCCTCAACGAGGACTGGATCGCCATCAACGGCGGGGACGGGTTCCGCGTGGCCTTCGATCCGGTCGAACCCGACATCGTGTACGCCACCAGCCAGGGCGGCAATTTGGTCCGCATCCACCTGGACAGCAAACTGCAACGGCCCCTGCGCCCCGCCGCGGACGAGGGCCAGGAAAGGCTGAGATTTAACTGGGACGCCCCGTTCCTTATCTCGAAGCATGATCCGACGATGCTCTACCACGCGGGCAACAAGGTCTTCAAGCTGCTCAGCCGGGGCGACCACTGGTACGCCATCAGCGGTGATCTTTCCCGTCGCAACGTGGACCGGGTCATGGCCGAAGGATCTCAGGCCGAAAGCTACGGCACGGTCGTCGCCCTGGCCGAATCCCCCCTGCAGCCGGGTGTGCTGTGGGCGGGCACCGACGACGGTCTGGTCCATGCCACCTTCGACGACGGAAGCACCTGGAAGGAGGTCACCCCCGGCAAGGGGCAGGGACTCTACGTCTCCCACCTCGAAGCCTCCGCCCACGACACGGGCACCGCCTACTGTGCCATCGACGGCCATCGCAGCGACGTATTCCGGGCGATGGTCCTGATGACCGAAAACGGTGGCGGCAAGTGGAAGGACATCACCGGGGATCTGCCCGCCGACAGCCCGGTGCGCATCGTGAGGGAGGATCCCGGCAATCCGGACGTTCTGTACTGCGGCAACGAACAGGGGACGTTCGTCACCTTCGACCGGGGAAAACACTGGCTGATCCTGGGCGGCCGATCGCTGCCCACGGTTCCGGTCTACGACCTGGCCCTGCAGGCCCGTGCCATGGACCTGGTGGCCGGGACCCACGGGCGGAGCCTCTGGGTCATGGACGCCATGGGCTGCCTGGGCGAACTGCCCCGGGTCAAGGAAAAGCCCCTACACCTGTTCCCGATCGCGGACGCCGTCCCGGCCCTGTTCGGCTTCCGCGGTTACGGCGGGGGCAACCGGGTCTTCAAGGGGCCCAACCCCCCCGGCGGCGCGACGATCACCTTCTGGTTGCGCGACCTGCCGGAAGACCCCGTCAGCATCCGGATCGAAAACGAAGCCGGCCAGGAAGTCCGCACCCTCGGCAGCCCGGGCCGACCGGGCTTGAACCGGATCGGCTGGGACCTGCAGGCCGACCCCAAGCATCGGTTCAACGATCCCCGCAAGGGGGGGCCGGTCTTCGTGGAACCGGGCACCTACAAGGTGGTGGTCACGGCGGGTGAAGATTCGGAGGCTGGCTCCTTCAAGGTGGCACCCTACCCGGGATGGGCCGCTACCGACGACAAGGTCCAACTCCCACCGACGGGGCCCCGGCCCGAAAAAGATTGACCGACGGGGTCAGTTGCGGCCGAGGAGGAGACCGCGCAGGGACATCCTGGTGATCTGGCGGAACCTCGCCAGCATCACCGCCGATCCGAAGGCGTAGGAGATGCTGCTGGTCCAGGCCGCTCCGACCGGCCCGTACTTCGGGATGAGCACCACCCCGACGGCCAGGTTGACCACGACGGTCAGGACGCTGGCCTGCGTGTTCCAGTGGGCCTTGCCCCGACCGATGAAATCACCCGCGAGCACCACCCCGGGGGCAAAGGCCACGATGCCCGGCAGCAGGGCCCTCAGCGCCAGGCCCGAGGCCTGGAACTCGCCACCGGCGAGCAACGACAGCAGCGGCTCGGCCAGAAAAAACAGGGGCAATCCGACGGCCACAGTCAGCAGGAAACCCAGTCGCACGGCGCGAGCGGCGGTCCGGTCGCGATCCGGATCCGAGGCGTGGGCCGCCGAACTGTGGACCAACAGCGGCGTCAGGGCCCCCGGCAGTAGCCAGAGCATCTCCCCCACGTAAACGGCGATGGAGTAGATCCCCACCTCCGCCGCACCCCGGTAGTATTCCAGGAGTCCTTGGTCCAGACGCAGCAACAGGAAGTAGGCCACGGCGGAAATCTGGCCGAGCCAGCCGTGCCGGATGTTGTAGAGAATGATGCCGACCACCGACCGGGTCTTCAGGTCTTCGGGAATGTCATCGGACTGGTTGTCGGGCATCGCCGTGCTGCCGATGAAATCCCGGATGGTCATGTCCGCGGTGGCGGGCGGCGGGCGCCGGATCTCCCTCAGCAGGATCACGAGCATGGCCAGCATCCCGGCAGCCTGCGCGAGCGCCAGCACCCCCACGGACCGTCCGAAGGTCAGCGTCCCGGCCAGGGCCAGAACCAGGATGATCGCCAGGTGGCCGAAGGCCCGAGCCCCATTGACCACCGCTCCGACGACCAGGCGGCCCCGGGCCAACAGATCGTAGGAAAAAATCTCGAACCCGAGAAATCCGGCCGCCGCCAGGGCGGCCAGGAATCCCATGCCGGAGAACCAGCCCAGCCGGCGTTCCAAGACCTCGGCCGCTGGACCCGCCGTGGACCACCAGGCCAGCAGGATCAGCAGCAGAACCATCCCCACCACCCAGACCATCTGCGCCTTGAGCATCCGGGCGACCGGGATCTTGTTCTGGCGCAATGGCGGCACGGCGGCCAGGCCCATGCCTCCGCCCAGCAGCGCCGCCATCAGCATGGAAAGAGCCACGGTCAGGCTGTAGTGCCCCTGTCCTTCGGGCCCCAGGGTCTTGGCCACGACCAGAACCACCACCGCATTGGCCAGCACCTGCCCCACCCGGCTGAACAGGATCTTGGCTCCGGCTTCGACGAGCTTCATGAGCCGTTTCCATCGGTCCGGGTCTTGGCCGAATCATGCCATCTTCCGCCGGTGGAGTCGCCGCGCCGCTCTCGCCACCACCGGCGACCTGCCCCCATCAGACGCACGGCCGCCGAGTCATTGACGTAGAACCCGCGGACCTTGAGCTCGGCCCCGAAATATTTCTTGAATCCCGACAGGGTGTTCACGCTGCCGCTGCCCCCCAGGTCCAACCACGAGGCGCTCCGCCGGCAGGCTTCCTGGAGATCGCCCCAGATACAGGCCGTGGCCGGAAAATACCGGCGGGCGTAGACGGGATCCGTCACGCCGTTCCAGGCCAGGGCCTTGCGACCGAAATGCAGATTGAGGTGTCCGCCGATGACCTTGCCCTCGAGACTGATGCAGATGAAATAAACATGGCCGTCCGGGTCGTCCAGCAGAGCCTGGAGCAAGGGCAAGGGGACGGGCTCGATGCCCCAGTGGTCCGCCGCACGTTCATAGATCCGGTAGTAGTCCTCCAGGAGAGCCTTGTTCGTGGTGGTGGTCACTTCTACCCCGCGCCGCAGGGCGCGATTGCGTTCGTTGCGTTTGTTGAGCCCCAGCCGATCGCTGTCCACCTGGTCTATCCCCCCGCTCAGAGCGATCATGGCGGTGGACACTTCCTCGCGAGACCAGGCCGGGCGCCGCGCCATGGCCGCGCCGAATCTCGACTCCCGCTCGGGACTCAGGGCCATGGTGCACGAGGCCAGCAAACCCTTCCTGCGATCCGCCAACGCGTCGACCAGAAGGCCGAAAATCCGGTCCTGCTCGTCCTCGCTCAGATCCGCCGACAGGACTGGCCCCCCGGAGGTCCCCTCATGGCTGCTGTCATAGCGGCGGTGACGGACAGGCAGGCCGGCTACACCGTGGGGAATCGTCTGTCCGACGGCGGCCAGACCCGCGACCAGTTCCCCCTGGCGACGGACCGTCATCCAGAGGGGGGACGCGTCCGGGAGATGGGCACAGACGGTTTCGATCCAGTGTCGGGTCTGGGAATATTCGGCGGCCGGATCATGGGCCAGCAGCGCGGACCAATCGTCCGGCCCACGGTCGGGGAAGGAAACCTCGAACTGTTCGACGGCGGCGTTTCTGTTCCCTGTCTCGGTCACCGGGTTCTCCGCCTGACGCTACCGGTGACCACCTCTATCACGTCCTGGACATCACGGTCGGACATGGCAGGGAACAGGGGCAGGCTGACGGCTTCCCGATAGTACTTTTCCGTTTCCGGCAGGAGGGGGGCGAACTCGGCTCCTTCGGCGCGGAAGGCCGGATGGTGGTGAAGCGGAATGAAATGGACCGAGCTCCCGATTTTGTGGGCCGTCAGGTCGTCGATCAGCCCGTCCCGGCCACCATCGACTTGATCCGGATCGACTCGCAGGATGTAGAGATGCCAGGCATGGGTCGCCCAGTCCGCCTCCGCTGGCAGGGCCAGGCCCGGCAGGCCGGCGAAGGCCTCATTGAACCGGTGAGCCACCTCGGTGCGGCGGGCCATGAAGGCATCCGACCTGCCCAGCTGGACCAGGCCCAGGGCGGCGGCGGGATCCCCCAGATGGAACTTGTAGCCCAGAGCCACCACTTCGTAGTACCAGCGGCCCTTGTCCCCGTAGCGCTGCCAGGCGTTGCCGTCCATCCCGTGGAAGCTGAGCAGCTGCAACTTGTCGGCCATTTCCTGATTGGCCGTCGTCACCAGGCCCCCGTCACCGGAGGTGATGCACTTGGTGGCGTAGAAGGAAAAAACCGTGGCGTCGCCGAAACCGCCGATGCGCCGGCCATCGACCGCCGCGCCGAAACTGTGGGCGGCGTCTTCCATGACCAGGACATCGTGGACGGCAGCGATGTCGATGATTTCCTTGATGCGGCAGGGGTGCCCCGCCAGATGGACCGGTATCACCGCCTTGGTCCTGGGAGTGATGGCGCGGGCGAAGGCCGTGGGATCCAGCCCGAGGGTCGCAGGGTCCAAGTCGGCCAGGACCGGGCGTGCGCCGCAGTGGATAACCGCGGTCAAGGTCGCGATGAAGGTCATCGAAGGCAGGACCACTTCGTCTCCCGGCCCGATACCCATCACCTTGAGGGTCAGAAACAGGCCGGCGGAACAGCTGGCCACGGGAACGGAGCAGGGAACCTCGAGGTAGTCGGCGCAGGCCTGTCCGAATTCCCGGACCTTGGGGCCGTAGGTCAACCATCCCGATCGCAGGACTTCCGCCACCGCGCTGATTTCCTCTTCCCCCACGTCCGGTTTGAAAAACGGCAGGAAATCCTCCCGTTCGACAAACACCTCAGGGTTGTTGTCAGTCATTTCTTCTCCGCATCAGGGAAACCGGCGCAGTTGAATTCAACATCCCCGCCGCAGGCGTTATCTGACCACGGCCAGGGTTCGGGTGGTGACGGCATCGTCTACGACGATCCTTAGCAAGTACAAACCCGTACTGACGGGGGCATCGGAAACGTTGTTACCCTCCCAGAAACCCGAATCCGGGGCAACGGTTTTGTCGGAATAGACCTGCTGGCCTTCGATGTTGTAGATGTAGACCTCAGCCGATTGGCCAGGCAGGCCGCCGATCTTCAGCAGGCTTTCCATTTCACCGGGATGCCATGGATTGGGGTAGCAGAACACGCCCGCCAAAGGGTCGGAGCCGGTGCCGCCATCGGTCGTCCCGGAGCCCACGTTGATCAGGGTCGTTCCCTGGTCCGCGCTCAGCAGCAGTTGCCGACCGTCGGGGGAAACGGCGATCTTGGCGTAGGTGTTCCCCGGCAGCGGCGCAATCACGTTGGGGGAATAGATCAACCCGTAGGTGGAGTTGCCGAGGTAGTTGCCCAGGTCGATCCAGGCGGCGATGTCCGCTCCGTCGGGACCGACGGGGTGAATCCGGTTCAGACCGGTGCGCGTCGAAACCCAGATGTCCCCGTTGCCATCGACGGCCACGTCTTTGACGTTGCCGTTTACCAACCCGACGGGCGAAGCCGGGCTCTTTTCCCCGTAGTCCCTCAGGACCTCCACCTGAAGGGAGGTTCCTCCGGTCAGCTCATAGGTGAACTGGACCAGTCCGTTACCGCCGGCCCAGATGGTGCCGTCGCGGCCTGCGGCCAGCCCCAGGGTCTCTTCCGGCTTCAGCGAGGTGCCGGGGAAATCCACGACGGTATCGTACCAGACGTCGTCGGTAGGATCGAACCAGGTCACCGGGTCGTTGGGGCCCGCGTTCGGCCCATTGACATCCCACCTGACCAGACCGCTGCCTTCCACTGCAAACCAGATCACGTCCCTTCGCTCGGCCACCGCATCCCACACGGTCGGACCCGACCCCAGGCCCTGGTCCATCGGCGGCAGGACCCAGCCCGCCGTGCCTTCCCAGTTGTCGGGATCCACCAGGACTTCGACATTTTGGGTATCCCGCCAGTCGTGCATGATGATCAAGGGTCCGTCCGGATGCAGCACCAGGTTCACCACGCCGCGGCCCTGGAGGCCGGAATTGTCGGGATCCATCAGGTCGGTTGTCATGCTGGCGGGATTGTATTTGAGGACCCCGCCACCGGCGTACTGGCCGGCGAAAACCGAACCGTCGGTCGCTCCGGCCAGGCTCAGGACAGGCCCCAGGCCCGGGAACAGATTCAGGGTGTCGTTGGCGGCGTGCGGACGTTCGAACAGAAACAGGAAGGAATCGTCGGCCGGCTGGTACCGTGAGATCTGGAAGCCGAAGAAATCGCCCATCCAGGTGGAGCCGTCGGCACCGAAAGTGACGCCTTCACAGTTGGCGACCTGCGTGTCCATGTCGACCAGGGTGTCGAACTGGTCGCCGCCCAGGCGGCGGCCCAGGAAATTGTAGGTCAGATGACCGCCCGGCGTACTGTATACCTCCGGACCGCTGACCCACAGGTCCTCCCCCGCAGCGATGGCCGAACACTGGAAATACGGCAGTGTGATGGGACTCCACGACGACCCGTCGAATTCGCTGAGCAGGCCGTGGCTGTTGGGCTCCCGGCCGAGGGCGTAGACCTTGCCCTGCGCGCTGGCGAGGTCCATCACCGGGGCGCCCAGCGAAACCAGCAGCGACCAGGTTTCGGCGCCGGGATCCCAGAGATGGACGCCGTCGTTGCTGGCGGCCAGCAGGTTTCCGGAGGAGTCCACGATCAGGTCGTGAATCTCCATGCTGGTCAACCCGGTGTTCTGGTCGGTGAAGATGTTGTTGGCGAACCGGGAAATACCCACCGGGGTGCCGATAAAAAGATCGCCGTCGAAAATCTGCAGGGCGGTAACTTCGTTGGAGATGAGCCCGTCTTCCTCGGCGGTGAAAATGTTACCTGACAAACCGCTGTTGATCTGGCCGAGGCCGTCGCCGGCCATGCCGTAAAAAACCCGTTCGGCGTCGCCGACGACGGTGCCGACAACGGCGGTTACATCGAGGCTGCCCAGGTTGTTGGTGTACTGGCGGAACTGGGGTGCCGTCTCCAGGTCCGTGACCCTGGTCAAGCCGCCGCCGATGGTGGCGATCCAGACATGCTGTCCCGTCCAGAACATGTCGGTGATGTTGTTCCCGGACAGATCCGGGCCGCCGGTCCACCGCTGAACCGACTGCGGATTGTCCCTGTCGTTGACGATGATCCCGCCCCCGTCGAGGCCCCGCAGGACCAGGCCGCGATGTTCCAGCAGGGCGGTGGTCTTCCGCATCGCCAGGATCTGCTGGAAGGTCGGTTCGGCGGCTCGAGCGGGAGCTAACAGAAATCCGGCCATGAACAACAGGCCCAGGGCGACGGCCTGCCCCGCACGGAAGGCCGAACGGTGTTTCGGGTCGGTGAAAAATCTCATAGTCTGCGGCCCTCTCCGGGAGCGCCGTCGGTACGGGCCGCCCCTGCAGGTGTATCAAGTGTCTCGGGACTCTCTCCGGTATCCCTGCCGGAGGATCCCTCAGTAGCGTCCAGCGTCAAATCGTCCGGGGCGCCCATCTGGCCGAACCCGCCCGGATCATGCCACAGTTGGCTGAAGCCGGCGGAAAAAGAAGCAAATCCCGCCCGGGCCCTACGGGCCCAGGATCCGGTGAGCCCGGGTGCCGCGGGGTCACCTCGCCAGAATTCCAGGACGTCCTCGGGGTCCGCCGGCACCGCGGTGCGGCCGGCGGTGGTTGGCCGCGGACCCACCAGAGCCACCCGCCCCCGCAACAGGGATCCCGACAGGGCCCATTGCCAGGGCAGGGCCAGGACCCGGTGGGTGTCCGAAAGGGCCAGAGTCAGCCAAGCGTCATGCCCCCACAGGTCGGAAACCCGGACCCGGACCAACCGGCCCCGGCCCGAGGGCATCAGGACCAGGCGGAACCAGAGCCAGGGCACCAGCCCAACCAGACCCAATATAAGGCCCGCGGCCAGCGACAGCAGGCGGCCGCTCAGAACCCGGACGGCTGTTCCACTGCCCGAGCTCTTCACCGCGCTCAGGCCACCGCCGAACACCTCGACACGGGCACCGGCCGCCAGCACCCAGACATCCTCCACTTGCCAGCGGAGCCGGATCCGCAGACGGCGCAGGGCCGCCAGCGTGGTCCAGGCGGCTTCGGAGGCGGCGGGCCGATCCCAAAATACCACCTGGGAAATCCGGTAGCGCCGCACGACCTCCACCAGTTCTGACCTGTTTCCCAGCCAGGGGATATCGCCTCCGCCCAGGGGCGGCAGGCCCTCGCCGTCAGCCACGTATCCGGCCAAGTCCACCCCCTGGCCGGCGAGGTCGTCGGCCCGCTCCAGCCAGGCGCTGATCAGGTCGGGGCTTCCCACCAGCAAGGTTCGCTCCAGGGAAAAATGTCCCCGTTCGAGACGGCGCAGGACCCGGCGGAAAAAAGCTTCGCCGGTGGCCGTCAACAGTGCCAGCAAGGGGATGAACATCAGTAGAACGGCCCGGCTGATGACCTCCATGTGGCCCAGATAGGTGCTTGCCAGCAGAAGCACCCCCACCACGCCGATCTGCTGGAGATGCTCCGCCGACGAGCCCCGATCGCGCCACCGTCGGGGACTGTAGCGCCCCATGAGCAGAAAGGTCAGCGAAGCCAGAAGACATGAAAAAAACAGGAGAGGCAGGTACTCCGACAGGGGATACAGCGGTTCGGCGAAAAGGCCGCCCATGGCCGCGCGCAACCCATAGGCCAGGGCGAATGCGAGGGTCAGTCCGGCCATGTCGAAAAGCCAGAGCAGGAATACCAGCAGCGGGTCACGCCACTTCTTCAACAGCCAGACCAGCATGCCCCACTTCTCGTAGAACGAAATCAGGCTGCCCAGGTGCAGCCAGAAGGATTTGTTGAAGCGACCGCCGGTCGCGCTCGCCCGGCGATGACGGTGCTCGAAGCGGGCATCAGGTGTGTACTGGACCTCGAAGCCCGCCTGCCACATGCGATAGCACCAGTCCACGTCCTCGAAATAGAGGAAGAACCGTTCGTCCATCGGCCCGGTGCGTTCCATGGCACTGCGGCGCACCATCAGGCAGCCGCCGAGGACCCAGTCGACCGGGCGGCTGGTCAGGTGGTCGAAATCCCGCATGAGATGCAGGTGGACCGTCCGGCTGTCGGGAAAAATGCGGCCAAAGAAGGTGCGGCGCAGCAACAGCGTCTTGAGAGTGTAGAACCGGCGGCAGGAGTCCTGGATGCTCCCGTCGGGATTCAGCAACTGGGGTCCTATCATGCCCGCGCGCGGATGGCGGTCGGCAAAATCCAGGAGGCGGTCCAGCGCGCCCGGCTCCACGACGATATCGGGATTCAGGATCAGATAGTAGTCCGCCTCGACCTGGGCCATGCCGATGTTGCAGCCCCGCGCGTAGCCGCTGTTCTCCGGATTGAAGACCCATCGAAGGTCGGGATGCTTGCGGTGCACTTCCTCGAGCCCCGGTTCCGAAGAAGCGTTGTCGACCACGATCACCTGGTGCTCCGCCGCCGGAGCGCAGGCTGCCAGCGAGTCCAGACATCTGTCGAGATCTCCGCTGGTGTTGTAGTGAATGATGACGACGGCGAGCTTCACCGATGCTCCAGACATTTATTCCCGCGGCTCAGGGGATCCGGCGCAGGCGCAAGGCCCACACCATCCACATGGCCTCCACGATGATCCGTTTCGACATTTTCGAGACCCCGACCTGCCGGTCCACGAACATGATCGGGATCTCCTTGATCCGCAGTCCGCGCCGCCAGCAGTGGTAGTTCATTTCGATCTGGAAGGAGTAGCCGTCGCTCTTGATCCTGTCCAGCGGCAGCTGCTCCAGCGTGGTGCGCCGGAAACACTTGAAGCCGCCGGTGGAATCCTTCAACGGCATGCCGGTCACGAACCCCGCGTACCGGTTGGCGCCCACGCTCAGGACCAGGCGCCGCAAGGGCCAGTTGACCACGGTGATGCCGTGCAGGTATCGGCTGCCAAGAACCAGATCGTGCCTTTCTATCTGCACCAGGAATTCGTCGAGGGCCACCGGGTCGTGGCTGAAATCCGCGTCCATCTCGAAAACGGCTTCGAAATCGGTGTTGTCCAGGATCCACCTGAACGCCGCGATGTAGGCCGCGCCCAGTCCCTGCTTGACCGGCCGTTCGAGGATCAGGACCCGTTCCCCGAATTCCGGCAGGCCCTTGACGATTTCCGCGGTGCCGTCGGGAGAACTGTCATCCACCACCAGCACGCTCAGGCGCTCGTCCCGGTCCAGGATCAAAGGCACGAGCCGACCGATGTTGTCTGCCTCGTTGTAGGTCGGGATAACGACCACCGCCCTGCGCAGGTTCAGCGGTTCGACGATTCCTTTCCCATGCTCAGTCTTGTTCATCGTCGGCACGTGCTCCGGTTTGGGCGCCCCAGGGGAAACGACCCCACGGCATCCAGGAAGACAACAACAGCAGGGCCACCAGGACCAGCCCGATGACCGTCAGGGTCAAACCCGCCTT
>RCNG010000850.1_pt1 | contig 15132 bp, 19 predicted proteins | sample 2041371 | NCBI WGS metagenome assembly RCNG01 (sample SAMN09708227, study PRJNA481090) | Marine sediment metagenome, whole genome shotgun sequencing project. | biome: marine sediment; feature: ocean; material: sediment; isolation source: Sewage treatment plant 1 marine sediment (STP1) ... | reverse complement strand
CCGGGAGCGTGAGCCGCCCAGGCGTCGTGTCCGAAATAGTGATGCGTGGAGCCCGTTGCCAAGACCAGGTAGTCATAGGACAACGGTTCGCCGTCGATTTCGACGACTCTGCGCTCGAGGTCGACCGACGTGACGTCTCCGAGGACGACCGTCGCGTTCTTTTGTCGCCGAAAGACGTGGCGGAGCGGGACCGCGATCTGGCCGGGCGAGAGCGCCGCGGTCGCCACCTCGTAGAGCAAGGGTTGAAAGAGGTGATGGTTGCGGCGGTCGACGAGCGTAATCTGTACCGGCGTATGTTCGAGAGAGGTGACGACGCTCATTCCCCCAAAACCGCCGCCGGCGACGATGATGTGAGGCTCGATATTCTCGGAAGCTTCGCTCATTCTACCTCACCTTTTGATCGTCTTACGCGAGCCCGATGAATGCGCAAAGCGACCCCATGGCGAAGGGCGGCAGCGAATGGAGCAGGGAGGCGGACCCGGAGGCGCGCCTGGCCCGGCGTTTACAGCTTCCGTGCTTCGCGTACACCCGCTGAGGTTCACGACGCTGTCCTCGACGAGACCGAAACCGCCTTGCGCTCAGACCTCGACGACGACGTTTCCCTCTTCCACCAGGACGGGGTAGGTCTTGAGCGCCTTCTCGCCGCGGAGTGCGTTCAGAAGCTGAATTCCCGGCGGGAAGTTCGCCCATTTGCATACCTCCCCGGTGCGAATGTCGAACTCCGCGCGGTGAAGGGGGCAGCGAATCCGCCCTCCATCGACGACCTTGCCTCTCGTCAGCGGCGCGAACACATGCGTGCAGCTGTTCTGCGTGGCGTAGACACCGTCCTCCAGACGATAGACGAGCACGCTCGTGTCCCCGGCCTTGAACGCCTTCTTCTGGCCCACCGAAAGGTCTGACTCCTTGCAGACCACGTGTCGCGTCATGCCGACCTCCAATCCGGCGGTTCGTATAGCAGAGATCCGGAGAAACGGTCGACGCCGCAGCCCGGCTTGCGTTTGGGGCCGCCCGGCTCGACGATGGTCGGGTGCGAACCATCCTCGGTGCGGCCTCGCTGATCGTGGCTTACTGGCTCGTGGTTTCGGCAAAGGCCGACAACCTCGTGACGCTCGAATCGCTCCGGTGGAAGCATCGCGTGATTCTACTCGACACAAAAGAGACACCCTCGGATCGGGCGGATTGGGGCAAGCACTCAACCGCCTTGTCAGAGCGAAATCTCGTGCTCTTCCGAAAGGGAGAGCAGGGCTATCTCCAGCAGTTCCCAAAGCCCCCGAAGCGGGTCAGCCTCCGGCTCGCGCCTGAGATCGAAAGACGGGCCCGAGGTCGAGTCACCCTGATCGGGAAGGATGGCAGGGTGAAGGGCCAGTGGACCTCGGAGACGGCGGATCTGCCCGCGGTCGTGGTTCAGCTCGTCGACCGGATGCCGATGCGGCAGCGTGAAGCCGAGGAGAACGAGGCTGCGGGAGGAGACCTTCTCGGCACCGAGGCAAAGGAGTGGCTCGCCGGCCCAGAGTGGGCGAACTCGAGGCCGCTGCGGCTCGATGACCTTCGGGGGCGCGTGCTGGTCGTGCGCTTCTGGACCGACACCTGCCCCTACTGCGACGCAAGCCTTCCGGCCATGCAGAAGCTAGCCGTGGAGATGAAGGACGCGCCGGTGACCTTCGTGGGTCTCTACCAGTCAAAGCCTCTCGGCAGCGAGCGCCCGTGGAAGGGCGTCGTCGCGCATGCCGCTAAGCTCGGCGTGACCTTTCCCATTGCATACGATCACGACTGGGCAACGCTCCGATCGTGGTGGCTCGACGGCACCCGTCGGCGAGCGACCTCCGCGAGCTTCGTCATCGACCCGGACGGCAGGTTCGTTCATGTGCACCCAGGGCCCGTCTTCTTCCCGAGCGAGGACCCCGCCGACGCCCGCGCCAACGCCGATTTCGAAGCCATTCGAGACGCGATCCGGCGACATCTCCCCACTGCGGATCGATAGAAACGACATGACGCGCGTGGTAGAAAATGACTCCGTTTCCTTTCGTGCCCGCGAGTCCGCGCAGAGGCTCGCGGATTTCATCGCGCAGCACCCCAGAACCACGATTCTCACCGGAGCCGGCTGCAGCACCGCCTCCGGGATTCCCGACTACCGGGACGATGACGGGAAATGGAAGCACAGAGAGCCGATGCGGTACGCGCAGTTTGTGCGCGAGCTCGGCAACCGTCAGCGCTACTGGGCCCAAAGCTTCAGCGGGTGGCAGCGGATCTCCCGCGCGACGCCGAACGCGGCCCACCGCGCGCTCAGCGCATTGGAGAATCGGGGCCATGTCTCCTGCCTCGTCACACAGAACGTGGACGGGCTTCATCAACGGGCGGGTAGCCGTCAGGTCATCGACCTTCACGGCGTCCTTCACCGTGTTCGCTGCCTCGGCTGCGGACAGATCGTGCCCCGCGAGGCATTTCAGCAGCAGCTTCAGGATGCGAACCGGGGCTGGCGGGCGGATGTGCGCGGGCACGCGCCCGACGGGGACACAAAGCTCTCACGGCAGGACTTCGAATCGTTCGTCGTCCCGGACTGCGCGCGCTGCGGCGGCGTGCTCAAGCCCGATGTGGTCTTCTTCGGCGAGTCGGTTCCCAAGGACAGGATCGACGCGGTGCACCGGCACGTCCAGGAATCCGACGCGCTCCTCGTGATCGGCTCTTCGCTCATGATCTACTCCGGCTACCGTTTCGCCGTCGCCGCGCACGGTGCCCGCAAGCCACTCGTCATCGTCAATCGCGGGACGACGCGGGCCGATGACCTCGCCACGCACAAGCTCTCCGGCGATTGCGCAGACATCCTGCCACGCGCCATCGAGCTCATGGCGAGCCGAACGCATCCACGCGACGAGCTGAAAGCATGAGCACCCTTGCCTGAAGGTCCCGAGGTTCGACGCGCCGCTGACAAGATCGCCGCCAAGCTGACAGGCCAGGTGGTCGAGACGGTTTGGTTCGGGCTCCCGAGGCTCGAGCAGTTCGCGCCACAGCTCAGTGGGCGTCGAGTGGTCGAACTCGAAACGCGAGGCAAAGCGCTGTTGATTCACTTCGAGCACGGGCTGTCGCTCTATTCGCACAACCAGCTCTACGGACGCTGGTTCGTGCGCTCGCGCGAGAGTTACCCCAAGACCAATCGCTCGCTGCGTGTCGCCCTTCACACCGCCGAGGCCAGCGCGCTCTTGTACAGCGCTTCGGAGATCGCCGTGCTGGACGAGCGTGGACTCGGGGAGCATCCATTCTTGAGCCGCATCGGCCCGGACTTGCTGAGCCGTGACCTCTCGCCACAGGCGTTGGTCGCGCGGCTAAGGGGACGGCGGTTTCGCAGCCGCTCCCTAGGCAGCCTGTATCTCGATCAGCGCTTCGTTGCAGGCATCGGAAACTATCTGCGCTCCGAGATTCTCTACTTTGCCCGGGTACATCCCAAGCAACGGCCAAGCGACCTCGAGGCTGCCGAGCAGCGAAAGCTCTCCGCCGAGACCCTCGCCGTGGGTGCGCGTGCGTACAAGCTTGGCGGCATCACCAACACGCCGCATCGTGTCGCTCAGCTCAAGAAGAAAGGCTTCAAGCGAAGGGACTACCGCCACGCCGTGTTCGGTCGCGCAGGCAAGCCCTGCTATCGATGTGGGACCGAGGTGGAGAAACTCAGCGTCGCCTCCCGACGCCTCTACCTCTGCCCGACCTGCCAAGGGGTTTGACGGAGTAGGGCCACGCGGGAGACCCCGCGGTGCCGTCGGGCAAGGACTCTAGGATGGCCCGGCAACCTCATTCGACGCGCGCGTCGTCAGCCGGACCTCTGAGAATCTTGTGCTTCCGGCGAGACGATGCTGTATCGCAGGTAGTATCGGTAGGTGAGCAGGACGAGCGTGCCGAATGCGATCGACAAGAGGCCGAGAACGACGTCATACGGCTTCGAGCCCGTGAATACGAGATCAACGATGCCGAAGTTTGGCACAGGGCCGATGTGCAAGAGCACGCGACCGCTCTCTTCGTCACGGCAGGCATCGGCACTCAGATCAGGGACCTTTAGATCACTGCCTTTGCCCCTCGACGCTTTGCCTGCGACGCTTTGGGCGCTAGAGCGTCAGAAGCCCAAAGCGAGCCGGCGACTACCCTCACCCGAAAGGAGCCTCCCTTGAATGCCATCGTTTCCGTTGCGCAAGTCGTGGTCGCGCTCGCCATTCTCAACGTGTGGATCCTTCGATTCGGAAAAGCCACGAGTTGGAGAGGCGGTGAGGCAACCAACATGAGAGAGGAGTTCACCGTCTATGGTCTGCCGGACTGGTTCATGTTCACGATCGGTTTCCTGAAGATCTCGCTTTCAGCGCTTCTCATCGTCGGCCTCTGGGTGCCTGCGCTCACCAAACCAGCGGCGACGGGCATGGCCCTGCTCATGATCGGCGCCATCGCGATGCACTTCAAGGCGGGCGATGCGCCGCTCAAGTCACTGCCGGCGTTCGTCGTGCTTTCGCTCTGCGCACTGATCGCGCTCGCCTAAATCCCGTCCGCAAGCTCTGGTTGAGCCCGGAGGTAGGCGGCTCTCACGTCAAACGCCAGATCGAGCGAGGCGAGAAGCTCGTGGAGCGATGCGAGGTAGAGGCCGAAGGCGACGAAATTGCGATGCAACCCGGGCTGCCTCACTCCGCGCAGTGCGACAATATCACGAAGGGTGGACTGCAAGCCAGCTTCGCTAAATCGCACGCTTCGTTGATTGCCTTCGCCGAGATGACGCAGCAAGACGGCGCCTGCCGCGCCAAGCCCAAGGCGGTCGAGCCCTGACCGAAACAGCTCGTTGTCGTCGGAGAAGAACCCGGCATACACGTCTCTGACCGCACCTGAGAAAACCGGATCCCATTGGACGTAGATCGGGCGGGGCACCCAGACCACGTCTCCTGCGTGATCGATGCCAAAGCGAGATGACCACAGGTCGATGAGGGCGGTTTCGCTGCGGAAAAGCTGGGCGAAATAGAGCTGAAGCGCAAGCTGCCCGAGCCCGCGGCGCTGGGGCTGGGTCAGGGAGCCCGTGGCAAGCAGCGGGAGCTCGCTGCGTCGCTAAAGGATCAGCAGCGGAACGCATACCTCGCGAAGAGTGGCCTGCGCACCGCTGAGCGCCGACAGGTACCGGCGAGCATCCGTCGCGTTGGAGACCAGCTCGAACGCCTGACGCATGATGCTTGCTGGGGACATGAGCTCCAGGCCCGCGGGGATGACGTCGACGAACGACTTCCAGTCGATTTTGGCGTGGGCGTCGGTCGAGCTGAACGGTGTGTCGAAGGTTTTTTGGTGTGCAGACATGTTTGTTTCTATCGGAGGTTGGTGGTCGCGCTCACCGAAGCTGTGCGCGATGCGAGCCATGAAAGGACGATGTGCGGCGCGGTGAGGGCGCTCAGGCCCACGAACACGACCTGAATGATCTTGGCATCCGACGATTGGGCGCCGATGAGCGCATAGCCCACCACAGCCATGAGGAATGCGGCCCCGGTCGTTGGCCACGCGCGACGAACGAACGCCTGGAACGCGGCGTGGGGGCCAGAAGGATCAAGCTTCGCAGCCTGCCAAAGCGAGTGCCGGAACGAGTGCCACAGACAGAAATAGACGATGAAAGCAACCAGAGGCGGCGCGAGGGGGAACAATGCGGCAAGGGCTCCGATTTCAAGCGCCACCTGCGCATGCCCAGGCGTGCCCTCCGCCCAGCCGCCAAGATGATGCGCCATGACCACGGCGAGGACGGCCCCGCTCACCACGAAGAGGTGTGGGCTAGCCGACGTGATCGCCGCGTACAGCTCGCTCGGGCTCATCGGAACGAGATGAGCGAAGAGAGTGCTCGCGGCCTCTGGATGGAAGTGAAGAAGCGGGATGAGAATCAGACTGCCTCGGCCCACAGCCTCAAAGACTGCGCCCTGCGATGAGAAGCGACCGCCGGCACCAAGCGCAAGCCGGGGGTTGACGTCGCCGGCGCCGAAGTGGGCCGCAGACATGAGTAAAAAGGCGAGCAGCGAAGCCAGTGGAGCAACGAGCCAAGTGGCGACCACGAGCCCTGCAAGTCCGATGTATCCAACCCCGAACGGCACGAACCACCAATCGCCAAAAGTGCTTTGCAGCAGACTACGGCCGGACAAGTAGTCGAGCGCGCCGTGAGGAAGGCCAAAGGCTGTGATTGCCGTGACCAGAAAAAAGAGCTCGACGGTGGCAGGGAGCGCTCCGAAGAGATGGGCGAAGGCGACAGCGAACGTTAGAAGAGTGGCGAGGGCTGCGTGATTCCGCTCGACATCGCCTACCCACGAGGCGCTGCCAGAGCGAAGCCCGGATCTCAGGTGAGACCCGGGCTGAAGCGCTGGTTGGACGTTAGGCAGCGGCGCGAAGCTTCTCATTGCTTCCAGTGCCGCCTTCGCTCCCGGACGACAGATCGAAGCCTTCGGCCTCGGTCTTCTCCCGGGCGATGAAGTAGATGTAGATGCCGAGGCCAACCTTAGCCGTGATGTCTGCAATGGTGTAGCCGACTTGGACAAAGGTCTCCGCCTGCGCGCCTGCTAGCCCAAGCTCTGGGCCGAGGTAGGCGACTGGGTAGAAAGCCCAGGTCACCAAGACGAGAAGACGGGCTTTGCTCACCAGCGGCTGGACGCTAGCCGGTTGACGCTGAATCGCCTCGCCGAACTGACCGTAGAGGATGTACATGATGTAGACCCACGGAACCATGGCCGCGCCCCAGAATGCCCAGCGGATGGTCGTGTCACTCGACACTTCGCCTGGGTAACCGAGGGCGATCATGAGCAGGGCGGCCGCGGCGAGTCGCACGGTGAGCGAACGGGCCATCGGCTTCGCGAGGGCAAGCACGGCCACGAGCTCGATGACGAGAAGCGGTACAGTCAGAAGCCAATCCGCGTAGCGATAAGCGTCGTTGAACGGCTTGCCGCTCGGCTGATAGGCGCCGTCGGCGAACATGTACGCCGCGGTGAAGCTCTCGTAGATGCGGAAGTAGTGGTAACAGGCGATTGCGACCACGAGACCTGAAATGGTCAGCGCGGGGCGAAGCTTTGGCGCGACTTGGCTGCGAGAGAGGAAAAAGAACAGGGCCGCGGCGCCCATGGCCGCGACCGTGAGAGACATCAGATTCGTGACCAGTTCGTACTGGTTAGAGCTGAGGATTTCCATTGATACAAACTCCTGTTTCAGGTCCGTCATTTATTAGACAAGACTTAGACATAGTCTGTTTAGAGAGCATGTATCCGGCTAGTCAAGAGATTTATCTGGACAAACACTAGACACCCGAGAACAGGGTTCCCTCATTGAAGTACGAATGAGACACGCCGAGGCGGGCGGGGCCAAGCTAGCGACCGCGCGCCCGTTCGACGCCTTTCGCCAGGCGAAGCCCGGAGAGAAATGCCCCCTCGACCCGGTTGCCGTTGGCCCAATCCCCGCAGGCTCCGATCCCGAGGCTCTCGTCGTAGAGGCAGCCGTCTTCGAGCGGGTTTTCGGCGAGGGCGAACCGCCATCGGTGCCCTTTCGACCACGCGGGCTTCGATGGAGACGCGCCGATCGCATCGAAGAACGCAGGGACCAGCGCCTCGGTGACCCGTTCAGCTTCGTCTTCGAGGTGGGCCTCCGACCAACTCGGCGCCGCGTGCAGCACCCAGCGGTCGGGCGAAGTCTCTCGAGCTGGCTTGGCCGACGTACGCGCCACCCAGCTGAGCGGGCCGCGATTGACGAAGGCTCCATCGAATTCGACGGGCACCGGATCGGCGAAGGCCGCGAGGACTGCCCAGCAACGCTGCATCCGGACGGCGGCCGCTCGCTCCGCGATGGCGGGTGCGATCCCCCTGAGCAGCCTCGCCGTCTGTGGCGCGGGTGCGGTGCACAGGACGACCTGGTACGTGCCAATCGTCTGTCGGACTTGATCGAGAAGGACCCATCCGTCCTCCGTTCGTTCGATCGTCGACACCTGCGCGCCGAATCGCGTGTCCAAGTCCGCGGCCAGACGTCGGCAGATCGCGTTCATCCCAGGCGTGCCGACGACCCTTGGGGTCTGGCGGCTGGACTCATCGATGCCGTCGGTGCCGATGGAGACGATTCGGCCGTGCCACGGTGCGACCACGCCGTCGATACTCCACTGGCGCACGCGCGACGAGAGCTCCGGCGAACGAACCGTGAAGTACTGTGCACCGTGGTCGAAGTCGGCGCCGGCTCCGAGGTCGGGCACACGCCGAGTCGACATGCGGCCCCCGGGACCGCGCGCCTTGTCGAAGACCGTCACTGAATACCCGCGCTCGGCGAGCTCGGTCGCACAGGTCAGCCCGCTGACGCCGGCGCCGATGACTGCGATTCCCGGTGATTCTTCGTTCGCTGGCATCCGACCTGTGTGTAAGGCCGAAGCAAGAGGCTCAACATCACCCGGGCGGGGGGCAATCGGTCCCAACCCGGGTGATGTCTACCAAAGCTATCGTTCCTTGATTTTCCGCGCCCAGTCGTCGGCGATGGACTTGGCAGCATCACGACCGCCGAGCCCAAACGCGAGCGCAGCCGCAACGGCGACACTGCCCAGGGTGAAACCAAACGCCATGCTGACAATGTTGTCGGCTAGCCCCATGGCCTTCAAACCCATCGCGAGCACCAAGCCGAGGATCGCGATGCGGGCGATGTTGGCAAGCCCGGAGCTCCCGTGCTGTGTCAGCTTCTCGTAGGCCAAGGTGCCGAGGAAGTTGCCGATGATCAGGATGATCCCGCCGACGAGCTCTCTTAGCCCATGGGGCTCATGTGGAGCGACGAATTTCGCAGAACTAATCGTTATGTCGCGTGACTCACAGCGCGGACAGGGCCTTTGTTTTTACTATGCTCCGCCGGCGATCCAACGGAAGTTGTGCCTTATGAATTCAAGCACTGCGAGTTTTCAGCGTTCGCCAAGAAAACAGACTGGGTTGTAGCGGCTCTGGATCGTTTGGCCGGCGTCGACACCGGGCATAAACTTGCGCCAATCGCCCGAGATCATCGTCGGCGCGGGAACGACACAGGCGCCGTCTTCGAAATAGGTCGTTGCCAGCACCATGCGAGATTCCGTCGTGTTGTTGGGTCCCGCCGTGTGAAAGGACTGGCTATGGTGAAAGCTGATCTCACCCAACGCGAACGGACCGTCATCTATAGTCACGCCTTGCGCCGCGAAAATATTGCTGACGATGCGGTCGTAACTCGTATCAAACCGGCTGCTCTCCACTGCTTCCACCAGCCGGTAGGTGTCCATGCCAACGGCGAACGCGAGCGGCCCCATGTTCCGAGGAATGGCCTGGAGCGGAATCCACGCGGTACAGACATGCTTGCTGGCGATAGGAAAATGCTCTGCGTCATAGTGCCAGGGCGTGCGGCCACAGCCGGGCTCCTTGGCCAGCGCATTATCGTGGTAAAGCCGGACGCGCTCTACACCCATCAGCGCTGCGGCGATCTCGGCGATACGCGGACTGAGGACGAACTGCCGGAATATTTCATTCGTCAGCCACATCATCTCACCACTGCGAAAACCCAACTGCGGATTGTCGCCAAGCTCAGCCAGCAGAATCGCTTCCGTCTCCTGCCGCAACAGCGCGAGCGCGCCGGCCGAGAGCACCTGCTTTAGCTTCACATAGCCATCGCGGTTGAATTGCATAATCGCCAGCGGATCGAGTTGGTATGAAGCGTTGAGCTCGGCCTGCAGATCGGCCGGCGTTGGCAACGGCCCGGTATCTGCGAGCACCGAAGGCTCTTCAACGGAAGGACCGGGTGCGACGGCAATCTCATTGTCCGCACTGGCCATGTACTGATTCCACCATTGCTGATTGTCGTGCTCCCATTCGCCCGAAATTTCTTCCGCGCGATCGTGGGGCTTTAAAAAAGGGCCACCGGACATTCAATCGACTCCTGATACCTTGGCGTCAAACTTGGCATCGAGCAGTGCAAGACCCGCCTCCGTGTGAGAAAAAAGTGTCATGCCGACGCGCTGTGGAAATCGATACTCACCCGAATCCAAGTCGTGACACGACGACAGATAGCCTGCCAGTGGTTCACGTCGCAACATTTCATCGAGGCCGAACGTGTCGTCGAAGGCGCAGCGTTGCAGATAGGCCTCGAGCAGCCCGGGCCGGTCTGCGGGCACCACCGTCGTGTAATCAAGCACGCGGGTTCGTGCATGCATGCCAAGGTTCTGCAGCGCCGCTTCTACCTGCGCGCCATCGCTGTATGGCGTGCCATGTCCGTCGGCCATAGTTGCGAGATATTGATCATAAAAACCGACATAATGACCGTCGCGCAGTCCCTGTGCGACAAAGCCGAAACCGTCACGTGCCAGCGCGCTGCACATGCGGGCAAGCCCCTGCTCAAGTTCCTCGGCGGGCACGCAGTAGAGTGCGTGCGTAGCCCATGCGATGTCGTACTGGCCAGCTTCTTCATCCCAATCCTGCAGCGTACAACAGAACTCTGACCCTGCATGGAACGGAGGGGCCAGTGCTTGTTTGGCCTCACGCACTGAAAACGCGCTCGGGTCGAGCAAGTCGTAGTCCACTCTATAGTCGTCGCTGCGTGCAGAATCGGCGATGCCGGCATAGCTCAACAGCGCTTGGGGAAATTTTCCACTTCCGCAAGCAACGTCGATCAAAACGAGCCTGCTTTTTCGACCACCCAGAGATTGGAATGCCTTGACCCAATCATAGGCCTCGGCCAGATACCGGTAGTCAACGCGGGCCAGCTCGTAAAAAGACTCCATCTCGTCGCGTCCCGCGTCACTCCAGTGATCGCAGCTACGCTCAAAGGTATCGGCCCGAACCTTCATCAAATACTCCCAATTCGCGGGTCAAGCCTGCGCTGATGTGCGCAGACGAGGCGGAAAAACCGCCGGCTGCGCCCATTCGACCAGTAATGGCGCCTCCATAGCATGGCATGCACCTGATCGGGACTGCCGCAAGGTAGAATGCGCGGCGAAGCGTGATTAAGAGAAAGAATTTAAGGTCGATATGAATATCAAAGATATTCGCCAAGAGATGGCGCTCCTCAATGATGTGACCCCACTCGAGGGGCAACGCTATGCGGCTTGCCTGCACACCTATGAGACCGCCAGTAATCAGCGCGAGCTTATTCTCGGATGGTTCACCGACCATGTGATTCCGCAACTCTCCACGGACCGTGCTTCGTTTCTGAGCGTCGGCTGTGGCGCGGGTGACCTCGACGTAAAGATTCTGGCCGCAGGAAAAGAACATGCTTCGACCATTTCCTATGTGGGTCTTGAGCCAGATTCCCGGCAGTGTGAAAAATTCATATCGCGTATGGAATTGGAAAGCGATCGGGATATCCGGGTAGAGGCCTGCAACACTCGCTTCGAACAATTCACAGGGCAGCGGCGTTTCGATCTGGTTCTCATGGTGCACTCGCTCTACTACATGGATGATCCCGAATGGGCGCTCGACAATGCTCTAAAGCTGGTCAGCGAGTCTGGCAGACTCGTGATCCTGATTGCTTCGAACGACACCCTGAATGAACTTTCCTCCTCGTTCTGGAAGATGGAGAATGGCGGTTCAACGTGGTTCAGTGAGGATCTGAGCAGGCATCTCGAAAAGCGCGGTGTTACGTTCGAGCGTCAGCGCATCGAGGCAACGCTTGATATCACGTCGTGTTGCGAGCCCGACTCCGAGCAGGGGAATCACATTGCGGACTTCGTCGCGCAGGTACCCACCGGAGAATTACCGCAGCGTCTGCGACAAATGATCTTCAGCTATCTTAAGGCAACATCGCAACGCGATGGCGACATGCGCTGGCTCCCGCATAATGTCGACGCTTTTATAATCTAGTTATTTCAGACTGAACTTCCACGACGCCCTTGTCCCTCCTCAGAACCTCGTCCGTTGCGAGATGTGAGCTGCGATGATCGCGGAGGCGACCAAGCGGATGGAGATCGAGTTCTCACGTGCGTCGGTGACGGCTCGAAACGCGCGAGCCAAGCAGGGAATCTGCCTGTGCGCCGCGCAGTGCGCGCAGCTCAAGCTCAAGCTCATGCCCGAGGTTCGTTGTGGGACCGAGGCTTTGGCTCAAGCTGCGCGTCGTGTGTAGCGATGATGCAGGCCGCCGACCATCGGGAAGGCGATGATCTTCCCCTCATCGGCGGACTCTCGCCGGCGGGGTTCGGGGGCGTCCTTGTCGAGCGCGAGGTGGGTCCGGGATCCGTGATAGTACTCGAGGTAGTTCCGAAGGATACGCCGCCGGTGTTGCTCGCCAAGAACGATGACGTGGTCGAGGCAGTCCCGCCGAATGGTACCGATCACGCGCTCGCAGTACGGGTTCTGCCACGGCGACCGCGGCGCGGTGAGGACCTGCTCGATTCCCATCGCATGCACTCGACGAACGAAGTTCGCGCCATAGATCTTGTCTCGGTCTCGGAAGACATACTTCGGCGCTGAGTTGTAGGGAAAGGCGTTGACCAACTGCTGGCCTGTCCATTGCGCGGACGGACCCTCGGTGACGTTGAAGTGGACGATGCGTCGGCGCTCATGCTCGAGCACGAGGAACACGTATAGGATGCGAAACGTGGCCGTCGGCACGACAAAGAAGTCGATGGAAACGAGGCCATTGGCGTGGTTCCGGAGAAACGTGCGCCAGCTCAGGGACGGCGGCTTTCGCCGACGGGGCATGTAGCGCGACACGGTGGCTTCTGAGACGTTGAAGCCGAGCATGAGCAACTCGCCGTGGATGCGAGGCGCTCCCCAAGTCGGGTTCTGGCGGGCCATTCGATCGACGAGCGTCCGGATCTCAGCATCAATCCGTCGACGCCCGCTTCGGCTTCGACTCTTCCAGGTCCAGTAGAGCCGAAAGCCCTTACGATGCCAGCCGATCACGGTTTCGGGCTTCACGAGGAGCAGGGCGTGTTGCCAGTGCGACCACAGACGCGAAAGCGCAACCCAGAATGCGCGGTCCGCGTTGGTGAGCCTGGGGCGTTTGGTTGTGCGCTTCAGAATGGCCAGCTGTTGTCGCAAGGCGAGGTTTTCGATAGCGAGCTCGCGCTGCGGCCGGAGGCTCGATCTGGCGGTTGCGAGTAGGGCGCACAAGAGATGACGCATCAGGGTGGCGAGCCTGACCCGGAGGATGGAAACGTCGATGATTCAGCACTCCACGAGGTTTTGAGGAGAGACAGCCGAATTTCGCGGTACTAGCTCGTTATGTCGAGTTGCTGTTTCGCCCATCTGCATCTCCACTCGGTCTCCTTGCATCTCACAACTCCCTTTCTTCGTCCGAACGGCCGCGTTCCCGCTCTCGTCGCTGCACAAGTCGGAGCACGCGGGCGTCGCGCTCGGCGGCGCGCCTGGCGACGAAATGACGCCATGTGCCAGGGTGCGGAGTCTTCTCAATCGCCCTCCGTTGGGCAGCGAGCGTCCGCTTGAGGGCCCGGTATTCGATGGCTTGGCGGTGTGCCAGTTTGTTCTGAAAGCCCTTTTTTGTCGCAGTTCGATGCGGGTAGGGCGCTTCGGTTTTCAGCGCTGACGCTCCTCAGCAATGTCCAACCCTCGCTTACCTGCCATCTCTGCCAGTCGCCGTTGAACATCCTTGCGTCCGACTAGCGTGATGTCTTTCGACCCGAACCTTTGCTTGGCGACTTTCAGCAGCAGCTCGAGCGCCTCATTGCTGGCGTCACCGAGGAGCTCGATCGATCCCGCCGACTCTCGGAGCCGTACCCCGCTCGGCAGGTTGTGGACGACGCTGCCCCGACTCGTCCGCGCACTGCGTGACGGGAGGGTGCGAACCTGCTTCTCGCCACTCTTGATCACCAATCCGCCGGACTTGCGGGCGAGTCGTCGGATCGCCCGCTGGTCTCCGTGTGCAGCGCGCGCCGCCAAGAACTCCTTCCAAGACCCCGGGTGTGTGTCGACGCCGAGGTTCCGCCACGCCTTGATCGTCGCCCTCAGTCTGCGCTCGGCAGCCTTTTTCTCGAACGAAAGAATCTTGTACAATTTGTGTTTCTCGCGCCCAGGAATCGGCATCGCCGCAATCGCGTGATGCCTCAGCTTGAAATGTCGCCGATGCGCAGCTCGGGCCGTGTCGACCTTGGAGAACAACGCCTCGCGCCGCTCGTCTCGCCGAGCCCGCGCGGTTTTGAGCGCATCCCGGTACTCGTGCCAAAGGCCGTCGTCCCGAAGCGGCTCTAGTGGCTTTGGCTCGTAGCGTTCTCTCTCTGTCCGCGCGACTCGCTCGGCGCTCGGTCCGCGCTGGAAGGAACCGAATCGCTCCACCAGGTTCCGCTTCGACCACTGCCGCCCGAGCGCCGAGGCCTTGCAGTGCAGCGTGTCCCGCGTCGTGTCCACGACTGCCAGCCCGTTCCCGCGTGGCACGAGCCGCACTCCGTGCGCGGCCAAGCGGGCGTGCAATTCCTGCCAGTTCGCGATGCGATCGAGCTCAAGCGCCTCACCGATTCGCTCCCGAGCCCAACGCGCGAAACTTTGCTCTCCACGAGCCGATTCGAACTGTCGTGATGCGTAGCTCCGACCGGTGCGCTCCGTATCCCTAGACCGGTCGACGCGATGGAGTCCGAGCTCCTGCTCGAGCTCGGTTGCGAGCGCCTTGAATCGCTCGATGTCCTTCCAGGGGGGTGATGAATCTTTAGCGTCTTCGGATGAATCTTGCTCACGGCGACGTGAAGGTGCTCGTGCTCCTGGTCGCTGTGGCGGACTGCGAGGTACTGGTGCTCCTCAAGGCCTGCTGCTTCGACTGCACTCTGGGCTTTTTCAATAAGGGTCAGGACATCTCCCATTCCCAGAATTCTTGAGGCCATCCGGTCAGGATGAAAAGGTTCGAGGTCAGCAAGCTTTTCACCTGTGCCTACAAATTTAACCGGCTTGCCGGTTACCGCCCTGATGGAAAGAGCGGCGCCTCCCCTGGCATCGCCGTCCATTTTTGTCAGGATAACGCCACCGATATCAAGCCGATCGTTAAAGGAACCGGCTATGTTCACAGCATCCTGGCCGGTCATCGCATCCGCCACAAGAAGAATGTCGGATGGTTGAACAGCAGTTTTGATCCGGCTGAGTTCGGTCATCAGCTCTTCATCCACATGAAGACGGCCCGCAGTATCTAAAAGGAGTGTGTCGCATCCTTTTTCAATAGCCGCCCTGCCGGCAT
>RCNG010001343.1_pt1 | contig 15134 bp, 15 predicted proteins | sample 2041371 | NCBI WGS metagenome assembly RCNG01 (sample SAMN09708227, study PRJNA481090) | Marine sediment metagenome, whole genome shotgun sequencing project. | biome: marine sediment; feature: ocean; material: sediment; isolation source: Sewage treatment plant 1 marine sediment (STP1) ... | reverse complement strand
GTCGGGACCGGGGTGACACCGCACAGGTGCGCCCAGGAGCGTTCCGTATGCAACCGGTCGGGGTTGTCGCCTGCAGTAACGAACAGGGTGGCGGCGGTGGTCCACACCGACGCCGTAGCAATCGAGCAGCGACGCAGCGGTCTGGTCGATCAGTCCCCGGAGGGCATCGTCGAGGGTCCGCATCTCGTCGTCGAGGTCCTTGATGCGACGAGCCAGGCCACGAATCACCACGTTCGTTGTATACGTGATCGGGTCGTTTCCCTTGCGGGGCAGCATCCGGGAGGCTTCAGAGACGAGCCCGGCTTTGGGACGATCCTTGAACCTGGCCCGGATCTCGTCGGGACCGGTGATGACGACCTGTCGCAACTAATTCAGGGTTTGGTTGCGTTGACGGCGCGCCGAACGACGGGCAATCATCAACACCCGGATCTGTTCGACCGTCCCGTCACGCCGCTTCGGTGTCACCATCGCTGTCCCAGACAAAGCAGCCCTGGCCGCCGAAACGGCGTCGACCGGATCCGACTTCCCCAACCGGCGACGGGCCTCACGGTTCGGCCGATCCACCTCAACCACCTCGACACCTTCACGGCGGAGATACCGAGACAATCCGACCCCATACGACCCGGTGCCCTCCACCCCAACGCGGATCACCAGACCGAACCCGACCAGCCATTCGGTCAGCGCCTCGTAGCCGGCCGCATCGGTCGGGAACGACTCAACCCCCAACACGCCGCCGTTCGAATCGATCGCCGCTGCGACATGCACATCGACATGCGTGTCCACACCACCAACCACAATGGATACCATCGACATGGCTGCCCCTTTCACTCGCGTATGGGCAAAGGGGCGGCACACGCCACCGGGACGGCGGACCGAGACCAACCGAGCTGGGATCAACAGCTCAACCGGACACTCACCGCCCGACCGGGGCGCGCAACACCACCCGCATCATGACACCCAGCCGGACATGGGCGGCTGGGCTAGGCGGTTCTGTGAGTCCGGGTCCCAAAGTCGGCGGGAATCGAGATTGCTTCTTGTTCCACGGTGCTGGGAGGCGCATACCTTGGTGGTGCGGAGGGAAGGAGGCATTCCCTACTCACGCCTCTCTCACGAGGCCCAACCGGTTCGACCGTGCGATATGCCGACCCGAATCTGGTGGCCCCGCACGGTGCCGTGATTGCTGACTCGGCAGCGGCCGTTGGCTCCTTGCAACGTCGTGAACCAACTGTCGGTCTGTGGCGGGAAGAGGCTTGTTGGCGAATCTCGTCATACGGAGGGGGGAATGGAGAGGAAGGAATTGAGATGAGAAGAAGATTGACTCTCGTTCTCGTGATGCTCGTTGCGCTGTCGCTGGCGGTAGCGGTGACCACGCTCATTGAAACTCCCCAGACCTGCTCACTGAAATTCCCCACCTCCTGAGAGGGAATACCCGTCGTCGGGTGGGGTCCTCTCCAAGCTGGCTGTCAGCACTGACCGGCCGGCGAGGAGAGGAACCCCTGCCTGATGTTGACACAGGAGGAAGACGTGGAGATTCATGCGTTGAGGAAGCAGGGTTGGACGATCTCGGAGATCGCCCGCCACACCGGCCGTGACCGGAAGACGATCCGGGCCTATCTGGCCGGCGAGCGCGAACCAGGCGTTCGGGCGGCGGTCGAGGAGGATCCGTTCGATCGGATCGAGCCGTATGTGGCGCAGCGGCTGGCTGATGATCACGGTGTGTGGGCAACCGTCTTGTTCGACGAGGTCCAAGGCCTGGGGTATGACCGTTCGTATCCGACGTTCACCCGCAAACTTCGTCAACGAGAGCTGCGTCCGCATTGCGAAGCCTGTTCGGGGGTGAAGGGCCGCGCCACGGTCATCATCGACCATCCGTCGGGTCAAGAGATCCAGTGGGACTGGGACGAACTCGGTGCCTGTCCCTGGGATCCGACGACTGATGTGTCGATGCTGGTCGGCTCGTTGTCGCATTCATCCAAGTCCCGGGCGTGGCTCACCTATAGCGAGGATCAGCCGCACCTCGTGGAGGGCATCGATCAGGTGCTCCGTCGTTTCGGTGGCACTGCCAAGGTGTGGCGGGTGGATCGGATGGCGACGGTGATCAGCCCACAGACCGGAAAGATCCAGGCGTCGTTCGCTCCCGTCGCAAAGCATTACGGGGTGACGGTGGTGCCGTGCCCGCCGAGGCGGGGGAACCGGAAAGGTGTGGTGGAGAAGCAGATCCACTATCTGACGCAGCGCTGGTGGCGGACCTTCAACGCTTCCAACCTGGCTGAGGCGCAGGCTTCGCTGGATCGGTTCTGTTCCACGACAGGTGACGCCCGGCGCCGAGGCGACACAACGGCCGGCGAACTCGGTGATAGCGAACCGCTGCTGGGACTCCCGGAGTTGGCGTATCCCGCCACCACCGTGGTCACCCGGACGGTGGCGGCGAACGCGTTGGTGTCCGTTGACGGGAACCGCTATTGGTCGGTGTCGAGGTGAAAGTGAGGCGCCGTCTGGGTTCCGGCGAGCTGGTGATCATCTCGCCCGCTGGGACGCCGGTGGCGTCCCACCAGGTCGCTCCTCGGGGAGTCGGCAGGGTCGTGCGGCTCCCGCAGCACACCGCAGCATTAGAGAACGTCGTGTTAGCGGCGTTCACGACCGACCGGCCGTGTGCCACAAAGGCGAATCGTCCACCATCGGGTGCCGCTGTGGCGATCGCAGCCGAGATCGGCGGCGGAGGTGACGGTGCGTCTCCGGTCATCGACCTCGCCGCGTATCAACGATTCATCGACCGAAGGGATGGTGCATCGTGAGCAGGGATTCGGTCTATCAGCAGCTCCGTGGCCATCTCTCCTATCTGAAACTGTCTGCGGCAGCCGAAGCACTCCCCACCCAACTCGAAGCGGCCCGCACAGCGAAGACGGGACACACCGAGTTCGTCGAAGCACTCTTGGCAATCGAAGTCGAAGCGGAGCAGCGGCGTCTCAACGCCAGGATGCGGTTCGCGAACTTCCCCGCACCGTGGACCATCGGCGACTTCGACTTCGCAGCCCAACCCACGGTCGATGAGGCAATGATCCGAGAGTTAGGGACCTGTAGTTTCCTCGACGACGCCACCAACGTCCTGTTCATCGGGCCGCCCGGCGTCGGCAAGACCATGCTCGCCATCGCCCTCGGTCACGCCGCAGTCGACGCCGGACACCGCGTGTATTACACGACCGCAGCCGACCTCGCAGCGAGGTGCCACAAAGCCGCACTCGAGGGGCGATGGGCCGCCACGATGCGGTTCTTCTCCGGACCAGGCGTCCTCATCGTCGATGAACTGGGCTTTCTCCCCATGCCCGCCGAGGACGCCTCCGCACTGTTCCAAGTCATCACTAGGCGCTATCTGAAAGGATCGATCATCCTGACCACGAACCGGGGCGTCGCGTCGTGGGGAGACATCTTCACCGACACCACCATCGCCGCCGCCATGCTCGACCGCTTACTGCATCGATCAGTGGTGTTCAACATCGACGGCGACTCCTACCGCCTCAGAGCCCACCAAGCCCGCAACCAGAAACGGCGACCCAAAGGAGGCAACGACTAACGTTCAGACCCGACCCAGGGTGAGGAATTTGGATGAGCAACCCTGGGGAATTTCAGTGAGCGGCATCAGCGGCACCGGCAACTGCAAAGAAGCCGCTTCGAGCGACCACGGAGCACGATTTCATTGCTGGCTACGAGATATTTAGGGGCACCCCGGACAACCCACAGGTTCTTGGCTGGCAAGGCCCCATCGTCGCAGATATCGAAGGCTGCATCGAGTGGTGGTTCGACATCCCGAGCATGGTCACCACCGGGCAAGCGAGCCACTACGACCAGACAGTCGAAGTTCACGAAGGCCTTTGTTCAGAGAACCCGGTCCCGGCCACGGGCGAGGTGATTCTTGCCGCAGATGGGAGTGGGACTACTACGGCCCGCCACATGAAGAACAGCACCTGGCGGGCTAACGCGACAGTCACCATCGCCAAAGGCGACTACGCAAGCTGGCTTGGCCGCAAGGTTCACGAGAGCGGACACTTTGAGTGGATTGGACCCATCCCCACTCCCGACGGAGATATTCACGTCCCGCTGAAAGGCACTAGCGACTTCCGCATCAACTAGCGACTTGAAAGAGGAGGCCACGTTGAGATGCTCTTGGCTTAACGCTGAGAGCATCTCAGTGTCTGGACTGACCGCCACCATCCCACTGCTGACCCGCCCGTATCGGCACATACGGATGGGCAGAACGAGCGGACCAAGACCGCCAAGAAAGCCGGAAATGGGCGGCCTTGCCCCCCTTCTGACGGCTGTGCGGCGGTCTTGCCTCACTCCTGACGAGGGAGGGCGGTTGCGTCGAAGCCTTTGACGATTAGCCAGACGGCGAGGACCATCTCCTGTATCGCCATTGGCGCGTACAGCGTGGTGGACAGGGTGGAGTTCGTGTCTCCGGTCCACAACAGCGACAGGCTCGCAACAACGAAGAGCGGCGATGCAATGAGACCCCAGATTGACAGCCATCGAGGGACGATCTTCGACGTGAGCAATAGGTAGTAGAGCATTGCGGCCCCGACTGCGAAGACTGTCTGTCCGAGCGCGTAGCCCACATCGATCGTCGATTCGAGCACTGCGGCGGTTGTCTGGAAGTAGGACGCTTCTGGCGCACCTGCTGCCATGAATTCCTGGCTCAACGGCACGAAGGCCAGCGTGGCCATGACGGCGACGATGAAGATGGCGCCTTCGGTGACTCTGGTACCGACGTACCAATGGGCAAGGCCTTCCTCGACCGGCGTGTCCGTCACCCTTCTCAGGATCGGATAGATCATGAAGGCGACGCCAGCGACGGCTATCGCCATGACCAGATTCAGCATCGCTACCAGGATCAGCTGGCCCTCATTCGCCGAAGCGTTGGTGAGAAGGCCTGGATCGTCCGTCAGGGTGCCCCAGGCGAAGAGCGTGGACACGGGCGCAATGGTTGCGACCAGGTACAGAACCCCAACCCATATCGCCGACCTCCGGTCTGACGAAAACCGGCCTGTCGTCATGCCACTACTCCCTGCACTAGGCGTAGGAGCCAATCTGCCCACTTCGCCGCCCACCGTGTAGAGCAGAAGGTCCTCCACCCGCCCATGTCGGCACTTATGTGGGTTGAACCGCCCCGGGTTCAGTGGAGACTTTGGTCTGTCCCGGGTTTGGTGGAGTCAGCTCACTGGACACTGGACGTGTGCCGGGGTTGAGCGTTTGCCAGCGTCGCCTCCCGGCTGGTTGGTCGTACCCGGGTGATGGACGGCCACAACAACCGCGTGCGCTAGCGCTAGGTCGTACTGGCACGATGATCGCGCCGTCGACAACAGTGAGCGTCAACGCACAGACGCGTTGTCGCACTCTGCTGTTCCGCACCCCGTCTCGCGCCCTCTGTTTTCGAGTCGTTGGACTATGCGAAACCGAGAAGCAGACAGGGTGCAACCGCGCCAACCCTCCCCAAACCACCCACACATACATCAGGAGAGCGACATATGGGCGGCACGGCGGGTCGGGTGAGTCGCTTGTGTTGTCGGTCGTGGGCAGAGGTTTGGGTGCTAGTTGAGTGTGGTCGAGACGTGATCGGCGATGTGTTGGGCGTCTGCTCCCACCCCGGAGAAGAGGCCCGATGCGGCGGTGTGCATCCCGTGGAGGCCGATGAAGTAGAGGCCTGTTTCGGTGGTCACTCCCCGCTGCTGCTGCGGGTATCCACGTTTGCCGAAGATGTCAGCGTCGATCCATGAGAAGTCGTAGTGATAGCCGGTAGCCCACACCACAGTCTTGATGTCGGCGGAGTTGAGGTCGAGTTGGGTTGGGGTTGGTCCCGGCGCCCAATCAATGGGTTCAACACTCGACGGAGGGGCCTTGATCCCGTGTTCGGCGATATGCGCATCTATTCGGCCCTGAATTTGGACGGAGGCTTCGTCTGCGGCGTCAACGATGGTTTCGACATTGTCGCTGAGCGTGAGTATCGACTGGTCTGCGTCGAGGACGCGTCCAACGAGATGCACGCCATCCCTTCCGAACGTTCGCAGATTGAGGTCCTTCCCTCCGTCTCTCCCGGAGACCATCATGCTTGGCCCTTGCCTCATCGCATCATCAATACGCATCTCCATGAACCCGATTTCCGTGAGCCAGAGGGTCGTGTCCTTCCCCCGGTAACGGCGCGGAGCCCAGGCCGACTCGCCGATGGAGAACCAGACTTCGCGGCCTTCCATCACGAGATCATCCACGATCTGAGCCCCTGACTGGCCACTCCCCACCACGAGTACACCGCCGATGGGCAGTGCAGACGGCCTGCGGTACGACTGACTATGGAGTTGGGTTACCCCCGAGTCGATCTGCTCGGCGATCGGCGGGACGGACTTGAAGGGAAACCCTCCTGTGGCGACGACAACCGACTTGGCCCTCCAATCGCCGTTGGTCGTTGTCATCGCCCACTCGCCATCTCTTGGTCTGAGCTGGGTGACCTCGGCTGATTCGAGGACCGGCGCATCCAGAAACGCCCGATAGCCGAGCACATATTCGGCTATCTGGTCTCGAAGAATGAACCCATCAGGGTCCTCTCCTTGATACGGGAATCCAGGCAGATTCAGGGTCCAATTAGGAGTAACCAGACAAAACGAGTCCCAACGATCCAGCCAAGAGTCGCCGGTCCGTCCTCGCTCAAGGAGCACATGGTCGGTTCCCCGCTCGGTCAGCCAGTAGCTAGTGGCCAGACCAGCCTGACCCGCACCAACGACTAGAACCTGGGTTGTCTCCATGCCGACGACCCTACCGCACTAGACAACGCGTTGGGGATCGGTGACAGAGTGAATCTGCAAGCGATAGGCGCGGTACGGATGGTCGTTTGCGATCAGTGCTGCTGCTTCGTTTGAGGGCAACTCGTACGTGCTCGGGCTGGCGACGCTATGTGCGTTTGGCGATCGCCTTCCGCTTCGCCGCCGAGGAAGCAATCATCAACGCACTCGTAGCTGCTGAAACGATGGTCGGTATCGACGGACATCGGGTTGTGGCCCTGCCCCATGCCCGGACGCAAGAGGTGCTGAGCCGCTTTGGCCGACTGTGTGGCTCTCCCTGATCGTCAATCGGTACCGGCACTGCGTTCAGTTGTGCGGAAAGCATTGTCCGCAACTCAGACAACGGCATTTCCGGGATCGGATTGTGGTCGAATTGTCAGAGCCGCCGGGACCATGAGGTGCCATCGGTGGGAGGGCCATCGAGGCAGGAGCGGAGAGCATTGACAAGGTTTCCTGGGTAGGCGAGTGTTGCCGGCGACAACGGATAGGGAACCGCTGACGGTTGGGTCGGACGCTAGCGGTCGTCAACCGGATCCGGCGGAGTGGCGGAGTCGGCCGCGCCGGATATCGGCTCTGCGAGTACGACGCGGTCGAGGGTGCGGAACGCGATGCTGGCGGAGCCAAGCTTGACCTTCCCCAGCCAATCGGCGTGGTGCTTGTCGAGGTAGGTGCCGTCTTCGACCGCATTGATGTATAGGCCGTAGTGGTTCTGCTGTCGGGCCAAGGCCATGAGGATCTGCTCGACGTCGTCGCCTCGCGGACGCGGTTGTCTGAGGTCTCCACACCGATGATCGTCTGTTCGGTGCCACCCCAGAACACACCGTGCCATGACCCCCGTCGCCGGTTCGGCATCGCGTTGGTAATGAGATGATCGAGGTCCAGCATCGTGGCCTGGTCGTCGCCGTCGAATTGTGTGATGTAGTCGATTGGGTCGGCAGCGACGTTTTCGATGCAATCGACCCTATTTGAGGTCGCGGTCGGTCGACGTCGGTCAATTGGGTTGTGGAAGCCGACCCGTTGGCGGGCCTCGACCTGTTTCGAGCGGGCTACACGAATGCGAGAGCGATCAAGGCGATGACCGGGGCCACGCCCTGGATGAGCGCTGCTCGCAGCATCGAACGGCGGGCGACGAAGAGCACGATTGCGGCGCCCACCATGAACAAGCAGCAGTAGCCCAACAGCGTGGTTCGGCCGGCGACATCGGTGATGACCAGGAACGACCCCGCAATGGCACCAATGCCGAGAAAGAGGTTGTAGTAGCCCTGGTTGAGCATGCTGAACGACATGAGATCGGCATCCTCCTGAGTCGCCACTCCGAACTGCTTCCACGTGCGCTCCTGGTTCCACAGCACCGATTCCATCAGCCAGAAGCCGACGTGCAGCACGCCCGCGATCAATCCGAACACCAACGCGATCGCTTCCACACACGCCTCCAGACATCGACGGAGGCCTACGGTAGTCGGGCGTCGGCCTGGCTCCGGTCTCACAAGACCGGCCTGGCTCCGGATAGGGCGCCGCCCTTGGGCGGCCCAACGAGAGTGGCGCACCCGATGGAAAGGAAGCGACAGGAAACGTGTGAGGATTCCTACGCTTTCACCGGATGCGCCACGGCGTACGATACAGAACGGTACGACATGGGTGGCCTGGGGTGGCGGCACGGCATTAAGAGCCAGTAGTCGAGGCGCTCCGTGACGTGGCGAGGAACATCAAGATCAGATTGGCGGCGGCGGCGGCGGCGAGGAACGCCAGTGCGACGGCGGTCACCGGTTCGCGCACGTCCGCCGACTCGATGCCGAACGTCGTGATGACATCCGGAACACCGGCGACGCCGAATGCCCACGCGGCCTGATCGGTCGCGGTCGCAAGCCACCCGGCCATACCAACGATCGATGCGATGCCGAGGGCCGCAAACAGCAGCCATTGAGCCCACGATCGGTGCGAGGACCGCTTCGCCCACCACCAGAGCACCGTGCCGAGCCACACGAGCGGCAGCACGACGTAAGCAACTGCGAATTCGCGGGTGTTCACCACGTATGACCCGAATTCCCACATGGCATCGACGATTCCCGGAAGATCGAAGTGTCGGTTGCTGAAACTCCAGGTCGTTCGGGCGGCAACGAGGGTGGCGGACACTGCCGTGAAGAGGGAGAGCGCGATCGTCGCCCAGAAGAAGCCATCCCTCCCGCTCAGGCTGTCTTCATTGCCGCGTTCCCGGTCAGATTCCATCATCCGACGATACCGGGCCCCTGCGTCAGGACCTACACAAGCTCGCCAAGCTTGCGCGCGGCGCATCGATCGAGTGCCGCCGCTCTCACGCGCAGCCGACATCGCGACTCTCGCCTCCAGAGCCGACCGTACGCTGTGCAGCGACACGAAGACGGAGGTGCGCCAGCATGTCAGGTACGAGGGTTGCGATCATCACCGCCGCCGGGAGCGGCATCGGGGCCGAGGTAGCGCGCACACTTTCGGCGGACGGCTACGCCGTGTCGATTCTGTCGTCGTCGGGCCGCGGCGAATCGCTCGCCACCGACCTCGGTGGCCTGGGTGTCACCGGATCAAACCGATCAGTCGAGGATCTCACGAAGCTGGTCAACGCCACCCTCGAGCGCTGGGGACGCGTCGACGTGGTCGTGAACAGTGCCGGGCACGGCCCGAACGCGCCGATCCTCGAGATCACCGACGAGGAGTGGCACGCCGGCATGGAGGTCTATTTCCTCAATGTGGTTCGGATGGCCCGCCTCGTGACGCCCCACATGCAGGCCCAGGGCGGCGGATCGGTCGTCAACATCGCCACCTACGCCACGTTCGAGCCGGAAGGTCTGTTCCCAACATCGGGTGTCTTCCGATCCGGCTTGGCGGCGTTCACCAAGCTGTACGCCGACGAGTACGCCCCCAATTCCATCCGGATGAACAATGTTCTGCCCGGGTTCGTCGACAGCCTTCCCGAAGTCGAGGACCGAAGGGCGCGAATCCCGATGGGCCGCTACGGACGTACGGCCGAGATCGCCGAAGTGGTCGCATTCCTTGCATCCGAGCGCGCCAGCTACGTCACCGGCCAGAACGTTCGGGTCGACGGTGGAATCACTCGCAGCGTGTAGCTGGAGGGCTCCCACGGTGTAGCCGAACATCCGACCGGGAGTCGGTTGCCCGACTACGTCTGGTATCCGAGTTCGGCGAGCAGCCCCCTGCTGTCCTCCCCGGCCGGAGGCTAGCGGCGCTCAACGAGCCGAGGCCCGGCTTGCGTGAGCCGGGCCCCGGGTGTCTTTTCGGCACGGCACTCTGCCGTGCGCTTTGGCTGCTACTTCGTGAACACGCCGGTTACCGGATAGTCGGAGTCACCGCCGGCCACGAGGACGCTTCCGTCCGCGATGCCCTGGGTGTTCGTGTTCCGGTAGTAGAACGTCGAGTCAGAATGACGGAGCAGGCCGACGGTGTCGGTTGCGTCGCCGTTCCAGTCACCAGCAAACACGATATCCGCGGGGTCGCCCCAGATGAACGAGACGTCGGCAATGCCGGTCGTCAGCGTGTTGCGGTAGTAGACGAGACCAGTCGTGTCTCGATGGAGTCCGACTTCGTCGATTCCATCACCGTTCAGATCACCCGTAAACGGTTCATCGCCCAGATCGCCGAACATGAAGCTGTACTCGGCTGCGCCGAGTCCTGCATCGTTCGAGCCGAGCTCGTTGATGATGTAGAACGTCTGGATCGACGGCCGGTAGATCGATACGGTGTCGCATCCATCCCCGTTGAAGTCGCCGGCAATTGGGACATCGCCGGGGTCTCCGAAGAAGAACTTGATGTCCGCAATGCCTTGCGTATTCGAGTCTCTCAGGTAGACGTACCCGTCGCTCTGCCGATACAGACCGGGGGTGTCCACGCCGTTGCAGTCCCAGTCGCCCACGAACGGGTAGTCACCCGGAACGCCGTAGTAGAACGCCGCTCCGCCGAGCTTCCACAGGCCCCTCGATGTATCAACCAGACCGAAGCCTGATTCGAAGAGGGTGACGCCGATCCGACCCTCGCCGCCTTCGGGGTAGTCGACCGCGGTGACCGTGCCGATGGTCTTCAGATAGTTCTCCAGCGCTTGCTGGTAGGTCACGCCGAGCACCGTGAACGGCGCGCCACGGAACGGATACGCATCTCCTCCGCGGGCCAGGAAGTCAATGGTTGCGATGTTCACCGTGGGCTTGCCGGGGAAGACCTCGCCGTTCTCGATGAGCACCGTGCCGTCATCTAGCACGACCGATTGAATCCGTCTGCCGGGGGTGAGCACGAAGCCATCGTCATCGACCACCTGTGCCTGCTCGTCCGGGTTGTAGACCATTGTGAATCCAGCGATCTGGGCGAAGCGCCCGGTACCGCCCGAAGCACCGTCAACCCGCGACACGGCGTTCTCCAAGATCTCCTTGAAGTGCGCGACGGGAATCTTCTCGAGCACCGTGAGGAAGTTCGGGAAGGGAACCATGTCGAACGTGTCGAGCACCGTCAGTTCGCCTGCAGCGATGATGGTGTTGTTGCGGATGCCGCCACCGTTGGTGATGGCCACATCCGGCTCTGCGACTCCGAATCCGGCGGCGAGTTCCTTCGCCTGCCACATGTACGCGTCAGTGATGAGGTTGCCCTCGTTGGTTTCCATGAACCGCACCGAGTTGCGCAGCCCGTCGAGAGCGACTTCGCTGGTCGCAACCTTCTCGGCCTCGAGGACCGCAAGACCGGCGACGACCGGATCGACTACGTACTTCTGCATATCGGCGTCGTTGCCGGCTGCCGTTGAGACGACGAGTGGTCCGCTGTTCGGACCAATACCGACCACAGCACCCGCGGCGTCGAACCCGACTTCGAGTTGGCCGAGGTACTTGTACTCGCCCGATGTCGTCACGATCGGGACGTACACGCCTGCGTCGTCCTCAACCCATTGCGGGTAGTCGCCGTAGACGTCGCCCTCATCTCCTGGGATCAGCGGATCGCCGGCGCTTGCGAGGAGTTCGTCACCGCCTCCTGCAATCACCACGTCGAGACCCGTCACTTGGGCGACAAGGGCCTTCTCGAGGTCGATGTCCTGGAGATGGCTCGTGAGGATGATCTTGTTGACCCCCGGCATTGCGCTGAGTGCCGCGATCTGCTCCTTGACGACCTTGACGGTGTCCTGGTCGATGATCACATCGCGCGGACTCGAGATCGTTGCCAGGTTCGGCGTCTCCAGTCCGATGATGCCGATCAGTTCGCGGCCCTCGCTCACCACCGTGCTTTCGGCAATCGGCTTGGTGGGATCGACGGCGACCGTGATCGGCCCGAGCGGATCCACGAGCGCCGCGAGATTCGGCTCAGCCGAGAAGTCCAGATTGGCCGATACATAAGGCGGCACGGTCCATGTTCCAACATACGGGGGAGCTGGCACCGTCGGTGGGGTCAGATAGCCCTCGATGAAGGTTGCCAGCACGTCCGGGCCGAAGTCGAAGTCGTGGTTGCCGAGATTCACGGCGTCGTAGCCGATGAGGGCCATGGCGGTCGTGTCGTACATCGGCTCGCCGGTATCGGTGTTGTGCTTGAGACCGAGGTTGAATTCCGGACCCGCCAGGAAATTATCCCCGGACGAGATCATGACCGAATTCGTCGCCGCGGTCTTCTGCGTATCGACCAGCGCCTTGAACCGAGCCGCTCCTCCGTAGTCCTCGACCCCACTGCCTGCGTTGACAAGCTGAGATTCTCCATCGTTGTTGTGCAGGACCGTTAGCTGGAAGGCTGCCGAGCCATAGTCGTCCGGCGGGTCCGCGATTGCTGCGGGTGCCGCGACGACCAGCAGGGCCGCCAACATCGCGACCAAGACGAGGACGATCCCCATCCGTGATCGACGCGGGATTGCATCGTGGAACATGGTTCCCCTTTCTTACACACTGCGCCCTCTGCGTGGATGTGGCCCGGTCGACCGGTTCGCCCGAATCTGCAGTCCCTTTATCCTCTGCATACAAGCGACCGAGACAGCCACGAGGGCGTCCGCCCAACTCTACGCGAGCCGGAGGGTGCCATGCGTAGGAATATCGAGGTGCTTTGGCTGGGAATAGAGCGGACGTCGCTATGCCGCTTGCGGTGATCGACCGTCGGGAGCGATGCGCCGCCTGGTGTACGGCGAACCCCGCCAGCTACGTCGTTGGGGAAGGCGAGCTGGCAGGGTTCACCGATTCTGTCATGGCGTGCGAGACCGATGCCGGGGCTGCACTGTCCATGGGGCGAAGAGCAGGCCAATTGGCGCGTCGCTCCGAGGCACGCTCGGTAGGCCCGCGCGGAATTCGCGTTGGGCTACTCGTTGCGCGTCGCTCGGTGTCATCCATTCCTACGTCCATCTTGAGGGGACATCGGCGACTGGTCCAGAGTGGTTGTCGGAGCCTCCGCATGCACTAGTCCCGGCCGGGAGGACGGAGGCTGCCCGGCTGTGTCGAGTGCCGATCACGCATGGCGTTTCGCCACGTTCTTCGTATTGCCACACATCGGCGGCGAAGGCTCGAGCGACGGCGGTCGGGCTGCTACGGCGCAGACGACGAGACCGATTCTTCAGCCCGAAGATCGATCTCGACGGCCGCCATCGACTCAATGGCGTGTTCTGCGCAGAGGTACTTGTCGCCGAGTTCGACGACCGCGATGCCTTCGCAGATGTAGCAGACGAACCCCGTGGGGTGCTGTGTGTTCATGCCTTCCATTCCTGAGTACATCTTGGTCGACGACACAACCGTCGTACAGACGGATTGCGTTTCATGCCAATCTCACTAGTGATCGTCGGAAACCGCTTGATGGTGGCCAGAATTCCGGGCACCAACCGTTGTTGATGGCTTCGACGAGTTTGCCTTCGTCGGTTGCCTCGCATGTCCGCCACGGCGGCCGAGGGTCGGCATCGCGATCCTGACGGTTCTCCGGCAGGCGGCCGGCCTCGCTCGTCGCCTTGTCCGGCCAGGTTTCGAAAGCGGCGTCGGTACCGCAGAATTGAACGAACAGCGGTGACGGGCTGCTTCCCCGGTCGCACTGCTGTCCCTGTGGTAGTGGCGCGTCAGGCCACGAACGCAAATTGACGCTGGCTGGGTCCGACCCCGATCCGGTGGAGGCAACACTCGAAATGGTCTGCACCAGGTACGTCCCGCACAGCGGTCGACTCGGCGTTGCTGTTCAGGTCCCCGGAACCGACTTGATGTCCGGCAGGCCTCGGAAGCGCTCGGCATAGTCGATGCCGTATCCGACGACGAACCCCTTGGGAATCCAGAGACCCATGTAGTCGGAAGGCGTGGCGCCTTCGCGAACCAATAGTGAGCATGTCTTGACTTCCTTGGGGTGCCCGGCACGCACGCGGTCGGTGACGAAGTCAAGGGTGAGTCCGGTGTCGAGGATGTCCTCGACGAGGATCACTGATCGGCCGGTGACGTCGTGTTCGATGTCCTTGGTGATCTCGACAGCTCCGGACGACACCGTGCCCTTCCCGTACGAGCGCGCTCGGATGAAGTCGATCTCGACCTCGATCGTCATAGCGCGAACGAGATCGGCCAGGAAGACGAACGAACCCGTCAGGATGCCGACCATCAGCGGCGTGTCGCCGGCATAGTCGGTGGACAGTTCACCGGCCACCCGCTCGACGGCCGCTGCGATGTCTTCGATGCTGAATCGAGATTCGAGTTCCATGTGCACGATCCTACGTCATCGGGGCCGGCGGATGCGATATGATGAGGCGGGGCAGAGGAGGAGTCGTATGAGTGGATACGAACTGGTGGAGTTTGTCGAACCGGCCTTCCAGGAAGGTGGGTCGTTCGTTGGGACGCGTGAGCGCGTGCTCGGCGTCTTCGAACTCGAACCGGAGGCAATCGCAACTGGCCGGACCGCATGGAGTGAGTTTCGGCAGTCCGGAAGCACTGACGTTGCATGGTGGATCGTGCGCGTGTCCGGCGAGCCGCTTGCTCGCTGGATCGCAGACGCATCCAGTCCGGTGGAACGCGTGCTCGACCTGAGGACCAATCAGCTCATCGACATTCGGTGATCGATCCCGAAGCGTTCGAGACTGAAGTCCATCAGCTTCACGCGTTCTTCGAGCGGTGGTATGCAGGCACCGCCGACGCTGCCGAGATCCAGCGCCTCGACGTGCTCTCCGGCTCCTTCGTGATGATCGGACCCGAGGGGCGGACAACCGACGGTCGCCTCGTCCGCGCAGCCATCGAGCAGACGTATGGCGGGCGCCGGATGCAGATCACCATTCGCAATGTGTCGGTGCGTCCAGAGTTCGACTTCGGCACCTATGAGGAGTGGCAGACCGAGGGCGGGGTGACGACCGGGCGG
>RCNG010000787.1_pt1 | contig 15135 bp, 14 predicted proteins | sample 2041371 | NCBI WGS metagenome assembly RCNG01 (sample SAMN09708227, study PRJNA481090) | Marine sediment metagenome, whole genome shotgun sequencing project. | biome: marine sediment; feature: ocean; material: sediment; isolation source: Sewage treatment plant 1 marine sediment (STP1) ... | reverse complement strand
AGGGGACTCATAATCCCTTGGTCCCAGGTTCGAGTCCTGGCGGGCCCACCACCTTTTCTAGATCACCTGATCGATGTCGGGCAACCACGCACGCCAGTAATCAATCTTCTGGCGTAACTCATCGATCGCGGTCTGCTGTTCGCGCAACAGGAATCGAACATGATCGCCGGGCCGCAACTGGCCGAGGAGATGGCGGTCGAGCCGCGCGATCTGCGCAACACGCGGGTAGCCACCGACCGTCCCGGCATCGACAGACAGCACATAGGGCGTACCACTTTCGGGACATTGCACAGTGCCGGGAAACACCGGCGCACTGGGCATGCGGCCGCCTGAAGAGACTTCAAGTGTTGCTCCGTCCAACTGCAAGCCCATTCGATCAGCACGGCGACCAACGGTCCAGTTGGTCTCAAAAAGCCGCTCGCGCGCATCACCTACAAGCTGCGACGTTTCGAACGACTCGCAGGCACGCAGCGCCCAGCTCGCCGACACAGGCGGAATAAATTCCCCAGGTGTCCGTAACCCGGCCACCGCTACCGGGCTGACCGACAGCTCGTCTCCCTGCTCCAGCGCCCTGCCCCGATAGCCACCCAGTCCTGCCAGCAGGTAGGTCGACTTCGAGCCCAGAATTCTTTCCGCAGCGAAACCACCGGCGACGGCCACGTAGAGCCGCACACCGGATTCAACCCCACCAATCGCGAGTTCATCGCCGGCCTCAGCGAACATGGTTTCATGAAAGCCGACAGGTTCGCCGTTCAGCGTCGCCTTCGCGGAGGCACCGGTTAATGCGAACGCGCAGTCCACATTGAAACGCATTGTGGGTGCCACCAGGGTTGCCTCCAATGCCGGCGTACACCAGTCATTGCCAACGAGACGATTCGCCAACGCAAACGACAGAGGATCAGCTGCCCCGCTTGACGGAACTCCGAGATGTCTCATGCCGCTGCGTGGTGCCGATTGAATCGTGGTCTGCAGCCCGGCTTTCAGAATAGTGATGCTCATGTGTCGACGTCGTCGGGGGCGCCGGCCGTGAATCGAATGCGCATACCGGCTCGTATCAGAAACGGGTTGTCAGCTTGTGGATCGAACAGAGCCATTGGTGTTCTGCCGACAATTGTCCATCCGCCGGGGCTTGCGAGCGCGTAGAGACCGGTACGGCCGTCAGCTATGCCGACCGAGCCGGCCGCGACCCTTTGACGCGGTTGCTTTCGACGCGGCACCTGCAGTCGCTCATCAAGACCGCCGATAAACGCGAAGCCGGGCGTGAAACCAATCATCTCCACACGGTACTCGGTGCCCGTGTGCAGCGACACGAATTCATCTTTCGTCATGTCGAGTTCCGTACACAATGCCTCGAGGTCGGGCCCATACTCGCCACCGTAGACGATCGGTATTTCCAGCAGCACATCGTCTGCCGGAAGCGCTGGAATTCCTCGGCTCAGAGCCTCTTCGATACAACCCTTCGCTGTGACGGCATCCATCCTGGCAGCATCAAAACGGACGACTACGGAATCTATGCCCGCGACGACCTCCAGCCAGTCGCCGTGGTCGCGGAGATATACCGCAAGCGCCTCTGCGTCCTGAGGACCGTCGACCGATAGCGAGACGAGATCATCAAGACTTTGCATGCGAACGTATCTCTATTCCGTGGCTCTCAAGAACATCGCGCACAGCGCGCGCAGCTTCAGCGGCGCCCGGCGTGTCACCGTGTATGGAGAGCGTATCCGCCGCAACCTCGATAACCGCACCGTTCCTCGCGGTCACTCGGCCAGCTTCCGCAAGCCCGACTGCCTGGGTGGTGATGACGAAGAGTTCACCGTGCACGGCGCCGGGTTCCGACCGAGATACCAGCGTGCCATCGGCTTCATACGCACGATCGACGAAAGCCTCCGCAATAAACTCGAGCCCGTGTCTATCCGCGGCGGCTTGCAGCTCGGTATTTGCCATGCCGACAAATAGTGCTTCACCGTGCAGTTCGGCAATCACTCTCGCAATGACATCCGCCAGCTCTCTGTCTGCGATAGCGTCGTTATAGAGTGCGCCATGTGGCTTAACGTGCGTCAGCCTGGCGCCCAGCTGCGCAGCGATATCAGCAAGCGTGGTTACCTGCTCGGTGAGCGATTCATACAACGCTTGCCCCGCCAGATAACCACTGACCCGACCGAAGCCCCCGCGGTCCGGGTATCCCGGATGCGCGCCCACACTGACGCCATTGATCATGGCAGCCCGCACGGTAGCGGCCATCGAATCCCGGTCACCGGCATGACCACCGCAGGCAACGTTACAGCTCGACACTATCTTGAGCAGTGCCTCGTCGTACGCATCGCCCTCACCCAGGTCAGCATTCAGATCGATAGTAGCCATGACTACCCACCACCTTTCTCTTTGCGTTTGCCAGACTGAATTGTCCTATACATTTTGCCCAGGGATTTGTCTCGTGACCGCCGCTCGGCAAGCGTCTCGGTGTTGCGACGATCCTCGGACTGCAGTTTCCTGTATCGCCGCAGGCGCTCGGCATCGAGGATGCCGACTTCAATGGCGGACTGTACAGCGCAGCCAGGTTCCGCTTCATGCGAGCAATCGGTGAAGCGACATTTCGCCGCCAGGTCCGCGACGTCGCGAAACACGTCGTCCAGCGCATCACCGACATCGACAAGCTGCAGCTCACGCATACCGGGTGTGTCGATCAGCCAGCCGCCGTGACTCAGACGGTACATTGATCGACCCGTTGTCGTGTGACGACCGCGCTGGTCATCGTCGCGTGCAGCCTGGGTCGCAAGCTCGACGCCAGCAAGTGTACTGATCAATGTGGACTTGCCAACACCCGACGAACCCAGCAGCGCGACGGTCTGGCCCGGCTCACACCAGGGACGCAGGACTTCGACGTTCTCCGCACTTCTCGCGTCCAGCGCGTCGACGACGATTCCCGGCGATAAATCGGCGGCCGCTGCGACGATTTCATCGACCGACTCAACCGTATCGGCCTTGGTGATAACAATCACTGGAATCGCGCCCGCATCGTGCGCGATCGCAAGATAACGCTCGAGTCGGGCGACGTTAAAGTCACGATTCGCCGACGTGACAACGAATAGCGTGTCGACATTTGCCGCGATCAACTGGATCTCGCCGGATGTGCCCGCCGCTTTTCTCTGGAACAGGCCGAATCGCTCCAGAAGCGCGCTTACTCTCGGCCCCTCCTGGTCAACGAGCACCCAGTCACCAACAGTAATCCTGAGAGCGGCGCTCTTGCCCGCCAGTGGAATCGCCTCCCGGCCATCAACATGCACAACCTCAATGCGATTGCGATGCACACGGAGCACGCGCGCCGCTGTCCAGCGGCAGTCGATTTCCATTTGCGCCTGGAAGAACTGCCGCCAACCCAAGCTATGTAACGTATCCGACGAAGCCATGATATACACTGCATACCATGTTAACGCCGTCAGGGAAATTGCAATGAGCGTAGTTCTTGTTACCGGAGCCAGCTCCGGCATAGGTGCCGCGATTGCAATTACCTTCGCCGAGTCTGGCTGGGACGTCATGGCGGCCGGCCGCGACGAGGGCCGACTTGAGGAAGTCGCCGACGTATCGGACAAGATCGTGATATGGGCCGGGGAACTCGCCGAGTCGGAAGACTGCGGCGAGCTGATTGCCGACACGATCGATGAGTTTGGTCAACTCGACTGCCTCGTCAATAACGCCGGCGTGCTCGTTCGCGCCAACGTCGCCGATACCAGCGATGACGACTGGCGCCACACGATGGCGATCAATCTCGACGTGCCGTTTTTTCTGAGCCGCGCGGCGCTACCTCACCTGCTGATCGCCGAAGGCAGCATTGTCAATATTGCATCCGACTGGGGCTTGAAGGCCGGAGAGCGCGCCGCCGCTTACTGTGCCAGCAAGGGCGCCCTCGTAATGCTGACGAAGGCCATGGCCAAGGACCACGCGAGCGACGGGCTCCGCGTCAACGCGGTGTGCCCCGGCGATGTGGATACACCTATGCTGGCCTCGGATGCAGAGGCCAGTGGCATGGATCTCGACGAGTACCTGGAACAGGCCGCCGCGGATAGTCCGAACGGCCGAGTTGCCACGCCAGAAGACGTTGCGGCGTTGACACTGTTTCTCGCCAGTGACTTAAGCTCACATATCAACGGTACCGCGATACCGATCGATGGCGGTGGAGTGGCTTGAACCCGGTTATCGCCTTGCCAGCGCCAGTACAGCGTTCACCGTCGCCCTCGCCCTCGGCGCCAGTACTGGATTAGCAGGAACCCGAACAACATGCCGCCCAGGTGCGCAAAATTCGCGACACCCGGAGACCCGCCGCTGACCCCCAGGTACAGTTCGAGTCCGCCGTAGATGAACACGAAAGTTATCGCGCGCATCGGAATCGGCGGGAACAGCGGCACCACGATACGATTCGGAAACGTCAGCCCATAGGCCAGCAGGACCCCGAAGACACCACCCGAGGCACCAACCGTTGGATACAGTCCGCCCTGAATTCCCGCAACGATGAGTTGCACGATGCCGGCACCCACCACGCAGACGATGAAATAGATCAGAAAGCGCTGCGACCCCATGAACCGCTCAATATCCCGACCGAACATCCACAGGCCAAACATATTAAAAAAGATGTGCGTCGTGTTGCCGTGCAGAAAGCCATAGGTCAGCAACTGCCATGGCATGAACGGCGAGCGCGGATCCATTGCCGGCCACAGCGCGAAGTTTATGAACATGAACTGTGCGTTCACCTGCTGCAAAGCGAACACCAGGCCATTCGCGATCAATAGCGCAAAGATCACGTTGGGGATCGCGCTCGTTGGCCTTCGGCTGTACACGGTTTGGTTCATTCGTAGACTGTCCTGCCATCAAAAATTGTCATTACTACACTGGCTTCGTTGATTTCCGCGTCCGGAAGTTCAAACAAATTGCGGTCCAATACGACAAGATCGGCGCGCTTGCCAACCTCGATCGAGCCTTGCTCTTTCTCAAGGCCCATCTGGTAGGCACCGTTAATGGTGTAGGCGGCGATCATCGTTTCCAGATCCACCCGCTCGTCTTCATTCAGGACGAGGCCGTCGTTGCTGTAAGGGTCCTGTCGGGTAATCGCAACCTCGATTGCGTGCAGGGGATTCAGGTCGGTTACGAAATAGTCGCTCCCTCCGACTATTCGTCCACCGGCTTTCTGGATACTGGCAATCGGGTACATCTGCCAGGTTCGCTCTTCGCCCAGCATGGGTATATCGAGCTCCAGCGCGGCCGGGTCCGGGTAGCCCCACAATGGTTGAAACACTGCCGCAACACCGAGCTTGCCAAATCGTGGTTGATCGTCCTCATGAATAAGCTGCAGATGCACGATCTGGTGACGATTGTCGGACATGCCGTTCGCGTCTCGCATAGCCTCAAAGCCATCCAGCGCACGTCGAATGGCAGCGTCGCCAATGGCGTGCACATGCACCTGCAGACCCATCGCGTCAAAGCGCGTCATATAGCGGTTCACGTCTTCCTGCGAGTAGAAGAACTCGCCGGAACCGTAGTGTTCGTCGGCATAGGGTTCGAGCAACGGGCTGGTGCCGTACTCGATTACGCCGTCCATGTAGATCTTGACTGAATCGACGTCCAGATTTTCACGGCGCCACTGTTCCCGGCCCTCGAGAAACTCGAAAACGCCCTCGTCGAAGACGCCTGGCTGCCAGTTGATCGGTGACAGCGAACCCAGAACACGCATGTCCAGCTCGCCGGTGTCCGCGAGGTTTATGATGGGCTGCAGCAGATTGCCGTCCAGGCCCGGCTCGATGACCGCGGTGATGCCCACGGAATGTGCCAGCGCCATGCCGGCGCGCACGCGATCAGTACGTTGCGCCAACGTCATCGGCGGTACGTGGTCTTTTACCAGCAGCATCGCGGCTTCTCGCAGTGTGCCGCTGGGCTCACCCGTCTCGCGATCGCGCTCGATAACTCCGGCAGGCGGACTCTCCGTATCCGCATCCAGCCCGACAATCTGCATCGCTTTGCTATTCACCCAGGCCGCGTGCCCGAAGCTCGACTCCAGGTAAACTGGCTGGTCCGGGAACATCAGGTCGAGCAGTCCTTTCTGCGGATTGGCCTCGGGCCAAAGCCACTCGCCCCAGCCGCCACCCAGTATCCAGTCGTCGTCCCCTATACCGTCCAGCGCGGTGCACTCCTTGAGACGCACGGCCACATCTTCGGCTGTCTCCAGGCGCAGCAGACTGCACTCCTCGTCAGCCAGGATCCCGATCATGATATGGATGTGTGAGTCATGAAAACCGGGCAACAGCATCTGGCCGACGAGATCAATGATCTCCGTTTCCTGCCCGATGAATCGCGCCGCGCTCTCGTTGTCGCCGACGAAGCTTATTCGGCCATCAGTGACGGCAACCGCCTCGGCCCAGCTGCGCCTTTCATCGACCGTGTAGACCGCGCCGTTGAGGAAGACGCGATCGGCGCCGACGATCCCGGTTGCTTCGGGAGATGGGCTACAGCCGGCAAGCAACAGTAGTGCAACAGGAAATATTGAAAAAGCATTCTTGGGCATTACCAGCCTCCTCCTCCTCCGCCGCCGCCACCGCCGCCTGACGAACCGCCACCACCACCGCCCGATGACGAGCCGGGTGGTGATACCGATGAGCTGATGGCGGAGTTCAGGCTGCTCGATAACTTGTTGGTTGTCTTGCTCAGTTTGGAGCTGTTCCAGGAGCCGTTGTACCACGACGGGCTATATTCCTTGCCGTCCGGACCGCGGATACTCGCTAATACGGCCGCGAACCTCTCCGACCACTGCTGATCAACGCCCAGCGCCAGCGCGAACGGTAACATCATCTCGAACAACCGCGGTGTCTTCTCTGGCGGGTTTCGGAGGTTCAGCTCATCCTTCTAAGCTATTTCAAGGAATTCCTTGAAGCCGAGCATCTCATCCAGGAGTTTCCGGCCACGCGGTGTCGGACGCCGCATCAGGTTAGCGAAGACGCCCAAAGTCAAAAATGACACGATAGTCATCACCATGACTGCCAGGGTAAAGCCGCGACCGACGTTGATCGCGATCAACAGAGCGACGACAACGATAAGAACCGGAAGTACATTCAGTAAAACGTTGGTCTTGAAGTAGTGCTGCTTGAAGTCCTTGATCAAGGATTTTCGGTGTGCGCTGCGCGCGCCGCCCAGTACCACATGGTTCGCATCGTCGAGCTCGACCTTGCTTTGTGACTTGAACAAACCGGCGTAAAGCTCTTTCTCACCCGGCGCCATGGCGGGCTTCGGCTCATCGGGCGTCTTCATAGTCAACCAGTGCACCCCGCCGCGACTCTTGATCTCGAGGTAGCCCTTGACGGCGAGGTTGACGACGGCAGCAGTCATCACCTTGTTGTCGTAGTACATCTGCCGTATGTAGCGCAAAGATGCCGGCGAGAAACCCTTAGGCGGCTCGTAGCGCGTAACGACTACGCCTTCGTCCGGGTCGCGACCGTATTTCCGCCAGACCGGCACGTAGTACGCCAGCATCAGCAGGAATCCAATCACTACTGCCAGCAGGTTCGCATTGTCCTCTAGCAGCCAGCCTATCCTGTCCGCCCGGGTTGGCTCGTCGACGAAGCCCTTCGGCCAACCGACCACGATGGTCAGACCGTTGACCGGAGACAGCGGGCTGTTGGCCTCGAAGTACACGCGCCCTGACGATTCGAGGTGAGCCCGATAGTCCCTCCCCTGGGCGCCAAACGGCCCGGTGTACGCCTCCTTCGTTATTCCTGATAACGGTGGATCGAACTCCAGCTGCACCGTTGCGCTCGCTTTGTCGATTGGGAACGCCCAGTCAAAGCCTGTCACGTTCCAGTAAAACTCGTCGTGCTCTGCAAAGAAACCCAGCATGCGGTTGGCCCGGTAACGAAACACGTAGGTATGCTCGCCCGCATCAATCAGGCGATCAGACTGACCGAAATACGTTCGCACACCGCGCCGAACCGCCTGCGTGTGAAATGCCTCGGGCCGATCATTGCGCATTACCGCGAGCGGCTTGAACGTAATTTTGACTTCGTTGCCAAAGCGATCCTCGTACTCTGTCGGAAAGTCGCGATAAATACCGCGCTTGATTCGATTACCCTCGGCCCGCACCCGGATCGTCTCGGTCACCTCGATCATGCCGTCAGTCATAACTCGAATGTCGCTGTGAAAACCGAGGATACGCTCGTCAGCGTGGGCACACAGCGGCAACAGAAGTGCCAGCAAAAATGCGACGCCTCTCATTCGATCGAGCCAAGTTTGACGAGCGGCACGTTCGCGGCGTCGTCAGAGGTTTTCTGAAAGAACTCGCGCCCCTTGAAAGCAAACCGGCCGGCAACGATGTTGCTGGGTACCGTCTCAGTCATCGTGTTGTAGTCACGCACGGAGCCATTGTAGAAGCGACGTGCAAATTGAAGGTAGTTCTCAGTCTCTACAAGTTCATTTTGCAAGCTCAGGAAGTTCTCGTTGGCCTTGAGGTCCGGGTAGTCTTCGGCCAGCGCGATGATGCGCTCGATGCCTGCGCTGAGCTTCTCCTCGATCTTGCCCTTGGCGCGTACATCGGCCGCTCGCATGGCTTCGGTCCGAAGCTCTGTAACGGCCGCGAGCGTTGCTTTTTCGTACTTGGCGTATTGATCGACCGCGGTCACAAGGCGGGGTATGAGGTCGTGCCGGCGTTGTAACTGTACATCGATATCGCTCCAGGCTGTGTCCACCCGGTTGCGGCTGCGAATAAGGCGGTTGTAGAGGATGACGCCGACAACGCCAGCCAGCACCAGAACAACAATCACGAATGTGAACATGGATGATCTTCTCCGCTGAAGCCGGAGCACATCGTATCATCAGTGGAGGCGCGTCTCAGCGCGTGATCAGCTAGTACCAGAAGGAGACGAACACCTGGAAGACGGCAGCTTCCAGTTCGTACAGCGGCTCTTCGCCGATCAGCGCACCTGCCCTGAGGTCAGAGAAATCTTCGTAGTCGACCGAGAGGAAGTCCACGGATGCAGTGACCGACCCTTTCTTCAGGAAGCCCCAGCCCTTGTTCTCGTTGAGAAACGCATAAGCGAGCTTCGCCCTGAAAGTGTAGCTGGTTAACGGGCTCAGCTCTTTGTCACGGCCGCGGAAGTTAGTCGCCTGCGCCCTCGAAAACAGGTCACTGTAAAAATGCGCGCCTGTCTGATCGTGATAGCGGAACTTGCCGGTAAACGTAAAATCGCGCCACGGATGTATGTAGGTCAATGAGGCCGTGTGGCTTTCGACGTCCCACGTATCGGTAAAGAAGCGATACTCACCCTCGATCGCGGCGCGATACGGCAGGAAGTAGCGTGCCCGTATGCCCACGGCGTTGCTCGTGCGGGTATTCGGATAGAGCTCTTCTTCGTAGCTGTAGCCACGTCCTTCCGACGGGTTGAAATAGCGGACAGTACGATACGGGTTGTTCAGGTAGCCCTCATCGGTGCCGGTCTCGAAATTCAACGCAAGGATCAGGTTCTTGGTCAGAATCTGGGTCAGGCCGAGGCCATAGTTTTGCTTGTCGAGAAACTTCTCAAAGGTGTCATCTCCCGACTTCGTGACGATATCGTCGCCCAACGCATAGCTCATCGTCAGCGTGGTCAGACCGCCGAACATGTCCTGGCTGATCGAAACGTTGTAGGTCGACGCATCGTAGTCAGACTCAACGCTGCTGGTATAGCCGGCACGCACAGTCGTGTTGCCGCGCAGGTAATCCATGCCCAGGGACCACTGTTCACGTTCTTCAGAGTAAGGACTTGCCGTGGTGACGACATCGATCGACGCAGAACTCACCATGTCGAGATAGTAGTTGCCGACGAATGACGTACTCTTGCCAACCTGCTTGCGCACCAACACCGAGGGTCCATCAATATCGACGCCGCCACCCGTATAGAGGTGGTACAGCATGTCGGCCCGATCCTCGGGCAACACGCTCGCGTGCGCCACGCCACCAAAAATTAGCAGCATCAGGAAACACAGTCCGCGTCGCAACAGCATACGAATACAGCCTCAGTTACAGCCGCAGCCGCCGCCAGCCGCACCCTCGCCGCCACGGGCACCCTCACGGGCTTCGTAGACGTGCTGCAGATACGCGGTGGACACGGGGTCGCCGTCCAGCGCCATGATCGGATCTGCAAGCCTGTCGCGCTCGTAGGGCTTAACCCAGGGCTCGATATTGCCGCAGCCTGACAGGCTGCCGATAAGCAGCATTGGCAGCAGAACTCGACCAATTGTTAAACATATTCTTTTCATAACATCACTTTATCCCAGAAAAACGGCTCTAAACCGTGATGCTGTCCTCAGAAGAACACCGTGAAGCCAAGATGGCCCTCGAGATTGTGGGCCGTCTTCTCTTCTCCCAGAAGATCGATATCGAACAGGTGATCGCGGAAGTCCAGGTGCAATGCGATCGAGTCCGACAGCAGGAAACGATAGCCAGCGCCTACATTGACCGTAAACCGGTCATCGCCCGCAAATTCAGTGGAACCCAGTCCGGCGATCAGGTAGAGATTGGTGTTGTAGGCGCGTCCCTCACCGATAAACACCTCGCCCGGCAGAATGTTGTAGCCGAGGTTCAGGTTGTAGTAGGTCATCTCTCGCTGGCTGTCGGTAATCAGGCGTGCCCCACCTGAGAGTTCCTCAAAACTCGTCAGTCCGCCCTCAGACTGCCCTGCCGTTGCCTCTACGAAAAAGCCCTCGGTGATGTGATAGGCAAGTCGTACGCCATAGGAAACATCAGAACCGAAGTCCTCGATACCCATGATGCCCACGTAGGCACCAATCTCGAAATCTTCCCGATCGATCTTTGCTTCCTTGATTTCGCGACGCTCAACCTCAGGATCGATAACCTGCCCCGGCCCTTCTGAAGAAGGTGGAGGTGCTGATTTGTTACCGAAACCAAACAGGTTCTTCGTCGCTGCACAGCCCGACAGGCTGATCATGGCAACAATCAGAAAAAGAACGCGAAACCGACTTTCCATTCCTCTACTTCCTCATTTTCGTCTCGGCTCGTGAATACCACGTAGCTCTTGTACTCGGCTCGCAACAAAAACCGTCGCGTCGCATAGATACGGAATCCAGCACCAACATGGCCAATCTGGTCCGTGCGATCCTCGCCCTGGATGATCGTCGACTTGGGCTCAGTGCGAATAACACCGGCACCCAACGTCAGGAATGGCGAAATACGCCAATCCGGCCAGGGTTCGCTAACGACATTAACACTGCCCATCCAACCATTCGAAAAATTACCCAAAATCTGTGAACCCCATGCTTCCACGGACACATAAGGGTTGAGCGAGTAGCCACCGTACAGCGAAATGATGTTCGCACCACCGAAGTCCCCGGCCAGGATGCCGGTCTCCCATTTGGCCGCTGTGAAGTCGTCAATCTTGGCTTTTTCGAAGCTGACCTGATCGCCGTCGGGCTGCAGGGTTAGTTCCATTTGCGCGCGATCGACCCAGCCTTCCTTGCCATTCTCGGCGCGAACCTGGAACCAGTCCGTGCGCTGCATAATGATGTCCACGCTTTCGCCGCGGTCGACAACATGAAATATCGGGTAGCCACGGCCGGGACCCGTACGCATCTCGAGATACGGGTCGGCAACGGCAACAGATCGATATTCGTCGGCGGCCTGGACTGGCGCCGTCAGAAAAATCTGAAGTACAACGACCGCGACCAGGCATCCGAACCAGACGGAACTGCCTCTAGTTAGCTGGGGCGTCGAAGGGGTTGTTGTAATACTGGGCTCCGACATCCAACCATTCCGCAACAAGGCGTCGCTCCGCTTGGGATAAGATATTGAAATGAAGATCCGCAGGATCATCGAATCGATCAAAGAAATCGCTCGACGCCCTTGCGCCATTTGTTCGCGCCGGCGATCCGATAGGAATTACGTCCAGGATGTCGTTTCCGTCGACATCCTGACCGATAACCTGGGTCGCATCCACCAACGCGGCATTGTCCAGAATCTGAAGATTATCAGTAACTAACAGCTCGCGATAGGCATGGAAGTGATCTGGCTCATCCGGGGACAGGCCATCCTGCAATTCCAGCTGGCCCGCTGGTACGCGCACGGCGGCATCAACAGGATTAATCGGCGTGTGGCAATTCAGACAATTATTGTTGATCTGCAGACCCGATACCGGATCAATCAACGGAATTTCAGGCGTCATCGGATCATTGTCATCATCAAAGGTCACGCCGCGCGGCTGACTCCAGAGCGGGTGAATGATGGTTTCGTAATTGATGACGCTGCGACAGTTCGACTGCCAGTTCTGCTGACAGGACAGCGAAGTCGGCGCCGCCGTCGTCAGACCCGAGTAGCGGAAGTCGATATCCGGATTGATCGGATCGCCATTGATGTCTAACGGGTTCGCACTCCACACATCGCGGTAGACGACATCCATCGACGGTTCGATCGATGAACAACCGTCGCTGGCACACGTAACGCGCGCGCGAACTTCCGCCATCGTTTCGCCAATGTCACCCACGAACCACTGTGCATCTGCAGTCGGGTAAAACGGCACGCCGGCCGTCTGCGCGCCGGCATAAGCGCTGTTGAATGCTTCGCTGCGGCCGTGCGACAGGCTGCTGTTGGCATCGTGGCAACCGGTGCATGTGAGTTCCTGGCCGGGCACCAGCGATATCCAGTTCTGGTGGCGCTGCGTAATGCGGTGGCCGTTCTCATCGAGCACGCTGACCATCAATGCCGTGTTCGCGGGCACCTTGACCATAACTGATCCATCAGGCTCGACCATCGCGTAACCAATGACTTCCTTCATGCCCTGTTGCGTGCTGACACCAAAGGCCGTGTTATCGATGTCGAGGAGGTCCTCATCGGGAAGTGAAACCGCTTTCTCGATGCGCAGGAATCGTGCGATGCGATCGGCGGCGAGCGTCTGCCCCGGATCCGCTACCGTCGGTATATCAACGATCGCGGTACCGTCGAAATCATAGACACTGCGTATATTCAGGACGGCCTCACCGGCGTCGGCAAGCGTTCCATCCATTGGAAAATTGTTGCTGCCATCAAGAACGACGGCGGGTATCGGCCGTGGGTCGGCAGAGACAACCTCGGTAAACATGAAGCCCTCTTCACCCGGCACGATAGGCAGCTGCGTATCGTCACGCGGATCGTATATCCAGATACCATAAAGTGGCGGCGCGACTACAAAGTCGCCCTCGACCGGCGTGACCGGGTCGTCCGGATCAATCACGATGACATTTGCGAGCCGATCGTCTGTGCACGGCACGATCTGAGTATCTTCGGTGTCGGGATCGAGGTCATCCGCGAGAAACTCGACCAGCCGGCACTGGCTCCAGCTGACCATCAGCCGATCGGTACCGTCCTGGATCGGGTACACGGAGAAGTATCGACCACCCGTTGACGGCGTACCGGGAATGGTTGATACCTGATTGACCGTGGCGTCTTCCTGCGCAGGTCCGTTTAGCACGCCGACATTGTCCGCCGTCGGCTGCGTATTCTCGAGATACTGCACGGTATCAATGAGCATCAGCTCGCCACCGCCCTCGGTATCGGTAAACGGGCGCGCGAGCACCATGATGCGATCGTCTTCGAGTTGGCGCGGCTGCATGAAATGGATTTCCTGGCCGTTCGTGCCAGTGTTATGGCTCTTGTCGCCATACAACAGTTCCAGCGCCGAGCCGTCCGGATTCATGCGGTACAGGTTGACCACATCATTGCCCGGTGCGTGATCCCAACGGCTGAATACGATACGACCATCAACCATGACTGCCGGGTCCAGGTCATGACTCTGGTTAAAGGAGATCTGCTTTACCCCTGTGCCGTCATCACTCATGACATGAAGATTGAAAGCCGGCTCATTTTGATCCTCATCTTCGGCTGGGAAACCGCCCTTGCCTTCATCAAGCAGCACTGCCTGAGACTGCGTCTGCCTGGAGGACGAGAAGATAATGCGTCCGTCGGGCAGGTACTTCGGCATGATGTCATGGCCAATCTCGGCCGTCAGATCAGACGTGATTACGCGTTCCAGCAGGTCAGTTTCGAAGATGTACTGCCAGATGTTCCACGTAGGCAGGTCCTCTTCGTCAACGTCCGGGTCGAACGGCACGCGCATGGAAAAGAGCAGGCGACTGCCATCGTAATCGATCTCAACGTCGCGAATTGCCGCGAGTCCCTGCGAGACTTCGCCGGTGATATTGACTGCTTCTGCACTAACCGACGCGCGAGCCCGATAATAAAGATCGGCGCCGAATTCGAAGCTGATCTGCTCGCGCAAATCCTGCTGCACGAACTGGCCGTCATCATCAGTTGGAACGGGCGCCTTTATATAGGCGATCGGAAAATCGATAACCACAGGATCAGGATCCTGACCTGTTCCCAACTGCACGCCCTCGCCGTTACTGCATGCCGCAATCAGTATGCACGCCATCGACAACGCGACCATCCTGGTCACTTTACCGGTCTTTCCCTTCATGGACTGTCGTGGTAGCTTGATCATCTGCCTTCACCTCGGGTCATTGTGGCAGGGTACGCCGCGATGGCGTCGCCGTACCGTTAACGCAGTCACAAACTGCGATTAACTCAAAATTAAATACTGTGCCTTCTCTGCACAGTTGCCACTCGATTATAAGAGACCCATCAGGCCCGATGTAATGTCTCAAAAGCACGACACCGCGCAAAGTCAAACTCTATTTTCCACGCGTTGTAATTCCGGTACACGGTATTACGCCGGATTCGGTTCCGTCGCGTCCATTTCCGTGCGCAACAAAAAATGTGATTTTTGTGCGACGTTGAGAAACCGCATGAACTTTATGTCATTGCCTTTTGTTGTTTGGTGGTGTCACTAGACGACTACCCTGTCTCCCTTCAGCGACAGTTGCACACTCCTTCACAATCAGTAGCTTAGCCGTCCAGCAGATTATGGATGTGCTAAAGCGCCGACAGTGACTTGACATATGACTTACCTGGAAGCCTATCGGGGTGTAGTCGTAAGTAGCTATTTTTATTAGGTTTTTTCACGATTATTCGCGACTACGGCATTACTGGCACAGCACTTGCTTTAGAGATTACAGATCGATTGAAAACGCAAACTAAACGAATCCAGAAGCGTGATTGTATTCACGGCAAATGTTTTC
>RCNG010000786.1_pt1 | contig 15151 bp, 10 predicted proteins | sample 2041371 | NCBI WGS metagenome assembly RCNG01 (sample SAMN09708227, study PRJNA481090) | Marine sediment metagenome, whole genome shotgun sequencing project. | biome: marine sediment; feature: ocean; material: sediment; isolation source: Sewage treatment plant 1 marine sediment (STP1) ... | reverse complement strand
AACGCATCGCGTTGCGAGACCCGAATGTAGACGGCAATCCCGTGATCGCCGTTATGGATGTCGACGCGATCGAAGAGCTGTCGACAGAACAAAAGACCACTATCACAGAGCAGGTCTACGGCACGCTCGACAGCGCCCATCCCGGCGTCTCGGTATTTGAGAATGAAGGTAACTTCTGTGTCTCTGGCGCAATTCAGGTACTCAACCTCAGTTACTTTGCTTCTGATTTTGCCGGTACGTTCCAGACCGCCGTTGAAATTCGCGAAGATATCGCGGCGCGCGGTTGGGAAAAGGTTGTCGCATTCCAGACGCGCAATCCGATGCATCTGGCGCACGAGGAACTTTGTCGTATGGCGATGGAACGACTCAACGCTGATGGTATTGCGATTCACATGCTGCTCGGCAAGCTCAAGGCCGGCGATATCCCCGCGGACGTTCGCGATGCCTGCATCCGCAAGATGGTCGACATCTATTTCCCCGAGAACAGCGTTATCGTTTCGGGCTATGGCTTCGACATGCTGTATGCGGGACCACGAGAGGCGGTACTGCACGCAGTGTTCCGCCAGAACATGGGCGCAACGCACCTTATCGTTGGACGTGACCATGCCGGTGTCGGTGATTACTACGGACCGTTCGACGCGCAGGCCATTTTTGAGCAGGTTCCGGAAGGCGCACTTGAGATCGAAATTTTCAGTGCCGATCACACGGCCTGGTCCAAGAAACTCAACAAAGTGGTCATGATGCGGGAAGCGCCCGATCATGAGCCGAGCGACTATGTGTTCCTGTCGGGCACTAAAGTTCGCGAGATGCTCGGTGACGGAATTGCCCCTCCACCGGAGTTTTCACGGCCCGAAGTCGCCAAGATCCTGATGGATCACTATCGTTCAGAAGTGGCGGAGGCCCAATCCGCCTAGGCAACCGAAACTTTCCGACTCTGAAAGAGTCCATAATCAGACGATGATTGTGGGCTCTTTTTTTTCATTTGCGCTTCTCACTACGACGCTCAGTGTCGAAGTTCAGCCGCCCGTTGATAAGGAAAAAGAGGCGGAAATCATCGCCTGGGTTCAGGCAACGGCCGATACAGTAAGGCTCGCCTACGGCCGTTTTCCCAATCCCGATGCCAAAGTCATCGTGATCCCCTCACGAGAGAATGCCTGGGGTGGCGATTCGCCGGTCATTTTCGGTCGAGTCACGCGTCGCGGCGGTGAAACTGTCGAACTGTTCGTCGATCCGGACCGCCCGATTGATGAGTTCTACAACGACTGGACCGCAACGCACGAGTTCAGCCACCTGATGCTGCCGCTGTTGAGCCAGCGCTACCGCTGGATATCGGAAGGATTCGCAACCTATTATCAGAATGTGTTGATGGCCCGTGCTGGCCGCTATACACCCGAACTGGCCTGGCAGCGATTGACGGAAGGGTTTGCGCGCGGCCGGGAATCACGCCCCGAACTATCCCCTAACGATGCCGCGGCCGGTGGCATCCGACAATCCAGAATGAAGGTCTACTGGAGCGGCGCGGCGATCGCACTGCTCGCGGACGTTGAGCTTCGCAGCCGATCCAACGGAGTGGAGTCGCTCGACAGTGTGCTCGGCCAATTACAGGAGTGCTGCCTCCCGTCGAAGCGTCGCTGGTCCGGGACACAGCTATTCGAAAAGCTGGATTCCTTCCTCGATACGCCGGCATTTATGCCGCTCTACCGACAATATGCCGACGAGGACGGATTTCCCGAACTCGAACCGCTTCTCGAAGAACTCGGCGTCATCCTGAGCGAAAACGGCGTCATTCTTGATGAGCAGGCCGTTCTTGCCGATGTCTGCAAGGCGATTTCCGCCCCCTTCTAGCTCAACGACGCGGAGCCTGCGCCCCAATACGGATCCGGCTAATCGCTCTTCCAGACGTCAACGCTATCGCCGGTCGCGTCCTCAACGATAATATCGCCGACTTTGCAGGGGACAACGTTGTTGGTTTCCTGGCACGTCATGAGGCTCTCGAGACGCTCGTGATGAGTCTTGTTGACCGCATCCCGTCGAATTTCACTTTCACCCTGAACGCGCCAGCCAACGGCATCTTTGTACTCGTCGTTGATGGCCTCAAGACTTGGAAATGTCTGACTCTCGGCGGCAGACGGCGCGCAAGCAGATTTTTGCCGATTGACGATGACATGCTCAGCCTCGTCCTTCATTGCGATCATCTGTTCCAGCGCATAATCGCAATCGGCCTGACTCAGGAATTGCAGTTCAAACTGCTGTTCCTGGCAAACCGTCTTACCCGCCGGTGCGACACACTCGGCGAACGTCAGAATAAATACTTGTATCCATGATGTATCCATAGAATGACTCCTTTGCCTGCTGGTCCGCGTAAAACATCGGCCCGCCCCGGGAAGCCGGGAATCCATCTCCGTAAACACAGACTACATCTAATGCCAACGTTGTTTCCTGATTTTGGACCTGCGTGGGTTATACTGCGCCCATGTACCGCCAACTCACAGATCAGGCCGAACGCTATATGCGGTCTCTCTACAATCAGGACGATATCGCAGGCGAACTAAAACGCAAGCTGGCTGATCTCATGGCATGCGGCGAAGCAAACGCCGATGCGGCCTGCCGCGCGTTGATGCTCAGCCGCCGAACACTGCAGCGACGCCTGAAAGCCGAGAAAACCAGCTTCCAGAAAGTCTTGCAGGAAGTTCGCGAGGTACTGGCCATTAATTACCTGAGCGACGAGAGACTCAAATCTCTGGAAATCGCGATGCTGCTCGGATACTCGAATATCAGCACCTTCACAACAGCATTCAAATCCTGGTACGACATGCCACCGGCCGAATACCGACAGAAGTTTCTGACCGCCTGATACGGCCACGCATTAACTCGCCTTGCGAATGGCTCCTGCCCGTTCGCGTATAACATCGCCAATAATTGTTAATGCTTCCGCCAGCAGCTCTTTGCCGATCGTCAGTGGCGGCAGGAATCGAATAACGTTGCCACGAACACCGCAGGTCAGCGTGATGACCCCGCGCGCTGCAGCCTCTGCTGCAACCGATTTGGTCAGGTCTGCAGCCGGGCTGTTAGCGTCACCGTTCTCTACCAGTTCAATCGCGCTCATCGCGCCATTAATCCGGATATCCCCGATGCAGTTGGTTTCGCTTTGCAGTTGCTCCGCCCAGTCGCGAATTTGCTCGCCAATGGCCACAGCCTGCCCGCAAAGATCCTCTCTCTCGATGACGTCCAATACGGCGTGCGCAGCGGCGCAGCCGATCGGTGAGCCCCCGAAAGTACCGCCGAGACCACCCGGATCCACCGAATCCATTACCTCGGCTTTGCCGATAACACCGGACAACGGGAACCCGCCGGCCAGCCCTTTGGCGACGGTCATCAGATCCGGTTCAACGCCCGCATGCTCGACCGCAAACATTTTGCCCGTGCGTGCAAATCCAGTCTGGATTTCGTCGGCAATCATGACGATGCCATGCGCATCGCAGAGCGATCGAATTTTCTGCAGGAAACCTGGCGGCGCGGCATAAAAACCACCTTCGCCTTGCACCGGCTCGATAATAATGGCCGCCACTCGATCCGGTTCAACGTCTGCTTTGAATAATTTGTCCAGCGCCGCCAGAGAATCGTCGATCGATATACCGTGATACTCGATCGGATACGGCACGTGATAGACCTCGGCCGGGAATGGCCCGAAACCCTTCTTGTACGGCACCACTTTTCCCGTCAACGCCATTGCCATCATCGTGCGGCCGTGGAACGCACCGGAGAACGAAATAACGGCCGTTCGCCGGGTATGGCGCCTCGCGATCTTGATCGTATTTTCGACCGCCTCGGCGCCGGTCGTCAAAAACAGGGCCTTTTTGGGCGTATCGCCGGGTGCAAGCCTGGCAAGACGCGCGGCCAGTTTGACGTAAACATCGTACGGGGCGACCTGAAAACAGGTGTGGCTGAATCGATCCAGCTGATCCTTCACAGCGGCGACGATATCCGGATGATTATGTCCGGTGTTGCAAACCGCAATTCCCGCGGCCAGATCGATATAGCGATTGCCCTCGACATCCCATATTTCAGCGTTCCGAGCCTTGTCGGCATAGACCCGCGTTTGTATACCCACGCCCTGCGGTGTTACAGCATCGCGAATCGCCTGCAGTTCTTCGTTCGTCGCCATGCATTTTCTCCATAAAATACAAACAATTAGACATTGAGCGACGCGTTCTGGTTTTGCGCTCATTGGGCCATTGTCGCACTGAGACCGCCCTCCTCGTCAATGCCCGATTTGGGCGCGCCGCAAAGCCTGAATTACGCTATCATGCGCGGCTCGTTTGTGGAGGACCGAAATGCTCGAGAAACTGCAGTTCTACATCGATGGACAGTGGGTGGATCCCGCTGAGCCACGGACAATGGACGTCGTTAATCCGGCCACAGAAGAAGTCTATGGACGCATCAGTATTGGCTCCGCTGCCGATGTTGATCTTGCCGTCGCGGCGGCCTCGCGAGCTTTCGAATCATTCTCGCTGACGAGCCGCGAAGAACGTATTGATCTGCTGCAGTCGATACTGGACGTTTACGTTCGACGTTCCGATGAAGTTGCTGAAGCCATCATGGACGAAATGGGCGCGCCCTGGGGCCTCGCCAAATACGCCCAGGCGGCAAGCGGAACGCAGCACATCTCTGCGTCACTTGAGGCACTGAAGAGCTACAAATTCGAAGAAGCGATCGGCTCGACCATGATCGTCAAAGAGGCGATCGGCGTCTGCGGCCTGATAACCCCGTGGAACTGGCCGATGAACCAGATCGCGGTCAAGGTTGCTCCGGCGATAGCTGCCGGCTGCACGATGGTCCTCAAGCCCAGCGAGATCGCACCGTTCGACGCCATCATATTCGCAGAAATTCTTGACGAAGCGGGTGTGCCTGCTGGTGTATTCAATCTGATCAATGGTGACGGGCCCGGTGTCGGTACGGCGCTGAGTCAACACCCGGACATCGCGATGATGTCATTCACGGGTTCGACACGGGCTGGCGTTCTGGTCGCACAAAACGCGGCACCAAGCGTCAAGCGCGTCGCACAGGAACTCGGCGGTAAGTCGGCCAACATTATCCTCGATGATGCTGATCTTGAGGAAGCCGTAACAGACGGCGCGAAAGGTATGTTCGAGAACACCGGACAGTCCTGCGACGCACCGTCTCGAATGTTGGTGCCCAGAGACAAGATGGACGAAGCAGCCGCCATCGCCGCAAAGGTCGCTGCAGCGACCGCTGTTGGCAATCCTCGCGAGAAAGGCACACGCGTTGGTCCCGTCGTTTCCGAGCTGCAATGGAACAAGATCCAGGGCCTGATTCAACAGGGAATCGATGAGGGCGCGACGCTCGCGGCCGGCGGTACAGGGCGACCGGACGGACTCGACAAGGGTTATTACGTGAAACCAACGGTCTTCGCCGATGTCAGTAATGACATGACTATCGCCCGCGAGGAAATATTCGGACCCGTATTATCGATCATTCCTTACGACGACGACGATGAAGCGATTCGGATTGCCAACGACACGCCATATGGATTGTCTGGCTATGTCTCCTCAGGTGACCAGGAAAGAGCGCGACGAGTCGCGTCACGAATGCGTACAGGCATGGTGCACATCAACGGCGCCGATCTGGAAGCGCTTGCCCCGTTTGGCGGCTACAAGCAGTCCGGTAACGGACGCGAATGGGGTGCCCACGGCATCGACGAATTTTTGGAAGTGAAGTCGGTTTACGGCTACGAGAAGTGAAAGAATTGATGAAACGAATTGCAATACTACTGACGCTCGCTTTGACACTGATCACGGCGGCGTGTGGCGGCGATAGCGATCTCCCGGAGGCAACCGGCAAAGCCTCGATTCGAGCCATCAACGCGATTAAAACCGCGCCGGATCTCGCCTTCCTGATCGAAGAACGGGTGATCGCCAACGTAGCTTATCAGGGCTCGTCAAGCGTGCCCGAATATGACGATCTCGACTACACATTCAGTTTTGACGTCCGCTATGCAGGCGATATCGCGCTAACGCGGATCGCCAGCCAGTACATCGATTTCGTTGCTGATCAGGAATACACGCTACTTCTCAGCGGCACACTCGCTGATCCGGAACTCACGCTTTGGGAAATGGCGCAGCGAGAATTTGCTGCGGACGAGACGGTATTCCAGATTCGATTTTCTCATAACTCCGAATACCTGGAAACGACGGGTCTCGACTATTACCTGGCCCTGGCAGGAGTAGCCCCCGCCGCTGGCGCGGCAGTTGCGACCGCCGCGTTTGGTGAGCTGAGTCCGCCCGTCGACATTGAGGCCGGCAACTACGCTCTTACGATCACGAGTGCCAATAATCCTGGGGACATTCGTTTTACGTCTGATGAATTCGCCTTCACGGCCGGGAGCGATTTGATCATTTCACCCTTCGACGCTGTGCCCAGTCGAACATCGACTTTCACCGTGCACATTTTTGGTGCGCAAGGCGGATCGGCCGAGATTGCCGACAGCGCAGCAGCACCGATAACTGTGGAGTTTCTTCACGCTTCCAGTGATCTTGGCACCGTACATATTTACGACGATGAAGGCCTGAGTTCGCAGGTATTGGCCGATCACATGTATACGGACCTGTCGCCTGAAATCTCGATAGTAGCCGGTGACAATACTTTTCGGTACACGCCAACAGACACGTCTGCCGTTCTGGTCGAAGGTGATCTGCCGGCTGTTGCGGGATTTCGATATCGCTTCGTCGTGACCGGCGTCAATACTGCCTTTACCACGAGGGCCTCGGTTCCCGATACGCGCCCTCTCGAAACAAGCGCCAAATTGTTGATTGCTCAAGCGTCAAACAATTTTGACTTCATGGCGTTCTACGCCGTCGATCGCGGCGAGACAATTGGTGACACGAATCGTCTGGCACAACCGCTATCGACAGTTTTTACGAACGCCACCGCTGGCGTCCCGGCGGGCGACTACGACATTTATGTGACCGGCAGCCAGCTGATAGATATTCTCGCAGGACCAATCAGCCTGAGTGTTGCACTCGGCGATGTCGTCGACATCATGATTTTTGACGACCCAATGGACCCGGCGGTGCTGGATCTGCAGATATTATCCGGCCCCTGAATCGGCCCATAACCGCAGCCGGAAGGCGACTGCTTACTTGGCTGTTACCGAGTCGACTTCAAATGCCGCTCGGTCATTCGCTGCTTCGTTTTCGGGAAGGCTCTTGGCGTCGTACATTGCGCCGTCAGCGACGCTCAACAAGTTCCATAGCTCTGCTCCGTCGTCCGGCATAAAGGCGACACCCACGCTCGCTGTGCACCGGATTTCCTGCCCCTGGATGATATATGCCTCGGAGGCGGTTTCCATCAAACGATCCTGGATGCGCTTGACGTCGTCAACAGGAACGCCTGGCAACACAATGCCAAACTCATCGCCACCGAGTCTCCCCAGAACATCTTCCGGCCGCAGGCAAAACTCAAGTCGATGTCCGAATGCCTTTAATAGTGCGTCACCGGCTTGATGACCAAAGCGGTCATTAATTAACTTGAACTGATTAAGGTCGAGATACAACACCGCACCGACTGTGCTACGTCGTATGCAAGCTTCACCCTCCTGTTCAAATCCGCGGCGATTTAGAACACCCGTTAGCGGGTCTCGCAACGCGTCAGCGAGCATCTTGTCTTCGCTGCGCTTGCGTTGCGTGATATCAACCAGCGTCACCGCGAAATCGTCGCCGACCGGTTCGCCGACGATGCGCCACCAGTTATCACCACGCTCGGAGTCAGTCGACACTTCAAAGGTGACCTGTGACGTCGCCGATTCGGCTCCGCCAAAGTGGCTCATCAATCGTTCCGGATTCAGGTGCTCAATTTTTTCGAGTGGCATGCCAACAAGTGTATCTCCGTCACTCGCGACGGACTCCGCGGACCGATTAGCGAATACGCAGCGAAACTTTCGATCCGCGTCATTCTCGTCGCGCGCAAACCGTAGTATGCCGTTCGACGACGTTTCAATAAGTGTACGGATCAGGTGTTCGCTCTCAGCCAGCTGACTTAGCGCAGTGCGCCGTTCGGTAACATCGCGACACACGACGACCATGCCCATGTTCTGTCCTTTCGGACCGCTAAGCGGACCAACACTTACCTCATAGATATTTTTGGTATTCATTCGCAATGTCTGCGTTAAATCCAGTTCTTTCGCTTGCTCGAGAATTGCACGTGCCGCTGGAAAATCTTCCCAGAGCTTGCGACCAATCAACTCCTTCTCCTTGCCTTCAAGCAGGTTCTGAGCGGCCACATTTGCACAAATGATGCACTGCTCACTATCGACGACAAAGATGGGATCTCGGACATGATCGAACAAGGTCTGATAGGCCAGCGGACTAAATTCGTGAACACGAAGTTTCACACTCCCATACGCAAACAGCGGCCATACCAACGCGAGCGTTGTCGATGTGAACGGAAAATCCGGAGGCCCCATTCCGAGAAACGTGTTGGCGATGCTGATTCCGTATGGCAACACCGCGCATACGAGCAGAAGCGAAATGGTTTTTCGATGCGCCGGAGCAATGTTCGATAGTTGGCCAACAAGTGCTATGACCGAATACGCGAACAGGCCGTACACGAATGGCGCGTAGACGCGCCGATACCAGTAGTGGTCCGTTACTACGCTATGACTAAGCCCTGTCGGAGTCTCGCTCACGGTCCAGATAAGGCTGTGGACTGAGTTCGTCAACGCCAGGCCAGTCGTTACCATCGGAATAATACAGAGCATAAAAATGATAACTATATTCGGAGGGCCGACAGTGTAATCACGGTAGATGAGGTAGAAGACGACGGGAATGAATCCTGACGAGAAAAAACTCAATGTCCGGCCAATACCATAGAGGGTCGCGTCGGTTGCCCCGTAAGAAAATGCCGAGCCCGCCAACATCCCGCCGACGAGGAACAAGAAGAAGCTCACCATGCTGTTGGCGTATTGCGGACCCGATCGTGAAATGTGCACGGCCAGGGCCGCGTAGGCGATCGCGAAAACCGCCAGAAATGGCGTGACTATTGGGCTTAGCACAGACATAGAACAATGCTAACGATGTCCAGCTAAACATAATGCGACCTGTTCCGCATTACGGGACGAGCGGTGTGCGTCAGGTCACACTTTCAGTCCTTCGCCGGTATCTGCGATCAATGTGTCGACGACCGACTTCAAACTCTCTTCCGGACTGGCGCCGGAGGCCCGTTCGAGTTCATAGCTCTTCAATTGCCGGTGGGCACTGGTTCCCCGCGAGAGAATCGACCGAACATCGGCGAGCTCTTTTTCGCAACCCAATGCGCTGGCATCTTCCGAAACATGTGACAACATTTCCTCAATCAAATCCGCAAAAGGAACGACCTCGCCTTTCGCCAGATCAATCATCCCTTCATCGAAGCTATAGCGCATCGCCCGCCAACGGTTTTCCCGAATGAGCATCGGCGTGTAGATACGCCAGCGTTGATTTCGTGTTCGCAATCGATACAGCATACGAACCAGGCAAACGAGCAGAGACGTCAGCGCGATGGTGTCATCGAGTCGAGTGCACACATCCATGATGCGAGTTTCAATCGTCGGGAAACGGGCACTCGGTCGCAGGTCCCACCAGATCCGTGTCGAATCTTCGATTAAACCCGCGTCCATGAGGATACTAATGTGGCGTTGATACTCGGCCCAGCTTGCGAAGCGTTCTGGCAGGCCAGTACGCGGCAGTGTGTCGAAAATTGTCAGTCGATAACTCTTCAGCCCGGTATCGCTTCCGTTCCAGAACGGCGACGAACACGACAACGCCAGCAAGTGTGGGAGAAAATACGACAGCTGATTCATCAGGTCGATGCGTAACTCATTGTCTTCGATACCGACGTGAACATGCATGCCGCAGATAGCGAGCCGCCGAGCTGCGCCCTGCATCTCATGCGTCAAATCGTCGTAGCGTTCTTTCTGCGTGTGCTTTTGATCTCTCCAACTCGAAAACGGATGCGTTGACGCCGCAATCGGGGCGAGACCATGTCGGCCGGCAACCTCAATAATATTGCCACGCAGTCGTGATAATTCCGCGCGAACTTCCTGCACGTTATTGCAGACCTTGGTTCCGATTTCGATTTGTGACCGCAGTAACTCCGATGTCACTTGCGGGCCACATTTTTCTTCGGCTTCGGCCATCAACGTGGCCGGCGGATCTATTACCAGAGCGCGTGTCTCTTTATCGACGAGTAGATATTCTTCCTCAACGCCGATCGTGAATGCTGGCTCTTTTATGCTCATCCCCTGACCCCGTTTCTTGCAATCGTTTTGGTATGGTTTTTATTATTGTATGCATTAACTTGGCGATTTTTTCGACACCCTCGTCGTCATCGATAAGGTCCTGGCGAATCTCTATGCCAAGATGCGGCAAGCCAATCTCTTCCGCATGATGATCGATCGTGAAATCCTGCGGTGCCTTACCGGAGTACGGTTCATTGTCGCCGACGAAATACCCCGCCGCCCGAAAATCCTCGAGGAAAATATTCCTCACGCTCGTATCCGTATCCCATAACACGCCCATCTCCCATGGTCGTGCTTCGCCGTTCATCACCGGCGTGAAACTATGTATTGCGATGAACGCAGGTGGCGGTCCGAGTTTACTGAGTCGTTGCACCTGTTTATCCAGCGCATCGTGATACGGCCAGTACAACGTCGACGCCCGCAAGTCCTTTTCGGCCTGGTGTAAGTTGCGGTTGCCAGGTACGAGTATGCCGTCGCCATACTCAAGATACGCGCCTGGATCCATTAACTGCCGGTTGCAGTCCATAACCAGGCGCGAATACTGAGCGAGGACTGCCGTGACGCCCAGACTTTCCGCTAATCGCTCTGTTAAGGGACCCGCACCGATGTCAACGGCGAGATGGCAGCGTCGTGCAAAGGGATCGAGACCCATGTCGCCCAGCGATTTCGGAAAGCGACAGCTCGCATGATCGCAGACCAGCAAAACCGGGATTTCCGCTAATGGATTGAGCACCTTAAAGGGGCCGGGCTCGCCCGCGGACAAGAACTGCGGGGCGTCTTCTTTGGAGTTTTCAGAACTTGTACCGACGGCCATCGTATGAGTGTACCGTATCAGACGCGCTACGCCACCCGTGGACGATTCGGATAAGCGCTACGCCAGCAATTGACCCTTGCTCTTGCCCCAGGGCTCAAATGATTGCACTGATTCCGGCCGCGCAATGTAGTAGCCCTGTGCGAACTCAATGCCGAGTGCGCCCAGTTTTTCGAGCACCTCCTTGGTCTCTACGCGCTCCGCTATGGTCTCGATCCCCATGGCGTGTCCGACCGAGCTGATGGCCTTAACCATGCTCTCGTCAACAGCGTCCTCCGCAACGTTACTAATGAAATGGCCATCGATCTTGAGATAGTCGACCGGCAGATTCTTCAGATACGTGAACGACGACAGGCCGCTACCGAAATCATCCAGCGAAAATTTGCAGCCCAGCTTCTTCAGCGCCTGCATGAAATGAATGACTCGTGACAAATTTGAGATTGCAGCTGTTTCCGTAATTTCAAAGCAGATGGCACCATCCGGCAGTTTCTGCTGCTTAAGCTCGTCGACCACCCAGCCGAGGAATCGATCCTCGCTAAGCGACGTACCTGACAGATTTATCGCTAAGGTGTAACGGGCTTCGCCGTCGTCATTTCGATCGGCGAGTTCCGTTATCGCTTCATGAATGACCCACCGATCCAGCGTCGACATCAGATTGTAACGCTCTGCTGCCGGGATAAACTGGTCGGGGCCAATGAGTACGCCTTTTTCGTCACGCATTCTTAAAAGGATTTCATAATGGCCGCGACCTTTGCTGTTGTGCTTACCAATCCCGATGATTGGCTGAAAGAAGAGCTCAAAGCGATCTTCGTCAACCGCGTTCGTAATGCGGGAAACCCATTTCATTTCTTCATGACGCATGGATGCGTCAGAGTCTTTGTAAAGGTGGACCTGATTTCGGCCCATGTCCTTGGCCGAATAACAAGCGACGTCAGCTGAGCTCATTACGCTTGCGACATCGGCAGTCTCACTCGAAATAATGACAACACCGATCGAACATCGAACCGTTGTGAACGAGTCTTGCCACTCGAAGCGATAGCCTTCGATCGAACCACGAATATTCTCCGCAACTTCGATCGCGCGCTCCTCGCTACAACGCTCCAGCAAAATGCCGAACTCATCACCACCCAAACGCGCGAGCAAATCAGTTGAACGAATATTCGCCTGAATCTGTTCCATCAATTGTTTCAGCAGGGCATCACCGGCCGTATGGCCAAAGGTATCGTTGACGACCTTGAACTGATCAAGATCGAGGTAAAGCAAGGCATGCGTTTCTTCGCTGTTCTCGCGAGTATTCTCAAGCGAGCCAATCAGACAATTTTCGAACTCGCGACGATTGATAAGCCCGGTCAAAGTGTCGTGCGATGCCTGGTAACTCAGCTGGCGGAACAAGCGTGATTCCTTGCTGACATCATGAAAGACCATTACCGAACCGATGATATTGCCGATTCGATCCCGAATCGGTGCCGCGGAATCCTGAATCGGAATCTCATCGCCGTTCTTCGTAATCAAAACCGAGTTTTCAGCCAGTGTAATAACACGGCCTTCCTTAAGGCATCGGACGACCGGATTCTCCACGGTCGAACGCGTGTGCTCATTAACGATCATCATGATATCTTTGACCGATGTATCGCGAGCGCTGCGCATATCCCAGCCCGTCAAATCCTGCGCAACCGGATTGATATAGTCGACCTTGCCGTCGGCATCAGTCGTTATAACGCCGTCACCAATCGATTGTAGTGTGACCTGCGCTCGTTCTTTTTCTTCGAAGATTCTCGTTTCCGCACGTTTACGTTCGGTGATATCGGTAATCGTGCCTTCATGGGCAACGACATGGCCATCGTCATCCGTGATCGCACGGGAGTTCTCCAATACGACGATTTGGCTGCCGTCTTTGCGGCGCAATCGATACTCGAAGTTCTTTACGACGCCCTCAGCTTCAAGGCGTGCAAATACACGCTCACGATCGACCGGATTGACGTACAAAATAATGGTCTTACCAGCAGACTTGAGGTCTTCTACGCTGTCGTATCCCAGCATTTCAACGAGTGCCGGGTTCGCTGTGATGATTTCGCCTTCACGTGAAGCTATATAAACGCCGTCGACGACATTTTCGAACAAGCCGCGATAACGCGCTTCGCTCGTGCGCAATTTATCTTCGTCGTGCTGCCGTTTGATCGCAATACCGGCGAGTCGAGCCATGCCACCGAGCTTGTCGAGTTCATCGGTGGTCGGCGAGCGGGTTTCATTGACGTACACATCGAGCGTGCCAATAACACGACCTGCAGCACCGTATATCAGGAAAGACCAGGCCGCTTTTATGCCCTCGGCCGCAGCCATCTTTTGATTTCCATCCCAGACACTACTCTTCGAAATATCGGTTGTAATGCGGCCTTGGGAATGAAAGACGGCAGAACCACACGGCAAGCTATCTGGACCGACTTTTACAAAATCGAGGAGTAGTTTGAATTTATTGCTCAGGCTAGGTGCCTGTTCAACCGAAAGCATCTGATTCCTGGAATCGAGATGCATAATCGCGGCCTTGAAACCGCCGCCAAGCTTTTCGCTGAAACGGCATATGGATCGCAGCGTACGATCGTACGGCGTACTCGCGGCGATCATTTCCAGGACTTTGTTTTGCGCGTACGTGACCGCTTCTTCGCGTTTGCGATCGGCAATGTCCGTGATGCTGACGCGAACCAGTCTTGCGTCATTGGATGGCAACATGCTGAATCGCACTTCGCAGGGAAATTCGTGACCGTTAGAATCCTGATGCGTCCACTCGAACGTCGGGTGTTCGCCGTTGAATACACGATCAATATAGCCACGGCGCACACCAAATGAGGGTGAACCGTCCGGTTGCGTTTTCGGGCTGATCGCTTCGGGACCGATCGTCAACAGACGAGAGCGAGACAGGTTAAAAAGCGTGCACGCTTTATCATTCGCGTCTGTAAATCGATTCTCGTCAACGTTGAAGACGATGATCGCCTCCGGTGCATTCTCGACGAGCGCGCGATAACGACTTTCGTTTTCGCGCAAGGTACTTTCAGTCTTTTTTCGGTACGTTACATCACGAAGACTGACGACGAAAATTTCGCTGTCCGCTCTCGCAACACAACTCGCGTTCACCTCGGCAGGGAATCGCTCGCCGTTCGAACGTAGCGCCTCAGTCTCGCCATCGACAAGGTCGATTTTCGTGTCGTCGAGATTGGACATGAAGGTTTTCAGGTAATCGCCGATCTCCTGGTCTTTCGCACCTGGCAGGATATTCGTGATGCTCGAGCCAACAAGTTGATCTCTTGTGAGCTTGAAGTATCGAGAACAGACTTTATTGCAGTTTCGGATGATGCCGTTCGCACCCACCGAAAACAGCGCTTCGCTGACGCTGTCGAAAATAGCTTCTATTGGGGCAGCGGTGTCGGTGTGAGTGGCGACCTGAATCGATTGCGTAATGGTCGCTTCCATTTTGTCATAATGCTGGTCGATCAAGGACAGGAGTTCGACGAAGCCGGGCTTCGTGATGCCGGATGCCTCAGTGGCAACCCGTATCTTGTCTCGTAAGTCCTTTTGCATTGACCCTGCGTCCTGCATTCTGGCCAATAACTGTAGTTAATTGTCGCGAACGGGTCTGTGACACAGCTTCAATTCTGGAAAAAATAATGGGAATATATTCCCTTTTACGGCAATTAAGGTCACTGTCACCTTAATTCGGCATATAGGGTGCCAGTGACCTTAATTAATTGTCGTCGCCGGTCAGAACCCGCACCGCTTCGCCATTCTCATCGATCTGCTCCTCGCCGTTCTGCTGCAGAACCCGTGGAGCGTTGCCAACCTGGATGGGAATCGCTGTCACGGTGGAGATCGTGCCGCTATCTGTCTCCATCGAGGCGCTGACGTTGAGATAAAAACGACCTTCCCGCTGTGGAATAACCGTGACTTGCTGCCTGAACGAGTCTTCATTCGCGGCCGGCTCCATGCGTACGTTGCGGGGCTGAGACTCCGCCAGCATCAACGATGTCGCATCGATGATGCGGTACTCGAGACTC
>RCNG010000782.1_pt1 | contig 15170 bp, 13 predicted proteins | sample 2041371 | NCBI WGS metagenome assembly RCNG01 (sample SAMN09708227, study PRJNA481090) | Marine sediment metagenome, whole genome shotgun sequencing project. | biome: marine sediment; feature: ocean; material: sediment; isolation source: Sewage treatment plant 1 marine sediment (STP1) ... | reverse complement strand
CTGCTCTTCTGCATCGGTCGCGGTGCCCTTGCAGATGTATTCAGTTCGGTCGGATTCGTATTTGGCCCGGTAGTCGTAGAAGATCCGGGGCGTGACGATGCGAATGCTCGACAAAGCACGTCCCTGCAATACTGCAACTGTGAACTCAGGACCATTGATGCAGCGCTCCAGCAACACCGTATCGCCGTACTGCAATGCCAGATCAATGGCGGCATTGAGTTCCGCACGTTCAGAGATTTTCGACATACCGACACTGGATCCCTGACCGGACGGCTTGATGATCAGCGGGAAACCTAGCTGTTCGGCAGCGACAGATGCCTCAGCATGCGTTCGCGCAACGCCATACTCAGGCGTCGGAATTTCGCAGGCATCAAATAGATGCTTGCTGCGCACCTTGTCCATAGCGATGGCTGACGCCATCACGCCACTACCGGTGTAGGGAATGGCCAGCCACTGCAACGCACCCTGCAGTGCGCCGTCTTCGCCACCGGGGCCGTGCAACGCAATCCATACGCGGTCAAAACCGGCTCTGGCAAATTCGATCATTGATTTTTCGCCGGGATCCCAGGCGTGTGCGTCAATGCCTTTTGATAGCAGCGCATCCAACACGGCAGCACCGGTATCCAAAGACACCTCGCGTTCGCTCGAGTCGCCACCCAGCATGACGGCAACACGGCCGAAATCAGACGGATCACTGATCTTCTTCCTTTGATCGAGGATGATTGACGCGCCGCTCATTGCTTTGCTTCCCCAACGATACGAACTTCGTGGGTGAGCCAAACGCCATGTTGCTCCATGACCGTTTGACGAACATGCTCGATCAGCTCTTCGATATCCGTCGCCGATGCGTTGTCGCGATTGATAATGAAGTTCGCGTGCTTCTCAGAAACTTCGGCGCCACCGATGCGATAACCCTTCAAACCCGACGCCTCAATGAGTCGCGCCGAATAGTCGCCATCCGGATTTCTGAAAACGGATCCGCAACTCGGCAGACCAAGAGGTTGTGTTGCCTTGCGACGATCCAACATCGCGTTGAGCGTATCGATACTCGGAATCACGTCCTGCTCGAAGCGGAACGTAGCGCCGAGGAACCACTCATCCGCAGGGCCTTTCACGCTGCGATAAGCAACGGAATACTCACCCGGGGCGCGCTCATGAATTTCGCCGCCGCGATCGATCGTTTTAACGGATTCGACACGCTCCCAGGTTTCGCCACCGTGTGCGCCGGCATTCATCGCCAATGCACCGCCGACCGTGCCTGGAATTCCTGCAAAAAATTCCGATGGGCCGAGCTCCCAACGTATGCATTGGCGTGCCAATTGCGTACAGGGAACGCCCGCTCCGGCGCGAACCAGGTATTGATCCGCGCGCTTGATGTCTCGCAGTATTCTGCTTGCCGAGATGACAACGCCAGGAATGCCGCCGTCACGCACCAGCAAATTGGTGCCGACGCCATGCCAGAAAAGAGGCGTTTCCGCATCCAATTCGGCAAGAAAACAGGACAGATCCTCAATACTGGCGGGAACGAAAAACATCTCGGCCAGGCCACCGGCACGCCATGAAGTGTGGCGAATCATAGGTTCGTCGAACCTGATTTTGCCCTGCACCTTTAGGTCCCTCGCGGCAGCCATCATTTGTGTACCTTCAATAGCGGTCCATCGCTAAGCCGTTCCGGGAGTTCTGTTGCATACGCGCCGATATCTCCCGCACCCATCGTCAGGAGCAGATCGCCGTCTTCCAACAAGTCCAGGAGAACCGTCTCGAGGTCGGAGAGTGATTCAACGAATACGGGCTCAACAGCACCGCGAGTGCGGATAGCGCGCGCCATCGAGCGGCCATCAGCGCCAGCAATCGGTTCTTCGCCCGCCGCATACACCTCCAGCAGAACGAGAACATCCGCCCCGGACAAGATATTGGCAAAATCGTCCATGAGGTCACGAGTGCGGGTATAGCGATGCGGTTGAAAAACGAGCACGACGCGTTTGTCGGGCCAACCGGTTTTGGCGGCTGATAAAGTCGCCTCAACTTCCGTCGGATGATGGCCGTAGTCATCGACGATCATTACCGTGCCGGAGGCGGTCTTCACTTCGCCCAATTGTTGAAAACGGCGGTCGATGCCTTCGAACTCAGCGAGTGCTTTGACGATTGCGTCCTGTGGAATCTGCAGCTCATTCGCAACCGCGATCGCGGCAAGGGCATTACGCACGTTGTGCATACCGGGCAGCTGCAGAGTTACGTGCATGATTGGGGACACCGTTCTGGTGTCCCCGTCCCGCTGTTCCACATCGAAATTCGAACACGCCTCGCGGAAAACGATATTGCTGGCACGAACATCCGCGTCGTCGTTCGTTCCGTAGGTTGTGACCGAGCGGCCAACATCGGCGAGTACGTCGTTAACGCCAGGGTCATCCGTACAGACGACGGCTAAACCGTAGAACGGCAGATTATGCAGAAACTCGATAAAGCTGCCTTTGAGCTTCTCGATATCACCGTCGTAGGTCGACATGTGATCGGCATCGATATTTGTCACCACAGCCAGCATCGGCTTGAGATGAACAAACGACGCATCGCTTTCGTCGGCCTCTGCCACAAGATAGTCGCCCTGTCCGAGTCGCGCGTTGGCGTCGGCACTCTTGAGTCGTCCGCCAATGACAAAGGTCGGATCAAGTCCGCCTTCGGCGAGCAGACTCGCAATCAGGCTGGTTGTCGTTGTCTTGCCATGCGTCCCGGCGACGGCAATCGAGTGTCGGAAGCGCATCAGTTCGGCAAGCATTTCGGCACGACTAACAACGGGCATTAGCTGCTCTCGGGCAGCAGAGACTTCGGGATTGGTTTCATCGACCGCGCTGGAGACTACTACGGCATCAGCATCGCGAATATTGTCAGAAGCGTGGCCGATGAATACGGTTGCACCTTGATTCTCAAGGCGCTTTGTTTGTTTGTTGGGTTTCAGATCGGAGCCCTGCACCGCGTAACCAAGACTCAGCATGACCTCGGCAATTCCTGACATCCCGGAACCGCCGATACCAACGAAATGGACTGTGTGGATTCGTCGCATCTTCTTGATCATGCCGCGCCGCCTGCCTGCGCGAGGCACAACTCGGTAATTCGATTCAGTGCGTCGGGCTTCGCGAGTGCACGTGCTTTTTCGGCGCGCTGCATTAACGATTCGCGCGACTGCAACCAGTCGCGAAGCAAGTTGGCCAATAGCGTGGGCGTCAGTTCTGTTTCCTGAATAACCACCGCAGCACCCGCATCGGCCATCGGTTTTGCATTTGCCGTTTGGTGATCGTCAACGGCCGCCGGATACGGGACAAACAGTGCCGGCAAACCTGCGGCGCAGAGCTCCGCAACCGTTAATGCCCCGGCCCTGCAGACCACCAGATCCGCCCAGGCGTAGACCTCCGCCATATCTTCAATAAACGGCATCAGCTCGACATCAACATCGTTTTCAGCGTAAGCGTCCCTGGCTGTTTGCAGCGTGCGCTCACCGCATTGGTGCCTGACGAGGGGACGGGCTTGAGCGTCGAGCAACGTGAGCGCTGCTGGCACCGTTCGATTTAATGCAAGAGCGCCCTGACTGCCGCCAAGAACGAGCAGTCGAACCGGTCCGTGCCGGTTGGAGTAGCGATCAGCCGGTGCGGGTATTGCAGCGATATCTTCGCGGACCGGGTTACCGACGGTTTCCGCGATGACATTGGAATTAAAACTGCCCGGGAAGGCTTGCAGCACAACCCGGGCAAGACGCGCCAGAAGACGATTAGTCATGCCCGCTGCGGCATTTTGCTCGTGGATCACAAGGGGTCGGCGGGTCAACCACGCGGCAACACCGCCCGGTCCACTCACAAATCCACCCATGCCCAGGACAACAGCAGGACGACGACGAATAATAACGGCCAGCGATTGCAGCAACGCCCAGCCTAGTTGTATCGGTGCAATAATCAGCGCGAGCACACCCTTGCGGCGCAGCCCTTTGATGCTGATCCACTCCATATCAATTCCGGCCTCGGGAACGATGCGAGACTCGAGTCCGCGATGTGTTCCAAGCCAGACGATTTCGCGAGAGTTCGCCTGCAATGCGCGTGCGACGGCAAGCGCCGGATACACGTGCCCACCGGTGCCACCTGCCATTACAAGTATTGGTCGCGAACTCATGATCGACGGCTCCGCGCGCTCTTTTTGCGTCGCTTGCGATTAACCGGTTTCGCATCAACGGCCAGCTCATGATGAATACGCAATAGCAACGAAATGCAGATCATCGTAATGATCAGACTGCTGCGGCCGTAGCTGATCAGAGGGAGGGTCAAGCCTTTCGTTGGCAGGAGGCCCATGTTGACGCCAATGTTGATGAACGCCTGAACGCCCAGCCAGGTGCCAAGGCCGATCGCGATATAAGCTTCAAAGAAGCGTTCGGCATCTGCAGCCCGCATGGCGAGCTTAAAAACGCGCCAGAGCAAAGCGAGGAAAAGTGCGATCATCACCAGCGACCCCAGCAATCCGAACTCTTCTGCGTAGACCGCGAACACGAAATCGGTGTGCGCTTCCGGAAGATAGAATAGCTTTTGTACGCTGTCGCCCAGTCCGACCCCGAACCACTCGCCTCGCCCGATGGCGATAAGAGACTGTGTCAGCTGGAATCCGGAGTTGAATGGATCTGCCCAGGGATCAAGAAATCCGGTAATTCGTTTCATGCGGTACGGGGACAATACTGCCAGCGCCGCCAGCGCCGCGACCGCGACCAAAAGAAAGATCAGGAAATCCCGAATACGTGCGCCGGCAACGAACATCATCACCATTGCCGTCGCAAGCAACACGACGGCTGCACCGAAATCGGGCTCCGCCAGCAACAGGACACAGGCAATACTCAGAACCATCATTGGGCGCATAAAGCCCATGAACCCTTCGCGAAGCTCTTTGTTTCTGCGTACCAGGTATCCGGCGAGATACATCAGGAAGCACAGTCGGGCTGGCTCGGATACCTGCAGGTTCATCATGCCGACACGCACCCATCGAGTACTGCCGTTCACTTCGTGGCCAACGCCGGGTACGAGCACAACGACGAGTAACGCGAATCCAACAAACAGCACCAGCGGGCCGAGACTGCGCCAGACCTGCATTGGAATGAACAGGCAAACAAAGCCTGCGGCCGCGCCTATAGCAGCAGCGAGCAACTGCCGTTGCACATAGAAAAACGGATTGCCGGTTGCGTTATCCGAAATCGAGATTGATGCGGACGCGAGAATGACAAAACCGCCCATTAACAATGCCAGCACGATCACCAATAACACGGGGTCGATTTGCAACTCCGTCTTGATGCGCGCCGGGAACGGCCACATGGAAGAGGTAGCGCTCATCGCTTCAGTGCCTCCACTGCGGTACAGAACGCGTTGCCGCGTTCCATGTAATTGTCGTATTGATCAAGACTCGCGCATGCCGGCGCCAGCAACACTGTGTCGTCGGACTCCGCACACTTTGCCGCCATGCTGACGGCCGCGCCCATCGTGTCGGCGAATTGCACTGGCATAACGGTATCGAGCGCGTGCGCGATCTTCTCGGCGTCTTTGCCAATCAGTACGGCTCCACGCAGCTTGTCTTCAACCGCGGTCGCCAGTTCGCCGAAGTCGCCGCCTTTGCCGTCGCCACCTGCAACAAGAACCAACATCGAATCCACTGAGTCAATCGCGGCGACAGCGGCAGCAACGTTGGTCGCCTTCGAGTCGTTGATGTAGTCGACCGCAGCAATACGGGCGACAAACTGCATGCGATGCGGCAAACCTGGGAACTCAACAAGTACCCGCAACATTGAGGCGATGTCGAGTCCCAGCAATTCACCCGCTGCCAGCGCAGCTAGCGCGTTCAGCTGATTGTGTAAGCCGTACATCGCCAGGTCGCGGCTGGCGAGCAGCAATGTCTCGCCACGCGCCAGATACATTTCACCATCGTCATCACGCAGGCCGTAGTGACCATCAGCGGGTGCATCCAAACCAAAGCTGATGACCGAGTCGCAAGTTTTGGCATGCTCAGCGGCCGTTTCGTCGGCCCGATTGATGACGGCGGCTTTCGCCTCAGAATAGATACGGTATTTCGATTGCCGGTATTCGTCCTCATCCGCGTGCCAGTCGAGGTGATCCGGCGACACATTGAGAAGCACGGCGACCTGTGCAGGCAAATTTTGCGTGCGATGCAACTGAAAGCTGGATAGCTCCAAAACGTAAACATCCGGTTTATCCTGATCCAGCAAGTCCAGCGCGGGTTCACCAAGATTTCCACCAGCCAGCACATCGCGGCCGTCAGCTTTACACATGTGATACAGCAGGGTCGTGACCGTGCTCTTTCCATTGGAACCTGTAATGGCAACAAAAGGCGCTTTCGCATCGCGCGCAAATAGTTCGATATCGGAAACGACTTCGAGTTTCTTCTTTAGCGCCTTTTTCAGCACCGGGTGACTGTCTGGCACGCCCGGCGATGCGATTACACGTTCGATACCGCGCGGCAGCTTGTTACCGCCGAGCAGGACTTTCGCACCGGGACTGATCTCGTTGAGCTCTTCGATTCCCGGCGGTTCATCGCGGCTATCGAAAAACGTCGCAGTAATATCGGCGCGCCGCAGGTAGCGCGCGACCGACAGTCCTGTCGCACCGAGACCGACCACGAGGTCTTTAGTTGTTGTTGTCGCGGCGCTCATCGGATCTTCAGACTCGCGAGCCCGATCAAAACGAGAATGAACGTGATGATCCAGAATCGAACGATGACTTTGGGCTCCGCCCAGCCTTTCAGCTCGAAGTGATGGTGTAGCGGCGCCATGCGAAAAACCCGCTTACCCGTCATTTTGAACGAGGCGACCTGAATAATAACGGACAGAGTTTCCACGACGAAAACTCCGCCCATGATCGCAAGCACAATTTCCTGCCGTACGACGACGGCTACGACACCGAGTGCGGCGCCAAGCGATAGAGCGCCGATATCACCCATGAACACTTGTGCTGGATAAGTGTTGAACCAAAGAAAGCCCAACCCAGCTCCGGCCATCGCGGCACAAAACACCATGATCTCGCCGGTTCCTGCGACGTACGGTATACCGAGGTATTCAGAAAAATTCGTATTGCCTGTTACATAGGCGAACAGACCCAGCGCGCCGCCAACCAGTACGGTCGGCATGATCGCGAGTCCATCAAGGCCATCAGTAAGATTAACGGCGTTACTGAAGCCAACAATAAAAAAGTACGTCACAACGACCTGGAACATGCCAAGCGGGATCGAGAGATCCTTGAAATACGGGATCAACAATGAGGTTTGCACCTCATCGGTCGCCGTGACGTACAGAGCAATGGCGGCTATAAGAGCCACACTAGACTGCCAGAAAATCTTTTGTTTCGCGGAGATGCCGGCGGGATTCTGCAGAACGAGTTTTTTGTAGTCGTCCACATAACCGATGACGCCGAAGGACAGCGTGACGAAGAGCACGATCCACACATAGTGGTTCTCGAGGTCGGCCCACAACACGGTTGCCACGGAGATCGCCGTCAGAATCAGCGCGCCGCCCATCGTCGGCGTGCCTGCTTTGAGAAGGTGGGTCTCCGGACCATCATCACGTATCGGCTGGCCGAGCTGGTTGACGCTCAGGCTCTTGATCATTTTCGGCCCGACGATAAAGGAGATAATCAATGCCGTCAGCGCGCCGAGGATCGCCCGCATTGTGAGGTAACTGAATACGTTAAAACCGGATTCGTATTGAGCGAGGTATTCTGTGAGATATAGCAGCACTTAAGCCTCCTTTCTCACAGAGTCGGGGACACGCAACGCGTCAACGACGCGCTCCATACGCATCGACCGTGATCCTTTCACGAGAACGTTCGTCGAACTTCCAACGCTCGCAAGGTCGTCCAGCAACCTGTCTATATCTGAATACCAGCATGCGCCATCGCCGAAACCATCGACGCTTTCCTGAGCCAGGTCGCCAAGCGCGAACAAGCGGTTGATGCCGCTTGCCCGAGCTGACGCCCCAACCTCGCGATGCAGTTCCTTTGCACCGTCTCCGAGTTCTTTCATATCGCCGAGCACCAACCAGTTTTCACCGTCGAGGCTCGCCAGAAAATCGGCAGCCGCAACAACAGACAACGGATTGGCGTTGTAACTGTCATCAAACAATGTGCAGCCATTGACGCCGGCAAGTGGCTGCAGGCGCCCGTCAACCGGAGCGATACTCTGCAACGCATGGACGATCTGTTTCGCGTCAATATCAAGCGCCCAGGCCACGGCAGCTGCGGCGCAGGCATTGCGAACGTTGTGTAGCCCCACCAGCGGCAATGACACCGGCAGTGACACGTTCGGGAAATGCAATTCGAATTCTGAGCCTGTCGCGCTCGTTGTGATTTCGTCAGCGCGTACATCAGCCGAAGCAGAAAACCCAAAACTCAAGGTCTGTACGTCGTCTACCAAAGACGCCCAGTACTCGTAGTAATCGTCGTCGGCATTGAGGACGGCGAATTCGGGGCGATCGTCAACCTGCAGAAGTTCGCCTTTGGCGTGCGCGACGCCTTCGATACTTCCAAAGCCTTCCAGATGCGCGGCTCCGGCATTGGTAATTACGACCACGTCAGGGTTTGCGAGCGCGGCCAGATACGCAATCTCGCCCGCGTGATTCGCGCCCATTTCCAAGACCGCGAATTCATGCTCGTCACCGATACGAGCCAACATGAGTGGCATACCGATGTCGTTATTCAGGTTGCCTTGGGTCGCGAGTGTTGGTGCCACCGACTTCAGGCACGCCGCGATCAGTTCCTTAAGCGTTGTTTTGCCATTGCTTCCGGTGATTCCGACAACGCGAACCTTGTGCTGGTTTCGCCAGGCAGCGCCGAATCGGCCCAACGCCAGCTTGGCGTCGTCCACACTGATTTGGGCGATATCCTCTTCTACGATACTGCTGACCACTGCACCGACAGCTCCGTTGGCCTTCGCAGCGCCAACGTAATCGTGACCATCGAAATTTGGGCCTTGCAGCGCAAAGAAGATCTCACCGTTTCGGATCGAACGCGTATCGATACTGATGCCTTCGAACGGTTGGTCATCACCCTGCAGAACGCCGTTCATGCAATCTGCTGCAACAGCCAGAGAGTCGATCATGCGTCGCCCTCCTTCGATTTCGCGGCAGCGAAGGCCAAAGCGTAGTCCGAAAATGGACGACGCTTGCCGCCCACTTCCTGATAATCCTCATGTCCTTTTCCGGCGATGAGGACGACATCAGACGCGCCCGCATTCGCGACGGTCCAGGCAATCGCAGCCGCCCGGTCCTCAATGACGATCGCGGCATCGGCGTTCCTGAATCCAGCCAGTGTCTGGTCGATGATTTTTACCGGGTTTTCGCTGCGCGGATTGTCGCTTGTAACAACAACTTCGTCTGCGAGGCGTTCTGCAAGTTCCCCCATCAAAGGGCGCTTGCCCGCATCACGGTCGCCGCCGCAACCAAATACGCACCAAAGCTTGCCGCGACAATGTGGACGCAACGCCCGCAGCGCAGACTCAATCGCGTTCGGTGTGTGCGCATAATCAACGTAGATTGAACTGCCCGTTGCTGGCACGCGTTGCATGCGACCCGGCGGTGCATCGATCAGCTGCAAGACGTCACACGCCTGCTGTAGATCAACACCGGAAGTCAGCAGATAGGCAAGTACGATCGCCGCATTCGCGACATTAAAATTGCCGGGTAGCGGCAACGTGAACTTTCCGTCACCCCAGGAACTGGTAATCCTTATCTCGGAGCCCTGCTCATTGGCGACAACAGACCGAACGAAAACAAACGGCCGACCATTTGAAACTCGTTCAAACTTCGTCGATACGGTGATGACATTCTGACCACAGCGAGCGGCCAGCTCTGCGCCGAATTCAGAATCGAGATTGATAATGCGCTTTTCAACGGGATGCTCGAGAAACAGGCGTGCCTTGCTTTCGAAATAGCTGAGCATGTCGCCGTGATAATCGAGATGATCACGAGTGAGGTTGGTGAACAATGCCGCATCAAATTGCACGCCATCCACGCGCCGCTGCGACAGCGCGTGAGAAGAAACCTCAATCGCCGCATGACTCGCGCCGGCATCGGCAAAGTCTGCGAGGTGACTGTGTAACTCAACAGCCGCAGGCGTCGTCATCCCTTCGGCGACAAGCAGATCATCAATGCCGACACCGATGGTTCCCACGTAGCCACAGCGCTGATCGAGAAGATTCAGGCACTTCGCAATCATCCAGGCGACTGTTGTTTTGCCGTTGGTTCCGGTCACGCCGATCGTCTTGACCGAGCTCGATGGATAACCATAGAAACGGTTCGCGATCTCGCCGACGTGTATCACAAGATTCTCTATCGCGATTGTCGGGACGCCGATGTCATCCGGTGCGGCCGAGGTGCTTGAGTCCCAGGCTACGGCACTTACGCCTGCATCGCTTGCCTCACGAAGGAAGTCGAGACCATGACTATTGGCTCCCGCACATGCGAGAAACAGGAAGCCGCTATTTAATTTTCGGCTATCGCTGGATATTCCTGTCACCGGAATATCCGGCGCGTCGGCGAAGCCGTCGAGCAGTTCCGCTAACGTTGGGCTCGTTTGCATTTGTATCGCCGGCACGCTCATCGACTCGCGTTCCGGTCCGCCATCGCCTGCATGACGCTGCCGGGATCGCGGGCGGGCATTGCATCAGGCGGAATTGCCAACAACCGCAATGATTCGGACATGACATTTGCAAATACCGGGGCTGCCACGTCACTTCCGTAGTACAGCTCTCCACTGGGCTCGTCGATGACGACGACCGTGGCAAGACGAGGATTACTTGCTGGCGCAAGGCCCGCGAAGATCGAAATGTATTTGTCTTCTGAATAACCGCCTTTGGCAAATTTCCAGGCCGTACCGGTCTTGCCGGCGATACGGTAGCCATCCACGGACGCTTTGGTTCCGGTACCCCCTGGACGCACAACCTCTTCAAGCATGCGTCGCACAGCGATCGCGGTGTCATCCGATACTATGCGCTGGCCGCCAACCGCCTCTTCGATTGCGAAAAGCGAAATCGGTTGCATGATGCCGTCGTTGCCGATGGCCGAGTAGGCATGTGCCAACTGCAACGGTGTAACCGATACGCCGTATCCATAGGCAATCGTCGCCTGACTAATCGGACGCCAGTTGCTGTAGTGCGTCAGCATTCCGGCGGACTCGCCCGGAAAACCGCTGGTCGTCATTTCCCCGAGGCCGAACTCCGTCATCGTGCCCCACAGCTGATCTGGCTGCAGGGTCATTGCGACTTTAGTAACACCAACATTGCTCGAGCGCACAAGAATCGTCGTCAGACTGATGCGGCCCAGGTTACGACTGTCTTCTATCTTCTTTGCGCCGACGGTAACGTAGCCAGGCGCCGTGTCAACGGTACTGCCGGGGCGATACTGGCCACTCTCAAGCGCAGACGCGACGATCAGTGGCTTGATGCTTGAGCCGGGCTCGAAGATGTCTGTGATCGCACGGTTTCGATATCGCTCTGCGACAAACTGCGACCGATCGTTCGGGTTATAGGTTGGCTGATTCACCATCGCCAAAACCTCGCCGGTTTCGACATCGAGAATAACAACCGACCCTGATCGCGCGTTGTGCGTTTTAACCGCGGCTTTCAAGGTGCGATAGGCCAGATACTGCAAGCGCAAGTCGATGCTCGTTCGCAGATCCTTACCGTGGTGAGGTGGACGAATGCTTTCAACATTCTCGATCGATCTTCCGAGGCGGTCCTTTAATACCCGCTTGGCACCCGACTCACCTTCGAGCCAGTGGTTCATCGCGAGTTCGAGACCTTCCTGACCCTCGTCGTCAATATTGGTGAAACCCACCAGATGACCCGTCACCTCAGAGGCCGGGTAGTAGCGTCGATACTCACGCTGCACGTTGATGCCGGGTAGTTTCAGCGCCATGACCTCTTTCGCAGCACTCGGATTCAAGTGTCGCTTCAGATAGAGAAACTCTTTGTCCATGCTGCGCGTTATGCGACGCATCAACGTTTCCGACTTCAGGCCCAGCACCTTGGCTAAAGCGGGAACCTTGTCGATGGCGCTGGCGAATTCTTTTGGGTTTACCCAAATGCTGTCGACCGGCGTGCTGATCGCCAGCGGCTCGCCGTTTCTGTCGAAGATGGTGCCGCGATGCGCGGAGATTGACTCAGTGCGCAGATGGCGCGTATCGGCCTGCCGATTCAGGAAGTCTTTATCGAGAACCTGCAGATGAACCGCACGCGCAACCAGCGACGACGCGATCAGACCGAAGAACGCCATTACCAGCGTCACTCTGCCTACGAATCGTCGTGCAGTTTTTTGTTTTGTTTCTGCTCCGCGTGTCATGGCCGTTCAATTACGAAGATTTCCGTTGATTCCGGTCGCACGAGCGACAGGTCGTCTGTTGCAACCCGTTCTATTCGTGCATGTGTGGCCCAGGTACTTTGTTCGATTTGCAACTGGCCCCATTCGATATTCAGTTCGTCTCGCTCGTGCGTCAGGCTCTCAAGCTCCACGAATAATTTTCTCGACTCGTGTTTCGTATAGACAAGCGCCATCGAACTCAGGACGCAGACAAGTGCGAAAACGAACACGAGCAAGAACGGTTGTCGCGACTTGGCCGGCTGCATCAGGTGCGCTCCGCAATTCGCAAGCGCGCGCTGCGTGCACGCCGATTTATTTGTATTTCTTCATCTGTTGCCACAACGACCTTTCCAATCGTCGCGAGCTTCGGCCGCAACTCTTCCGGCATTGTCGGCATGCCGCGGTATTGTTCAGGCTCGCTCGAGGCGTTCCGAATGAACCGCTTCACCATGCGGTCCTCCAAAGAATGAAAGCTGATCACGCAAAGCCGGCCGCCCTTTTTCAACACACCGACGGACTGATTGAGCACCGCTTCCAGTTGCTCAAGTTCCTCGTTAACTGCGATTCGAATCGCCTGAAACGTCTTTGTCGCTGGGTGTTTCTTCTGCGCACGCACCTTCGCAGGAACCGCTGCCGCGACGATCGCCGCGAGCTGTCCTGTGGAGACAATCGGTGATTGCACGCGCGCGTCGCAAATTGCACGAGCAATTCGCGTTGCATGAGTTTCCTCACCAAATTTTCGTAAAACTCCAATCAAGTCTTTTTGTTCCACAGTCGCAAGCCAATCGCTCGCGGACGTGCCTGAATCCGGGTCCATTCGCATATCGAGTGGGCCGTCACGGAGGAAACTGAAGCCTCTACTGGCTTCATCCAATTGCGGTGAGGAAACGCCCAGGTCGAACAGGAGTCCGTCGACTTCGCCACCAAGACCTTTTTCACCAATGATCGATTCAAGTTGCGCAATGTCACTCCTGATCAATTCGAATCGCGGATCATCAGTCAGGGAAGTCGGCGCTGAAGCGATTGCGTCCGGGTCACGATCGATTCCGATCAGTCGTCCGTCCGAGTTAAGTTGCTTCAGGATTTCCCCGCTGTGCCCACCGCGACCGAATGTTCCATCGACGTAGCAGCCGTCTTTTTTTATATCCAGCCCATCCAGGACCGGTCCCAACAGCACCGGCACATGCTCGTTGCTGCTCATGAGGTGCCGGGCAACCTAAAAAGAGATCGATTCGAGGTCGGCCGGCATATCGCCGTCATCCTCATCGTTAAGCCACGCGTCGCGCTTCTCGTTCCAGGTTGCTTCATCCCATAATTCAAATTTGTTTCCCTGCCCGATCAGCATTCCCTGCTTCTCAAGGCTGGCGAATTCCCGTAGCTCTTTGGAGACGAGAATTCGACCGTTTGCATCCATGTCGACTTCGGTCGCATAACCGACCATGATTCGCACTATTCGACGTGCGACCTTGTTCATGCTGGGCAGGCGCACCAACTTGCGTTCGAGCTCTTCCCAGTCCGATAGCGGGTACACGAGGAGGCAGTGGTCCTTGTCCACAGTCACAATCAGCTGGCCATCACAACGCGCAGACAACCGCTCCCGATACCGGGTCGGTATTGCCATACGCCCTTTGGCGTCCAGTGATACTTTGGTAGCCCCTCTAAACACGATAATTTGGACGTGCCTGGAATCGCTCTTCTGGCGCGATATCCGGGCTGGGTGCCCAATTCCTCCCACATTTTTCCACCTTTCAACACTATAGGGATGGCCCTCTGAGTGGTCAACAACGCTGCATAATTAATTGTTGTTGTACAGGGACTTAGGGGCGATTCAGTGGCCCAAATAGGGCGAAAAGTGGCAGAGTTCGCGCTAATAAAATCAGGTGCTTATGAGTACTTCCTCGATAAGCCCTCAATTTCGGGTCGTAAAACGGCGACATCAGCTTGCTTCAGGGAAAAGCGCAGCCGTTTGCGCACGCGCCGGTCAGCCGAAAGGATATGCGGCAAAGTTTATTATAACTTGTTGTTTTTAAAGGAAATAATAGGTGAGAAAACCGGAGCCGGCAATAAGCCGGGTTCTGTCGAGAACAATCATTCATCTGGGATAGCTGTCAGTGCGTCATGGAGTGGGCGAAATATCAATGGCCATGAGAGCACTGCTAACCCATGGGTTTTCATTTTAAGCGTTTCTCGTAACTCCGTTTTTCCATTCCCTTTTTCAATGATTTCATAACCATGATGTCCATCAAAACCCTTTGGTCCCGTAAAATGGAACTGAACGAGTTTTCCAGGCTCATACTTTTCAACATAATATCGAATTGGCCCATGCCCACCTGCGGCATTAACAGATAGTGGTTTATCAAATTTCATACGTGGCCATAAATGATGTGGCCACAAGAGATCATTCTTTGATGCCAGGCTGTTCAAGAGAAGACCAACTTCTTTGGAAGAAACTGGATATTCCCGACTATGAATATTGATAACTTTCATATTCTTCCTATGTCTAACGTACAAATCACCGTTCATGAAAGCGCGCAGCGTTTTCACGATAAGGTGAATTTGTTTGGTGGCTGTTTCATCCTTTCAAACGTTTGCACATCAGGGTCACATCTGGTTCGTTCCATTCAAGTGATTTGTCCACGTTAAGTAATTGATTATACAATATTCTCATTCCAAAAATAGGTGTTTTTAGGCCCTATATCGTTCTTTTTGACCCCAAAATGGTCACCATAAGGTACAGACGGCTCTCGGAGTTGATAGCCTTTGATTAGTTGGCGGTTGTTGCCGGATCGCT
>RCNG010003270.1_pt1 | contig 15175 bp, 11 predicted proteins | sample 2041371 | NCBI WGS metagenome assembly RCNG01 (sample SAMN09708227, study PRJNA481090) | Marine sediment metagenome, whole genome shotgun sequencing project. | biome: marine sediment; feature: ocean; material: sediment; isolation source: Sewage treatment plant 1 marine sediment (STP1) ... | reverse complement strand
CGCGTTGAGTCAGGTGAAATAGTGGGTCTTCTGGGACCCAATGGTGCAGGAAAAACCACGACTTTTTATATGACCGTGGGATTGATTCTTCCCGACCGGGGAAAGATCACCCTGGCGGGCAAAGATATCACCCATTTGCCCATGTACAAGAGGGCACGGCGAGGGATTGCCTACCTACCACAGGAACCCAGCATTTTCAAACGCATGACGGTAGAGGAAAACCTTTTATCGGTTCTTGAACTTCTCAATATCAGCGCAGAAGAACGAATCGATCGCATGGAAAACCTGCTGGTCGAGTTCAATTTGGAGCATATTCGCCGAGGAAGGGGATTTGCCTGCGATTTTTAATAAATCAATAATCGGTTATATTCTTAACCGCAGTGTATAATCAAATATCTGTATACCTCATCTGAAGTATTGATTATAGTAGGACTTCCTTACACTTTTTAAAACGAGAGATTAGTAACAAAACAAGCCCATGAAATCCACTGCTAACAAATTTCAGGAGTTAAAATGAAAATATTACAAATATTCACTGCCGCTATGGTGCTCGCAACATCAACCAGCGCAATGGCATGGTGGGGCCCTTTTGATGATGACGATGATCGTTATGGCAATCGCTGGAACAACAAACATGTGAACAATAACCGCTGGGACAATCGTTGGAATGATAATTTTATGGGCGATTTTATGGATGACGTATTTGGGGATATGTCCGGCGACATGGACGTAGAAATCAGGTTCAAGGTTCGAGGCAAAGGCAGAGGTGACGCCCGAGGTTATGGTTACAACAATAACTACTGGAACAACAATTACAGATATGACAACAATAATCGCTATGGCAACCGTTACGGCCGTTATTATGCGCCATATGGCTATCAATCATACAACAGACAGCCACTTAACTACGGATACGCGCCATATAGTAGACAGGCACCTGCACGCCCGACGCCAGCACAGCCAGCGCCTGTGACTAAACAATCACTCGATAACAGGTAGCAACTATTGACTAGAAAATGCAGAATCCTATAAGATATTTTTGGCCTTTTTAGTACTGAACAACTTTAACTAAAATAGCATCAGTTGCATATAAAGAAGATATCGATCTAAACAAATTTTACCTGGGGATATGAGATGAGTGACAGTAATAATAAAATTGAAAACAAGGCAGAAACAAAAGCAGCTGAGACTGCTCCCTATATGAAAAAGAACAAGCAACAAGACAATCAGACAGAATCAGCAAAGAGCAATGTGGTAATCCCAGTGGTATTGCTGCTGGTATCAGTTATCGTTATCGCTGCGACTTTCTATGAAGACGAATACAAGAACCTTGGAGTACGGGCTGACACAGTAACTGACTCACTTGAGAGCACCTCCAGTACTGTAGTAACCGCCACTGCAGAAACACTATCTAAAGAACCGACTTCTAATGTGCTAGTTTCTGAAGAACCCGTGTCTGAAGCACTAGCTTCTGTAGAACCCGCTTCTGTAGAACCCGCCTCTGTAGAGCCAGCTTTAGAACAACAAACAGCCTCAACAACTGATGAACAGGCAAACGATGCAGTAGTTACTATACAAGCAGCAGAAGTAAACATAACACCCGTTACTTCAGCAGACGAGCAACTGCCCGACACTACCACAACGATAACTGCCGTAGAAACGAATGAAACAACAACAGAAGGCAGTACGACTGCAGAACCAAGCAGCGATCAAATGCCCATGCAAAATCGTCCTACACCCTCTCAACACGATCCAGATGCTAACAAGCAGGTCTATGAACAGGCCCGCAAGGAAGCTATCGCACGTTCACTGGAGCAGAGAAAAAAACAAAATGAATTGATGCAACAACGACGCCAGGCCTATGAACAAGAAATACGGGCCAAGCGTGAAGAGGTAGAAACGATTGAAACAACATCAGCAGAAGACAGTACGACCGCAGAACCAACCAGCGATCAAATGCCCATGCAGAATCGTTATACACCCTCTCAACGCAATCCATATGCTAACAAGCAGGCTTATGAACAGGCCCGCAAGGAAGCTAAGGCACGCGCACAGGAGCAGAGAGAAAAACACCATGAATTGATGCAACAGCGCCGCCAGGCCTATGAAAAAGAAATACAGGCCAAGCGTGAGCAGTATGAGGCAACGAAAAAAGCTTATCAGGAAAAAAGAGCAGAAATTGCTGAAGCGCAAAAAGAAATACAGCAACAAATTGAAAAAAATCGTATAGAAACAATACAGAAAATGAAGCAAATGCATAAAGAAATATCTGACATGCAAAAACAAATGCGCCAGATGATGCGTGGCTCACAGCAGCAGTTCAGAAATGACGACTTTCCACCAAAGCAGGACGCAAAAAATTAGCAAATACAAAACAGCTAAGAGCAAGCTGTCAATTCAATAACATGGAAAAAAAAGGCGCACTCTCATGCGCCTTTTTTTATCCGCTAGCGCCCTCTCCCTAAGAAAAAACCGGCTAACCTATATATTAATATTTGACTATATTACTACTCTCTAATATAATACGGCCTCTATATCCACTGTTTGTGCTGTTTTTTTGCCTCTAAATAACAGGACATAACAAATAGTTTCAAATCAAAAAAAGGTAAACGAAATGAGAGTTTTAAAGTCAAAGGTTCAATTAACAGCATTAGTTTTTTCATTCGTTTTTACGAATGTAGCTCTGGCCGCTGAGTCATTAACAACTGAGAGTAAGGCTGACAGTGAAGCAGCTTTACCAACAACGCAAGCGGTTAGCGCTCAACAAGCCAGCCAGCCACAGGCTATTAGTGATAATCAAAGCTACCGTAAGCAAATTGACGAACGTCGTCAACAGGCACAAGCAGCACAACAGGAATCCTATAAGCGTTTCCTGGAACGCAGAAAACAGTATTCTACTGATAATGCTTCTGCATTTAATAACAATGTTCCGGCAGACGTACAGAAGCGACGCGACGAATTTATCAAACAAATGGAAGAGCGTCAGGCATTAAATATCAAAAAGATGGAAGAGCGTCGGGCGTTAAATATCAGCGAGAGCAGTGAGAGCAAAGATAACAGCGAGATTGCTAACACTAACAGTAATACTGCTGCTTCTGTAGACCAGAACGCTGACAGTAAAGCAGCTTCAGCTGTAGCGAAAGCAGACACCGCGGTCAGCGCTGAACAAGCCAGCCAACCACAGGCTATCAGTGATGATCAAAGCTACCGTAAGCAGATGGACGAACGTCGTCAACAGGCACAAGCAGCACAGCAGGAATCCTATAAGCGTTTCCTTGAACGCAGAAAACAGTATTCTGCTGATAATGCTTCTGCTTTTAATACCAATATTCCGGCAGACGTACAGAAGCGACGCGACGAATTTATCAAACAAATGGAAGAGCGTCGGGCATTAAATATCAAAATGATGGAAGATCACCGTAAAGCTGCAGCTGAAAGAAGAGAAGAAATGCACAAAACAGATTCTATAACTGAATTGGAAAAGAAAGCTTAAGTAAATAACTGACTTTACAATTACGTAGCTTGCAAATACAGGCCGCGAGATTAAATAGTCTGGATGTGGTTTGATTGCTAGATCATGTCGTCTGTACGCAGCTTTACAGAACAGACATTGTATCGAATTGCAGCAATCATGCGCTGCTAGGGTACGTAAACTTCGGTTTACGTGCCCGCCTTAAGTTTAGCTAGAAAAAACATTAATGTGAGTAAAGAAAAAAAGCTAATTTCTTTGGCCAAAAATCGAGGTGCCAACTCTGATCATCGTAGCACCTTCCTCGATAGCCAGACAATAATCACCACTCATACCCATTGAAAGCTGATCAAAATCGGGCAAAGCAAAGACTTCTTTGCAGGACTGTTGTAATTCTCTTAATTGCGCAAAAGCACTGCGTGTTTGCGATTCGTCACCTAACACACCAATAGTCATCAAACCTCGCCATACCAGGCAAGGAAAGTGCCGATTTAACACATCCTGTAAAAAGGGTTTTACCTCGGCAGGTTTTAAGCCTGATTTACCATCCTCCCCACTTACATTTACTTGTATCAAACAATTAAGATCAGCGTTTTTTGAGTAGCTAAACACTGCGGTTGATAGTTTCTGTGCAAGTTTGATGCTATCGACTGAGTGTATCCACTGAAAATAGCCAGGAATTTTTCCAGCTTTTCTTGACTGCAAATGGCCAATAAAATGCCATTCCAATGCTTTATTATTGAGCTGTGGAATCTTGGTCATCGCATCCTGGATAGTATTTTCAGCAAAAGAAGTTTGTCCTAGCAAGGCAACAGATTCGACCTCATCAAGTGAACGTGTTTTTGAAACGGCAATCAAGCGGATTTCATTGCTATCCCGCCCTGCTCCTTCAGCACAGCGCTGAATTTTTTGCTGAACCTTGCTTAAATTTACAGCAAGTAAATTTTCAGCAGCACTGACTGTCATTTGTTGGAGCCTCTGATTGATTCTGAATGAAGCAGATTGTAGTCACCCTGTTCAGATACAAGGCGTGAATCGCAGGTAATTGTTGGCTATTGCGAAGAGTCAGAACGCAGGAGCTGGACTGGGTGGCAACAAGATGCGATTTCATGAGACGTGCGACATGGATGTCGCGTTAATAACCCTAAGGATGGAGTTAATCAGAGGCTCCTATTGCTTGTAATTAGAGAAAAAATTGCCGATAGCATTCAGTGCTTTGCTAAGTTCGTCTACATGCGGTAAAAATACAATCCTGAAATGATCGGTTTCTGGCCAGTTAAAGGCGGAACCATGAATAATAAGAATTTTTTCCTGGGTTAGCAAATCCAGCACCATCTTTTCATCATCAATAATGTTATACCGACTCTGATCCATTTTAGCGAACAAATACATCGCACCTTTGGGTTTGACACAACTGATTCCCGGTATTGAAGTTAGCATGTCATACGCCAAATTACGTTGCTCATACAGGCGCCCGCCGGGCACGATCAATTCATTGATACTTTGGTAACCACCCAGTGCTGTTTGAATGGCATGCTGGCCCGGCACATTGGAGCACAGTCGCATTGAGGCCAGTAATTCGATGCCTTCAATATAATCCATGGCATGTGCTTTATCGCCGCTGATCACCATCCAGCCGGCACGAAAGCCTGCTACACGATAAGCCTTTGATAAACCATTATAGGTTAAACATAAAACATCTTCAGTTAGTGATGCCGTTGAAATATGTTTGGCATCGTCATAAATAATTTTGTCATAAATTTCATCAGAAAAAATAACCAGCTCGTGTTCTCTGGCAAGCTTGATGATACTTTCCAGTATTTCTTTTGGATACACTGCACCTGTTGGATTATTCGGGTTGATAATAACAATACCACGGGTATTGGCAGTTATCTTTGACCTGATGTCGTTTATATCCGGATACCAGTCAGACGATTCATCACACAAATAATGCACTGCATGACCACCAGAAAGGCAGACTGCAGCTGTCCATAACGGGTAATCCGGCGCAGGTATCAGTACTTCATCGCCGTTATTGATTAGCGCCTGCATCGACATCACAATGAGTTCACTGGCACCGTTACCCAGATAAACATCGTCAATCTCGACATTTTTTATGTCCTTTTGCTGGCAATATTGCATTACCGCTTTACGACCTGAAAATAATCCTCTGGAGTCACTATAACCCTGAGAAACCGGGACATTGTGGATCATGTCCTGCACAATTTCTTCCGGCGCATCAAAACCAAACGGCGCAGGGTTGCCGATATTCAGTTTAAGAATTTTATGCCCATCTTCTTCCAGTCTGCGTGCTTCACGATGCACAGGGCCACGAATGTCATAACACACAGCATCCAGCTTGTGAGACTTTTTTATTGTTCTCATTCTTTTGTTGTCAGCGAGTTAACCTGATTAATTGACTTGTATTCAAGTATATATGTATATAACACTCAATTGTCTGAATATCTATAAAAAAATCAGCCAAAATTGGGTAGAGCTTCGGCTGCTAGGTAATCGCTGCTGCGTTGTCGAGTCAAAAAAAAAGCCAACCATCAATGGTCGGCTTTAACGGGTCTTGCGCTATGAAACATAATCTACTATCAGTGCCAATGACTATAATGTCGCCTATTTTCAACAGGGTTATTGACTACAATAACCATTTAAAAATTAATGTCAACAGACTCAGACACTAAATCTAGAATAGTACACACCAGGCTCATTTACCTAGAATAAGAGAAAACTATTTACTATTCAGATTGTAAATAGTCATCAGTTAAAAAATTGTTTAAGCACACGATATAAATAAAATGCATCCCAGCGCCCGGCTAACTCACGAATCGAGTGCATGGCAAATGTTGGCACACCAATATCCACTGTTTTCACGCCCAGTTTACCTGCCGTTATCGGTCCAATTGTGCTGCCACAGGCCATGTCGGAACGAACTACAAATGATTGAACGGGCACATCTGCAAGCTCGCACAGATGCTTGAATATGGCGCTGGTTTCACTATTGGTGGCATAACGCTGATTCACGTTGACCTTAATCACTGGGCCGTTATTAATTATCGGTCCATGATTAGCGTCATGTTTATCCGCATAATTTGGGTGTATACCATGCGCATTATCCGCCGATATCAAGGTGCTGTTAGCTATCAAACGAGCAAAGCTTTCATCACTATCAGACAGTCGTTGCAACACAGATTTAAGGAATTCCCCCTGCGCACCTGCCGCTGACATACTGCCCACTTCTTCATGATCATTACACACCAGTAAGCAATTTTGCCTGCAATCTTTGTTAACTAATGCCATCAGACCTGTATAGCAGCTGAGTAAATTATCCAGACGCGCACTGGCAATAAAATCATCATGCAGGCCAATGACGGCGGGCGGCTGCACATCATAAAAACTTAATTCATAATCCAGCACTTTTGCAGCTTTGCTGCGTGTTGCATCACCTCTATTCGAATTTACAATTTTCAACAATATTTCTTTGAAGCCAAACTTTTCAGCACTTTCATTTTCCGGCAATTTCATTAACACGGGCGGTAAATGATCTTGCTGATTTATTGTACGCTCTTTATTCGCTTCAGTGTCCAGATGGATAGCAAGGCTGGGAATGATTGCAATGGCTTTTTCCAGATTAATCATCGATATTGCCGTCTTCATTTAGATAACTCACTCGCCCGGCTAATGACAGATCACGATCAAACCAGGGATTGAGTAACACACCACCGTAAACTTCAACGCCCAGCTGCAAATAATGGTTATTGATAATTTCCGGATTCGGTTTAACTTTTAAACAGGGACTATCAGTGTGCGCACCGACCATTCGCATGCCATTTTCAACCAGCGACCGGTTAAGCTGAAAAGCAATAATCGATGAATCATTGCGGGTAACGTAGAAACGTTCAGCCTCTGGCTTAGCACTTATTGACCATGATTCACCTTCTTCTAAACGTTTAAAACCATTTTTATCCAACATTTCAGCCATCGTTTGAACCGCGTGAAACGGTGTAGGCGAGCTTTTTATGAAATCAATTAAACCGTTAACAAAATCTTCGTCTTGCATTTTTATATACCTGTTTTTTTACCGCAATAATACAAAGAACTTTATTATCCACAGATGAACGCAGATAAAACTAAATTTATTAGCTTGCTGACATCCTAAGCGATAGTGAAGGATCTAACAACATAGCATTAATATGTCGAACTCAAGATCTTTCACTATCGTTCAAGATGACAAACAATTAATAAGACTTTTATCTGTGTTCATCTGTGCTCATCTGTGGATAATAGTTTTTTACAACTAATTTAATCTATACAACGTCTTTTGCTGATAACCACTGACAACTGGATACAATCCTGCCAGCTGTTTATCTAATTCCATATCACCAGTATCAGCAATCATCGGACGTTTATCTAATGATCGTAATTTTTCATTGGTAGCAACAATTATAATGTTTTCCTGGCCAATCTGTTCTATAACTTTTGCACTTAACTGCTGGTTTCCCCGTCCAAAAACATGGCCCTGTCCGCCAATAACGGTCACTACCATTTTTGCAGGGTAATTTTTAATTGTTTGTATAATGGTTTTCTCATCTACATCACTCGCAATCAATTGCTGATTGCAAACAATATCAATACCGAGCAGCGTGTTCTCCAGTGACAACTGATTCATAATCTCTGCAGTTGTTGAGCCCGAGCCAATGACATAAAAAACATCGGGCTCCATGCTTTCAATAATGTCAGTTGCAATTTCCTGAACGGCAATCTGCTGATGGTTCAAGCCGCCCTGTTTGATTAATTGCATCCGCGTATCATCAACCGGCACAGTCAAATAACCATAACATTTTGCTATAACTCTGCCTTCACGAAAAGCCTGCTCGTCGAGGTCCATCACCTGTGCATCATGCAACGACATTGGCTGCCCGGACAGTATCAGGTTAATTAACTCACCTGCATGCAATGGTGTAGTTGCGTACACAGCAGAATGTATTTTCACACCCGCTGGTATGCCAATAACAGCTATTGAAGCATTTCGCTTGCTCAGCAGCGCATCCAGTACATCTCGTGCAGTACCATCTCCGCCAGCAAAGACAATTAAATCAACCGATTTTTCGACAAACAGGCGAATGACATTTTTTGTATCCTCTACTGTCGTCCGCTCATCAGCCGCTTCGTCATCTACCTTGTATAAAACGTAATAAGGTAAATTAAGCGCATGCAACACATTCTCACCCATTGAACCGGCCGCAGTAAAAATTGTAAAATCGTTCGTTGAAGAAATTTGCTGCATGGCAATCTTTGCACGTGTTTCTGCCTGTGGCTTTGCACCACGCGATAAAGCTTGCGCCACTATATCCTTACCATCACTACCTTTTAGCGCAACCGCCCCGCCTATGCCGGCAAAAGGATTAACCACAAAACCTATTTTCATTCAGTGAATCTCTGATTAAGTTAATTAGCCAAATTAAGTAAAATAAGGCACAGGGTTGTGTTCGTATTATCCACGAAGTAAGTGGTAATAATTATTCTATTGCCGAGAAGATACGTACGATTTTAACAAGTCTAAAATAATTGGACTTGACCAGAGATTCCCTTACTTGCCACGTTTTCACTGCAAAGGATGATTTTATCAGTTTAAAACCAAACTTCGCCTGTTCAATGGTAAAATTGACACTTTTAAGCTCAGCTACTAATGATTATTAATCGACTATCACTAGTAGCTATTACAAACGATTAATTTTATGGAATTTTCTGACTGTTTAAAACCTCGCCGTCAAACATGTTTGGTTAATGTTGCTGGTGTTTTGGTAGGTGGAAATTCGCCTATTGTGGTGCAATCAATGACCAATACCCATACCGCAGATATAACCGCCACCACGCAGCAAATTATGCAACTTGCTAATGCCGGTTCAGAACTGGTACGTATCACTGTCAATGATAATGACGCTGCAGCGGCGGTTGTTCGCATCCGCGAGACACTGGATAAAAATCACTGCCACGTACCGCTAATTGGTGATTTCCATTATAACGGTCACAAATTATTAAGTGATTTTCCAGAGTGTGCACAGGCATTAGCCAAGTACCGGATTAATCCTGGCAATGTTGGAAAAGGCAAAAAACGTGATACACAATTTGCCACCATGGTTGAACTTGCCTGTAAATACGACAAAGCCGTACGCATTGGCGTCAACTGGGGTAGCATGGATCAGGCATTACTGGCCGAACTGATGGACGAAAACGCACGCCTGGACAATCCACATGACGCGCATAATGTCATGTTAGAAACGGTGATTCGTTCAGCGCTTGAAAGCGCTAAACAGGCACAGGACATAGGACTTGGAAAAGATAGAATCATCCTGTCCTGCAAAATGAGCATAGTACAGGACCTGATCACCGTTTATCGTTCACTGGCCGAGCGCGATAACTATGCCCTACACCTGGGCTTAACAGAAGCCGGCATTGGTTCAAAGGGTATTGTTGCTTCTACCGCAGCGCTCAGCATTCTAATGCACGATGGCATTGGCGATACCATTCGCATTTCACTCACACCAGAACCAGGCGCACCACGTGAAAAAGAAGTAATCGTCGCACAAGAAATTTTACAGACCATGGGTTTACGCTCCTTCGTACCACTGGTTACTGCCTGTCCTGGCTGCGGTCGTACCACCAGTACTTATTTTCAAAAACTGGCATCACAGGTACAAAACTATTTACGCAGCCAAATGCCCATTTGGCAGGAAAAATTTCAGGGCGTAGAAGAGATGTCGGTTGCCGTCATGGGTTGTGTGGTTAACGGCCCTGGTGAAAGCAAACATGCTAATATTGGTATCAGCTTACCAGGTACGGGTGAACGTCCGGTGGCACCGGTTTATGAAGACGGTAAAAAAACCGTGACACTTAAAGGTGACAATATTGCAGAAGAATTTGAGCAGGTTATAGATGCATATGTGGTGAGGAGCTATAGGTCACGGTAAGGAATAATGTCTTGAAACTTATGACTCATTAAATCCTCATTTTTTTAGCTTGTCATTATTCATTCACGCAGCGCTTACGCGCTAGCCTGTTGGGCGTTTATTTCTCGACGTTTACGCACAGCATCTGCCAAATTCCGTAAACACTGCTCCGTCGTTTCCCAGGAAATACAGGCATCTGTAACACTTTGCCCATAAGTCAGTGCTTTGCCATCTATCACATCCTGGCGGCCTTCAACAAGATGGCTTTCTAACATCACACCCATAATACGATTTTCACCGTCAGCCACCTGAGAAGCGACACTGTTACAAACATCCACCTGACGATGGTAGTCTTTCATGCTATTTGCATGCGAGCAATCCACCATCACTAGCGGTTTCAAGCCATATTTTTCCAGTTGCTCGGCAGCATGCTGGATACTCCCGGCATCGTAATTAGGTTTTTTGCCGCCACGTAAAATGATGTGACAGTCATGATTGCCTTTGGTTGAAAAAATGGCTGAGCGACCTTCTTTGGTTAATGACATAAATACGTGGGGGTTGGAAGCGGCCTTAACCGCATCAATAGCAATTTTAAAGCCGCCATCTGTGCTGTTCTTGAAACCGACTGGGCAAGATAAACCAGACGCCAGTTCACGGTGTCCCTGACTCTCTGTCGTGCGTGCGCCAATGGCCCCCCAGCTAATAAGATCTGCTATATATTGCGGACTAATCAGGTCGAGATATTCCGTGCCAGTGGGAACACCTGCAACCGCTAAATCACTCAGTAATTTACGCGCGAGTCGCAGGCCTTTATTAATTTTAAAACTCCCATCCAGATCAGGGTCATTGATCAGGCCTTTCCAGCCAACCGTAGTTCGTGGTTTTTCAAAATAGACCCGCATAATGATACATAAATCATCTGCCAGCTCATCTATAAATACTTTCAATTTAGCTGCATATTCTCTGGCAGCATCCGGGTCATGAACAGAACAGGGACCAACTACAACGACCAGGCGGTCGCCCTCACCATTTAATATGTTATGTATGGCCTGTCGTGCATGATAGACCGTTTCCGACGCCTGCTCGTTAATAGGGTACTCCTCGTGCAGCTTCATCGGCGGCAATACTTCCTGGAGTCCTGTTATACGTACATCATCGGTTTTAAAAATCATTATTTTACTCGTAACCTGAAATATCTTCTAAATATCAATTATCCTAAATAAATCAGTTGAATCGACCGGTGTACTGCTCCTCGGCAACTGCTCCTGCGTTGCCCTACTACCGTACTTCCTGTACATATGCACTGCCCTAGTACCGTCCATCCATGGACATATACAAAACCGGCACTTCCACCATCCATGGCGGTCGTAGTGAGAGCGATCAAGGTGTTGAATATACAATACTTTATCGGTTATTTTGAGCGAAAACATATCACCCATACGGTGAGTTAAAAATGTTCGAGAAAGTCTTGTAGATTCAGTGCATTGATCGTTCGCAGTAGGTTCAACTGATTTATTTAGGATTATATAGGAATAATATCACTGCTGTCCCGCTAACAAAAAGAAATTACCTAAACAAGATGATGTAGCAGGCATGGACAAGGGTTGCACGAACCCGAGACATGAACAGGACACATCCACCATCGACACGCCGTGAAACCCTCCCTGGTGGCTCAACACCCCACAGCCGACCACCATGAACGGTGGAAGTCCAGGTTTTGTATCGTTACATGATGTAACTTATTAGGGCAATGCATATGTACAGGAAGTACGGTAGTAGGGCAACGCAGGAGCAGTTGTCGAGGAGCTATTGCCGAGGAGCAAAAACCTGCCATGCGGGTGATGGTCGCTGATAGATGCACCCGATTCATGTCTTTGACAGTTAACGGGACAGTGGAATAAGATAAAACTATGTTTGTGAAATGCCTGACACCTCATAAAATAGATTTGCAGGATGAACATGATCAGACCCCCCCCTAACTTTGCAGCTTCCTTAATAATGATGGTAACTCGTGCAAACTGCTAATCACCGCATCAGGTTGGCAGTCTACCAATGTCCAGAGCCTGTTTTGCCGATTAAGCCAGATGGCAAACACACCTGCTGATTTTGCACCTGATATATCCTGCAACGGATGATCGCCAATGTGCACCATTTGCCGAGCCTCGATATTGGCCAGTTTTTGCACCTGTCTATATATCTCAGGTTCAGATTTCAACTTACCTACAGAGGCTGAATTTAATGCGATATCAAACCAGTGATCAACACCTGTTTCTACTGTGCTTGCATTACCATTGGTTAGACTGACCAGCTTAAATTCTTCATTCAGTTCATCCAGTACCGGTTTCACATCATCAAACAAAACAACTTGCTGCCTTGCTTCATAAAAAATTTTAAACGCAGGCTGTATCCAGTCATCTGCCAACTCAAATTCATCCGCCAACATTTCAAATGATTTAATTCGTAATTTTGTTAAATCATGCGCGAGGTCTGTATAGCTGTTTAACAGTAATCGCCTTTTTTCACTTAGCTGATCGATATCATAATGTTTCGTGATCACCGGAACATGATTAGACAGCCATAGATATAATAATTTTTCAGCACGCTCGATTGTGGGAAAACAGGGCCATAAAGTATCATCAAGATCGAAGCTTAATACTTTAATTGTATGTGACATAGTACTGTGACATGGTGCTTAGAAATTAGCCTGTAAACAATTTTAACACGGATATTTCATAGGAACGCTAAAAATTTTACGTAACGCTATGATTATAATAACAAATATTTATATTTTAGAAATCACGTCTTTAATAGCCGTTCCGTCTGGTTATCGCCCTTCTTCTGTTCACTACAAAGTTAGTCACCCTACGGTCACGTTTCGCTGATGTAAAATCGTTCCTACGATTGTAACAACGCATCGTACAAACGGCCACCACGGATGGTGGAATTGTCGATTTTGCATCGTTACATGGATGTAACTTATTAGGGCAATGCATATGTACATGGATGGACGGACAGATATTTGCTCCTCGGTAATTGCTCCTGCATTACCCTACTACCGCCCATCCGTGAACATATGCAATACCTGCACTTCCACCATCCGTGGTGGTCGTACTCGGACAACGCATCGTTACACGGATGTAACTTATTAGGGCAACGCAGGAGCTGTTGCCGAGGAGCCGTTGTCGAGGAGCATCACATCGACCTGACACACTACCAATTTTAAAAAAACATAACCCAACTACCGCACTCCTATGAAACATCCGGGCTAATCACAGGTTTTTTTAAATCGATATGTATTTATTTCGTGGTAGCTCTTACACGGTCACCAGGCAGAATTTCAACTATGGCCTGAGACTGAGCATCTGCTAAAACAGTTGCAGGACTTACAACATCGGCTTGGGAAACTTTATCACCGGTAATTTCTAATGGTGCAGTCTCTGGTGATGGTTTTTTCTCTGCTTCTTCAGTAGGCGTTGATTGTTTTAGATCCATAGCATCAGCAAGTTTTGTGATGCTTTCAACAGAAAAGTTCACTAGATAACCATCACCCTTTTGGTTGTTTATATAATTTTTTAAGGCGATTTTTGCTGACTTTTTATCAACAAAATATCCAAATCTAACGTTATAACGAATTTCATTTTTCTTGTTAGTATCGTCAGAAACATACGCATCTATATGTTGCGCCCGTAACATCCTCATCATGTTTTCCGCATTCACTAAACGGCCATACGTGCCAACTTGAATAGAATATTTTATGCTGTTTAGCTCAGCAGAGGTTAACGAAGCGACAACTACCAAATCATGCTCTTTTGTGACGGCAGATTCGCCCAATTCGTTTTGAAAACTATTTAAAATAACTGTTTTGTTTATAGATTCATTTATAGAAGATTCTTTACTAGAAAACCGAGTGTTCTTATTAAGAATATTTTTATCGTGGCTACTTACTTTATTATTCAACTTGCCCGATGACTCTATATAAGCGTGTTCTATAGAAGCGCGTCCTAAAGAAGCCGGTTTATTCGATGTTGGCGCTTCATTAGTTTTGTTAACTTTTTCTTTATTTGAAGAAGTAAAAACCTTTGATTTAACGACACTATTTTTCGTATTGGCTTTCGACTCAACTTGTGGCTGGTCAACATCTATGTCTGCACCCGCTACGATTGTATCTGGCACCTGTGGCCCTACATCTGTCTCCAGCAAAACAGCTGGTACGGGCAAAGCTAAAATTTCAACTTCACTGCCAGCGGCATAAAAAGTTGTTGCCTGCTGATAACCGCTAAGAAACCCCACAGCAAAGACAATAACCGTGGTTATCACTGAAATAAGACCAAGTTTTATCAGACCTCGGTTATCAATTAATATTGGTGCCATCTTCTATCTAAGAAAGGAAAGTTTACTGGGTTGCTACGCTGTCAATTTTAGCTTACCAAAGCCATATTAACCCGAATATTTCATAAAAAAACGAAGCCTTTTAGGGAAATATTCGGGTTACACTGTCTGCCTTGTTTACCATCAAAGTTATATTGATGGAATACTGGACTTGCTTTATTAATTCACCGACCATACCAGGCATATGCCTTATTGCCCCATAATTATAAAAAACAAACCATTTTCAAAAGTTTCTATCGACTTTTTCCATTACCCTGCTATATTAAATACAGTTAGCTAAAAAAGTGATAGCTTTTTCAAAATCCTTCGTAATCTTTTTTTAGTATCTCTTTTATTTCTTTTAAAGATAATTTTTTCT
>RCNG010000973.1_pt1 | contig 15188 bp, 14 predicted proteins | sample 2041371 | NCBI WGS metagenome assembly RCNG01 (sample SAMN09708227, study PRJNA481090) | Marine sediment metagenome, whole genome shotgun sequencing project. | biome: marine sediment; feature: ocean; material: sediment; isolation source: Sewage treatment plant 1 marine sediment (STP1) ... | reverse complement strand
GTCATGAAGTTCCTCGAGGCCATCAAGCCCTGGGGTATGATGGAGGTGTTCATGCTGGGTATCCTGGTATCCATAGTCAAACTGGTCAAAATGGTCAAGGTGATCCCCGGTCATTCCCTGGTGGCATTTGCCGTGCTTATTTTTGTTCTGGCTGCACTTGTAAGCGCTTTTGACACCCATCAGACATGGGAAACCATAGACGGAGATTCATGATGGCCTTACCCCTGACAGCACGAAATGCATCCATGATCAGCTGCCACTGCTGTCACCTGGTGTGCCACGCACCGGCAGACCCCAACCCTGCCGATATGGCCTGTCCGCGATGCGGAACGGCATTGCACCAGAGAACACCTGACAGCATTGCCCGCACCTGGGCCCTGGTCATCGCAGCCATCGTTTTTTATATACCGGCCATGGTGCTTCCCATTTCCATAACGACAACCATCGCCGGTGCCCAGGGGGACACCATCATGAGCGGGGTGATCTATTTTTTTCACTCCGGATCATGGCATATCGGACTGGTTATTTTTGTGGCCAGTATTCTGGTCCCGGTGCTCAAAATAATAATCATCCTGTTTCTGCTGACTTCCATAAAATTGAAATTAAAATGGCGTCCCGTGGATCGCACCCGTCTTTACCGCATTATCGAAGCCGTCGGCAGATGGTCAATGGTCGACATTTTCGTGATCACCATCATGGCAGCACTGATAAAACTCGGTGCCTTGGCGTCTTTTGATGCGGGGCCGGCCGCGGTATTTTTTGCGACAGTGGTCGTTCTTACCATGTTTGCAGCGATAGGTTTTGACCCGAGGTTGATATGGGATCACACGGAGGAAAATCATGACACAAGACAATAACAACATCACACCGTCCCAGCAAATTCCTGAGGCCGTTGTCAAGGCCAAGAAATCAACCATTTCCATTGTGTGGGTCGTTCCCCTGGTGGCCCTCATGATTGGCGGGTGGATGATTTTCAAAGCCATCTCGGAAAAAGGCCCGGAAGTCAAGATATCCTTTATATCCGCTGACGGTCTGGAGGCCGGAAAGACAAAAATCAAATACAAGGATGTTGAAATCGGCCAGGTCGACACCATTGCTTTCAGCCCGGATCTGGCAACGGTCATCATTTCCGCAGAGCTCCCCAAACCGACAGCGCCGTATCTGACGGACAAGACACGATTCTGGGTGGTACGGGCCCGTGTGTCAGGGGTGAAATCTCCGGTCTGGGAACGCTTTTGGGCGGCGCCTACATCGTGATGGATCCCCAGAAAGACGGCAAACCCAAAAAGGAGTTCGTTGGTCTGGAAACGCCACCGGTTATCAAAACCGGTGCGCCCGGGGATCACTTCAAGCTGAAAGCCAAGAAGCTTGGATCCTTGAGTCTTGGGTCGCCGATCTATTATCGGCAAATCGAGGTGGGGAAGGTCGAACAATACCAGTTGGCTGAAAACGGGCAAGATGTCGATATGGGTATATTCATTGAGAACCCATATCATCAGTATGTTCGCAGAAACACACGATTCTGGGATGCAAGTGGTATCGACGTGACGATGGGTGCAGATGGGTTAAAGATCAATACCCAATCCATGATCAGTATCATGAGCGGTGGACTGGCCTTTGACAATCCAAAGAATTTTGAAGAGGACGAGCCTGCTGAAGACAACCAGGTCTTCATCCTGTATGACAGCTTCGAGGATTCCCAGGAGGTGGAGTATGCGCTCAAAGAATATTGGAATTTGGTTTTCGAAGGATCTGCGCGTGGAATCAAACCTGGTACCCCGGTTGAGTTAAAAGGAATGAGGCTGGGTGAGGTGGTGGATGTCAGTCTGCAGTTCGGGGACGATGCAACCGATGTGTCCATTGCGGTTCTGATTGAAACAGAACCCGAGCGTCTGGCAGGGGAGACCGGATTTCCGAATAAAAGAGAACAACGAAAATGGATTGATAACCTTGTGTCCAAGGGTCTCAGAGCGCAGCTTAAAACCGGCAATATGTTGACGGGGCAACTTTTTGTGGATCTTGATTTCTATCCCGACCTGCCGCCTGAAAAAGTTGATTGGGAGGGGAAAAATCCGGTCTTTCCGACCATACCGAAAACTTCGGAAGAACTTATGAATGCGGTGGAGAGCTTTGTGGAGAGGCTGCAGACCTTCCCGGTTGAAAAAATCGGCAATGACCTGCAGGCGATTGTTAAGAACCTGGAAGAAACAACCCGGCAAATCAGTGCGGCTGACGTGGAATCGATTCTAGATAACGTGGACGCTCTGACTGAAAACTTGAACAAGACCGCCCAGGACATCGGGGTATTCATGAAAGATTTGAATACAGGGGGTGATGGGGAGGTCGTGGCCACCTTGACACAGACCCAGAAGACCCTGTCGGCTGTAGAGCAGATGTTGCGTTCAGATTCGGCGTTCAGCCAGGAAACAACCCGTGCCCTCAAGGAGGTGGCGGATGCTGCCGGACGTATTCGTGCGCTGGCGGATTACCTGGAACGGCATCCGAATTCCTTAATTTATGGCAAAGGAGAATAAAAAATGAGGTGTTTAGCAGGCAGACTTACACGTTACGCAATCGTCATTACCATGACCTTGATGGTTTTCGGCTGCAAGGGGCACACCCCTCCGACAAACTTTTACACGCTGACGCCCATTTCTGTTACCCAAGATCTGAACAGTGGGGGGGCAGCATTTAAAGACTTTCAGATCGGTATCGGCCCGGTGGCATTTCCCAAAGTTCTTGACCGGCCGCAAATCGTGACCCGCCCGGCGCCCGGAAGACTCGAGATGGCCGAATTCCGAAGATGGGGCGGCTATTTCAAGGATGATTTTCTGTCGGTGCTGGCAAGCAATATCAGCACGCTTTTAGGGACGGACCAGGTATTCGTGTTTCCGTGGCCCGGCAGCTTGAAACCATCTTATCAGATTGAAATAGAGGTGTATCGGTTCGATGGAAAACTGGGGGATTCTGTCGTCCTGAATGTCGGCTGGATCCTGAAGAAATCCGATCCGAACCAGGCGGTGTCTCTCAAAAGAACCACCATCGTGCAGACAGTGACCGGCGATGACTACGATGCCCTGGTTGCCGCAAAAAACGGCGCTCTGGAAAAATTCAGCCATATGATTCTCGATGAGCTGAAAAAGGCTATCTAAACCGAAACAGCGAGTGCATCCCCGTAGCTTGCTGCGGGGTTAGCGAGCGAATCAAAAATAGACAGAATTCCTTACGGTCGATGCGAAGCACTGCCGTATGGCAGAACATTCATCGCAGCTTGCTGCGAGGTTCTTCAATTTTATCCGACATCTATTAGGGGGAATAACTATGAACAAAGTTGCAAGCTACATCCTTATATTATTTCTGATAACGACCATTGCGGCCACAGCGGGTTATGCCCAGGAACCCATCGTTTTCCCTGCCAAGGGGCAGAACGATGAGCAGATGGACCAGGATAAATATACCTGCTACAACTGGGCAAAAAAAGAGAGTACTTTCGATCCCATGGCCGTTCCCACGGCCTCTGCACCCCCGCCAAAGCAAAAAGAGACCAAGGCCAGTACCGGTCGTGGTGCGGTGGGTGGCGCCCTTTTGGGTGCGGGTCTAAGCAAAATAACGGGTCATAGTGCCAAAAAAGGTGCCGTTGCCGGCGGCCTTGGCGGTGCTGTCGTCGGGGGAAGCCGCAAGGCAGGAACAGAAAAAGAAAACAAGAAGGCAAATCAGGAATGGGCCAATGAGCAAGGTGCGGAATACACACAAAATCGCAACCACTACAACCGTGCTTTTGCTGCCTGCATGGAGGGCAAGGGCTACACGGTTAAATGAACCCTTTCGGCAAAAGGAAATTGTAACTGAAACCTATTCCAGCTTATCATAATAAAGGGGGGACGCCGTAAAAATGACAATGCGTATTGTTATAACTGTTTTACTTCTGCTGACGATCACGGTCGTGAACGCCAATGCTGTGGGCATTGTTGTCGGACTGGATGGTAAGGCCACATCACATCAATTAAACCTTCCCTTTGCTTTCTACAACGAAACGTTCGGCGTGGCCGCTGGATATGTATATGGCGTTGGTGGTTGGCCACAACCCCAGTCGACCCTCCTGTCGACGACCATTGCCGGTTCCACCGGCAGTGCCATGAGTTTTCTCATTGGCAAGGACCTGCAGATACCCTTCACCCGGCGATGGTTTTTGGACCCGGTGATGTCCGTCGGATACTTTAACGACGCCATCAGTTATGCCAACGGCAATCCGAATTACGAAGAGGAACAAGCCGGCGACAATAATTCCGATGAAAAGAATTATTTAGAAGGAGACGGCTGGGACAATTTTTTCCGTTTCAAGTTCAAGTACCTCCTCCCCATGGGGAGCGGTAAGGACAAGATCATTCAAACCTACAAGGTAGCCGGGGGACATGTGATCTCGGGGTTTACAGGTGGTTATTCCATGAACCCTTTCAAGAGTGGGGAAACCTTTGTGGAACTCCGACCCTTTTACCGTCTCCAGCAGAACGACGGCAGATATGTCGACGCCGAAGTCAAGTCCAACGGCATCGATGCCGGTCTTTACTGGGACAACCGCGATTTTTATGGCAATCCCAAAAGAGGGAACTCCTGGCGCATAAAGTACTCTGAAGACTTTGGCAAGTTTAATAGCTCTGGGGACTGGACCACTATTCAGGGCGAAGTGGACCAGTATTTTCAACTGGGAGAGTCGACCCTGACGTCATGGTTTTCGGGCCGTATCCTCGCTCTGGATTTCTGGACCGCATACTCACCCTCTTGGGATGTTCAGTCCGACGGCAGCATCGACGATCGCCCACCAGTCTATTCAGGGGCGACGCTGGGTGGTCTATGGAAAATGCGGGGCTATCCTTCCAATCGATTCAGCGATCGGGCGGCGATTTACTACTGTGCCGAACTCAGACTGACCATGAATAGGAACCCCTTTGATAGTTGGCCATGGATACAGAAATACCTCGGGGTGCAGTGGGTACAGATCGTACCCTTTGTGGAAGTGGGTCGCGTGGCCCCGGAGTGGGAGTTCGAAAAGCTGCACTCGGACATGAAGTATGACGCGGGCTTGGGTTTTCGCCTGCTGGCCAAAGGGATGACCGTACGCGTCGATTTTGCCGGCTCGGATGAGGGTTTTAAAACACAGATGATCATTCAGCAGCCATTTCAGTTTTAATAGAGGAAACCGACATGTGTGACAGATCCTTTTTCACAATTGCCGTCAAACGCCTGTATATTCTTCCGCTGGCCTTTGCAATTCTGTCCATATCCGGCATCCTTCCGATTTCATCTGCTGTGGCTCAGTCCCAGTCGCGCATTCTTCTACAGCAATCGTCTCAAGCTCCTGCAGAGACGTCACCTGAGCCGGACACACAAAACCTGGACAAACAAAATATCGACAGCCTGGTGGCCCTAATGAATGACGAGCAGGTCAGACGACTGCTCATCGATGAGTTGAAGGCCCAGGCTGCCAGGGAAAAACTTGCCTCTGCAGAGAATCATGAAATAGGGGGGATCGCAGGATTTCTCCACAGCATAAAAAACCGTATCAGTTTTATTCGCGAACGCATCGAAACCCTTAGAACGTCAGAGGGCGTCGATATCCAGGAAGAATTCCCATCGATCTACAAGTATATAGGAGACGGTGAGAAGACGGGGAACCCTGTCAGGACGATCTGGAGCGTGATCCTCGTATTTGCAGGGGCCATGCTCCTGGACTGGATCTTTCGGCGGTATCTACTTTCTGTACGGAAACAGATTGTGGGATCGGAGCCGCCTTCATGGATCGGGCGTCTTGCACGATTGGCACTCAGGGCGGTTCTGGACGGCCTCTCCATCGGTGTTTTCACGCTGACTGTGATCATCATCAGCTATGCTTTTTTAGCCAATACCCCTGGTCAGCGGTTGCTCGTCGCATCGTATCTGGTAGCCATGGTCATGGTCCGGTTGTTTGCTGCGCTGTTTCGATTTCTCTTTTCCGTGGATGTTCCGGCATTACGGATTTTGCCCCTTTCAGATGACGTCGCCCGCTATTTGAGCCGATGGTTGCTGGCCATCGTAACCATCCACAGTTTTGGTATAATAACCTGTGGCATAATGCGTCTGGCAGGCATGCGTGAACTCAATCATCTTTTGTTGATAGCCCTGCTCGGGTGTGTGCTTGCCGGGATGCTTGTCTTCATGATTTTTCAAAAGAGAAAACCGGTAGCGGCAGCACTGTCGGGAGCATATCCAGCTACCAGCATGGTTGCGCGTCTGGCAAAACACTGGCATCAGATGGCCATTTTGGGCGTGATGCTCCTCCTGATATTTTCCACTTTCTCAAACGTAATCTATGAAACGGGCGGGCGTCCAGGATTCAAAACCCTTTTGATCATCGGTCTTTACGTTTTACTCGACTGGTTATTGCGGAAAGCGCTGAGAGCCGTCTTTGGAATGGCCCAGGAAACGAATGGAGAGAAACCGTCGACGTCTGTGACAACCTCGGGTAACATGGCACCCAAATCAGACACCGCAAAGGAAGAACTTGCGGGGGATGCTGATTCAGACGGGGCAGAAGAACCCATGAAAACAGTGGCCGCCGATCAGATGAAGACCGCGGTCACGTCGGGCGACATGGCAAGCGATTCAGACACTGCAGAGGAAATAACTGCAGACAAAGACGAACCGGACGAGTTCATAGAACCACCTAAAACAGTCTATGTCGGTCGGATGAAAACCGTCATCAAGATAGGTCTCCGAATTGCGCTGGTGGTATATACGCTTTTCTGGGTACTGCAGGTGTGGGGAATTAACTTGTCTGTTGGTGAAGCCATCTCAAAGGCGCTGTTCAGTATCCTCATCACCGTGGCGGTTTGTTATGTTGGCTGGGAGCTCATCAATGCCAAGATCCAGCAAAAAATCCGCGAAGAAATGCCCGACGACGGTGAGGAGCTTGAAGAAGGCGGGGCCGGCGGCAGCCGTGTGGCCACCCTGCTGCTGCTTCTAAGGCGGTTTTTTCTGTCCGTCATTGTCATTATGGCTACCCTGGTCGCTCTGTCAAGTCTCGGTGTTGATATCGGCCCGCTCATTGCCGGTGCCGGGATTGTCGGTCTGGCCATAGGGCTCGGTGCGCAAACGCTGGTAACGGATATTATTTCCGGGTTATTCTTTCTGATCGATGATGCATTTCGGATTGGTGATTACATCGATATCGGTGGCATCAAAGGCATGGTGGAGCAACTATCGATCCGCTCTATGAAATTGCGTCATCACCGGGGGATGGTCAACACCGTTAATTTTGGCAGCATCGGCACCGTAACCAATTTCAGCCGGGACTACATCATTACCAAACTCGATTTTCGCATGCGATACGACACGGATATAGAAAAGGTTAGAAAAATCATTAAAAAGAAAATCTACTACCAAATACGGGACAACGAAGAACTGGGGCCGAAACTGCTCGCCCCGATCAAGTCTCAGGGTGTTCGCATGATGGAAGATTCTGCCATGGTCATGCGCGTAAAATATAAGACGCCACCCGGTGAACAGTTTGCTATCCGTAAAGAAGTGTATCGTCTGATGAGAGAAGCTTTCGAAGAAGAAGGCATTGAATTTGCGCACCGGGATGTCACGGTCTATATGCCGCCCGATACAAGCCAGACCACCTCAAATTCTGAAAACACCGCTGATAAGCTGCAACAGGCAGCAGCAGCCGCAGCTGCTGCTCTTATAGCCGAGCAGGAGCAGAAAGAAAAAGCGCAAGAAACGTAGAAAAAATGAGCGATGAAATTGACGGCACACATACCCACGGCATGCGGTTTGCTGTTTCAATTCCTTTGTGCAAATATCCGGGAAGATTTAAACTTTTTGCCTCAATAGCACTGCCATAAATGGCGATATGACAATGGCTTCAAAAAAAAAATATTACAACATCGTGATGTACTCCCACGACACCTATGGCCTGGGTCACATTCGTCGAACCATGGCCATCGCCTCTCAACTGCGGCACCTCGACACCAATGTCCTCATTCTGACAGGTTCGCCCCTGGCGGGGAGGTTTTCTTTCCCTGAGCGTGTCGATTTTGTGCGTATCCCGGGTATGATAAAAAAAACCAACCAGGAATACCTTCCCATGTCCATCAAAATCAATGCCGGCCACGCTCTGGACATCCGGAAAAAAATCATTATCGCGGCCGTCAAAGCGTTTCAGCCCAACCTGTTTATTGTCGACAAGGAGCCCTTGGGCTTGAAAAGAGAGATTCTGCCGACACTCAAATGGCTGAGAAAAGCATGCCCCCATACCCGCACTGTTTTGGGTCTCCGGGATATCATGGATGATGCGAAAACCATTAAGGAGCACTGGGAGAAAAAGAAAATCTACCAGGCCTTGGATAAATATTACAGTGAGATCTGGGTCTATGGCAGCCAGGGCTTTTACGATCCTGTCAAAGAGTATGATATTCCCGGGAACATCCATCGGAAAATTCATTTCACCGGCTACATTCCCCGTCAGGTCATATCGAGAAAAGATGCCATGCAGGAGAGGAAGCGGCACAGGATCAAAGGGACAGACAAGCTTGTGGTTGTGACCACCGGCGGCGGCGGTGACGGTTACCCCATCTTGGATGCTTATCTGTCCATGCTGGAGCTTCAAGGGCCGACCATACCCTACAAGAGCATCCTGATAACGGGCCCTTTTATGCCCAAAGCCCAACGGAAAGATATTTTCAATCGAGCCAGGAAACTAAAAGTCAAAGTGTTTCATTTTTACCGGCAAATGGAAAAAATTCTTGCAGCGGCAGATCTGGCGATCAGCATGGGAGGCTACAATACGGTTTGTGAACTGATGAGTCAGAAAACGGTTTCCCTTCTCATCCCACGCGAAACACCCCGTTTAGAGCAAACCATTCGTGCCCAGTGTTTTAAAGCACAGAACTTGTTGGACTACATCCCCTGGAAAGCGCTTTCGCCTGAATTGTTTCGGATAAAAGTCGACAATCTGCTGAACAACCCGGAGGCATATCTTAATGCTATGTCAAATTTCAATATGACCGGTCTGGATGTCATGTGCCGACGTATCCAGGCATTCAAAGAAACATCCGTGTCGGCGTGTGAAGATGTTTGATGATCAATCTTAGATTAACTATTTTATGAATTAAATCAAAAAGGCAGAGTCTCTTAGCGGCTTTGCCTTTTGCTTGGAACCAGTAAATGATTCGACTATCCTCGAAATTGGGTCGGCTTGCAGTTGTCGCTATGATTGTCCACATCACATCGGAAGGTTCTGCTATTGCAGGGATAACTGCAGCTGGGGGGGCCGGTGGTGGATATTCCCAGGGGGATGTCGTTTTATTAATAACTTACATCTTGATGGCATTGGTTTTTTCTTTTCTCTGCAGTGTGGCCGAAGCGGTTCTATTGAGTATTACCCCATCTTATATTGTGGAGCTTCGTGGTAGAAAGCCAAAACTTGCGGCCTTGCTGAAAAAATTGAAGCAAGACAATGTAGACCAGTCTCTCGCCGCAATCTTAACCTTGAACACGATTGCCCATACAGTGGGTGCCATCGGCTCTGGATCCAAAGCCACCGTGGTGTTCGGCAGTGCCTGGTTCGGTCTGTTTTCCGCTTTAATGACCCTGATGATATTGTTTTTGTCAGAAATCATCCCAAAAACCATTGGTGCGGTGTACTGGCGATCTTTGGCTGGCCTTACGGCGAAATTTGTACAAATATTGATCTGGGCTTTGTTTCCTTTGATCTGGATTTCAGAATCTCTGACACGGCTTATCGCTCGTGGCAAAACCAGCCACATATTCAGCCGTGAGGAGTTTGTCGCCATGGCCGATATCGGAGAAGAATCCGGAAAAATCGATAAGCACGAATTGCGGATTATCAAGAATCTGTTCCGGTTCGATGTTCTGACTTCCAGCGACATCATGACACCCCGAACGGTAATTTCAAGCCTGCCCCAAGGTATGATGGTAAAAGAGGCCCTGGCTGTAAAGCCACCTGTGACGTTTTCTCGCTTACCTCTATATCGGACGGATATAGATCATATTATAGGTTTCATCCTCAGGGACGATCTTTTGCTTTTTATGGCACGTGATCGCGGTGAGGTTATAATAGAAACACTAAAACGGGAAATAAAAATAGTTCCCGGCAACATGTCCCTGTCGAACCTGTTCGAATTTTTTCTGGAACAGCGCCAACACATTGCCATCGTAATTGATGAGTACGGGGGAACCAGGGGCCTGGTGACCATTGAAGATGTTATTGAAACGCTGGTGGGTATGGAAATCGTCGATGAGATGGATCAGGTGGAAGACATGCAGGCCCTGGCACGTCGTCAATGGGAAAAACGGGCTAAAACGCACAGCCTACAAGAGCGTACTGATGAAGGATACCTATGAAATGTCCACTCTGCAACTGCGAAAGCTTTTTTGTTAAAAATCCTGATGATGAATATGATATTTACGAATTTACGTGCAGTAATGGTGAAATAACTTTTGAGACCGATGCAGGGGAAGATGATGTTCCCCAGATTAGTGACGCAACAGAAACCTACTGTAACAAATGTGCATGGCATGGGAAAATGGATACAATAAAATCGTAGCATTATTTTATAGAACGCTACTATGTTGCTTCGATGCGAAAGACTAACATTCCTCGTAGGTTCTGCCGTTCGGCAGTGCTTTGCATACTGTAGTATTCCGAGGAGTTGAAGCAAGGGGCCAACACAGTAGTTGGGCAAAAAACTTTTTCGAGATAGCTTCTATCAGGGTTGGGAGGAGGAACATGCGTTGGCGTGGAAAGCGTAAAAGCAGCAATGTAGAAGACCGACGAAGTATGCGTGTTTCCGGGCGTGGCGGCTCAGGCAGCCGTGGCGGGATGTTAAATCTGCTTCCCATGGTATTTAAGTTTTTAGGCTTCAAAGGTACCGCAATACTGGTGGTGTGTGTGGGTGCTTACGGTTTGATTACCGGAAACCTTGATAATATGTTAGGCAATCTTGGCTTACAACAAAGCACCGAAACCCGTATGTCTACAGAGCCGCTGCGGGAAACTGTAGAAGAAAAAGAACTGGTAGATTTCGTTTCAGTCATCCTGGCCGATACCGAAGAAACCTGGAGCACATTGTTCCGGCAAAAGGGGAAGACATATCAGGAACCACGCCTTGTACTGTTTCGAGACTCAGTAAAATCTGCTTGTGGAATGGCTCAGTCAGCCATTGGGCCTTTCTATTGTCCCGGCGATCAGCAAGTCTACATCGACCTTGGTTTTTTTGACCAATTGAAAAACCGTTTCAAAGCACCGGGAGACTTTGCCCAAGCCTACGTTATTGCCCACGAAGTGGGTCACCATATCCAGACCCTGTTAGGTATATCAGATAAAGTACACGCAGTACGCAATAAACTGAGCAAGGCCGAGGCAAACAAGCTCTCTGTTCGACAGGAACTACAGGCTGACTGCCTTGCCGGGGTATGGGCACATCATGCAAACGTAGACAGGCAGCTACTGGAGGTGGGTGATGTAGAAGAAGGCCTGACGGCTGCTAGCGCCATTGGTGATGACACTTTACAGAAACAGTCACAAGGATATGTAAGTCCGGACTCATTTACACACGGCAGTTCAGCACAAAGGGTGAAATGGTTTAAAATTGGTTTGGCAACCGGCGATATGGGTAGTTGTGACACATTCAGTGACTTTTAGCTATTTTGAAAAGCGAGTGGGTTAACCACAGACGGTACCTCAACTTATGTCTTCAATTTCAATACAATGCGACAGCTTTCATTCCTGTTGCAGATATACGAAATATACAATAAGTTCCTTCATTGATGCAGAGAAATCCTTTCTTGAGTTTCAGCTTATAAGCAGCTGATATTAAACGTATAACTCTCTGGGATGAGCCTTAAACTCCTATCGCACAATGTGGCATAAAATTCTTTCTTTTCTGTCTGTTCTTTGTTATTAAAGGTATCTTCTGGGTTTATGCCATACCTGTATTTTAAATTTGAATCCCCCGCTGCTTGCAGCGTGGGATAGGAATTTTAGCCTTTCGCATCGGAGCGACACCGTCGCGTTCTATAAAATTGTGCTATGATTTTATTATTGGGAAACAGAATGTTGCCAAGACTTATCATCTTCCATACGCTCTTCATGCTTTCTTTCTTTTTGCTGTTGCCCTTCATTATCAGTGCCGATGCGTCTGAATTCAACATTTCTTCAGAGACAATCTTCCGGGTATTTGAAAGAGAAAATCTGGATGACGGTAAATTCAACGTGATACCGGTTTACGAGTATATAGGGGTTGATTACGGAGATCCTGAAGTGGGCGGCTTCTCATTGCATGCAAACGGTTGGGGTCGTGTGGATTCAGGGGATCAGGAGTACTATGAAGACGACACCGAGGGGTACATCCTGGATGGTTATGTCCAATATTCTGACCTGGCATCGGGATTGGATCTCAAGCTGGGGCGACAACACATATACTCGGGAATCGTCAACAACAGCGTCGACGGCATCAGCTTTCAAGGCTATGCCGGTTCGTATGTTTCCATGTTGGCATATGCCGGGTATCCGGTTGGCTACGAAGATGTTAACGGACGTACCGGAGACAGTACCTATGGTGGTCGTGTGGGTCTTGAGCAATTTTTCCCAGGCGAGATTGGATTGTCTTACAAAATGTTAACCAATGACAGTGAAACGATCGAAAATAAACTTGGCGGCGATCTTTCGCTGCACCTTTTTAGCCGCCTGGTCATTTCGGGTTTGTCTGTCTGGAACTTCGATACGGAAGATTGGGGAGAACATACCTATTCTGCAGATGTATATGTCAACCAGTTTTCGTTGAAAGCGCACTACCAGAGGTTTCAATATGAGGATACCTTTTCCGGTGAATCCGATTCTCAATTGTTGAACTATCTTGAGGATACCGATGAGACCTTGACAATATTGGGTGGCGACATTATCTGGCAGCAGTTTCATGGGTTCGATGCCGGCCTGAAACTGAATCATTATACATACGATCAACGCAGGGAAACCAGCCGGTACATTGCCTTGGTGATTAACACATATGGACTGGCACAAACAGTTTTGGGTGCCGAGGCCGGTTTTATGGATGGAGAATCTTCGGAAAACAGCTACTATCTGGGAAGAATATACGGTTACTGGGACGCGCCTTTCAGCTTCATGGAAAATTGGTTTCTGGACGGTGAATTGATGGTTGTATACTATAAAGCGGATATTTTCGGCAGAGACAACTCGATATTTTCTTCGGCAGGTTGTGGACGTAACATCATCGACGACCGTCTGAAAATAAAATTTTCAGGCGACTACAGCTCGGACCCGTATCATGATTCCGATATCAGGTTTATGACTGTGATTCAGTTTCAATATTGATAGCCTTTGAAAGGGTTATATGAATAAAGAAATCACCCTGCGAATATGTCTGGTGTGCTGCCTGATCGGTTTTATTCTGGCCTGTGCCGGCACAGGCGAAAGATGGGCCCCACCCGTACTGCACCCGGAAGCGGAGGGTGAAAACCTCAAATATTGCATGGACTGCCACGATGAAACCGATGAATACATACCTTACAGGCGATATGTCCACACACCCTTGTTCATGGAAAATCACCGTCCGGTTGCGATTCAGAACGTGGAGGTATGTTATATGTGCCACAAATCCAGCTTCTGCAACGATTGCCACGGTGTCTGGAACGAGTTGAAACCGTCCATAAAAAACCAGACCGACACTTTTCGGCGCACGCCTCATCGGGGGGACTATCTTTCACGTCACAGAATCGATGGCCGTGTTGACCCGGTATCGTGCAGACGCTGTCATGGAAATCCTAAAACAACCCAGACCTGCAGGCCGTGTCATGGGTAGGGACCGTTCATAAAATGTCGAATACCTGCGTTTCCAAATTATCTGTATACATCTGTCTGCTGATGCTGGTGTTTTTTGTATCGGCCTGCTCGGAACAAAATACAGATGCGCCTGATTATGACAAGGTCCATCCCCAAACCTGGTCCAACACGCAATTCATAAATGCAGAACCCTTTCACGGTAATGAGGTAGTGACGCAGGGAACGGCATCCTGTGTAAAATGTCATGACATCGACGGGGAAGGTCAAAAAGATATTCCGGGATGTTTCAAATGCCACTTCGGCCCTGACGGCAGTAAGGTTCCTGTGGGATCGGATTGGACGCACGGTGAGGAAGGCCATGTGGAATTCGAGGAAAACCAACCCGTGTGCAACAGCTGTCATGAAGTCGAGCGTTCTTTTGGAACCGGGCCTGGTATCTGCCACAACTGCCATGGACCCGGCGAGACGCATGTGCTGGGCCAGGCGTGGTTGGACAGCAATAGCCCCCAGTTTCACGGACCTGTGCCTCAGGACGAGTGCGCCAACTGCCACGACATTTCCCAGGACTGCAGCCAGTGTCATTTCGGCTCCACGGGAAGCAAGGCGCCCATCGGATCAGGGTGGCTGCACGGGAACAATGACGGGCACAGGGATTACGAGAATCGGATCGATACCTGCAATCAGTGCCATACTTTGGACAGGTCCTACGGCAACGGTCCGGCCAGTTGCCATGACTGCCACGAAACAGGGACGCATGTGCTGGGCCAGGCGTGGCTGGACAGCAACAGCCCCCAATTCCATGGAGACCAATCCCAGCAGGATTGTGCCGATTGTCACAATTTAAGCACTGAATGCAACCAGTGTCATTTCGGCCCCACGGGCAGCAAGGCGCCCATCGGGTCAGGGTGGCTGCACGGGAACAACAACGAGCATGAGGACTACGAAAACCAGAGAGCTACCTGCAATCAATGCCACACCCTGAACAGGTCTTACGGCAACGGACCGGCCAGATGCCATGACTGCCACGACGATTAAGCGAGCCCCGTTGCCGCACATTCGAAGAAAAAGGATTGCCGGTTAAACTTCTTAATATATTCAGAGATCACACGGGTTTTTAGGTATTGAAATAGTATGTTATCCCAATTCAGCGTTGAAAATAAATATTATATTATAAAAGCCAATTATAACTACAAACATTCTGAATCAGAGTTGAGGCATGTCGTTTTCATGCATTGAATTTTCTTATTTTCCTGTAAAAATTCTACAAATGAATATTCAAATTCAACTGTCGATCCTTTTTTAACACGATTTAGAATAACATTGTCTC
>RCNG010000779.1_pt1 | contig 15210 bp, 14 predicted proteins | sample 2041371 | NCBI WGS metagenome assembly RCNG01 (sample SAMN09708227, study PRJNA481090) | Marine sediment metagenome, whole genome shotgun sequencing project. | biome: marine sediment; feature: ocean; material: sediment; isolation source: Sewage treatment plant 1 marine sediment (STP1) ... | reverse complement strand
CAATATTCGCAATGTTGGTTTGGCAGTGATGATTGCAGGTTTGTTACTGCTGTTCGTCGTGCGTAGTTGACGTCGCGCCGGAAAGAAGAAAGGTAAGCGGGAGAATCATGGGTAAGAATGTAGTTGTCATCGGCACTCAGTGGGGTGATGAGGGCAAGGGCAAGATCGTCGACCTTCTGACGGATCGTGCGGCAGCAGTTGCTCGCTTTCAGGGCGGCCACAACGCCGGCCACACGCTGGTGATCGGCGGCGAGAAGACGGTTTTGCACCTGATTCCCTCGGGGATTCTTCGCGACGGTGTCAGCTGCCTGATTGGCAACGGCGTGGTGCTGGCACTCGATGCGCTCGTGACCGAGGCTGACGCACTAATCGCAAATGGTGTCCCGGTCTATGAGCGCCTGAGAATAAGTCCCGGTTGTCCGTTGATCCTGCCGTCGCATGTTGCGCTCGATGTTGCGAGAGAGCGGGCGCGAGGCGCCAGTGCTATCGGTACGACCGGCCGTGGTATCGGGCCCGCCTATGAAGACAAGGCTGCGCGACGCGCCTTGCGCGTATCGGATCTCTTCGCCCGCGAGAAGTTTGCGTCGCGGCTCGGAGAGGTGCTCGATTATCACAACTTCCTGCTAAAAAACTATTTCAAGACCGATACCGTAGACTTTTCGAAGGTTCTTGATGAGGCGCTTGGCTACGCAGAAATCATTGCGCCAGTTACCACCGATATTACGCAGATCCTGCAGGACCTCGCAGACTCCGACAAGAGCATCCTGTTCGAAGGCGCCCAGGGCAGCTTCCTCGATATCGACCACGGCACCTATCCGTTTGTGACGTCGTCAAATACGGTCGCTGCCGCGGCGAGCACCGGTACCGGAATCGGCCCGCGGAATCTCGACTATATACTCGGCATCGTGAAGGCCTACACAACACGAGTTGGCGCTGGCCCGTTCCCCACCGAGCTTTTCGATGATCAGGGCGCGCACCTTGCGAGGGTTGGCGCCGAATTCGGGGCGACGACGGGCCGGCCGCGTCGTTGTGGCTGGTTTGACGCTGTCGCACTGCGTCGATCGATTGTGAACAGCAGTGTTTCCGGTTTGTGTGTTACGAAACTGGATGTTCTGGATGAGCTCGAGACTATCCAGATATGCACCGGCTATGCCATCGATGGTGAACCGATAGCGGGTGTGCCGGTCGTGGTCGACAGATTTGCGGAATGCAAGCCGATTTATGAGGAATGGCCGGGCTGGCAATCGTCAACAGTCGGCATCACGGATTTCGATGACCTGCCGCAGAAGGCGCGTGATTATCTTGCTCGCATCGAGGAACTGGCCGGTGTGCCTGTCGACATTATCTCGACCGGACCGGATCGCACGCAGACCATCGTCAAGACGCATCCTTTCCAATAGCGAGCTTGCCGGCAGCCGTCAGGGCTATCAGCGTCAGCAGCCATAAACTTACGGCGCCACCACCACTACCGCCGGCGCTCACCGATGCCGAGCGAACGGTTACTGCCGCCGTTGCCGTATCGGACAATCCTTCGGAGTCTGTCGCACGCAGCGAAAAACGCAGCAAGGTATCCGAGCTAACAGCGGGTGCGGCAAAGGAAGCGGTACTCGTGTCGGCGTTTTCCAGCGTAACGGTGGGTCCGAGCGTCTGTGTCCAGGTGTAGCTCAGACTATCGCCGTCTGGATCGTTCGACAGGCTGCCGTCCAGCGTCACTGTCGCGCCCGAGGTAACCGTCTGACTGCTTCCCGCAATTGAATTTGGCGCGTTGTTGACGCCGGTGCCGTCGACGATATCGATGCGTAGCTGCGTTCGTGCGCCCAGCACCGCGCCAGTCGCATTGCTCACCGTGAGTTCAAGGAATTCGTCAGGCTCAGCCGCACCATCGTCAACGATGGCGTACTCGACCCACTTCGGATCCGCGTCCCCGTCCGCCCAGGTCACAGTGCCTGTTTGCGGGCCCGAATAGTCGTTGCTCGGCGATGCGCTGCTGTTGCTGATCGCATAGTCGACTGTAGCTACGCCACTGGCGCTTCCGTCTCGATGAACGACGGCGACCGCCGTCGCGAAACCGCGCTCAGCCACCCTTACTGTGTCTGTCGAAAACTGGATTGCTGCCGCTGCGCCCGGATCGCTGACGTAGACGCTGGCGATATTCGGCGCCGATAGCGTTGCGCCGCCAGACGGAGCGACCAGCCGGATCATGAGGCGCTCGAGCCCTTCCGCAATACCGTCGTTCAATGCCGCAATGTCGATACTGCGATCACTCCCGTCTCCACTGCCCCAGCTGAGCGTGCCGCTGTTCAGTGAGATGTCGTCGTCGGACGTCGTGCCGTCAATCAGTTCCCAGTCGACGCTGACGTTACCCTGTGTGCCACCCACGCGTTGCACAACGATACTGGCTGGCTGTGCCTCTTCTGCCGAGAATGAACGGGCGCCGAAAGCCAGGCTGCCCTCGGCAACGTCGAGCGTATTGTCGGCCACCACGTAGAAGCCGCTGTCGATATCGCTAATCAGCAAGTTGCCACTGGGCAGGAACGGGTAAGCCCCCCAGGCACCGGGGAAACCAACGCCGTCCGAAGCCGGGTACGTGTCGAAGCGGCCTACCGACGCAGGTACCGCCGGGTTCGTGATATCGAGGATCGTGAGACCGCGTGCGTAATTGGACATGTAGTAGCGATTGCCGCGGACGAAGCCGTTATGGTCGATAGCAGTGGTGGGTCCGGTCCAGGTTCCGGCAAGGCTCGGGGCGCGGAGATCCGCGATTGAGAAAGTTCTGAGTGTTGTACGGAGTCCAAGGTCACGTTCGTCGAGCTCGTCCTGGACGAACACGTACTGTTTGTCCTCGGACCACCAGCCGGAGTGCACATAGTCGGCGTTGTTGTAAGGCGTTCGACTGAGGCGTACGGGATCCGATGGCAGCGTAACGTCCCAGATGTCCACGGTGGACTCGTTGAAGTCGAACAGGACCTCGCAGTACGCCGAACTACCAGCGTTAACACATTGCGTGTCCTTGCGTTGATCGGTCACTCGCATCGAGGCGGCGTCGTGCATATACAGCCGGTCGTTGCCGGGCTGCCCGGGCGGAGTCGGGGGCGCCGTCATGAATACCGGCGACTGCGGGTTGCTCAGGTCATAGTTACGAAATCGACCATCGCTCCGGCTCGGGCCAGCCAGGATCAGCGTCGGCGCGCTATCGTCGAGCGGCAGTCCCGTACTGAATTCGGTGCCTGTCAGGTAGACATTGTGGGCGGCGGCAAAGTCGCTCGAATAGCCAATGCGGGAAATGCGCTGCGGAAGGTCGCGAAGATCCAGGATAAAGAGCCCATCGGACGCGTTGTCCGCGGTGACATACGCGTAGGCATTCCAACGTTCTTCGGCGGGATTCCAGAACTGGTAGACCTTGATGTCGCGCCAGGTCGTTCTCTGGCCATCGATAAAGCCGACTTCGCGAGGATTCTCTGGGTCGCTGACATCGTAGACCGCTGTGCCGATTGTATAGCCAACAATGGCGTACTCACGGTTGCTGTTCAGGTCCATGAAGCCCCAGATATCGGCGCCGCTGGCACCCGGCGTGCGGTCGGCGATGTGGGCCAGCAGGTCGACGTTGTTGCAAGGGAAGGCGGCCGCAAAACCACCGACACAAGTAGTTGCCGCTGTATTTGCTGCAACGCTCGCCTGTGACGTCACCAGCGACTTCAGCTGCGCGGTATTTTCGCGGCTCAGGCTTTTGCTGTCCACAATAACCCGAAAGCCGCGTCCCAGGAGCTCGTTTGCGTACTCAACAGGAACGCCAACCAGCGTCGTTTCGCTGCCAGTCGTTGCGGCAAAGTTATTCGTCGTCTGGAAACCGCCGCGTACGTCGATAGCGCCGCTCAGGAGGTAAACGACGTCTTTCGCGTTTGCCAGTTCGAATGTGCCCTCGGCAACCCGAATCTGCCCGTGTTTGCCGACACGTGTCAGCGCGTAGTCGATAGTGCGGCAAGGGGCTGCCGCGTCCTGGCAGGAGCCGTTGTCCACGCCGTCGGTTGTGACGAACAGTGGCGGCTCGTCGCCATCAGCGAGGGCAGGGGAATAAGGTGCTAAGGCGGCGATCGCCAACAGAGCGACGGCAAGGCGACAAGGCATATGACGAACCCGAGAGCTGAATAAGTCACTATAATAGCTGCTAACCAACCTCAACTTCGCTCCCAAGTCCCTAAACTGTGAAACCGCACTCTTTGACATTCAGAGCAGGCGCCGGCGCGCTTAGTTCCATTCGCGACGGCGGTTTTGACATATCGTCAGTCGGAACGATTGCGGGCGCGTCGGGCGGCGCGAAATGGCTGGTATTAAGCCAGCTGGATCGTGCCATTCTCGGCAACCTGGTGCCGAAGATGAACGCACCGGTGCATCTCATCGGCTCGTCGATTGGTTCGTGGCGATTCGCCTGCTATGGGCAACAGGATCCCGTTGCCGCAATCGAGCGCCTTGAACAGGCCTACCTCGAGCAAACGTATACCGAAAAACCCGGTATCCATGAGATCACGGCCAAGAGTCGGGAGATCCTCCAGTACGTTCTCGGCGATACCGGCGTTGACGAGATCTTGTCCAATCCGCTGTTCCGCATGCATGTCATGGCGGTACGCAGCCGGCACGTCACGGCCAGCGAGAACCGCGGCTTGCTCGCGGCCAGCCTGCTCACTGCGGCTGCGCTGAATGCGGTAAGCCGAAAGAGCCTGGGTTTGTTTTTTGAACGAGCATTGTTCTTCGACAAGCGCGACGTTCCGCCTTTTTTCGACCTTGCCGGTTTCCCGATACAGCGCATCGAGCTGTCGGCTGCGAACGTGGCCGACGCGGTCGTTGCCAGCGGGTCGATTCCGCTCGTTTTGTCGGGGGTCCGGGATATCGCCGGCGCGACACCCGGTGTCTATCGCGATGGCGGCGTGATCGACTATCACCTGGATATTCCGCACAGCGCGCGCGAGCGTATTACATTGTTCCCGCATTTTTACGAGCGCATTGTGCCGGGTTGGTTCGATAAGAAGTTAAAATGGCGACGACCGCATCCGGGCAATGTCGATCGCACAGTCCTGATTAGTCCGTCCGCCGAGTTCGTCGCAAAATTGCCAAACGCAAAAATCCCGGATCGTAGCGACTTTATGAACTACAAGCCGGACGAGCGCGTGCGTGCGTGGCGCGCCTGCGTTTTGGCCTGCGAGCAGCTGGCCGATGAGTTCAACGAGGTTATGGTCAAGGATCAGTTGGCGGCACGTTTGCAACCGCTGTGGTAACCTGACGCGCAAATAACAACAAGGGGACTTGCGGTGGGACAATCACCATCGACTATCGCCCGGCCGTATCCAGAGCTAACCTGGGTCGCATTGGTCACAGGCTGGTTCATCGGCGTTATCATTGCGGTGGCCATCGGTTACGCGGCGCTTATTCTCGGCTTCTCTATCGAGGGCTCGGAGCTTGCAGCAATTTTGGGCTTCGGCATTTTGCGCGGCATGTTCCGGCGCAAGAGCATCGTCGAAAACAATATCGTGCAGACCATTGCCAGCGGCGTGAACGGTGCCTCTTCGGGCATGATGTTCTCGGTACCCGCGTTGTTTCTGCTCGGCTTCGGCGATCGCTTCGATCCGGTCATCCTGACCTTCGGCTGTATCGCTGGAGCGTTCCTCGGCATTGCCTTCATCATCCCGCTTCGCAAGCACATGATCGACTATGAACGCCTGACGTACCCGGGCGGCGTCGCTGTCGCGACGATCCTGAAGTCGCCTGGTGCGGGCGTTAGAAAAGCGATCTTCCTGTTGATCGCGGCGTTTATCAGTGCCTTCGTTCAGTTCGTGACGATTAGCACGGGAGTGGATAACTGGAATATCGGCGCGATCGTCGGTCTTCCCGATTACATGAACGGCATCTGGTACCTGTCATTGATGACGGTTGGCGTAGGCTTCATCGCCGGTCGCGGTGGTATCGCGTTCATCATCGGCGGTTTCGTAGCCTACTGGTTCCTGTCGCCAATGCTTGCAGCCACCGGCAGCTTTCCTATCGATGCCGCCGGCGAGACCATTAGTTCGCCGGGGCCGCTGCGTTTGTTGCTGTATCGACCGCTAGGCATCGGCATGTTGATTGGCGGCGCGATCATGGGCGTAATACTGGCGTTTCCGCTGATTGTAAGTGCAATCCGTTCGATGCAGAAGGCCGCCGGCGTAGCTTCCGATGCGTCGAACGACGAAATGCCGATCAAGATGCTGTATTTCGCGATCGTCGGCGCCGTGATACTGCTTGCTATCATGGCCATTACGTCGGTTGAGACGATGGGGCTCGGCCGCGGCATCCTGATGGCCCTGATCGGTACTCTATGGATCTGGATGGCGGGCATCATTCTTTCCGAAGCCATCGGCCGCACCAACTGGTCGCCGTTATCCGGGATGACGCTTGTCGGAATCACGCTCCTGATTATCGTGACCCACGGAATGGAGCGCAGCGACTCGATCATTGCCGCGTTGATGGTCGGCGCCGCTACCTGCGTTGCGATGTCGCAAGCGACGGATCTAATGCTCGATCTCAAGACCGGCTACCTTGTTGGCGCGACGCCGCGGATGCAGCAGATAGGTCAGTTCGCCGGCGCCTGGCTCGGTCCGATCGTCGTGATCGGGGTTATCTTCGTACTCAACGAGTCTTATGGGCTGGGTAGCGAGCAGCTGCCTGCGCCGCAGGCGCAGGCCCTCGCCAGCACGATTGACGGTATTCTTGGCGGCGACGTGCCGACCGAGAAGTATATGGCGGGAGCCGTACTGGGCGGCCTGTTGTCGGCCGTCATGGGTGGGCTCGGCATCACAGTCGGCCTGGGGTTTTACCTGCCATTCAATATCGTCCTGACCTATTCGCTCGGCACGCTCGCACGCGAGGTATCCAATCGTGTGAAAGGCAATACCTGGAGCGAAGAAATTGGTATACCGATCGCCGCTGGGCTGATCATCGGCGAAGCGTTGGTTGGGGTGGGCAACGCACTGATAATCGTGTTCGCCTAGCGAGGCGGGAGAAGAGACATGAAACAAGTTGGCTATTTATTGCTCGCGGCCGGTTTTCTAGGCGGGGCTTTCGCAACCTCTCTTGATGTTCAGGATGTCAACTGGACGATATTCTCAGCATCCGCTGTTGCGGCGTTCGTCGGGCTGATCCTCGTCAAACGTACGGCATCGGCGATCGCGCGCTCGGACACCGTGCTCGAGGTGAATCGTGGCGAGCTCAAAGAGTCCATCCAGAATGTCGTGCGCGACCTCAATGAGCTGAATACGACGGCGGTGAAGCAGGGTAGTGAGTTGCGCGAGAAAATCGACCTTGAACTCAGGAACGACCTGCGCCGCTTCGCGGACGCACGCCAGAGCATGGTGCACCTGTTCGGCCTGCAGACCTATGCCGAGATCATGAGCAGTTTTGCAGCGGGCGAACGCTATATCAACCGTGTCTGGTCGGCGTCGGCGGATGGCTATGACGAGGAGGCGACGGCCTACCTCAAAAAGGCGGGGGCACAGTTTGTCGAGGCAGAGAGGCTATTGAACGAGGCCGCGCAGGGCGTGGCCTGATTGATTGCTAGCCGGCGGAGGCACCTGCGGATCGCCTGCATCGAGCCGTCATTGCCTTCTTAAGGATGTCGACGTCTTCGTTCATCATGTGATCCGTGTTGTCTTTCCAGCCGCGCAACATACCGATATTCCGTTCGTTGACGAGCAGATGCTCGTCGTTCGTCTGTTCGACGATTTCCCAGCCGGGTGCCGCGATCACTGAGCGGACGCGCACCTTGTGGCCAAGTAGCTCGGTAAACTCCTTTTCCAGCCGACGGGATTTTGCGGCGATGTCCACAATAGACGCATCGTTGTCGGTATTGGAGAATAGCAGCGCATTGCCGATCAGGCGCACGTTACCGTCGCTCGGTGCACGCCTTGCGATGACGTTGATTGCATACAAGCCGGCCTGACCTATGAGTACATGGTCGACGACACCCGCGGTGGTTTCTGCATCATGAAACACCTGCGTGATGCCGTTCGATATCTGCCGCAACTGGTGACCAACGGCGATATTCGCATCCCGCAGGAACTTCACTTGTCGTGCGGCAATGATCGTCTTGCCAAGCCGGAATACTGCCAGCCCAACTGCAAAGATGAGAAAGGCAAGCTGCATGTATAGCTGCCAATCGGGATAGCCGGCAAACAGCTGTTGTGCTTGCAGCACGTAGGCAGCGGTAAAGAGCACCGCAAAAACCAGTGCGCTACCGAGATAGATCGATTGCGATGCCGACAAGCGATCCAGCTCGTCGCGGAAACGCTGCGCGGCCTCGTGCATGATGCTGTCAGCAAACAGCGGACCTGAGCCGACCGTTCGCGACAGGGCGGTCCAGAATTTGGCAATCAGCACAAACAGGATCGTACTGGTTAACGCGACCGTCGCCGCGCCGCTAATTGCCTCGATATTCATCATGCATTTCTCTTGCCCGACAGCAGGTTCTGAGGGTAGCCTCCCGCCGGGCGGCGCACTGTGACACACGTCACACTGGCCGGCAATCCGGGTGGTGAGAGGCCCAGTTTTCAGTATCCGTTCAGGTAAAGGGGTGTATCTGTGAATGTCATCACGGCAGGCCACGGAGGCGCTCGGTAGCGTCAGTGGCCACGAACCTGAAATCGGAATAGATGGAGCACCTCATGAAACGTACTTGGAATCCGATCTGGATGTCACTGCTGGTCGTCGGCCTGAGTGGCTGCGCATCCATGAGCAGCGACGAGTGCATGACAAGCGACTGGGCGGCGATCGGCTATGAGGACGGCGCGCGCGGCTACACGACGGAACGCATTACGGATCGACGCAAGGCCTGCGCCAAGCACGGCGTTACGCTGGACTTCGCCGCGTATCAGAGCGGCCGGGAACAGGGTTTAGTGGAATATTGTCAACCGGGTCGTGGTTTCAGCGTCGGGTCGAACGGCAGCCGCTACGGCGGAGTCTGCAGTGTCGAGCTCGAGCCCGGTTTCCTCGAATCCTACAACGCCGGCTATCACCTTTATACGCTGCGCAGTAACGTCAATCGTGCAACCTCGGGGATCAACGCCAAGCAGCACGAGATCGACAGCATCAAAGAGGACGTTCGCCTCAAGGAAGCCGCTCTGATCAGCGACGAGACGACGATCGAGGAGCGTGTACTGCTGCTTGTTGATCTGAAAGATCTCTCAGAGAGGACCGGGCAGCTCGAGGCGGAAATCCAGGACCTTTACGAGCAGCGCGCTTTTTCGCAGGCAGAGCTTGATCACTACCAGGTCGCGTTACTGGACGCCGGCTACTAGCAACTCGACGCCGGCCGATAGTCCTAGAAGTTTATCGTATTGGTGGGGCGACGTCGGTCGCGCTGGTCGCGGCGCTCAATCTTGAACGCGCCGGTGCCACCGCCGTGCGTTGCCGGATTGTACGGACTGCGCCGGTCGTTGCCCGTGCGTCGATCTTCGTGATGCGCGAAGCCGCAACGACATTCGAGTGCGTCGCAGCCTGGCAGCGGTAGTTGAGGGGCGGCACCGGATAAAAAACGTCGGCCTGTCATTGCCTTGGCGGCATCGCAAGCGTTGCTTGCGTATTTCAGCGAGACTGCGTGAAATGCCGAGGTGCTGTCCACTTTTTTTGTGGCCGGTGTCTTTTCGGCCAGTGCTTCGATGTTATTGCGGCGAACTCGCATGATGAGCCACCATATCGACAGCAGCAGCGCCAAAACCAGCAGCAGTTCTTTCATCGTGGCTCCCCTGAGTAGGCCTACGCCGGCGCAATGCCCAAGCGCCGTCACCCCGCTTTATAGCACGGTTATCTCGCTTATTTGGTCTTGGTTTACCGAATACCGGGGATTACTCAGATTACTGCGACGCCAAAAAGGGCCTGGTGAAAATACAGTACGGCCGCAAATACGACGGATCCGATAACGAGCGGAATAACATCGTACTTGATCGCTGCCGGTGCGGGTTTCTGCCGTTGGCCATCACGCCGATTAATCAACGCGATTTCGAGCAAGGCCCAGACTGTGAAACCGCCAAACAGAGTGATCGAGCGGCTGTCACCGTTTACCAGCAGGTGCGCAACGCCCCACAGCATCGTACCGGTCATTTGCGGGTGTCGAATCAGCCGCTTGATGTTGCCATTGAAGTTTGAGGCAAAGAACAGAACAAGACCCAGCAACACCAGCACGGCAATGATCGGACCGGCCGCCATCGGCGCCGAGTACACGGGCTGTGGCATCGCCGACCGCCAGCCGGTAACGATCAGCACCAGCGAACCGACGATGACAAGTGAGAAAACGCCGCGATAAGCGCCTGGTCCCATTCTCTGCTCGATCTGGTCCCGCAACCCGGGCGCCGCGGCTTTGAGAAGGTGAGCAACACTCCAGAGGACGACGCCGGCGATCAGCAGTGACATAGTCGATTTCCTTGATGCAGTTGGGAAGGTCGCCAGTATACCGTTTCGTGTTAGATTTGCGGGGCATCAACAGTGGGGAGAGGCCAATGACGACGGGGAACACCACCAATGGCAAACTGATGGAAATGCTGACGGGCTATGCAGCGTCCCATCAGCATCCGTTCAATGTATTCGTCCACATGATCGGGATCCCGACGATTATGCTCGGCGTCCTCATTCCGCTGACCCGGGTAACGATCGAGATTAGTGACTTCACATTCAGTCTCGCGCATGTGCTGATCGTGGCATTTTTCCTGTTCTACGTGACGCTCGACATAGTGTTTGCCGCGGTTTTCCTGGTTGGGGCCTACCTGCTCACGCTGTTGGCGGCGAAACTCGGTGCCTACCCGGGCAACACAGGCTGGATCATCGCGGCCGTGGCGTTTTTCGGCGGTTACGCGGCGCAGTTCATCGGCCACGCCGTGGAAAAGTCCATGCCGGTGCTCGTCAAGCACCCGATACAGGCCAACCTCGCAGCTCCTTTCTTCACGGTTGTAGAACTCTTCAGTATCGTCGGCCTCAGGGACGAGCTCTTTCAGGAAGTTCAGAACCAGATTCAGCAACGCCGGACGCAGCAAGCGAACTGATCGTCACTGGGTCATGATTTGACGCCGGTCTGCGGCGCACAGACTGTTAGCCGTAAATTGAGGGACACAGATGAATCCGGTAGTGCTCGAAATTACCTGGCTCGGCCTCGCGCTGGCGTTCATCCCCTCGCTGTTTGTTATTGGCGTGTTGTTTCGCTGGTCTGCCGGCGCCAAGACCGCAATCTATGCGACCGTGCGTATGCTGATACAGCTGCTGCTTATCGGCTACGTACTCGTTTACATCTTCGATGCCCGGAATCCCGCCATCATTGTCCTGGTTCTCGTTGTCATGTTGGCGGCCGCGAGCTGGATCGCGATTCGGCCTTTGCCAAACAGGGGGCGTCGCGTCTATCTAAATGCGCTTGTCGCGATCTCCGTTGGCGGATTACTGACCCTGGCGCTGGTCAGCCAGCTGGTCATCGGTGTGGAGCCGTGGTTTAACCCACGCTACCTTGTGCCGCTGGGCGGCATGATCTTTGCTGCGGCGATGAACACGGTCAGCCTCGCCGCCGAGCGGGTACAGGCTGAAACGGAACGCGGCACAGCCTATCGTGAGGCGCGCCGCGTCGCGCTGCGGGCTTCACTAATCCCGACGGTTAATTCACTGTTCGCAGTTGGCTTGGTCACCTTGCCAGGCATGATGACAGGTCAGATTCTCTCCGGTATTTCTCCGATGATCGCGGCCAAGTACCAGATTGTGGTCATGTCCATGATCTTCGGCGTGTCGGGTATTTCTGGTGCGCTTTACCTTGTGCTTGAGCATCGAGGTCGCCGGACTGCCGACTAGCAGTCGGCAGCAAAATTCGCGCTATAGTCGTTACCTTCGTTCTTGCTCTTATCGGTTGGACTCATGAGAAAAACAGTCATTGCTTGCGTCGCCCTGTTACTGGCTACCGTCAGTCTCGCAGCGGACAGGAATTCTGAACACGCACAGAAAACGCTTGAAATCTATCGGGCGATCATCGAGGTCGACACCTCCAAGAACCGCAATAACGTTGACAAAGTTGCTAACTACCTTGCCGGGGAGCTGGTCGCGGCGGGTTTTCCCAGGGAAGACGTCGAGGTGGTACCGAAAGCGCCGTCCTTCGCTCTCGTAGCCCGCTATCGTGGCGCGCTCGGCTCCAGTAAAAAGCCCATATTGCTGCTCGCGCACATGGACGTCGTGGAGGCGAATGCAGAAGACTGGGAGCGACCGCCTTTCAAGCTCACTCAGGATGATAAATATTTCTATGCGCGCGGCACCGTCGACAACAAGTTCGGCGCGGCACACGTGGTCTCGACTTTTATACGTCTTAAGAAAGAGGGCTTCGTACCGAATCGCGACCTCATAATCGTGTTCTCGGGCGACGAGGAAAGCAGCATGATTACGACGCGCATGCTGGCCAATGAAAGGCCGGACCTCGCCGACGCGGAGTTTGCGCTGAACTCGGACGCCGGCGGTGGTGCGCTGGACCGGGAGGGGCGGGCGGTAAGCTATGACATTCAGGCCGCCGAAAAGACGTACGCGACCTGGGAAATGACGGCACGCAATCCCGGCGGCCACAGTTCGAGGCCGCGACCGGACAATGCCATCTATGACCTTGCCGATGCGATCAAGAACATACAGGCATATCGCTTTCCTGTGCGCTGGAGTGACATGACCCGCAACTACTTTCGCGTGACCGGCAGTCACCTTGGCGGCGAATTGGGTGCGGCCATGCTTCGATTCGCCGATGATCCGACGGACCAGTCTGCAACCGATCGACTCGCGGTTGAGTCTTCCTATGTCGGCACCACGCGCACGACCTGCGTGGTAACCATGCTTTCGGCCGGACACGCGGAAAATGCGCTGCCGCAGTCGGCGACCGCGACCGTCAACTGCCGTATCTTCCCCGGTACGCCGGTTTCCGAGGTTGAGTCGACGCTGAAGAACATCGTGAACAACGAAAAAATGGAGTTCGCGATGCAGGACAATCCCGTCGAAAGCCCGATCTCGGAATTACGTGAGGACGTTACGTCTGCGGTGGCCCTGGCCGTTCACGGTCGTTATCCGGATGTACAGATCATCCCGATCATGGAGTCCGGTGGCACGGACGGCATGCACTTTCGCCGCGCCGGGATCCCCACCTGGGCGGTGAGCGGTCTGTTCATGAATCCTGACGAGATGTATGCGCACGGTCTCAATGAGCGTGTGCCCATCGATGGTTTCTACGATGCTCTCGACCACTGGAGCATTATCCTGAAGGAACTGGCCAGCGACCGTTGAATTGTGACGCTGGTTGTTCTACCGATTCGCGAAACTAGAATATCGCCCGGATAAGAAGTAGAAAACCGAGCGCCGCGAGCGGTATGCCCAGCGGCGCGCCGATAACGCTCATTGTTATAACAACACCGGCAATCATTACTGTGAGGCCTAACAGCGCGCACAGCAGGCGACCCACAATGTTTAGAATAAGGGTCAGCAGGCGCCAGATCGCGTAGAACGGCCAAAGCAGTATCGGTACACGGTTCTCATTAGTGTCGCTCATGGTGGTCTATTCTACAGACAGTTCGTAGTCGTACACGAGAGAGCATCATTTGAACAGGGCCGTGACATGAACTCCAACGTTCACCCACTCGTCGCCGCGCTGGTCATACTCCTGGTCTTTGTAGCGATTGGCGTGTGGACGTGGGGTTCCAGTGCCGCGGCGAATATCGGTGGACCGGCCGAGTTGCGCACAGACCCTGACGGTCACCTCTATATTCAGATTCAGAATAAGCTCATCGAGCACGACGCTGGCGGCGCGTACCTGAAGACGCACGACCTGAGCGATGTGGGCGTTGACCTGTTCCTGGGAACCTATGGGTTCTTCTCAAATGGCGATATCCTGTTGCGTCGCGGGCCGGATTCACGATCGTTCACTGACAATATCCGCGCATTTCAGCGCAAAACGAACCGACAGTCGCTTCAGCCGCTCACGCCGGATACTGGCCTGCATAGATGCAACCTGGAGACAGGTGCCTGCAGGCTCTTTGGTGATAACGCCATCGACTTCAAAGCGGCGCACGGTATCTTCATCGACTGGCAAACGGACGATGTCTACATCTCCGATACGACGCGGCATGTACTGCGCAAGTACTCGGCAGAGGGCGAGGTCCTGGCTGGTCCAGCGGCCGGGTTCAAATTTCCCAACCAGATACTGATGTTCGATGGTCAATTGCTGGTCGCAGACACCAATAATCACGTTGTTCATAGTGTCGACCCACAATCATCGTCTTTCGGTCGCACCATCGGTCGGAAAGATGTCGTTTCGGCAGAGGCACGGGCCGCACGCCAGACCTGGCCAAGTCATTTCGTGCGCGCAGGTGACGAATGGTGGGTCAACAACATGCGCACCAACATGAATGAAGGCGGCATCTATGTTTTTGACGATAACTGGCAGTATCTCCGCCGGGTGTCGCTGCCAAGGGGTTCAGACCCGATCTCACTCATTGTCCTTGGTGACGAAGTCCTGGTGAGTGACTGGAACAACGACAAAGTACATCGCTTTTCACTCGCGGGAGAACGCCTGTCTGATTTCGAATCGGCGGGGCTTGTTCAGATAGTGGCGGGCGGGCAGGAAGCGCGTCGCCGTTTTGAGGCCTACAAGTACCTGGGTGTTGTGTTGTTCGCGTTCGTGCTTGGTGGGTTAATGGTTCGGGCATTTTCGGTTCAAATGTCCGCGACACCAGATAGTTGAGATGAACGGGCCCCCAGAGGGGGTGGGGGTCTTTAGGTGTTTGGTGCCCAGGAGAAGACTTGAACATCCACTACCGCTCGATAACCAGCACCTGAAGCTACGTGTCGCGTGGGCAACCCCGCCCATACTGCGGCAAATCAATGGTTAACGATCGGTGGGCAGTAACCATCTGATATCTGTAGGAATAGTGGCCATACCGAAAGTCGCACCAGTTTGACCCCAAATAATGCTATTTCGGTGTGTCCACGTGGTTCATTCATCGCCCGGATTTAGCTTAACGTCGACTATTCTGTCGATATCATCAACGGTGGCATTCAGTGCTGAGGCGCTGTTATTCCCAGAGAAAGAACGGTTTTTGTGAGTATTTGGATTCGAATAACCAATTGCGGTCAAGTTCGCAGTATTTTTACGTATCGCGCGGCCCCACGGAGACGGATAGCGTTTGTCAGACATTCACA
>RCNG010000778.1_pt1 | contig 15215 bp, 14 predicted proteins | sample 2041371 | NCBI WGS metagenome assembly RCNG01 (sample SAMN09708227, study PRJNA481090) | Marine sediment metagenome, whole genome shotgun sequencing project. | biome: marine sediment; feature: ocean; material: sediment; isolation source: Sewage treatment plant 1 marine sediment (STP1) ... | reverse complement strand
CGGTGAACTGGTTAACCGATTGAGGTGATGCTGATGGCTCTGGACCGAGGGACGTTGACGAGGATCGACCGGAGGATTCTTGCTGAGTTGGCTCACACTGGTGGAGTCCAGGCGGTGAAGGTCCCGGTCTCTGATGCGGTGTGGTCTACATGGCGGAGGTACTGCGAGGCAATCGGCCTTTCAATGGGTGAGGGCGTCGCGGGGCTCATCGCCCACGAGCTCGAGACCGTCGTCGGCGCCGGGGGCGACGCGAGTGACGTCTTCGCCGACCAGGTCGCACGCCGGGCGGAGGAGCGGGCATCCCGGCTCGATGCCCGGGAGCGGGAACTCGATACCCGCGCTGAACGGCTGAGGACCAAGGAGGTGCACCTCGCTGCATGGGAGAACCAGATCCGCACCCAGCGAATATCTGGAGCTCCAGTTCGCGCGGTGACGAAGGTGGGCCGCAACGAACGCTGCCCGTGCGGGTCAGGACGCAAATACAAACACTGCCATGGCGCGGCCGGCAGCCGAACATAATGCCGGAAAGGGGTATCCACTTCGGTACAGCGGTGGGGCGTTGAGCGCCCTGGGCGAGCGTCAATGTGCCCGATTCCCACAGGAGCGACGATTCAGGGTCAGAAGTGGGGCGCTGGCCCACATTCAGAGGGGTCACTGTACCGAAGCCCTCTGTGTCGTGAGGCAGGCACATCGTGGGGTGAGGGAGCTGAGGACCGGTCCCTCGCCACACGACCGTGGGCGTAGCCGCTTCTCCGTCTTGCTTCGTCAGTCTGAGGCGCTGAGCAGCTCGGCGAGTTCGCTGATCTCGGCTGCGTGCTCGTCAAGGAATTCGGTTCTGCGCTCTCCGCTGCGAAGCTGTTCGCGGGCCGTGAACAGATCCGTACCGCATTCGGCGTAGAGCTTCCCGTATTCCTCGGAGACCGCGGCGCGATCTGCACCGTCGGCGATAAGGGAGTCCACATAGCCGAGGTAGCGTCCCACGGAGGAGGCGTTGTTGCTGGGAACGCCAGCATCGACGAGGCACGCACTGAACTCGCTGGCGAGCGGGCGAAGCTCGTCGGACGCATCGATCTCGTCGAGCACTTCTTCCCATGCACTGCGAATCGTCGTATACAGCAGGGACGCTCGTGCGTCGTCGGTGGCAAAGAAGTGTACATCGGCCTTCGCACTGCACGACCTCGATGCTGCATTGCGCTCCGGATGCTCGATGAAGTCTTCCGGTGACGACGGAATGCCGGGCAGTACCGCGAACCCTTCCGTCGCCAGCATCGCTATCGGCGGGAACTGCAGATTCGCGATGAGGATCGGGTCATCCCGGTCGGGGATCACGATCACCTCTGGCGGCCCTTCGAAACCACTCTCGGCCATGCAATCGCTCAGGTACTGCCGCCCCTCCTCACCGAAGTTGGAGAGCAGTAGTTCGAGGATGTGCGACTCGACAGCCGATTCGTGATCGAACGGCGCCACCGCACTGACCACATCCACTTCGCTGCCCGCACTCCCCGCCACGCCACCAACATCGCCGGTTGCATCCGACTCGCTCGACAGCGTGGTCGTGGTCTGTATCGTCGTGGTAGTCACCGTCGTCTGGCCGCTCAGTGACATGCCGGGAGCACCGCCGCCCTGGGCGGCATCCAGCTCGGTTCCACCGCCTCCCAGGAGCGCGATCGGTCCCAGAGCGAGGGCGACAGCGAATGCTGCTGCGGTTGTCGTTCCGGCTCTCCTCGCGAACAGGCGGCGACGACCAGAGCGGCGCACCTTGTCGAAGTTGCCACGCAGCGTTGGGACGGCATCGGCCTCTCGCTCGAGTTCTGCAATGAGGTGTTCTTCGATGTTGTTCATGACAGGTCCTTCCGCAGTCTGGCGAGTGCCCGGTTGAGGCGGCTCTTGACGGTCCCTTTCGGGATGCCCAACGCTTCGGCGACGTCCTCTTCTGACCAATCGAGGAGATAGCGCAGCACGACGATGGAGCGTTGCTCGACGCTGAGGTCAGCGAGCGCCGTCTGAAGATCCGTGTTGGGATAGGCCGCAGAAGTGGGAGCGTCGATCTGGTCGGCGCCTTGGATCTCGCGCCGCGTTTTGCGCTTCTGTGAGATCGCCCAGTTGTACGCGACGCGGTAGACCCAACCCTCCTGGTTGGAATACCCGCGCACCTTCCGCCAGCGAGCGTAGGCCCGAGCCATCGCTTCGTCGACAGCTTCCCTGGCAAGATCGGCGTCCCTCAACGTGACGGCGAGCGGCCGGAACACTTCGTCCCAACGCGTCGCGTAGAAGGCCTCGAAGCTCTCGGACCGGAGCCGGACCACCGGCACCGTGTCAGAAGCCACCACGACCCACATCCTCTTCTCGACTTCGCATCTATCTCTCTCCAAGCGTTCCTGGGTTCCAGACCAAGGACGCACGAGCACCGAGCAAGGTTCCATAGGAATCTGCCATGTCGCAATTCCGTGTCTACGACACGCAAGCGACGCTTGTGATTGAACCCGACTCGGCCAGCAACCGCACCCAGGCGCGTAGAGCACTTCGACCCGAACGCGACCGCACTATGGGACGCCATATCCGGCATTCTGTTCGGCCCGCACGGCACGCATAAATGCCGACATGTGCGGGGAACTCTCCCGAGACAACCAACGTCCAACAGTCGAGTGGATGACGAAACCTTCTACGATGCCGAAGGGGCGAAAGGTGACCCGTATGCGAACGACTCTGATTGCTTTGATCGCAGTACTGCTGCTTGCTGTCGGATGTTCGGCTAGTAGCGAATCCGACCCTGCTCCGAGCATCGACGCAGCGGCCGAGGTCGAACTTCAGGTGCGTGCATTCATGCGGGCCTGTCAGGATGTCATCTGTGCAGGAGCACCTATCTATGCCCCCGACACGACGCCGGACTCGATACGCCAAGGGATTCTTGAACGCTACACAGACGAAGCGGAGTACCTCGATGAGAACGAAATTGAGCAGCGAACCTCACCCCAAGGACGGTTCGTGGACGGCGGCACACTGATTGGTGTCGAGGGTGTCCACAGCACCGAGCAAGACAATGTGATGGGCGTCAACGTTTCGATATCGAAGGGCTACCGGGACTTCAACGGGCGAACGTACTTGTTCATGTGGACCGGCACGGAGTGGGCTGACGCATCGCCAGATGCCGTGAGTGTCACGGTGACATCCTCCGTTTCGTAGCCGAGTTCAGCCCATCCATATCCGGCTGGGTGGTCACCACTCCGATCGGTTGGTCATCATCTGGTCTGCATTTGGTCCGCGAGACGACACGAAACAGGGCAAAACAGCGCGAGGCGATGCAAAGCCGAAACCGTTGTGGCGTACGCATTCCGGACGCGAAAGCCATACAGGCCTCGATCGCTCGAACGGACTTGTAAAGAGAAGGTCATCGGTTCGAATCCGATACCCGGCTCCGTTCTGGCTGTCGTTTGTGTCTACGACCACACTATTTGTGGTTCCGAGCACAAACGATGGGGTGGATCGGCGGTTGATGGCCTCGATCTGACCCTTTGGTAACATCTACCGACCATGGGCCCTATCGCCGAACGTCGAATCGGTGGAGCATCTGGAGTGGACCGATCACCCGAGGAGGATCAGTGGACTACGTTGTGAATCTGCACGTGGACATCGAGGATGAAGCAGCCGTCGCCGTTGCCACCATGGAGTGCCCATCTGGCTCGTTCAGGGGCGAGGGGTACGCGAAGGCAGGAGGGAGCAATGGGAAGGGTCACCTGGCCGGCGACCTCGCGAGCGCACGTGCCCTTCGAGCTGTCGAAGCCGATCTGATGGAGCACATCCACGAACAGATCGATCGCTGTACCGACGTCGGGTAGCAATCCGACGCCGAGCGACCCAGGAGCGCCGCCTCCCCGGCAAGGGTTACGGCCGGGGGAAGCTCGAAATCCACGGTTCTGTCACACCCCCTGGATACCCTTTGCTCATGGTGTCCGAACGGGACCGGAAGGTCCTTGACTTTGAGGGCTCGTGGTGGCTGTTCCCTGGTCCGAAGGATCGGGACGTCCGCGAATACCTCGGCATGAGCGCGACCCGCTACTACAAGGCGGTTCGACGCCTCATCGATGACGCCGACGCTCTCGCATATGCGCCTCTGACGGTGCGGCGGTTGCGTCAGATGCGCAGCGAACGGCTGGAGCAGATCGCCCGCCGGACCGGGACCACCCTTTGAGCGACGGAACGAACGCTCCCCGATTCCGCGAGGAGTTCGACGATCTGGCTCGCCGAGTGGGCGTCTACTCCTGGTCGACGATCGGTGCCGTGATCCTGATCCTGTTCGGTGGGTACCTGCTCATCGAAGGACGCGTGATCTTCGCTCCGCTGTTCATCGCCTTGATCGTGGTGTTCGTCCTGAACCCGTTCGTCACAGCCCTTCAGAATCGCGGGATCCACCGGCTGATCGGTGCGGCGATTGCGTTCCTCGGGGTTTTCGCCGGGCTCGTAGCGATCGGACTCGTGGTGATACCGAGCATTGTCGATCAGACACGTGGGTTCGTGACCGAGTTTCCCCTCATCTACGACCGACTGGTCGAAGACGCCGTGACGTTCGGTGATCGTTTCGGTCTCGACCCCTCGCTCTGGTCCTACGACCAGATACTCGAGTACCTGAACGATCCTGAGAACCAGGACACGATCGTCTCGATCGTGTTCGATCGTCTTGGCACGCTGACAACCGGGGTATTCGAATTCATCCTGGTGTTCCTCCTCGGGCCGGTTGTCGCCTTCTACGTGCTGATCGATCTTCCGAACGTGCAGCAGCGATTGCTCGAAATGGTCCCGCAGAACAATCGAGCCGAAGTGGCCTACGTGGGTCGGCGGCTCAACAGCGCAGTTGGCGGCTTCCTTCGAGGGCAGTTGGTCGTCGCAGTCATCGTCGGGACGATGCTCAGTGTCGGCTACTGGCTCATCGACCTGCCCTTCTGGTTGCTGATCGGGATGATCGGCGGTGTTCTCAACATCGTCCCGTTCCTCGGCCCGTGGGTGGGAGGCATTCTCGGTGTCGCCATCGCCGTGACCACGACCGACTTCTCCACGGCAGTATGGGCTGTCGTTGTCGCCGTGGTCGTCCAGCAGATCGACAACAACTTCGTGAGTCCAAGTGTGCTTCGTGCCACCGTTCGCCTCCACCCGGCGGTGACGCTGGTCGTACTCGTCCTGGCCGGGGCGATCGCCGGATTCTGGGGGATCGTGATCGCGGTCCCCCTCACCGCATCCCTCAAGATCATCTCCGGCTACTGGTGGAGAACCAGGATTCTCGAACAGACGCCGAGCGACGCCGCCGAGTCGATGTTCATCGAACCGCCGCAGCGGAAGTTCTGGACCCGTGAGATCGAAGCCGTGATTATCCCGACGCCGGAGTCGGACGAAGATCACGATGACTCGTAGCGCGTGCCTGAGATCCCCCGTCTGATCGTCGTGTCATGATCGACTTTGTCGTCATCGTTCTCATGGTGTTGCTCGTAATCCGGGGCTGGGTTCGAGGATTGGTCCGGGAGGCCATCGACGTCGGCACGCTCGTGCTCGGCGCCCTCCTTGCGTTCCGTCTCGCGCCAACGGTGGGACGGTTGCTCTCGGGTGTCACCAGCATCGCTCCAGAGCCGGCGCGTGTGATTGGTGGCGTCATCCTGTTCATTGGCATCACTATTGGCGCAACAATCCTCGGAGCCGTGATCCACCGATCGATCAAGCACCTGCCGGGACTCACCACACTCAATCGAATCGGTGGCGCCGCCCTCGGTGTGGTCTACGCCGCCGTGCTCATCGTCATCGCCGCCACGCTCGTGTCGGCGGCACCAATGCCGACGGCCGTGGCCGATGAAGTGGAACAGTCCACCGTTGTAGCTTTCATCGTGGAACCTGACAGCGTTGCGCAGGAGGCCATAGGTCTCTTGTCCGGTGACCGGGCGCTGCAGTCGATGATCTGGATACGGGGGGCTGCGGGCGGTTGGACGATCGACCCCAAGATCACTGATGTGACCCTCCCCGGCATGGACGACGGAAGCGGTATCCATGCCTCGACCGCCAACGCACTCCTCCTTCACGAGAAGATCAATCAGGACCGGGTCGAGATCGGCTTGGACCCTCTCACCTGGTCGGAATCCATGAGTCTGGTAGCGGCAACGCGTGCTTTCAACGTGTACCGCTCCGGGTCGTTCGATGAAGATTCGTCGATCTCGGACCGTCTCTCGGACATCGGCGTGATCGGTACGGCTTCGGAGGAGTACCTCTTGCTCGCCCCGACGTCCGAAGGCCTTGCGGACGCAGCGAGCATTGGAGAGGGATTCGCGACCATCGGCATCGGCGTCGTCGACGGTCCCCTCGGGCTCATTGCCGTTGTCGTGTTGGCCGACTGAGGTCGGGACGCCGTCAAACCATCGGTACGCAGGAGTCCCCGAAGAGACCGGTCCGCAAATCGTTCAACGGCGTCCTCTGCGGCCCTAGACCTCGTGATCTTCTTCGTCTGGCGACGACTCGGCGCCATCGACCTCACCCGACTCGTCCGATTCGGCAGAGGCGGCGTCTTCGTCTGCTTCCGGCGTATCTTCGGGGGAGTCCGAGTCGGATGCCACGGGGGTTTCGGTTTCATCAGCTGCGTCGACCGCGGGTTGCGGATATTGCGCTGCGGCGTCGGACACTGCCTGCTTCGACTGCCGCTTGCCGAGAACGATCGCAGCGATGATGGCAGCAGCACCAATAACGAGCACGACCCCGAGCACGATCCACAGCCACCAGAGGCTGCTGCCACCGAACTCAGACTTCGCGTAGATCTCCTTCTCGCCGCCCAGGAGTGGCAAATCCCATCGGAGGCTGCCGTCGGCAAGAACCTCGTCGGCGTTGTGCTCAACGACTGTTCCCGGCATGCCGAGAATGAAGTTGGCGCTGAATATGTCGCCGGTGAGAGCGGTCGGGTCGAGGCCGAAATCTCCCAGGTCCTCCTCGGGTGCGGACACCTTCGCCGTCAGTTCCGCCATATCTTTGTCCATGGCGAAGGAGAAGTCCTGGAAGAGCGGGTCATCAGATCCGGTGACTCCGGTCAGTTCGTTCATCGCTTCGTCGATGTCTGTGAACTCCATCGTTACCCCGGTGTACGTCATGTCGCCTTCGGTCCGGACCGTGGCCTCGCCCTCTTCGGAACCAAGGTCCAGTTCGCCGAACAGATCGTCAACGCTCCCGCCGGTCGACTCGATGACGCCGAGGAATTCCTCGTCGAGACCGAACTCGAACGCTGCGGTTCCCGAGCGATCCTCGTTGACGTCGACGAGGACGTTGACCTCGGCTCGGCACGCGACCGTCAAGATGGCGATGCCGACGATGAGCAGGAGGAGTTTCTTCATCTATTGCTCCAGGGGGATCGTGGTTGGTGCGGTCGATGGTAGACCCGCGATGACCGGAAGAGTGCATATCCTCACCGGCATGGTTCCCGAAGCACAGCGGCTGCACTCGACCCTCGTTTCCGCGTTCCCCGCCTACGTGACAGCGGTGTTCACCGAACGTGGCTACCCGCTCAATAGGGCGACGGCATCGGCGATCGAGGAGGCGACCGCGCTTATCGATGTCGAGCTGGCGTTCGTGCTCGAACAGGACTATCGAGAGCAACGGCAGAGCCCGCTCGAACTATTTCGAGCGGCACTCGCGGTGTTGGCGGTGACGCTGGCCGACACCGGAGTGTCTCCCGCTGCGATGCAACCCTCGACGGCGGAAGGCGACACCTACGGCCTTGCCCCCGGTTCGTCGAGCGTTCTCGGAACAGAGGCACATGAAGCCCACCTTGTGTGGGGTGCGGCCAAGGCATCCGCCTTCATGGCCGAGCGGTCGACAGTACCGACTGCTCCCGCAATTCTCCTGGTCGCGGCCGATCGGGGAGACCAGGCCATTCTCGTTCCGCGTTTGAACTCGCCGGGTGTGGATTGTCTCGTCGCACGGAATCCTGGTGCGGTTGCGGCCGCCATCGAACGAAGGCAAATCCTGGTCGCGTGCATAGATCTGGGCCACCGATCAGCCCGTGACGTGGTGATCCAACTGCTTGAGGTCGCTATTCCAACCATCGTCTATGGCGACGATATCGACGATCTCGTCGAGACCGGCCTGCTCGCTCAGGGTGTGCGAACGGTCGTTCGTCGCGGTGATTTCGTGGGCGATCCCTCGCGCTTCCTGCCTCGTCTTGCCTAGATAGCCTCGGTCACCACCGGCGAAGCAGAGTCAGGGAGTCTTGCCCCAGTTTCCAGCACCTGGGTTGGTTTCAGAGTGACCCAGTCCGCTGAATAGCAAGCGACGGCGCCGGGCGCACAGAGGGGATGTCGCGGCGCACAGGGGAGGCATTCACGATCGACGTACTTGATCGGTCGGGTTGATGGGCCTGATCGGCATCTTCACGAAGTCGAAGCTCGGTACGAAGGACCTGGTTCCCGCAGACTGATCCTGAACGACCCCGGGCTACGGTGCCGTCAGGCGCTGGCTCCGGGATCGATCGCGAGCGCCTCGTTCGGGCCGAGGTCGATCAAACCGGGTTGAATCTCGGTCCGCATCTGATCGGTCGAAAACAGAAGCGTGGACCCATCCGGGACCGGCGTGTCCCTGGTCTCATCGGTGAAGTTGATCAGGACGACGGTGCGCTCGGCACCGTCCGCTCTGATGAAGCCGAGAACGCCGTCCGGGACGTCGTCGATGAACTCGATCGAACCTGTCTGCAACGACGAGCGGGCGCCTCTGATGCGCAGGAGTTGCCGGTAGAGGTTCAGCATCGATGACGGGTCGCCGAGTTGATTCTCAACGTTTCTCCTGGGCGCATCGCCGCCGAACGGGAGCCAAGGTTCGGCAACGGGGACGGAGAATCCGTGGCCGGGTGTGGCGGTCCACGGCATAGGCGTCCGGCAACCATCGCGGCTCATGCCGGGGACTCGGAACTGCCACGGGTCCTGCGCCCGCTCGGGCGGGACTTCGGTCTCCCGCAGGCCGATCTCGTCCCCGTAGTAGATCGTTGGTTGGCCTCCCAGCGTAAGAAGCAGAACGGCGGCGGCCGCTGCGTTCTGGGGGCCGTACCGGGTGGCGAGACGCTGTTCATCGTGGTTCCCGAGCACGTAGTTCGGCCATCCGTTTGCGGGGACCGCGGTCTGCAGAGCCTCGACGCGGCAACGGATCGCCGCAGCGGTCCAGTGGGCCCACACGAGAGAGAAGTTGAACGGCATGTGCAGCTCATCGCCGTCGCCGTAGTAGCTGGCCCACTCGTCCCAGTCGAAGATGTGGATCTCGCCGATCGAGAAGCGGTCACCCTGGTACTCATCGAGGACGCGGCGAAGGTCCCGGAAGACGGCATGAATATCGGTGTGGCCCTTGTCATGGATGTGATCCCACTCGTCGTATCCGCCGAATGACCTGAAGTCGGCACCGCCTCGCGGCGGTGGAGCGAGTGGATTGTCGGTGAGATCCGGATTCTTCATAATGAAGTGGGCGACGTCGATCCGGAACCCGTCGACGCCGCGATCGAGCCAGAATCGCAGGGTGTCGAACATGGCAGCCTGGACCTCTCGGTTTCGCCAATTGAGGTCGGGTTGCTCGGCGAGGAACGAGTGGAGGTAGTACTGGCCGGTCGTCTCGTCGAGCGTCCAGGCCGGTCCTCCGAACATCGACTGCCAGTTGTTCGGCAGAGATCCGTCGAGCTTCGGGCCTCGCCACACGTACCAGTCCCGTTTGGGATCGGTGAGCGCTGAGCGTGACGCGACGAACCACCGGTGTTGGTCCGAAGTGTGGTTAGGTACCCAGTCGATGATCACCTTGAGACGCCGTCGGTGAGCTTCAGCGAGCAGGCGATCGAAGTCGTCGAGCGTCCCGAACGTCGGGTCGACATCGCAGTAGTCGGCGACGTCGTATCCGAAATCGGCCATCGGCGACGTGTAGAACGGAGAGATCCAGATGGCGTCAACGCCGAGCGTATCGGAAAGGTATCCGAGACGCTGCGTGATGCCGTTGAGGTCTCCCGTTCCGCTGCCGGTCGTGTCCTGAAATGATCGTGGGTAGATCTGGTACACGACGGCGGTCTTCCACCACTCGTGGGTCGGAGGTGGGGTGTTCATGATGGGGACGGTAGCGCTCGGCTCCGGTCCAGGCCCCGCTCGCGATCAGTCTCAGTATCTGGCATTGATGGCCTCGGAGAGGTATGCGGCGAGTCCCTCCCCGGTCTTGTCGATGCTGGCACGGAACCGTTCGTCTTCGATGTACATCATGCCGAGGCCGGCATGTATCTCCGGCGTGCACTCGTAGAACCACTTCGTGATGTGAGCACGGTGGGCATCGACCAGGGCTCTGGCCTCGTTCGAATTCGGAGGCGCGCCGACATCCATCAACGCAAGCAGGCTCTGATCGATCTCGCTCGCTTCATCCCTCAGCTGTTCCCATTCTGCAGGGGTGTAGGCCGACGTGCGGCGAGCCGACTCTCTGAATGCGTCGGTCCCTCCCCATCGTTCCTCCGCCTCGTCAGCGAACTCGTCGGGATCGAAGGCGCCGAACGCTTCGAGTCTCTCGTCCGGGGTCATCGGTGTTCCTCTCTTCTCGGATTCGATTGCGGCGTCGAGGCTGGCGGCGATCCGACTCAGCTTCGTGAGTTGATCGCCGATCCGGCGGCGGGCCTTGCCGAATGCCCCGATCGTGTCCGACGGCTCATCCAGGATTCGGGCGATCTCTTCGAGTCCGAGATCGAGTTCCCGGTACGCGAGAATCTGCTGGAGACGACTGACGTCGCCATCCGTGTAGGCGCGGTATCCGTTCGGCCGTCGTTTGGTCGGTGTCAGCAGTCCGATGTCGTCATAGTGGTGCAGCGTCCGCACCGTGATCCCCGCAAGTCGAGCGACGTCACCGATCGTTGTCGTGTCCATGGCGCCAACATAGACCATGACGTAACGTGAGGGTCAAGCGCGTTTGTAGATGTGCAGTGACAACCGATGGAGGCTCCGGCACGCGGTGACTCGCCTACGAGAGCGCCTCTGAAGCGACTACGAGCGGAACATCCTTCTGAGAATGAACAGGGTCAGGACGGCGGCGGCGCCGATGATGGCGGCGACCCGGGCATCGACGGCGATATCGGGCCGACCCTCGACGGATCCGGCCAACAGGAGACCGATCTTCGAGTCCTTGGCGTTGACGGTCGATGCGATGACGAGGCCTGCTACCCCGTTGTCGATGATCGCCTCTTCGGCGACAATCACGCCGGCTCCGGACTGATTCACAGTTGCCTGCTCCGAATCGACGAAGAAGGCGCCGCCCTGTGTGATCTCCGCTGAGCCTGATGCGACCGTCTGGGCGCCGCCCTGGCGGATCGACACCGTCTCGGCCTCGACGTGGCCCGCGCCGCCCTGGCTGATGTTCACCACCTGGGCAGTCACTTCTTCTTGGAATGGTTCGGTTGGAATCTGTTCTTCAGCCATGGATCAAACCTCCGGTCGTTGGAGGGAATCCTATCGAAGCGTTCGCACCAGTGGATCGGAGTCGATTGTGTGCACCGGGAAGAACCTGCATACACATCGCGAACCGCGCTTGGGGCTATTGAGGTAACCCTCTGGGGAGGAGTGCCTCCTTTCCTATATGGGACTCAGACCGAGCCGGGACGTTTGGCGACGGTCGCGGCTTTGGTCGCATCAGAGGCGCTCGCGTGGCGGCACCCAACGGTCCCGCAGTTCGCTGTCGACCGCGGCCGGCGCCCGAGCGGCTCACCAACCCTCCCGGGTAGGCTCGGGGTACCACCGGAAGGGGCCATCGTTCAGCGCATCATCGTCGTAGCCAACCGACTTCCCGTTTCGTGGGATGGCGAGCAGTGGTCGACCAGTCCGGGCGGACTGGTTCGGGCATTGCGTCCGGTTCTCCAGAACGCAGACGGGGCCTGGGTCGGGTGGCCCGGAATCCCGGACTTCTATCCCGAGCCGTTCGAGTACGACGGCATCGATCAGCGTCCTGTCCCTCTGAGCGAGGACGAGGTCGAGAGCTTCTACTACGGCTTCTGCAACGGGACGCTCTGGCCCCTCTACCACGATTCGATCGTCGCTCCCGAGTACCACCGGCACACCTGGCGGCCATATGTCGCGGTGAACCGGAGATACGCCGAGGCGACGGCCGAGGTCGTGAACGACGGCGACATCGCGTGGGTGCAGGATTATCAACTACAACTCGTCCCCGAGATGCTTCGGACCATGGTTCCCGGAGCCACCATCGGCTTCTACCTGCACATCCCGTTCCCCCCGATCGAGATCTTCGCCAGGCTCCCGTGGAGGCGTCAGATCCTCGAAGGACTGCTCGGCGCCGATGTCATCGCGTTCCAGACCCGCCAGAGCGCCGCGAACTTTGCGAGAGCTGCCAGGCGCCTCGCCGGGGCCGAGTCGATCGGGCGTCGCGAGCTGATGTGGAACGGTCGGCCGGTGCACCTGCAGCCTGCGCCGATTGCCATCGACACGGCCGAGTTCGAACGCATGGCCCAGTCGGCGTCGGTGCGGCAGCGGGCGGCCGAGATCCGCTCAGAACTCGGTGATCCCGATCACGTGATTCTTGGACTCGATCGTCTCGACTACACCAAGGGGATCGATCTTCGGTTGAAGGCGTTCTCCGGCCTCCTCGAGAACTCGCCACGAGACCGCCACGGATACTCGTTCGTACAGGTCGCGGTCCCGAGCCGTGAGCAAGTGCCCGCGTATCAGCAACTCCGCATGGATATCGAACAGGTCGTTGGACGGATCAACGGGGACTTCGGCGAGCCGGGCTGGCTTCCCATCACCTACCTCTACCGGACCGTGCCCTTCGAGGAACTCATCGCCTACTACGTGGCAGCCGACGTGATGCTGGTGACGCCGCTGCGCGACGGCATGAACCTCGTCGCGAAGGAGTATGTGGCTTGTCGTGTCGAGAACGACGGAGTGCTCGTGCTCAGCGAATTCGCCGGCGCCGCGGAGCAACTCCGGGCGGCGCTGATCGTGAACCCCTACGACGTCGACAGCGTGACTCAGACGCTCGCATACGCCACGTCGATGCCGGGGCAGGAGCAGCGACGACGGATGCGCAGGCTCCGCAACACCGTGCGCAAGGCGGACGTATTCCAGTGGGCGAACGACTGTCTGGCGACGCTGGAGGTTCGGTGATCGCTGCCAATCGCGCGATGGCCGTGCAGGCCGCGTTGGGCTGCGCGTGATTCTGGTCGCATCCGACTCCAACGAGCCGCCGTCACAGATCGTGTTCGGTCTCGCGCCCTCCGACGGCTGCACCGGGAGGTCGCTCCGCTGCCGACAACGACCGTCGGTATCGGAGGCATGTCGGGCCGGCCACTCCTACAGGGGAACCGTCCGTGTGGTCGCTGCAGGCACTTCGATCACTTGATTGCGAATGCCCAAGCGGATGGGCTTGGCCTCACCCGGCCGGGTGGTCACGGTGAGCTGATTCGGTGTGATGCTGAAGTCGAGCAGGTGGCCTCGGTAGGAGATCTCGAATCGGAGTTCGCCGAGCTCGTCGGGGATCGCGGGGTCGAGCCAGAGCATGTCCTCCCGAGTCTCGATCCCGGTGAAGCCGCGCTGTACCAAGTCGATGGTCCCAGCCATGGCCCCGAGATGGATACCTTCAGGAGTGGTGCCACCCTGGATGTCGTTGACGTCGCTCAAGAGGGCTCCCTTGAAGAACTCCCAGGACCGCTTGCGGTCCGATCGAGCCAATACCCAGGCGTTGACAATCCGGCTCAGTGTCGACCCGTGCGAGGTGCGACGGTCGTAGTAGTCGATGTTGCGCTGGATGCTGTTGCTGTCGATCTCGTAGCCGAGCCGTTCGAAGATCGACGTCAGCTCGTCGGTCGAAAGCAAGTAGAACAGCATCAACACGTCGGCTTGCTTCGACAGCTTGTAGCAGTTCGGGGAATCCCCCTCCGCCTCGAGGATGCGATCAAGTCGCTGGATGTCGCCGTATCGCTCGGTGTAGCCGATCCAATCGAACTCCTTGAGATCTCCGTATCCCTCGAATTGGCTGATGATCCCATCGTCGTGGAAGGCGACTCTCAGCTTCCGGCTGATCTCGTCCCACCGTGTGAGTTCCTCTCGCTGGATGTGGAGCTTCTCGAACAGCTCGTCGCGACGGAAGGCAGGAATGAGGTCAAGAGCCTCGGTCGTGCGGCAAAGGATCCAGGCCGCCATGACGTTCGTGTAGGCGTTGTTTCCCAGGCCGGGTTCGTCGGCATCTGGGTACGCGTCGTGGTACTCGTCGGGACCCATGACTCCGAGGATCTCGTAGCGGTCGGTCGCACGGTCGTATGTCGCCAAGCTGGTCATGAGCCTGGAGATCTCAACCATCATCTCTGCTCCACCGTGGGAGAGGAAGTTGACGTCGGCCGTCGTCTGGTAGTACTGCCAGGTGTTGTACGCAACGGCGATGTTGATGTGACGTTGCAGGTGGCTGTTGTCTGGAAGCCAGCGACCGGATTCCGGATTGAGGTGGACGACCTGGCTTTCCTCTCTCCCGCTGCTCCCGCTTTGCCACGGATACAGGGCTCCGTTGAGACCTTCCGTCTTTGCCGCCAAGCGAGCTTCGGGGAGCCGGCGGAAGCGGTAGAGCAGCAGGGCTCTCGTCAGGTCGGGAAGGTGCAGGTTGAGGTAGGGGAAGATGAAGAGCTCGTCCCAGAAGATGTGACCGCGATAAGCCTCACCGTGCCATCCCCGCGCGGGAACCCCGACGTCCAGATCGATCGTGTGTTTGGAGACGGTCTGCAGCAGATGGAACGAATGGAGGTTCAGCACCATCGCCTCGTAGTCATCAGCTCCTGTTGTTAGGGAGAAACGTCTCCAGAGCAGGTCCCACGCCAGGATGTGCGACTCGAGAAGCTCATCGAAGGAGCCGAGGCGATCGACCCATGTTCGGGCCTCAAGACTGGCTTCGGAGATGCCGTGGTCGCGCGACGTGAAGAGGGTGATGACCTTGTCGACCGTGGCGGGAACGCCCTCCGTCACATCGAAATCGAACGCCTGTGCCACGAATCCGGGTTCTTGGATCTGGGTGAGGTGGGTTGGTATCCGTTGTCCGTCGAACCGCACCACGGTGCGGGCCGCGATCGCCACGAGCACACGCGATTGTGTGGTCTCCGCCTCGAGATACATGCAATCGTCGTTCGGGAACCCCGCTGCGCCTGGTTCGAGGTGCCGGCTATTGAGCTTTCGATACCGGGCAACTCCGGAGTTGATGACGCG
>RCNG010000776.1_pt1 | contig 15227 bp, 13 predicted proteins | sample 2041371 | NCBI WGS metagenome assembly RCNG01 (sample SAMN09708227, study PRJNA481090) | Marine sediment metagenome, whole genome shotgun sequencing project. | biome: marine sediment; feature: ocean; material: sediment; isolation source: Sewage treatment plant 1 marine sediment (STP1) ... | reverse complement strand
AGGGGTCGTCGACGAACTCATCAAAGTCGTGAGCACGGTTCCCTGAGGACGGCTTGGCTGTCGAGTTCTGGAAGAAAGTCGCCAATCCGAGTTGAAGTTGCTGAAGATCTCTCGCAAAGACGCGAAGAGCGCCAAGAAAAGTATTGAATTGATCCCTTTGCGTTCTTACCGTCTTTGCGTTTCAATTGTCCTATATCGCCTTCTGTTTGGCACCCACGATCAATCTGAGCCAACAACGGGTGAGGTTACCCGACGAACAGGGCGCACACGGAGGCGTTGTCGCACTTGGGTGGCTTGGCCCACCTGCCGGAAGAACCGTCGGCGTAGCTTTCGATGTAGCGACCGTGCTCGATGCGGGCGCGGTTGAGCCGTTCGTGGATGGAGGGGTAAGCTTGCATCTTCTGGCCGGCTGGGAGCTGTGCTCGCTCCGCCCGGAGCAGATCGTCGACGTACTTCATGCGGCGCACGCTGTGTCCGAGAAGATCGTGGACAAAGGTCTTGGGATCGCCGCAATGAGCCATTTCGACCACCTCCTCGGGTGAGAAGAGATCGTCGATGCCATCCGAGTAAAGGCATACCAGGTCGCCCGACTGGAGTGTCAACGGCACGTCGTGGCGCCGGTAGCGTTTGAGCGTCGCCTTTGGCGAGTTCACCGAGTTGCGGACCAGATTGCGGTGCAGGCTGTAGGCCATGAGATCGGTGAGCGATATCTTGTCAGCGTCGAGGTTCGGCTCGGGCAAGACAGACTCGCCGATGGTACGAAATCGTATGTGACCGTCTGCAGCGGCGACGAACAGTCGGCAATCTCCGACCTGACGGACGTCGAGCGTCCGTCGCCCGTCGGCATGGGTATGGATCAGGGCGCCGACGAAACAGGCGTCGGGGGCGCTCGGACCGGGGTGCTGAATGGCGATGCGGCGTCGGGTTCGCCGCATGGCGACATCGCAGGCGTCCGGGGGCTTCATCCCTGCCAGGGCCTGCAAGACCTCCGCCACCCGTCGCAGTTTCTCGGGGGTGGTCTCTTTGCTGTGCAGCGACTCGGTACTGACGACCTCCCGGGCGGAATGGATGAGACGGCCGGGATCCGTGGTGGTGCCTGACGATGTGGCATGCCACTTTGCGAGGACAGTGCGGATGAAGTCACGGCTCGGCAATTGCCACAGCACCGTCTCGACGCCATCCTCAACGAGGTCCCGGGTTTCTTTCTCGATCTCGGAATTGGGTAGGCGGGCAGCGAGGATCAGCTCTTCAGACAGGATCTGAGCCGCCAGGTCTCCGCGCTCCCGGCCGCCCATGCCGTCGACGACGAACAGGGCGGTTGTCGGCCCGAACTCGCCGTCGGGCTCGACAAAAGCGACACGATCCTCGTTGGTGCCCTTGTAGCCGTGGCCATGGTGGCTGGCGAGAACCACAAGATCACCCGATCGGGTCGACAGCTCGAGGACCGGAGTTTCGCCAAGATCGCCTTCACTGTCGGCGCCAATAACCAACCCCTCCTCCAAAAGGCGGGGCGGTGTGGTGGTGGAGATCGTCTTCTCTATTGCCATCGATAATCGCGAGATGCTCCTGTTCCCGAACATTCTACGCTGCGATATACGAAGGTGCGGAAATATTTCTTGATTTACGCTTTATTTATACCTACACTGAAAAATACCCGAAAGGAGGCGGGACGATATGATTGCTTCAGCACCTTCGAGCTCAGTACGAGACGTCATCGCCGAAACGCGCGGCGCCCTGTGCCGGGCATCGGATCTCGTAAAGCGTCGTCACCGGAGCGAGGCCGACCATCCTCTGGCCACCACCATGCCCTCTTTCGACGGCATGCTCGGTGGCGGCCTGCCCCGCGGCGTGCTCACCGAGCTGGTGGGGCGGACCTCATGCGGTCGGTTCGCGACCTTGATGACGGCTCTGCAGCAGATCACGGCCATCGGCGAGCCCGCGGCTCTGGTCGACCAGGGCGGGCACCTGGATCCCCAGGCGGCCGATGCTGCGGGCATCGACCTCGATCGCTTGCTATGGGTGCGACCCAAAAAATTGTCCGACGCCCTGGCCGCGGCCGAGCTTCTGGTGGCCACCGGTTTTTCCCTGGTGGCGGTCGACCTGGGTTTGGCCCCGGTCAAGGGCCGGGCCCCTCTGGCGGCGTGGTTGCGGCTGGCTCGCCGTACGTCCGAGCACCGAGCGGTGACCCTAGTCGGCTCGCCTTACCGTCTGAGCGGCTGTGCGGCGGGTATGGTCGTGGTGGCGAGCAACCTGCGGGGCCACTGGTCCGGTCGTGTGGGAGAGCTGCGTACGCTCGAGGGTCTGAAAGCAAACCTCGAGCTCGTCAAGCAACGTGGCCGTCGTTCCGAGACCGTAAGCCGCCTGGCCTTCACCCTTCCCGAGGCTGCCTTCGGCGTCGCCTCCGAACCCTTCACCGAAATCCCCAGAAAGGATGCGCCGCATGTCCAGGCCATATGAGACGCGGGTTGTATTCGAGGCCGCTGCTGCAATCGGCCTGTTGCTCTTCAGTTATGTTTTGTTGGTGCTCGTCTTTTGCCTGTGATTTTTTGGAGCCTGTATGCATAGCTCACGGTGCCTTTCGGCCGGCGCGAAGCCCCATTTTCGTTGGACTCTCGTCCCGTACTCAGAGTACTGCGGCGCGAATCCGCCTCAATGGGATCTTCGCGGCGCTCCGAAATCCCCTCGCGCCCTATGCGATACAGGCTCCTAGAGTAGTGATCCTGATCCATGCCCCGTGTCGCTTGCCTGATCGTGCCCTGCTTCCCGCTCGCTGCCAGGTTGCGCGTCGAACCGGAGCTGGCCGGTCAGGCGGTGGTCGTATGCGAAGGCGATGGTGCGGCGGCGCGCGTGGTTGCGGTGTCGCGGACCGCGTGGCGCTTCGGCCTGCGTCCGGGATCGACGCTGATCCAGGCGCGCAGTCGTTTGCCTGACATCATTGCTCGCGGTCGTGATGCTGTCGCCGAGCGCTCGGCCCACGAGGCCCTGCTCGAAGTGGCCGCAACACTTTCCCCGCGAGTGGAGAATGCGCACGAAAACACTGTTTATGCTGATGTCTCCGGAATGGAGCGGCTCTTTCCAGGTGACGAGGCTGAGGCCGAGATCGGGCGTACGGCGATGCTCGTGGCCGAGGGCGTATCGCTCGTCGTGCAGGCCGGCATCGCCGGAACCAAGCTCGCGGCGCGGATCGCCGCCTTCAAGACGCCATCCCCGACCGTCGTTGCCCCCGGAGACGAGCGCGCCTTCATGGCGCCGCTGCCGATCACCGACCTCGGTCTGCCGCGCCGATTGCAGGAAACGCTTCGGCGGTGGGGTGTCGCGACCGTTGGCGCTCTGGCCCGCTTGCCGGCCGACCGGGTCGCGGCGCGCTTGGGGGCGAACGGACAGGCCGCGCACCGCGCCGCCTGTGGCCACGATCCCGAACCCTTGTCTCCCCACCACCCGGCGCCGGTTTTGAGTGAGGGCATGGAGCTGGATTGGGCGGTCGTGACCGTAGACCCCCTGCTCGCGCTGCTCCGGCCGTGTCTCGAGCGCATGCACAGGCGTCTCGAGCACCAGGATCTGGCCTGCACGCTCCTCGAACTTGAGCTGGGGTTGGAGCCCGAGGGTGTTGATCGACGTCCTGTACGCTTGCCCGCTCCGGCACGTGACGTAGAGGCCCTCCTCATCCTCGTACGTCTCGAAATCGAGGCGCGGCCGCCGCAGGGGCCGGTGGCAGCCTTTCGGTGCCTCATCCACCCGGACAGACCACGAACCGCGCAGCTCACGCTTTTTGGCCCGCCTGAAATCCACCCCGACCGGCTGGCCGTCACGCTCGCTCGTCTGGCTGCTCGTCTCGGCCCGGACCGCGTCGGTTCGCCACGGCTGGTCGACGGGCACCTGCCGGAGCGGGTCGGCGCGGTTCCCTTCGATCCGCCGCCGCCGCCGAAACAAAGGTTGGCGCCCCGCCGTGGTCGGGGTCTGCTGGCAGTCCGGGTTCTGCGACCGCCGATTCTATTGGAAGTGATCGTCGAGAGTCGACAGCCCCAGGTGAGTGCCGAGGCGCCGTTGCACGGTGGCGACGGGCGCCCGGTGTCGGTGGCCTCGGAGAACGGCGCCACGCCTCGCATCCAGGGCCTGGTGCGGGTGGCCGCCGGCCCATGGGGACTCGAGGAGGGTTGGTGGAAGGACGAGCCGGTCGCGCGCGACTACTGGGATGTCGAGCTGTCAGGGGGAGGGCTCTACCGGATCTTTTGCGATCGCGTGACGGCGGAGTGGTACGCCGATGGGATCTACGATTAAAGAGCCCCGGGATTTGCACTGTTTTTTCCATTGGGAACGCTCCCGATGAGCGAAGCGAAAAACAGCACAAACCCCGGGGATGAATGCGCTGAAGCGCATTCCGAAAGATCAGGAGAAGGAGTGTATTTTCCTATTTCATAGAAATATACGAGGCAGAGGCCTGACGCCGATATCCATTCGAACCGCTATCGGCGCCTCTGCTTCGTAGATTTCTACTTGATCTCAAGCAGCTCCACGTCAAACACCAGCATGCCCTGCGGAGCGCCTGGCGAACCCTTGTAGGCCAGCTCCTCGGGGATCCAGAAGCGGCGTTTCTCGCCGACCACCATCAGCTGCAGGCCTTCGGTCCATCCCGGGATGACCCGGTTGAGGGGGAAGGAGGTCGGCTCACCGCGCACCACAGACGAGTCAAACATCTTGCCGTCGGTGGTCCAGCCGGTGTAGTGGACCGAGACATTTGAGGTCTCAGTAGGGTGCTCCGTGCCGGTACCTTCTTTAACCACCTTCGAGGCGAGCCCGCTTGCTGTCTTGGCGGCGTTGGCGGGGGGAGCTTCGACGGCGGCAGGGGCCGGTGGCGCCTTCGGCATCTCCTCGATCTCGAGTAGCTCGACGTCGATCACCAGCATGCCCTGGGGTGATCCCGAGGCTTCCCCGAACCCGAGTTCTGCAGGGATCCAGAGACGGCGTTTTTCGCCGACGACCATGAGCTTCACGCCCTCCTGCCAGCCGGGTATGAATTGATCCAGGGGAACGGTGATGGGTTTTCCACGCACGACCGACGAGTCGAACATCGCTCCGTCAGTTGTCCACCCGCTGTAGTGGAACGTGACTCTCGAGCCTTCGCCGGGGTGAGTGCTGCCAGAGCCCGCGACGAGCACCTTGGAGGCGAGACCGCTGGCCGTCTTTTCGGCATCGGCCGGCGCCGCAGCAACGTCCTTTGGTGCCACCGGCGGAGCCGGCGGTTCTTCGAGATCTTCAATACCGAACAGCTCGATGTCAAAGACGAGCATGCCGGCCGGGCGTCCGGGACGCCCCTTGTAGGCGAGGTCAACGGGGATCCAGAAGCGGCGCTTCTCACCCACGACCATCAACTGCAGCCCCTCCGTCCAACCGGCGATCACCTGGTTGAGCAGAAAGGAGGCTTCAAGGTCGCGTGCCACCGACGAGTCGAACATCTTGCCGTCGGTTGTCCAACCGGTGTAGTGCACGGTGACTTTGTCCCACGGGTCGGGGTGCTGGTTGTCTTCGCCGGCAGTGAGCACCTTGGAGCATAAGCCGCTTTCGGTGCACGACGCGTCCGCGGGCGCTTTGGCGACATCTGGAGGTGCCGGAATTTCGTTGGCGCCGGCGGGTCCAACAGCTGCGAAAACGAAAAAGACGAACAGGATAGAAAGTGCGTATTTCATGCGCGCTACCCTATCTCGGATGGGTTTGAGACACAAGGTCTGGGGGCGACGGGCGGCTGAAGGGTTGGAGATCTGCGACGATGAGGATGGGGGACAGTGGACTTGGACCACCCTACTGCAAATGCGGATTCAGGGATCAGGGTGGCAAATGCCTGCGGAAGATTGGTCGATATCGGGCGTGGGGCCGCTGTGGTCGTGCCCCTTCGAATTGCGGTCAGCTACGGGCAGCATCCACTCCGCTGTGCTCCTGCAACGCTGCCCGAAGGTCTTCTGGGACTGGGGCCGACCGTGCGCCGGCGTAGTCGTAGTAGACCTGGGTCGTGGCGCCGGCCGCGATCGGCCGCCCGTCCTCTCGGGAGCAGACGAGGTACTCGAAGTCGAAGCTTGAGGTCCCGAGTCGGGAGGTGCGCAGGTAGACGACGAGGTCCTCGTCGAGTGTAGCCGGCGACAAGAAGCGGCAGTAGATGTCGAGCAGAATGAAGGAGAAACGTGACTCCAGGCCACCGCCGGTATTCGTCTTTCCGTGGATCGCCTTCATCAACGCGGTCCGCGCCATTTCGAAGTAGGTCGCGTAGACCGCGTTGTTGACGTGGCCCATGCCGTCGACGTCGCGGAAACGAACCTCGATGTCGCAGCTGAACTCGAAGTCCTCCGGTCGCAGTGTTCCGATTTCGCGCTTCATGTTCGTTATCTTCAACGGCTGGCTGGGGCAGGTCAAGTAGGGACTCGCGGTCACCTCTATCTCGTGAGGCACCTACAGAGACAGGACCATCCGCAGGCCTTCATCAACAGACGCCATGAGTTTCGGGGACAACGAACCTATATGTTCAGTGAGGAACGACTTGTTCAGCGTGATCACCTGCGACACGTTGACGACCGAGTCCCGCGGCAGTCCCGACTGCTTTCGTTTGATCGAGAGATTTCCGGGTGCGGCAGACAATTTCAAATTTGAAGTCACGACGGCAACGACGACGGTTTGAATCTTGCTCTCGTTGAACGTGTTGGACTGCACGATGAGCACTGGCCGCCGATAGCCCGGTTCCGATCCTTTGGGGGCAGACAGGGAGGCCCACCAGAGTTCCCCGCGTTGCACTACCACTCCTCGGTGGGAAGGGTCGCGGTCTGAAGTTGGAGGACATCGGGGTCAATCTCGCTGCGCTCCGTTTGGTAAACACCGTTGAGCCGGGCAGTGATGCCCTCTGATCTATGGGTCCTCACAAACTGTGCGATTGCCGAGGAGTAAAGTTGGCTTCGGCTCATTCCAAGCCTCTCGGCAAGCCCCTCTGCTGCGACAAACACCTCGTCGGGAATAGAAATAGCGGTTTTCATAAGAAAAGTATAACTCTGGTTATACCTCAAATCAACTGAACTCCGAGGCGATGTGGCTCGCGCGGTCGAAGTCGAGCACGTGCAGCGATCCCGCCTCCGCCTGTGCCGGCACCATCTTTCAGGCTCGTGCCGCCTGCCGAATGGCATGCAACTCGTCCTCGCTTTTTCCAGCGGCAACGTTGCCGATCAAAAACTGGAGAAAGCGTGCCCCGGTGGGGCGTGCCGGGTGCAAAATTGTGCCAGTACCACCTTACGGCGCCCGAGTGCCTCGTGCACAATTATGACACCGGGCAACCCACGGGGAGTTCGTTGCGGCTCTGATGCCACGGATGCGAGGGAGGCCGCCGCTCGCTTGAGCAGCGTGGTCGCAGACGATCCAACCTTCTCCGCGCGACCGCGCTGCTCATGCGACGCTGGGACGCTCCGGGTGCCGGGCAGGCACCCGAGCGGACCAGAAGGCCGGGGCCGGGATGACGTCGGTGGCGCGGATGGATGGTTGCCAGATGAGTTCCAGGCCCAATGAAAACGTGATTACTGTGGCGTCGCAATGTTCTGACGTGGAGCCTCAGGCGGAGAGAGCCGAGCGGCGTCTCTCGGGCTGCTCGGCGCGCGAAAGGAACAACGATTTCATTGGGCCTGGAACTCCGAAGCGTCTGTTGCACCGACCCGCCCACCCGAACCAGGTCCTAACCCCGGCCTTCTGGGATGCTCGGCTGACCGCCGGGCATGCCCAGCGACGCACGAGCAGCGCCGTCGCGTGGTAAAAGATCGGGGCGGCTGCGACGACGCTGCTCGAGCGATCGGCGGCCTGCCTCAGAGGTTGAGATCACAGCCGAAACGTGTTCCCCGAGGGTTGCCCGGTGTCATAATTGTGCGTGAGGCTTTCGGGCGCTGTAAGGTCGTACTGGCACAATTATGCACCCGGCACGCCCCACCGGGACGCGCCTTCGCTGGTTTTCTGATCGGCCTCGTGGACGCAACGGGGCATGCGAAAAAGACCCGCAACGGCGGGCGCTGAGATTTTTCCACTTTTTGGCTTTGGCCTTTTCGACCTGGGTTTAAATGGTGCGCCCGGCGGGATTCGAACCCACGGCCTCTAGATCCGGAGTCTAACGCTCTATCCAGCTGAGCTACGAGCGCACGCGGCCCGGGATGGGAAAACCGCGGCAGCGGTGTTCTCTCTCATCCAGGGTTTCAAAGAGCAACATGGGGTGAGCGAGGGGATTTGAACCCCCGACCACAGGAACCACAATCCTGCGCTCTACCAACTGAGCTACGCTCACCACAAAATACATGGCCCGCCTGAGAGGACTCGAACCTCTGACCCACGGATTAGAAGTCCGTTGCTCTGTCCAGCTGAGCTACAGGCGGAGAGCTCCGGGTCCGAAGACGGTTTATGGTCGGGGCGAGAGGATTTGAACCTCCGACCCCCTGCTCCCAAAGCAGATGCGCTACCAGGCTGCGCCACACCCCGACGCCGAGTCCGCTCGATGACAAAGAACCGCCGTTTCCGGCAGGAACGCGCAGTATAGAGCCGGGTTCGCAAAGGTGTCAATGATTGTGTCCTACCCGTCAAAAACTCCCGACTCGTAGATCGACGATTTGGGTTCGTCGCCCGGCGTGATCTGCTGGTCTGGGTCGTCAAGGTCCTGCTGGATGATGAGGTCGATGAGCAGGTCTCTCACACCGGCCTTGCCGCGGCTCTTGTAGAGGGCCTGGACACGGCCCGGCTTGAGCCCGATGCCGGTCATGTGCTTGAGGTACTGGCAGAAGACGCGCGCACGGGAGCGAAAACTGATGATCAGCATGACGAGAAGGAAAAATACGACCGCGAGCGCCCCGAACCTGAACCAGTCAACCCCTGAAAAAACGAGTCCGTCGAACATCAGTTCCCCTCCTCCTCGTCGATCTCACTATTCAGGGCGTGGGTTTCGTCAACCTCTTCGAAGTAGTTCTCCCCAACCAGGATCTCTCGCCCTTTTGATCCGGCCGGCGGGCCCACGATTCCTTCTTGCTCCATCATATCGATGAGCCGCGCCGAACGAGTGTATCCGAGTCGCAGGCGACGTTGAATGTGGGAGGCCGACGCTTTGTGTTCGCCGACGACCAGACGGACCGCCTGGTCATACATCGGGTCTTCGTAGCTGTCGCCGGCGTCGCTGCCACCGGCACCGCCGCCGCGTCCGCCCGACCCGCGGCTGTTTCCCCCGAGCGGTTCGTGGGTCAGGATGCCCTTCATGTAGTCGGGTTTGCCGAAGCGCTTGATGTAGCGCACGACCGCCGCAATCTCTTTCTCCGTGACCAGCGGTCCGTGCAGACGAATGATGTTGGACGTCCCGGGGGGCAGGTAGAGCATGTCACCGCGGCCGATCAGGTGCTCGGCGCCGATCGCGTCGAGGATGGTGCGCGAGTCGTGCCCGGAGCGCACCTTGTAGGCAATTCGGCACGGGAAGTTGGCTTTGATGATGCCAGTCAGGACATCGACGGACGGCCGCTGCGTTGCACATATGAGATGCAGGCCAACGGCGCGTGCCTTCTGGGCGATGCGGGTGATGGCCTCCTCCACTGCTCGCCCGGAGGTCATCATCAGGTCGGCGAGCTCGTCGATGATGATGACGATGAAAGGAAGTGGCTCGAAGACCGTCTCATCGGCGTCCTCGCCGAGAAACTGTTCGAGCGTCTTCTTGAGCTGCACCGGATCTCGCACGAGCTGGTTGTACTGCTCGAGGTTGCGAACTCCGAGCGTTGCCAGAGTCCGGTAGCGGTTGTCCATCTCGTTGACGGCCCAGCCGAGGGCGTTGGCTGCCTTCTTCGGTTCGGTGATGATGGGGGTCAGGAGGTGGGGGATATCCTTGTACACACCGAGTTCGACCATCTTCGGATCGACGAAGATGAACTTCACCTCATCCGGCTTTGCCTTGTAGAGGATCGACAGGATCATGGCGTTGATACCGACCGATTTTCCCGAGCCCGTGAACCCGCCGATGAGCAGGTGCGGCATGCGCTTGAGATCGCCGACAAAAGGTTTTCCCCTGATGTCGACGCCCACGCACAGGGTCAGGATCGATCGAGCGTGCTGGAACTCGGTCGCCTCCACGAGCTGAGATAGGCGGATGACCTCCGGTTGCGGGTTCGGGACCTCGATGCCGACGGTCGCCCGCCCGGGGATGCGTTGGATGCGCACGGACTGGGTGCTCAGAGCGAGGGCCAGGTCTTCTGACAGGTTCTGAACCGAAGAGATCTTGACGCCGGAGGCGAGCTGGTACTCATAGGTCGTGATGACCGGGCCGGTGCGAATATTGACAACCTCGCCGCGCACCTTGAACTCCTGACACTTTGCGGTGACGATCTTGCCGATCTCCATCAGGGCCTGGGAGTCGCGCTGCACCTCTTCGTCTGCCGGCTCGAGAAAAGACGGACGCGGCAGGTCGTATGTCTCCAGATCCTCGATGAAGTCGAACTCCTCCTGGACGGCGCGTTTCGGCGTCGTTGCATCGGTGGCGGCCGCGGCCGCCGCCCGTTTCCGGCCGGCAGCGGTTTGGCGGGCCTTTTTGGCCGTCGTCGTCTTCGTGCCGCTTTCCCCCGCCGCCTCTGCCGTAAGGGCCGCAGAAAGACCGTCGCCCATGGGGTCTGTTGTCCGGTTTCTCCGGTTGATACGAAAGCTGCCCTTTCCCACTACTTCTTTCACGGTCACCGATTCCGGGGCGGTAGCCGATCCCCTGGAGGCCTGTTGGCCGAGTCGATCCAGGACTCTGCGCCGGTCCTGCGTATTCTGCTCTTCCCGCCGTTGCTCTTCTTTGAATTGGCGTCTCTTTGCCCTCCTTGCGCGAAAGCCAGCGAGAACGCTGTCGGCGCCGCGTTCGACGGACAGCCCGGAAAGCAACAAGATCCCGATGACAAGGAGGAAGAGCATGATGACAACGCGGCCGACGGGTCCTGCAAGACCGCCAAGGAGGTCCCCCGTCGCCTGACCGATGACGCCACCGCAGGACAGCGCGCCGTCCCTGTAGGTGATCTCGGTGCACCCCAGGCCCACCAGGCCAGAAATGGAGACGAGCAAAGCGGCCCAACCGACAGTGACCCACCCGAGAACTTTGGGGAGGTCGCGGCGCAGAATGCGCCACCCCAGAAAACCGAAGATCAAGGGCACGATAAGTGCTGATACTCCAAACAAACCAATCAAGAAAGCCGATGTCGTGGCGCCGAGCCAGCCAACCAGGTTGAGGGGTTTGGCGCGCAACGTCGAGACGTGGAAGGGACTCGGGTCGAGGGGGCTGTGGCTCAATACGGCGACGGCCATGAGCAGGGAAGCGACCAGCAAGCCGACGGCGACGATCTCGCGCACGAGACGGCTGTTCACGGCGCCACCATCCGGCTTGCGATGAGCACCAGCAGTCCGAGCGGGAGGCAGTACCAGGCGAAGCGGTCAAAGAGCCGTGAGCTGACGGTCCGAATTACGAGACGGAGGGCCAGGTATCCGGTCGCCGCCGCGGCCGCGCCGCCGACAAGCGCATACAACCAGAATTCAGCTCCACCGGCGGCAAGGGCCTGCCGCTCGCCGATCAGCTCGACCAGGGTCACGCCGGCGATGGCCGGTACGCTCAGCACGAAGGAGAAGCGTGCCGCCCATTCCCGGCTGAGGCCTGTGCCGAGCCCAGCCGCGATGGTGGCGCCTGAGCGGGAGATGCCGGGGAAGACGGCCAATCCCTGCACCAGCCCAACGCCGATCGCCTGCTTCCAGGACGTCGTACTCTCGGTTGATGTGCCGCCGCCGAGGAAACGAGTCGAGAGCACGATCAGACCGGTGATGAGAAGACAGACGCCGACGACGGTGACGTTTTCGAAGGCTGCCTTGGCCGTGTCCCGCAGGGGGAAGGCTACCGTTGCCGTGGCGAGGGTGCCGAGGACCAGGAGAAAGAGAAGCCGCCGCCCTTCTTTTTCGGTGAGCCAACGATGAAGTTGCCTCCTCTCCGACCAGACGATCGCCGCCGCCGTTCCGACGTGAAGCATGGCGTCGAATACGACGCCGGGTTGCGAAAACGGGGTCCCGAGACGATCAAAGGCCATCTGGGCGAGCGCAAGGTGACCCGAGGAAGAAACGGGCAGGAACTCGGTCAGTCCCTGGAGCACACCGAGGATGAGGGCCTGCCACCAGGTCATTTAAAGAGCCTCGGTCGGGCGCAAGAACGCGGCAACGTCACAAGAGCGGGGAACATCATAGAAATGGTAGCACCTCGACCGGTTTGTGGCTTGTTCCGGCCGTCGTGGCAGTCACGCGCCCCTGACCACCGCTGCCAGGCGAACCCAGGCATCGAGGTCGAGGGTGCCCGGCCTGGCCGTGGGCTCGATGCCAGCCGCCTCGAGGTCGTGAGCCGTGACTGCCGGGGCGAGTGCATTGGTGAGCATCTTGCGGGATCTGGTGAGGCCCCCGGCGGCGAGCCTGAACGCATTCGCAAGGGCATCGGGTGGGTGGGTTGGGGGGTGGAGCTCGAGCACCGCGACGGCGGATACGACTCGTGGGCGGGGCCGGAAGCAGACCGGCGGTACATCGAAGGCGACATGGGCGTGGGCGTAGGCGGCTCGTTCGAGGGCGAGCAGGCCGTGGCCCTTGCCGGCCGGCTTTGCGATCAGGCGGTTCACAACCTCACGCTGCAGCATGACCACGACGCGGGTGATCAGATCGTGACGCGGGAGCAGGCGTCGCAGTATGGCTGTGCCGACCGAGTACGGGAGGTTGGCCACCACTTGCCACGGCGCCTCGCCGGCGAGCAGCGGGTCGAGGGGTTCTTTCAGCGCGTCGCCCGATCGGATCTCGACAGCCGTCCCAGCAAAGATCGCTCTGAGGCCAGGCGCCAGGGTTTCGTCGACCTCCAGCGCCAGGACTCGATCAAAAATCTCTGTGAGATGTTGAGTCAGGGCGCCCCGGCCGGGACCGATTTCGAGTACGCGGGGCACAGTCGGGTCGGTGAGATCGGCGATCGCCCGCGCGACCCCCTCGTCGATGAGGAAGTTCTGGCCCAGTCGGCGGTGCTTTGAACGTCCCATCAGCGACCGCAGGCGGCGACGAGCGGGCGCACGAAGTCTTCAATCGCCGGCGCCAGATCATCGCTGTCACCAATAGCGGCGACCTGGTTAACGATGGCGGAGCCGACGACGACGCCGTCTGCCCATGTCGCGACCTGGTGCACCTGGTCGGCGTCGGAAATGCCGAAACCAACGGCTACAGGGAGGCGGGAGGTTTTGCGGACTCGATGCACGAGTTGCTCCAGACCAGGGTCGAGCTGGCGCTGCGCGCCGGTGACCCCGGTACGGGAGACGAGGTACAAAAAGCCACTTCCCATCCGTCCCGCGCTGCGCACGCGCCCTTTGTCTGAGGTTGGCGTGACGAGCAGGATGGGATCAATGGCTGCGCCTTTGAGCGCAGGTCGAAAGCGATCGAGCTCTTCCACGGGAACGTCGGTGAAGAGCACGCCATCGACGCCGGCCGCGGAGGCATCGGTGGCGAAACGGTCGATACCGAGGCGCATGACCGGGTTGGCGTAGGTGAAAAGAACGATTGCAACCTCACAGACCTTGCGAATCTCGCGAATCACCTCGAGCGTGGCGGCGAGGCTGGTCCCCCCGGCGAGGGCACGTTCCGCCGCGCGTTGGTTGGTCGGGCCATCGGCGATGGGATCGGAAAACGGTACCCCGAGCTCGACGACATCGGCGCCGGCGGCGGCGAGAGCGAAGACGATCTCAGCCGTGCGTTCGAGTGTGGGGTCACCGGCGGTGACATATGGGATGAACGCAGCGCGGTTGCCCGCTCGGGCGCTCGCGAAGGCATCGGCTATTCGGCTCATCGATCCTCCTCGAGGCGTGCAACCTCCTCCATGTCTTTGTCCCCACGCCCGGAGAGATTGACGAGGATGCTCGCCTTGAGGGGCATAGTGGGAGCGACCTTGCACGCATATGCGATGGCATGGGCGCTCTCGAGGGCAGGCACGATGCCCTCGTTGCGGGAGAGCAGTCTGAAGGCTGCGAGGGCCTCGTCGTCGTCCACCGTGACGTAGCTCGCCCGCCCCGTTTCATTCCAGTTTGCATGTTCGGGACCGACGGCGGGGTAGTCCATGCCGGCGGATACCGAGTGCGTGCCGAGGATCTGCCCGTCGTGGTCCTGAAGCACCCGGGTCAAGGTTCCATGGAGGATGCCGGGCAGGCCATCGTCGGTGAAGCGGGCGGCGTGATCTCCCGGGGCGCTGCCGCGGCCTCCGGCTTCGACCCCAACCAGCCGAACCTGGTGGTGCGGTACAAAGGCGGAGAAGATCCCGGCTGCGTTTGACCCACCCCCGACGCACGCGATCACGACATCGGGGAGATTCCGTGTCGCTTCGCGAATCTGGTCGTAGGCTTCGGCGCCGATCACCGATTGGAAGGTACGGACCATGGCCGGGAAGGGGTGCGGCCCGAGGACCGAACCGAGCACGTAATGCGTCGTGCGGATGTTGGTGACCCAGTCTCGCAGTGCTTCGTTGATGGCGTCCTTGAGGGTGCGGTCGCCGGCCTCGACTGCCACGACCTCAGCGCCGAGGAGGTTGATCCGGCGCACATTCGGCGCCTGGCGCCGAATGTCCTCCGTCCCCATGTAGATACGGCAGTCGAGACCGAGCAGGGCCGCAGCGGTTGCCACAGCGACGCCGTGCTGGCCGGCGCCGGTCTCCGCGATGACTCTGTGCTTCTCCATCTCGCGGGTCAGCAATGCCTGCCCGATCGCGTTGTTGAGCTTGTGCGACCCGGTATGGCAGAGGTCCTCACGTTTGAGCCAGATCTGTGCGCCGCCGAGATAGGCGGCCAGCCGTCGTGCCGGGTAGAGCGGCGTCGGGCGGCCGACAAACCGTCGGAGAAGGTCCGCCAGCCGCGCCTGGTACGCGCGGTCCTTCGTGGTCTTCTTCCAGACGGTCTCGAGCTCCACGAGCGGCGCCATCAGCGTTTCGGGGACGAACCGGCCGCCGAAATCACCGAAGTAGCCGCGTGTGTCGGGTTGTTTCTTCATGCCGCCTCCAGCCTCTGCCGAGGAGGATCATTGTACAGGGCAGGGTCGCGTCCGTAGTCTTGGATGCCGGATGCGGTGTGGGTTTGGTTCACCCCACACCACAGGCGAGACGCCTGTGGCCACCAAGTCTCCCGTCGTGACGACTGTTCTGGTGGGAGCAGGCGTCCCGCCTGCGGAGAGGA
>RCNG010000775.1_pt1 | contig 15229 bp, 9 predicted proteins | sample 2041371 | NCBI WGS metagenome assembly RCNG01 (sample SAMN09708227, study PRJNA481090) | Marine sediment metagenome, whole genome shotgun sequencing project. | biome: marine sediment; feature: ocean; material: sediment; isolation source: Sewage treatment plant 1 marine sediment (STP1) ... | reverse complement strand
CAGGGCGTGACCCTTGGCGCAAAGAGCTTCCCTCTCGATGCTGAGGGCAATCCCATGAAAGGGATCGACCGCCACCCCATCATCGAGGACGAGGTCACGATCTACTCGGGGGCGACCGTTCTTGGCCGAGTGACCATCGGCCGAGGCTCGATCATCGGCGGCAACGTCTGGGTGACCAGGAACGTTGCACCCGGAAGCCGGATTTCCCAGGGTCGGCCGCGGACCGCGGCGTTCGAGAACGGCGGGGGAATCTAGGCGGGTTACTCGCACCATCGCAGGCATTGAACCGAGTACTGCCGTGAGAATGAGCCTGTGGAGGCGCGATGGGAGGGGTGCGCAGGCACGCAACATTGTTTGCTGCAAACAATGTTGGATGCCAGGCACCCAGCCCGCGTTCTCTCGAGGAATCACGTGAGGTGGATCGTTCCACCCTCCGACTGCAGGTTGGTTGCAGGGCCTGCACCCGACGACAAGAGCGATATTGGGACGTGGTCGCCCGCGATAGCAGGGCGGCCGACGGCCACTCGCTCTTGGCGTTTGGTCGCAAGCCGCGGCGCGGCGCCGCAAGGCCAGCCTACAGCTCTGAAGCATCGAGCACCGCGCAGACGTTGTAGTTGTTCCTGATCCTGCCTCTGCGGCGGATCAATCGCCTCAGATGTCAAACGTTGTAACACTTTGGCTGCGGACTCCGAAATAGACAGTCTCGCGAATGATTCTCAAGAACAGTTTGGTAGCGGAAGCGTATCATGAGGATGATGTCGCGTGTCCACCGCCAGTTCGCCGCACTGCTCGCGCCGGGGGCTTTGGCCTTTCTCTTGGCCGTCCTCTCGGTGGCGGATATGTTTTCTCCACGGCCCTATGACGGGGTCATCATCGAGGCCGATGTTCCGGGCTCCACGGTGGTCCACAAGGTGGTTCCGGGTTCGGGAGCGCATCGCGCAGGCATCCGCCAGGGCGATGTCATCGTGGGAATCGACCGGTCGATCCTGTCGTCGGCCGGTCACGCCCAGCAGTTGCTCAATCGGCACTCCATCGGCGAGTTCGTGCCCTACATGTTCCGCTCGGGCGGGAGTATCAAAGAACGCGAGGTCGAACTCGGACGGCGCCAGATCGGCGACACCTCCTACCTCTATGCCGCGATGCTCGGCTTTCTCTTCTTCGGCGTCGGCGCCTTCGTCGTCATTCGTCAACCGCGGCTTCCGACGGCGCGGGTGTTCTACATCATGTGCAGCCTCTTCATGCTCTTTCTGGTGTGCCGTCTTCGGCCCGCATCCTACTCGTGGGTCGATAGCTTCGTGCTCACCACGGGCACCATGGCGCTGCTTTTCCTTCCCGCAGCCTTTCTCCACTTCTTTCTGATCTTCCCTCGGCCGGTGTGGGAGTGGCGGCGCGACCCCATCGCCGACACCATCGGGTGGATTGCCCGGATCAGTCCACGCCTGGTGCCCATCTATCTCCTGCCGCCCATGGTCTACGCCGCAACCCTTGGTGGGTCGTGGTGGACGGGCACACAGATAGCGCTGATCTCCGGCGCCCCCATGGCCAACTGGTGGGTCATGGTCGGCTACATGGTGCTCGGGCTGGGCGCTCTCGGTCTGAGCGCACGCTATCTCCCCGATGTTCAACAACGCCGAGGCGCGGGGCTCGTCTTTGTCGGCACTCTTTTCGGGGTTGTTCCTTTCATTCTCCTCGCGGTGGCCTTTCCCTCGTTTCTCGACACCGAGCGGTTCATCTTCTACGGTGTGGTTCCGCTGATTCTGGTCCCCATCACTTTTGCGTACGCCATTGTCCGCTTTCAGCTTCTGGACATCCGGGTCATCCTCCGAAAGAGCCTGCTCTACGCCCTGACCACGGCTCTGGTGACCGCACTCTACGCAGGCGGGATCGCGTCGTTCAACCGGATCTTCCAGGGCACCCGGTTGGCCGATTCGCCCTATTTCCCGGTCGTCTTCGCCCTCGCCATCGTCCTACTCTTCGAGCCACTTCGCCATCGACTGCAGCGACCCGTCGACCGCTTCTTCTTCGCCGAACGTCACCGACTCCAAAAGGCCATGGTGGAGATGGGCGAGGCGCTCACCAACGAGGTTGAAATCGGACCCGTCGTCACCCAACTCGTGGAACGCCTCCCCGAGATCCTCGGGCTTCAGTTCGCCGCCCTCTACCTGCCCAAGAACGGCCGTCTTCAGCGAGTCGCTGGACCGACCGATCTCCCGGCCGAGCTCCCCGTCGTCGGCATCCTTCACGACTTCCTGAAGAACAAGGGCCCGCTGCTTCGCATCGACGAGCTGGCGCCCATTCGACTGCTCTCGGCCGAAGTCGAGCACCTCGGTGACGAACTCGGCTCGGCCGGAGTCGAGGTTGTCGGTCTTCTCTCCACCACACGCCGCTCGGTGGGCATCATGCTGCTGTCGGGCAAGAGCGGTCAGACCGCTCTCGAGCGCGAAGAGATCGATCTCCTGCGCGGCCTCCTCAACCAGGCCTCCATTGCGTTGGAGACGAATCTCCTCCTCGACGAACGCGCCCGACAAGCCGAGTTCGACCGCGAACTCAAGATTGCCGCGTCGATCCAGTCATCGCTGCTGCCGCATCATCTCGAGGCCGCCGAGGGTTGGGAAATCGCCGCGGTCTGCCGCCCGGCTCGCGAGGTCGGAGGAGATTTCTACACCGAGCTCCCCGGCGGTCTGCCCGGCGAGCACGCGTTGGCCTACGGTGATGTCTCGGGCAAGTCCATTTCGGGCGCCCTGATGATGATGGCGGCGCACGAGGTCCTCAACACCCTCGCCCTCGCCCACCCCGATCCCGAGGAGCTTTTCCGTCTCGCCAACGAGAGGCTCTACAGCCTCAGGGGCGACCGTCGGGCAGCCCAGAGGGCCGGCAGTTTCGTCGCCCTCGGCTATCTGGCTTTCCGACCCACGGTCGGTGATCTCCGCTACTCCCTCGCCGGTCAACCCCCCCCATTGTTGCGGCGAAACGGTTCGGTCGTGGAAACCCTCCGTATGCCGAACCACCGGCTCCCCCTCGGCGCCTTCAGGGTCGGCGGCCACCAGGTGCTCGAAGTCGCCATGGAACCCGGGGAACTCCTCCTGGCCTACTCGGATGGGGTTGTCGAGGCGCAGTCGCCCGATGGCGACCTCTTCGGTGAAGAAAGACTCGCCAAGGTCCTGGCGGACTCACCGACAGACTCCCCCCAGGCGGCCGTTAATCATGTCCTCGAGGAGATCGAGGCGTTCACCCATGGTCACACCCCGTACGACGATCTCACCCTGATCGCCGCTTGCCGAACCGCCGGCTGAGGGATCAAAAAACCCCCTTCCAGCGGGGAAGGGGGTCGAGCGTAGAATCTCGCGGACTACTGACCCTGCATCGTCTCCATAAAGTCGAATTCTTCACGCGCGTAGCTGGCCGGAGGGTCATAGGTCCCTGCAGGTGCATCGAGCTTTTCGATGGACTTGACCACATCGCTCGAGTCGACGGTGGTCTCGCCCATGAATTTCATGGACATACTCGCCTCCTGGGAAACGACATAGCCGTCGATCTGACGCATCTGTTCCATCATGCTGGCCATCCCCGGCTGGAGGCTCATGACCTCGGAAAAAAGGGCGAAATACTCGGCCGCATCGATGGGTGTTTGAGTCGACGCCCAAATCACCGATTCCATGCTCATCATGGCCGAAGTCATCGTGAGGTTGTAGCGCTTGGCGTCCCAATCGCCAACCTTCTTGGTTTCATCGGTTGGGGTCACGGTCACGTCGAACTTCATCATGGCCATCATCTGCTCGCCCATACCGGGGGGCATCAACGACCCGAGATCCACCGGAAGATCGACCTCGGTGTAGGTCTTGTCATCGTGATCGATGATGACCATCTTCTTGGCGCCCATATTGACGATGGTCGAACTGGAGCCCTGATCCATCCGCAGCTTTTCATCACCGATCCAGGTCACATGCTCTTCATCGGTGGGTGGTTGGTTCTGCCCCATCATGGCGAAGCCATCCTGGTGATGTTGTTGAACGACCTTGTAGTCTGCGCCGACAAGACCGGCGGTCAGCAGAACGGCCAGAAAAAATACGAGAACTCGATCCAATCGCATGGTGTCTCCTTGAGTGAGAGTGAGCTATTCCCAGAGTCAACTGAGCTGAACAACCCGGGGATCGTATCAAATTGATGCTCGGAGAGGCATCAGTCCGCCGCCTCGGCCTCCCATCCGTTTTCCGGACTGCGGTAGTCGAGGCCATACGCGGGCAATTCGCCACCGGGCCCCTTGAGGTAATGATCGAACCAGCGCACCAGCCGCAGTTGGTAGTCGTAGCGCGATGCCGCCCGCCGATTTCCGTGGTGCTCACCCGGATACCGAACCAAACGTACCTGCGCCTTGTTGAGTGTCTTCAACACCCGGTACATCTCCATCGACTGGGTCGGACTGACCCGCGGGTCGGCGTCTCCACCCATGATGAGCAGGGGTGTCCTGCCCTTCTCCGCGTGGGTCAGCGGCGATCTTTCGAGGTAGAAGTCCCAGTTTTCCCAAGGGACGCCGAGGGCGTGAACAAGGGTCTCTTCCTGTGAAATGTCGGTGGTCCCGAATTTGGAAATCTTGTTGGCAATCCCGACGAACATCACCCCGGCGGCAAACCGCTCGCTGTATCGCGTAGCGAGCCAGGCGGTGGCATAGCCACCGTAGGAGCCTCCGGTCACCCCAACCCGATCCTTGTCGGCAACACCGATCTCGATGAGGTGGTCCACCGCATCCACGAGATCATCGAACTCGGCGCCGGCCGCATCTGCCTGACCGAGCTTCGAGAACGCGACCCCTCGGCCGGTACTGCCCCGATAGTTGGGGAAGAAGACCGCATAGCCCCGCGCCGCGAGAATCTGGGTCGGGGAGCTGTAGCGATTGAGCCAACCGTTGCTTCGGTGGCCCTCGGGGCCGCCATGCACCACCATCACCAATGGGGCCGGCTGCCCCGGAGCTGCATCGAGAGGCCTGATGAGGATGCCCTCGAGTTCGAGTCCGTCACGAGCGTTGTGAACAACGACCTCCTGCGGGGCCAGTCGAATCCCGACGAGCCACGGGTTGGCCTCGGTCAAGCGCCGGGGCGGATGCTCGTCAGCCAGATCCAGGGCAAAGACCTCGCCGGGATGCGAATAGGAGTTGCCGATCAACGCGGCGTGGCGCCCGTCGGCGGAGAGGCTCATGGCCGTGAAGACCACGCCGCCGCCCAGTCCATCGACCGATTCCAAGGATCCACCGGCGGCGGCGACCCGAATGAGCTCGGTGACGACACCGACATCGGCGAGCATCAGCAGCCCCTTGTCGTTCATCCAGGCGAACGACCTCACCGAACCCTTGAATCCTCGGGTCAGGTTTTTCGGAGTGCCTCCTGCGGCGGAAACCACCAGGAGTGATGACGCTGAAGGATCGTGGAGATCCTCACCGCTGATCATGGCGAGATGGCGGGAGTCGGGGCTCCAGTCGATCCGGCCGAGTTTTCCCTCACGATCCACCGTCGCTTCGATCTCACCCGTCGCAACATCGACGATGTGAACCGTCTGGAACATCAATCGATCATCCACCAGGGGTCGTGGCGCCATGGCGACCGCGATGTGTTCGCCATCCGGACTCCACCGCACCTGAACGGCCGACCCCTCGAGGGCGAGCGATCGAGGTTCTCCCGCACCATCAATGTCGGCGATCCAGATCCGCAGCGGCCGTCCATCCTCCTCGAAAATCTGCTGGGTGAATCCCTGTTTTTCGAGCTCTTCTTCCGGCTCCGACTTCGGTTCCTTGGCAACGACCGCGACCCGACGTCCATCCCCGCTCCAGGCGTAATTCGCGATGGTGGTCTCGACCGAGACAACGGGCCGGGCCTCACCACCCGTGGTCGGGATGAGGTAGAGCTTGGCGTATTCGTCATCTCCCCGTTTTGCGAGGAAGGAAACCGCCGAACCGTCGGGCCGCCAGTCGATGTCGGAGACCGTGACATCGCCGGTCACGAATGGCCTGGCGACACCGGTCGCCATATCGATGAGGTAGAGCTCGGCCCAGTTCTTGCCGTCGTCTTCGTCAAAAAGCTCCCGCGGGACCGACCGGGTCGCAGCGATGAGCGATCCGTCGGGCGAAATCTTCGCCGAGCTCATGCTTTGGACTTGCGCCAGATCACGAGGCGTCATGGCCCTCATGGTCTCGTCCGCCGACCATGCGGATCCGGAAGTGAGAGCCAGAACAATTGCCAGAGAAAACAGGTGGTGGAACGGTCGAGTCATAGCCAACGGCCTCCTTCGTTTGTCGGGGAGTAGTTTCGCATACGCGCCTCTGCGTTGAATCTGCGATGTCTTCGCGCCGTCTTCGAGTCTTCGCGTCTTCGTGCTTGCGACGGTGCGATGCCCTATTCGCTACCGCTCTCCGAGGACGGCAGTCACACTTGTCTCCACCCCATCTCGAAGGACCGTGACCTTGACTTCATCGCCGGGACTCTTGGCCTTGAGGAGGGTCGAGTACCCCCGGAGATCGGTCACCGGCTCCCCGTCAAACGCTGTGAGGACATCCCCTGCGAGGAGCCCGGCTTTCTCTGCCGCCGAGTTGGGCATGACCTGTTGGACCCGTACCCCGGGGCCCCCAAAACCGAAGTCAGGCATGGTCCCGAGGCTTGCCCTGCGGGCGCCCGTGGCCTTTGCCCCACCGGGATGGCCGGCCGGGGTGTCCTCCGGGGTGTCCTCACCCTTGATGGTCACGGTCAGCGGTTCGAGCCGCTCCGCGAGATAGACCACCGCCTCATGGGCGGCCTCGGTGACCACGGCCATGCCGTCGGCGTCGATGGTGTCCGCGGTGTCCGACGGTCGATGGTAGTCCGGGGTTGGTCCACTGAAGAGCTGCACTGCGGGAATTCCGAGCTCGATGCAACTCATCTGATCGGAGCTGTCGAGGGGTTCGGTCACGATCTTGATCGGCGCGCCCGTGGTGTAGCCGACGCCCATGAAGATGAATCGCCACTCGCGGGCCGAGTCGGCGTTGAGAATAAAGAGCTCGCCATCGGCAAGGCGGCCGACGGTGTCCAGGTTGATGCAGGCATACGGGCGCTCATCGTCCGTCATCGCCCCGAGGAGATGTTTGGATCCCACCCGACCTGCCTCCTCGCCGGTGACGGCGGCGAAGATCACCGTGCGCGGCCGCGCCGGTTCGGCCGCCATGGCTCGGGCCAGCTCCAGCATCACGGCGATTCCCGAGGCGTTGTCGTCGGCCCCGGGGTGAACGAGGCCCTCGTTACCCGCCCGCACATCGGGCCAGCCTCTGCCGAGGTGGTCGATGTGCGCCATCACCAGCACCGGTGGCAGGGTCGGATTCGTCCCTGGGATCGCCCCGACCAGATTTGTGAGTTCCAACGATCGCTCCGGCTCACCACCGCGCCAGTTCCAGCGCTGGCGGTAGTCCGTGGCGGCGGCGGGACTCACCCGAGCATCGGCGAGCTCCTCCTCGACCCAGCCGGTGGCGGTCACGAGACCCGCACTGCCGAGACCGCGGCCCTCCATGGAGGGTTGGGAGAGGTGGGCGACGGTCGCGGCGAGGCGGTCGGCGTCGAAGACCGCCGGCAGATCCGCGAGAGGCTGCCGAGCAGGCAACGTCAGCTCGACGAGTTCACCATCGGCGAGCTTGCGCACCAACGGGGATCCCAACGGCTGCCACATCCCCTTGGCGACGTTCTCGGGCTCGGAACCCTTGAAGCCGAGGTAGGAGTAGCGGGTGTAGTGGGGAAGCTTGCGCGCGAGACCCGGAATCGCCTCCACCGGCTCGGCCGCCACCCAGCCCAGCGCGTCAGCCGGGTCGTCCTCGGCGCGGGCCACCATCACCAGCGAGTGGTCCGCGCGGGGCATTTCATCCGCCGGCAGGTTGACCGAATCCTCGTTGACGGCGGCGCCCTGCTCGGTGACTCGGTCGCTGACCTGTCCGGCGAACCTGTTCTTCCAGCCCAGGACCCACACCGAACCGTCGGGGAGGGTTTCGATCTCCGCGTCGATGACCATGCGCGGTGCGTTGGGCTTTGCCCAGGACGCAGCCAGTTCTCGCCACGCCGCCTGCTCGTCCTCGGATGCCTGTGAGGGTAGTACGTAGGTCGGTTCGTCGGCCCCGAAGAGGGTCGTCAGCGCCGGTGGAACCTCGAGGGGATCGAGCCGGCGCATAACATCGAAGGCCGGATCGACATCGAGCCGAAGGGGCCGCGTCGGGCAGAGGACCTCGATGACACAGTTGCGGATGCCGCAGGTGCCGGCCTCACTCCAGATCGGTTCCGATTGCCCTTCCACGGTCACCGCCACGGGCACCGTCAACGGGTATGGATCATCTTTCTGGGTTTGGCGGATCTTGACGATCACCTTCCAGGGGTAATCCGACGAAGGGTCATCGGAAACGTCGACATCGACGATCTCGAGGCTTGGTGCACCCGTCCGCTGGACCCACTGATCGACAAACGGCTGCCAGTCGCCGCCAACCTCTTCGCTCAAGGCTCGGGCGATGTCGGCAAACCCTGCGCGAGAGAACCGGTGGTCGTCGTCGAAGCGACCGAGGCCGGCGAGGAAAGCCTCGTTGCCGAGCGCCCGGCGAAGCATGTGGAAGAGCATCAAAGATTTGCCATAGCCCACAGCCTCGGAGGCCGCCGAGTGCCGCGACCCGAAGTCGGCAAGAGGAAAATCGTTCCCGGTCTTCACCAGATCGCTGAATTTCTTAAGGGTTGCCCGACGGTAGGTGGCCCCTTCACCCCGCTGCTCCGCAAAAAGGTGGTCGGCCATGTAGGCGGTGAGTCCCTCGCACCAGTTGCCGGTCTCGGCGTCGATGTAGACCGAGTTGCCCCACCAGTTGTGGAGCAACTCGTGCGGGTAGGACGAGGTCAGAATCCATGGAAATCGAATGACCTGTGGGCCCAACAAGGTGAAACCGGGCATCCCGTAGCCGGTCTCCCAGAAGTTCTCCACCAGGGCGAAGGAGGCATAAGGGTAGGCCGGAAGCATGCCGTTGTAGAGCTCGAGGTAGCGCTTGGTGGCGTCGAGGTAGCGGTCGGCAAGACCCGGGTCGTCCTCACGGAGAAAGGCGTAGATCTCGACCTCTCCGGCACGGTCGGCATAGGCCTGCCACGGACCGGCGATGAGATAGATCTCCTCGGTGGGGTGCTCGAGGGTCCAGGTTGTGGCCCGGCTGCCGTTGGGGGTGATCTCGTGGCGGGTGCGCCGACCCTGGCTGACCGCGTCCCACGGCGGGTTGAGTCCGCCGACCTCGAGCGAGAAGGTAACAAGACCGTCGCCGAAGGTCGGCACCCAGAAGCTGGCGCCGGCGAGGAAAACGCCCTCGGGTGAGATGATGCCGGGGGTTTCGGAGAAGCTCCGCTGGTACTCCTCCCCCTGAGTCTGGAGTTCGTGGTGGATCACCCCGCCGTAGTGGAGTTCCACCGGGCCGCCCACATCCTGGGCCCGACGAAGCCGCCACGCCTCGAGGGGAACATTCTCGGCGACGGTGTCGGTGGTGGCGTTGATGCCGAAGAAGGTGGCCTCGACGGGCCCGGACACGGCCTCGAGCCGCCAGCCCGGGGTCACAACCTCGGGAGCGAGGCCGGAGTGGAGCACCAGATGGTAGGCGCCGTCGGCATCGAGCGTTACGTCACGGCCCACGTCTATCCGATCGATTACATCGATGCGATGGGTCGCCGGGTCGAGCCGCACCTCGAGCTCGTGGTGGGTCGGTGACGACCAACAGGGCACCGATACGGTCAAGAAAGTGAACACCACGAACGAGTTTCGAACGACACTCAATATCATCGTCGCCTCCACCGCGCATTCTACCGAGAACCCAACGAGCTTTTGTCACCCAAACGTCATTCACGTCTCCGGTCGGTTTTTCGGAATGCCGGACGACCCCGTCGTCGTTTCCCGTGCCGGCGACCGACCGCGGTTGCCCGGGAGAAGAACCATGATCACCGTCATTTCTGGTACGAATCGACCTCGAAGCAACACCGCCAGAGTCGCAGGGCTCGCCGTCGAGGGTCTGCGTCACACCGGCGAAGAAGCCACAATCCTCGATCTCACCGAGCTCCCACTCGAGCTCTTCGATGGTGCGAGTTACGGCGAGAAGCCACCAGCCTTCAAGCCATTCCAGGATGCGATCCTCGCCACGGACGGAATCCTTACCGTGATTCCCGAGTACAACGGCGCCTGTCCGGGAATCATGAAGTACTTCATCGACATGCTGCGCTTCCCCGACAGCCTCTATGAAAAGCCGGTGGGATTCATCGGACTCTCGGCCGGTCCCTGGGGGGCCGTTCGAGCGGTGGAGCAGATCGAGATGGTCTTTCAGTACCGTCACGCCCATCTCTTTGGACGCCGGGTCTTCATCCCCCACATCAGCAACGCGATCGGTGAGGACGGGCAGTTTGTCGATCCCGCCATGGTGAAGCGTTTTGACGAAGCGCTGGAGAAGTTCGTCGATTTCTGCGGGCGTTTGAAAGACTGACCAGCGCGGTTCGTTTCCACGGTGAGCGGCGACGGAGACTCGGTCGCCCCTCTGTTATCATGAGCGCCTATTTCAATCGATTCGGAGGTCGCCATGACCAACAGCAAGGGTTCAGGTCTCGGTATCGTCGGCTATGACAGCTACGAGTTCGTCGTCGCCGATGCCGAGCGGAGTCACAAGTTCTACACCGAGATGATGGATGTGCCCGCGGTTGCCAGACTCGACGAGCGAGCCGCCGCCGAACGTGGCGAGGACGCATTGTTGTTCGCCGCCGGCAAAGCCCGGTGCGTGTGTGTCACTCCTCGCGAGAGGGGCTCGGCCGCCGATCGATGGCTCTCACGCCATCCGGACGGTGTGCGGACCGTTGCCCTCCGGGTACGCGACATCGAGCACACCAGACGGGTTCTCGGCGAACGGGCCGCGAGTTTCTGCACCGACACGGTGGATCAGGTCGATCAAGATGGTCAGCCCTATCGTTTCTTCGAGATCGCAACTCCCATCGGAGAGGTGCGTTTCCGCTTTGTCGAGCGCTCAGGAGACGGACTGCCGCCGGGTTTCACCGCCATCGATCCGGGGACTCCGGCCAACGCCAACGGGTTTCAGATCATCGACCACATCACCTCAAATTTTCTGACCCTCGAGCCCCACGTGACATGGCTCCGGGATGTCATGGGATTCGAGGAGTATTGGGGGGTTCACTTTCACACCGCCGACATCAACGCCGGATCGGGCGGCTCCGGACTCATCTCGAAGGTGATGTGGGACTCCGAGTCGGGAATCAAACTCGCCAACAATGAACCCGTTGCACCGAACTACGAATCGAGTCAGATCTACACCTTTGTCGAAGCCAACAACGGTCCGGGTGTGCAGCACGTGGCCTTCCACGTCCCGGTGATCGGTCCCGCGGTGGAGAACCTCCGCCGGACCGGAATCGAGTTCCTCGACACCCCTGAGACCTACTACGACATGATGCCCGAGCGCCTCACACGCCAGAAGGTGACCAACTTCGAAGAGAATATCGACGAACTCAAACGATTGGGAATTCTGGTCGATGGCGACAGCGATCGATATCTGTTGCAGATCTTTATGATCGAGGGCGGCCTGCTCTACGACGACAGCAGCGCCGGGCCGTTCTTCTACGAAGTCATTCAGCGAAAGGGGGCGCGCGGTTTCGGCGAAGGTAACTTCCGCGCTCTCTTCGAGAGCATCGAGCGCGACCAGCAGCAACGGACTGCAGTGGAGAGACAACTGGAGGCCGGAGCTGGATCGTGACGGTGAGCCGCCACAATCCAGGAATTATGGATTCTCAATTTTGAATTTTGAAATGAGGATCCTGTGCTCGTCGGAGCGGTCGTAGGTTTGGGAGGGTTCGCGTGATTCATCGATTGACCAGAGGCCGGATACCAAAAAAACCGCACACGGTCTTCGAGGTGGACGGATCGCTCACCTTCGAGCACTGCATCACCCGGGCGGGCTTCGAGTCCCTCTACACCATCGCCTGGCAGCGAAAGCCGCCGCACTGGGTGGCGTCCGAGGAGGATCTGGGCCTCCACCCGGGATGGGCCGATGCCTTGTGGGAGGGACCCCTTCGGCGATGCCACTACCTGACAACCGGTCTGCCGACCGGAGGGACTCCTTTCCTCGGACGAAAGCTGATGGTGGCCAACTCGGATGTCGGGCTGTGGATGGCCCGGCCCGTGGAGTCCGAGCCGACCCTGGTCGCAAACGCCGACGGTGATGAGCTGACCTTTGTCCATGCAGGATCGGGTCGTGTCGAGTGTCCTCTCGGTGTGATTCCCTTTTCTGTTCATGACTACGTCTACGTGCCGCAGGGTCTTCCGCACAGATGGGTCCTCGACGGACCGGCCCACCTGATGATGATGGAAGCTCGGTCGCCGTTGCGGGTGCCCAAGCAGTACCGCTGTCCGGAAGGTCAGCTCTCCATGTACGCGCCCTACACCCACCACGATTTCGTCGAGCCGAGGTGGCCGGAGGGTGGGCCGGAAAGCCTCGGGGCGCCACGCCGATTGCTGGTTCAGTCGGGTGGTCGGCTCACCGCTTTCGAGTTCGCCAACGACCCGTTTGACGTGGTGGGCTGGGACGGCCAGATGTGGCCCTTCGCCTTCCCGATCCTCGCCTTTCAGCCCAAGACCTCATCGGTCCACCTGCCACCGACCATCCACACCACCTTCGCCGGTGAGGGATACGTCGTGTGTTCCTTTGTCCCACGCGTGGTGGACTTCGGCGAGGGCGCGATCCCGTGCCCCTACCCACACTCGTCGCCCGATTGCGACGAGATTCTTTTCTATGTCGAGGGCAACTTCACCTCACGCAAGGGGGTTGGGCCCGGATCGATCTCACTCCACCCACGTGGAATACCACACGGGCCACACCCGGGAACCTACGAGGCCTCCATCGGAACCGTGAAGACCGACGAACTCGCGGTCATGGTCGACACCTTCAAACCGTTGGTGCCGACCATAAACGCTGCGGTCATCGAGGATAGGGACTACAACGCCGGGTGGGTGCGGTAAAAATCGCATCGGCAACGCGATGGGAAGGGATGCCAGGCACGCACAATTGTCCGCGGCGAACAATTGTGGAGCCAGGAACCCAGCCCGCGTTCTCCGGGTGTGATTCTCTCGAACAGATTTTCTCAGGTGATTGGCAAACTACCAATGGCCTCAGGAGCCTCAACCATCCTGGTAGTACGGGTTCGAGCCGGACTCGTGATCGGTGCCGTCGAGCACGCGTTTGATCTCGGGAACCTCGGCGAGGATGGCGGTCTCGATGCCCTCTTTGAGAGTCACTGACGACATCCCACAGCCCTGGCATCCGCCACCGAACTGGATGAAGGCGGCGTCACCGTCGACCTTGGTCAATTCGACCCAACCACCATGGCCGGCGAGGGACGGCGCGACCTTTTCGTCAAGCACTTCTTGGACTTTCTGCGCGATGGGGTCATCCCAGGTGATGACCACCTGGGGATTTTCGATCTTGAAGCCGGCGCCACTGAGATCGGACACCCAGTCGACCGTTGCGCCTTCCAAATTGGCGGAACTGTCGGCATCGAGGTAGCAGCCGAAACTACCGAGATCGGTGATCTCGTCGGAATCCTTCGTGTCGTTCTCCGTCACCAGAGTGATGTCGTAGTTGAAACGGTGCTGGCCGAGGCGCCGGGCCACGATACGGACCCCGAGACAGCCGTCGATCTGCTCCACATACTCGCCGATCTTTGTTTTCGCTTCATCCGAGAAGGTGATCATTGTGCCTCCGTGGCCGGGTCGATTGGCCGGCCTGTGATAGCCAGAACAGGCGAATACCGGGCCGCCATTCCGGACCGGGGGACCCTATCACATGCGCCGCCGCCGCGTCGCTTCCACGACGACACCAGCGCATCGCGCTTGGCGGTTGTTCTTGGGATGGCCCGTCAGGCGGTCTTCGAGTACACCACTCGCCTGTCCGCGCCACGCTGGGCGGGCTGCAGATCGGCGCTCACCGCCCGCGGCATCGATTTCTCCTGCCCGCTGGCCATGGCGAGACCCATTGTGGCGTTGACCGCTGCAGACAGAGCAATCACCACGCCGGCGCCACCTTCGAGGCAGCCGGCGCGCAGGATGTAGCTATGAAAACCGGCCCACGCAGCCCTCAGGGCGAGGAGACCTCCACCGGCGCGACGACCGGCCTGTCGATAGCGAATCGCCTTGAGACGGTGAAAATCGAGGCGGATGACCTCGCTCAGATCAGCGTAGCTGTAGTGCAGGAGTGCGCCCGGAAGATTACGGACCTGGGTCGTCGCACGGACCGACTCATGGACCAGCACCGGCCGGACTCCGGTGACCAGGCGATTGAAGAGCCGGACCGGTCGCTCACTCGCCCAGTGGCCGTGTCTGATCTCACGATCTCCGATGAACGTGTGGCGACGGATTCGCCAGCATGTCAGGAGATCTTCAGAGGGCCAGTCGATTCCAGCAATGGCCATGACCGCTCCGCGATCGAGCACCTCGTCGGCATCGACAGACAAGATCCAATCGTGGCTGGCGAGCTCGACCGCACGACACTTCTGTGGGCCGTATCCATCAAAGCGGTGCTCGTGCCACCGGGCGCGGTGTCTCTCGGCGATCTCCCGTGTCCTGTCGGTTGATCCCGAGTCGAGGATGACGATCTCGTCGCACACGGACAGGGACTCGAGGGTCTCGTCGAGGCGAGCCTCGGCATTCTTGGTGATCAAAACCGCGGAGACCGGGATGTGTGAAGTCATCTTGTTATGCATACGATGCCCGGGCGTCTTCCGTTGACATGTGGCCGGGGTCACAGGAACGGAGTCAACAGTTGACAGTCAACAGGTCTCTTCGAGTTTTTCGCGTCAGCCGACGGGTGGGTTCGGCCGTCGACTGTTGACTGTGAACTGTCGACCTGCGAAGACTACCGGTGCCATCTCCAATCCGACGCTTCGACGAGGCTTTCCATTTCGTTCCACAGATCGTCGAGGTTGCAGCGCATGATGATCAGGTCCTGCCAGGTCCCATCCTGGTCTCGAACGTGATCCGGAATGAGAAACTCCTCCTTGAATCCGAGCCGCTTCATGATCCTGTGGGCCCTCGACTGCGGTCGCATGACCCTCACCACGATTCGGTCGAGCTTGTGCTGCATCCCGAGGTAGTAAAGCTCACGCGCGAGCAGGGTTCCGAGACCCAGGTGTTGATATGGCCGAGCCACCATCATCCGGATCTCACCGAT
>RCNG010000774.1_pt1 | contig 15231 bp, 8 predicted proteins | sample 2041371 | NCBI WGS metagenome assembly RCNG01 (sample SAMN09708227, study PRJNA481090) | Marine sediment metagenome, whole genome shotgun sequencing project. | biome: marine sediment; feature: ocean; material: sediment; isolation source: Sewage treatment plant 1 marine sediment (STP1) ... | reverse complement strand
GAAGAACTGCTGAAGCATCGGTCCCGTGTCGCCTACAGCCCCATCGACATATCCCGGCAGATGCTGGAGGAGAGTGCGAATTCTCTGCTTGAACGCTTCGAAAGCCTGGAGGTCGTCCCCGTTGCCGCCGAATACACCGAGGGGCTGCGCCTCCTGCACGAGCGGTCCGAGCAGGAGAAGCTCATCCTCTGGCTGGGTTCCAGCATCGGGAATTTTACGCTTGACGAGGCCGCCCGCTTCCTGAGCAAGGTGGTCAGGGAGCTTTCCCTTCAGGATAGGATCCTCATCGGCTTCGACCTGCAGAAGGACAGGAGGACATTGGAGGAGGCCTATGATGACTCCCAGGGCGTCACTGCGGAATTCAACCTGAACCTCCTCTCGAGGATCAACCGGGAGCTGGGCGGTGAGTTCGATCTCGACTGTTTCGATCACTCAGCCGTCTACGACGAGGAAAGCAGCCGCATCGAGATGTACCTGGTCAGCACCAAAGAGCAGGTGGTGCCTATCGCCGCTTTGGACCGGGAGTATCGGTTTCAGCAGGGAGAAAAGATCCACACAGAGAATTCCACCAAATTCAGCCTGGATGCGATCCAGGATCTGGCAGATCGTGCCGGGCTGGAGATCTGCGGGCAGTGGTTCGATTCCCGTCAGTATTTTAGCCTGACGCTGTTCAGAGTCTCCGACCTGGAGATCTTCGAGGCTCCGGAGTCGGGATGAAAAAGGAAATAGTCACCGAGCGGCGGGCGATCTGCGGCATCTGCAGCGCCGGCTGCTGGATCACTGCCGTACTGGACGAACAGGGCCGGCTTGTCAGCGTGAGCCCCGAGGCCGGCACGCCCATGGGGATCCTCTGCAAGCTCGGCGAGCGGTCTCCCGAGATCATCTACTCCCCGGACCGCGTGCTGCATCCGCTGCGGCGCAAAGGGGACACAAAAGGCAACTACGACTTCGAGCGCATCTCCTGGGACGAGGCGTATGAGACCATCGTCGCTAGACTGCAATCCATCAAAGAGGAATCGGGTGCCGAGGCCACGGCCATCTATACCGGGGTCGGGAGCTTCGAGCTTTCGATGTGTGATGTGTACCAGCCCAAGGGAGTCGCCATCTCGTCAGCCAGCAGTGTGCTGTTTCCCTTCGGTTCCCCCAACAGTATGGGTGTCGGTGCCCTGTGCTACGTGGCCTACGGCATGATCGCGCCCCACGTCACCATGGGACGGATGTTCATGAACATGTTCTCGGAGATCGAGAACTCCGAACTCATCGTGGTCTGGGGGACCAACCCCGCCACGGACCTCCCTCCCATCGACATGAACCGGATCCTGGATGCCGGACGGCGGGGAGCGGAGGTCGTGGTCATCGATCCGCGCAGGACAGCCACGGCCAAGCTGTCCGGCGGTCAGTGGCTGCCTATCCGTCCGGGCACGGACGGCGCCCTGGCCCTGGGCTTGATCCATGTCCTGATCGAGGAGGAGCTCTTCGATGAAGACTTCGTCCGCGACTGGACCACGGGATTCGCGGACCTGGCCGCCTATGTACAGCACTACCGGCCCGAAGTTGTCTCGTTTATCACGGGAGTGCCGGCCCGGGAGATCACAGCCCTGGCCCGGAAGATGGCCTCAGCCCGGGGCGTTTCCCAGCTCATGTACACCGGCCTGGAGTACAGCAACAGCGGCGTGCAGAACATCAGGGCTACTCTGGTCCTCTGGGCGCTGGCCGGCCAGCTGGATGTTCCGGGGGGGCTCTGCTTTTCCATGGATGCCAATCACTTCCCCATCAACCGGGAGGGGCTGATCGCCAATCCCGATGTGGGCCCGAGGCTGGGCCGGGACAAGTTTCCCGTCTACATCAAATACCGGGACGAGGCCCACGCCATCGCCCTGCCCGAATCCGTGCTGCAGGGGATCCCGTATAAGATCCGCTCCCTGATCGTATTGGGGAGCTCCCTCATTACCTCCTGGCCCTCCCCCTCCATCTGGAAAAAGACGCTGAACGCCCTGGATTTCCTGGTGGTCATCGACAGGCAGCTCACGGCAGATGCGGCCTATGCGGACATCGTGCTGCCGGCCACGACCTACTACGAGAACCTGTCCTACATGACCTATGGCTCCACGTTCCGCATCCGCGACCGCGTGATCGAGCCACGGGGGGAGGCCCGCAGCGATTTCTTCATCGTCGCTGAACTGGCGGAGAGGCTGGGATACGGGCATCTCTATCCGCAGTCCGAAGACGAACTCCTGCGCCATGTACTTGACGGTTCCGGCTACACCCTCGAGGAAGTGCGTGCGGCCGGGGGGACGGTATCCAAAGACACGGAGATGATGCAGTATCGGAAGTGGGAGAAGGGACTGCTCCGCCCCGACAGGAAACCCGGATTCGACACGCCCAGCGGGAAGTTCGAGATCGCATCGTCCCTCCTGGAAGAGTACGGCTATGAGCCCCTCCCCAAATACACCGAGCCGAGCGAGAGCCCGGTCTCACGGCCCGACCTGGCCAAGGACTACCCTTTGGTCTTCAATTCCGGAGGCCGGGTGCGGACCAGCTTCCACAGCCAGCACCGCGGCCTCAGGTCCTTCCACGAGGAGCGGCCCGAGCCCTCGGTCTGGATCAATGTCCAGGATGCGGAGGAACGCGGGATCGGGAACGGGGACCGGGTGAAGATCACGAGCCCCCGGGGGGCGGTGGTCATGCGGGCCATCGTCACCGAGGATATCGTCGCTGGCGCCATCGACGCCAATCATGCGGGCGGGGGGCCGGTGGGGCCCACAGCCTGGCAGGGCTGCAACATCAACGAGCTGACGGATCTGGAAAACACGGATCCCATATCGGGGTTCCCGGTCTACAAGGCGCTGCTGTGCCAGGTCGCCAAGACAGAAGATGATGCGGCCTGCCTGGTCATGGATTCGGGTGAGATGACCGCTCAGGAGCTCCCGGACCAACCCGAGAGGACTTCCCGCAGGGAGATCTACCTGGATCACAATGCAACAACCTCCCTCGCTCCCGAGGTCCAGGAATTCATGGGTGAACTTCTGGGCGTCCACGGCAATCCCTCCAGCATCCATCGGGAGGGGAAGCGGTCCAGGGAGGTCCTGGAGGAAGCGCGCCGCAGGGTGGCACAGCAGATCAACTGCACGGCCAAGCGGATCGTCTTCACCGGGGGCGGCTCCGAGGCCGACAACCTGGCCCTCAAGGGGATCGCCCTGACGAACAGGGAGACAAGGGATCACATCGTGACTTCCACGGTCGAACACCCGGCCGTATTGAACACCTGCCGCTGGTTGGAAACTCAGGGCTTTGCCGTGACCTACCTCGACGTGGATGAGGCCGGCCGTGTCCGCTCCGATGATCTGCAGGATGCCCTGACGGACCGCACGTGCCTCGTGTCCCTGATGCTGGCCAACAACGAGACCGGCATCCTGCAGCCAGTGTCCGAGTGGGCGGAGATCGTGAAGGAGCGCGGAGCCCTCTTCCACACCGACGCGGTGCAGGCCGTTGGCAAGGTCCCGGTGGATGTCGAGTCCCTGGGAGTCGACCTGCTCAGCCTCTCGGCCCACAAGCTGTTCGGGCCCAAGGGGGTCGGGGCTCTCTATGTCCGCAAAGGGATTCGGCTGGAAGGATTGATCCAGGGCGGGGGACAGGAGGGCGGGCTCCGGTCCGGCACGGAAAACGTGCTGGGGATCGGCGGCTTTGGCAAGGCCATGGAGCTCGTTCCGCAGTTCCTGGAGCAGATGGGCCGAGTGCAGGAGCTCCGCGACCGCCTGGAGATGGGCATCAAGCTGCTGGTCCCGGATATGCGGCTGAACGGCCACAGGAACCACAGGCTGCCGAACACGCTGAATGTTTCCCTGCCGGGGCTGAGGGGCGAGTCGATCGTGCTGGAGATGGACAAGCGGGGCGTGAGCTTCTCCTCTGGATCGGCCTGTCATGCGGGCTCCTCAGAGCCCTCCCACGCACTGCTGGCCATGGGACTGAGCCGGGAGCTGGCCCACTGTGCACTGCGTTTTTCCCTGGGCTACAGGACGAGTGAACAGGACATCGAAGTGACGCTTCAGCTGCTGAAGGAGGTCATCGAGTCCTCCAAGAACATCGTCCGCTTCGTGTCCTGCAAGTAAGGGGCAGCGCCTCGATGCGTGGGATCGGAATCCCTATTCCAAATCACCAGCGCTCTTCATTCCAGGACATAATCACGGACAGTCAGCCAGACGTTTCCGTCCACATCGCTGCGCACGAAGTACATCCGGTCCCGGGATATGTGGAGCGGTTTTTGCGGAAGTACTCCGGCGCCCAGATATTTCCCCCCGGTGCTGAATACATCCACGGGGAATGCGGCCTCCTCCTTAGTGATGTCGGATGGGATTCTGCAAACGAAGACATGTGAGTGTGAGAGCAGGATGCGGTCGAAGAAGACCTTGGTCCGGGGAAGCCTGCCGATGATGTCTCGGATGACGCCCTCCGGCCAGCCGCGCATCTTGCCAAATTCCCGGAATTCGTTCTCGAAATGCCGCCTCTCCCTGCGGCCAAGCGCGGGAGCCTCCACGTCACGCTCGAGGACCGCATGGACATCCCCTTTGTCGTCCAGCAACTGGATGCGGTAGGCGTCGCTCACTGCCACCGCCGTCAGCCCTCCGTTCTGGGCATACAGGAGGCCCGGGGAATAGGGGGGGCGCCCGTAGTTGAACATGACCTCCCGCCCGCTTTGGTCCGGGGCCGAGACCGAGAAGCGGTCCCGGGATACGGAATGGAAGGTTTTGAGGATATGGCTATCTTTGTCCAGCATGATCTGCTGCTGGCCATCGGGGCTCCAGCGCCAGGCATAGAAGCGTTCCCCACCCACGTAGCCGGGCGCCAGTCCTGTTTCGAGCTTCACCCGTTCGAGGAAGGTGCCGTCGAGTGTCAGGAAGGAGATCGTGTACATCTCGTCCGCCACGGCCAGGTGTCCCCCGGGCGTGAAGCTGATCCGGCTGGGGCGCTGGAAATCGCCGGGCCCCTGCCCCTGCTGCCCGAACGAGACCCGCAGCTTCCCGCCAGGGGAGAATACGTACACCTTGTGCTCGAGCTGATCCACGACGTAAAAACTCCCTTCTTTGTCCTCGCAGACAGCCGTCACCGAGCCGAACAGGAGGTCTTCCCGGCCGATCTCGAAGGATTCTCCCAGGCTGATCTTCAGTTCCAGGGCCTGCATCAAAGCTCCGGGATTCAGAACACCCAGCGCCAGCAGCGTGATCAACGTTAGAACGGATCTCATGGTTCCTAGTCCTTTTGATTCAGAGCTTAGGGTATTTCGTTGGCCTTGCCAACTCTTTCCCTGGATTCAACGTCCTTGTTAGTATTGTCCGTTGAATTGTAACATTACACATGACTATACGTATTACCGGTTGGATCGTTAACATGTTACGGGACCTGTCACGCGTGCACTCAAGCGCTGGGAAACGGACCTCGGGAAAGGAGCCGTCATGATCAAGAACTATATCGTCGTCACCCTCCGCAACATCTTCAAACACAAGGGGTATGCCTTCATCAACATCGCCGGGCTGGCCATCGGCATGGCCTGCTGCCTGCTGATCAGCATCTGGGTCCTGGATGAGCTGAGCTATGACAGGTTCCACGAGAATGCGCCGAGCCTGTTCCGGGTGGAGGAGAACCAGCATTACTCGGGTAGGATCTACCATGTGACGGTGACGCCCTATCCCCTGGGCCCGGCGCTCAAGGACGAGATCGCCGGGATCAAGGACGCCACCCGCGTGGTCTGGGCCGGCGGGCAGCTCCTGCGCTACAAAGACAAGGCCTTTTTCGAGAGCAACATCCGGGCCGTGGACCCATCATTTTTCCAGATGTTCACGTTCCCACTCCTCAAAGGCGACAAGGATAGAGCTCTGGATTCGCCGCATTCCCTTGTCATCTCTGAAGAGATCGCGGAGAAGTATTTTCCCGATGAGGATCCTGTGGGCAAGGTGATCACGGTCAACAACACGCTCGAGTTCACGGTGACCGGAGTCCTGCAGGAAGTGCCCCACAATTCTTACCTCCAGTTCGACATGCTGGTTCCCTATGCGTTTCTTGAGAAGGAGGGAGAGACCAACCAAAGCTTCGGAGCCAACTCCATCCTCACGTTCGTGCAGCTGGATGAGGGAGTGACCAAGGCGGAAGTCAACGAGAGGATCTTCGGCTTCATCCGCACCCGCGAACCCCAGAGTGCCACGGACCTGGAGCTCATGCCCTACACGCGCATCCACCTGCACCAGCACTTCGGGTTCGAGAAGACCATGGGTGCGGCCGGCTACGTCTACATCTTCTCTATCATCGCGCTCTTCGTGCTGATCATCGCGTGCATCAACTTCATGAACCTCGCCACCGCCCGGTCGGCCAACCGGGCCAAGGAGGTGGGGCTGCGCAAGGTCGTGGGGGCCCTCCGGGGCCACCTCATCCGCCAGTTTTACGGCGAGTCCATGATCTTTGCCACCATTGCGCTGGCGCTCGCAGTGTTGATCGTAACCCTGCTGCTCCCGGCCTTCAGCTCCCTGGCGGATAAGGAGCTCTCCTGGAATGTCTCCGGGATCGGGGCGATCCTGATCGGACTCGTCGGCATCACACTCTTTACCGCGATCGTGGCCGGGAGCTATCCGGCCCTCTTCCTCTCCTCTTTTCAGCCGCTCAAGGTGCTGCGGGGATCTCTCAAATCGGGGGCTGGCGCGGCCAATTTCCGTCGGATCCTGGTCGTATTCCAGTTCACGCTGTCCCTCCTGCTCATCATCGGTACGACCGTGGTCTTCAAGCAGCTCACCTACATGCAGGCCCGCCAGCTGGGCTGGGACAGGGAGCACCTGGTCTACATCCCTCTTCGGGCGGACATCAAGCAGTCGTATCAGGCCCTGAAAGAGGAACTGATCAAGGACCAGCATGTCCTGGGTGTGACCGGATCGTCCCATCTCCCCTCCAACATCGGCAGCAACTCGGGGGGTTCCAACTGGGAAGGCAAGGATCCCGAGCAAGCGGTCCTGATCGGATTCAGTTCCGTGGATTTCGATTACATCGAGACCCTCAAGATCGAGATGAAGGAGGGGCGGGCCTTTTCCCGGGAACACCAGTCCGATCTGTCCAAAACCTTCATCGTCAACGAAGAGGTGGCCGAATTGATGGGAAAGGAATCTGTGGTAGGCGAGCGGTTCAGCTTTCTGGGGATCGATGGACAGATCGTCGGAGTCATGAAAAATTTTCATTTCCAGTCGGTCCGCCAGGTGATCGAACCCCTGGCCATCGTGGTGGTTCCCGATCGGCTGCAGTACATGCTCATCCGCCTGGCTTCCGGTGATGTCCCCTCTTCCCTGAGTGCTGTGGAGAATATCTGGGGTCGCGTGATCCCGGACTATCCCTTCGATTACCGGTTCATGGATGAAAACTTCGACCGCATGTACAGGGCCGAATCCAGGATCGGGACCCTGCTCAACTATTTCACGGTCCTGGCGGTCCTGATCGCCTGCCTGGGTCTCTTCGGCTTGGCCTCCTTCACCGCGGAACAGAGGACCAAGGAGATCGGGATCCGCAAGGTGCTGGGGGCATCAGTATCTCAGGTCACCTTCCTCTTGTGCCGGGAATTCTTCCTGCTGGTCCTCCTGGCAAATGTGCTGGCCTGGCCCCTGGCCTATTTCGGGATGAAGAGCTGGCTGGAGAATTATGCCTATCGCACGAGCCTCGGATGGATGATCTTTGTCGCGGCGATGGTGCTGGCGCTGGTCGTGGCGCTGGCTTCCGTGAGCTTTCAGGCCCTCCGTGCGGCGGTCGCCAATCCGGCCCGCGCCCTCAAATACGAGTGAGCTCAACTATCTTATGTTTATGGCGGGGACCCACCCAACCACCCCATGGCCATAAACATAAGAAAGCTGAGCCCTGTGTATTCGTGTATATGGCGAAGACCCACCCCACCCCATGACATATACGTAAGAGAATCTCCCTTCGGTGAATATTTTTGAGGAGTGGCTCTTCTCCAAAGAAAGGATCACAAGGTCTGATTCTCTAATGTTTGAAGCCATGGGGCGGTTGAATAGATCTTCACCGAAACAGACAACATCCGGCAGGTTCTCTTTTGCTCGCGGACATGGGGTGGATGGGAGGGTCTTCTCCGAGAGCAAAAGAGAACCGCCGGCCTCGCTTAAAAATACTCCAAAAATATGGTATCTTGGTCCTTCATCATATTCCATTCATATTGACCTGGAGGATACACATCATGGCTGGATTCGAGGGCACAAAGTGGGCCGCCAAGCAGCTCCGCTACGTATTGAAAGACAAATCTTTGGATATTCTGGACGCAGACGCTAAGGTGCCTGCGGTTTCGAGATCCATCCACTACGGCCTTTTTCTCGCATTCGAGGGGATTCGCTTCTTCAGCAAACGAAATGAGCAGGGGAAGCTGGAGGTTATCTTCCTCAGCCTGGACCAGAACCTGGAGCGCTTCCAGCAAGGCATCTCCTTCAACCTGAGCAGTGCCCAGCAGGGCCTCGTCCCATCCTTGGACGAACTCGAGAACATCCTTCTGCAGTTTTTTAAGGACCCGGAAATGACTGCCTTCCTGGGGGAGATGGCCGACCTCGAGGCGCAGGGCTACCTCCGGCCCTTCACATTCGATGAAGATCAGTCCATCGGCGTGACCTTTCCCGGGAACCCCGCCATCCGTGCCGTGGCCTGCCGGTATGACCGCTACCTGGGCGAGCCTTTCAGCGGTGTCGTGGTCCCCAACATGGTTCGGGCCGTTGGGGTCAACGGGACCGGCTGCCTCAAGCTAGGGATCAACTATCTCATGAGCGTAAAGGCCGTGGACAAGGCACGGAGCATTCTTCCGGAGGCCGCTTCGGCCCTGTTCCTGGACGACTTTCCCCATGCCCCCCTTGAGACCCGCAAGGTCACGGAATGGGACTCCTCCTGCTGCCTGTTCGCCCTGGATGACGGCACTGTGATCAAGATCCCGGAAAGTCCCCTCATCCTGCCCTCTGTTACCATCCGGGGCATCTGCGCCGTCCTCGATCAGATGGGGATCGAAGTGGAGGAGAGAGACATGACCTATGGGGAGCTGATCCAGAGATCGGAGAAGAACCAGATCGTGGCCATCTGCAGCGTGGGGACCGCAGGCATCATGAACAGGGCCCAGAAGCTGCTGCTGGTGGACGAGGAGGATCGCGTCATCGGGACCCAGCAGGCGGATGAATCCCACCCGCTGTACCTGACCCTGGGTGAGGCCCGTTCCTATCTCTGGCGGATCTACCAGGACAAAGTCCCTGTCCCAGAAGGGCTGAGATTGACAAGGATCGAGATCTAGACACGGCCGCACGCCTGCATCCCCACCGAATTCGGGCTGGATCCTGACCCTGCTACTTTTTTTTGGTCTCGAAGGTGCCTTCCGCTCCTGACTGGGAGAAGGTGCCGGATAGGGTAGTGCCTTCCGCATCCAGCTCGCCGTTGAAGGTCGGTTCGCCAGGGACTCCGGGGTGGTCGATCATGAAAGAGATCTTCTTTCCTTCGATCTTGAACTCGGCCAGGGGGATGTCTTCGGCCATCTGGGATGGGACGTCAACGTTTCCGGTCAACCCTTCGCCCTCTAGCGCGAATTCCAGGACGATCTCGATATACTCTCCGGCGACATCGAGGGCCCCTTCCCATATGCCGACAAAGGGCTTTGCGTCCTGCGCGAGTAGGGTGCCAGGTGCCGCCAGGCTGATAACCAGGGCCAGGCCCATCAGGGTGATTAATGATTTCTTCATGGTGTCTCCTCTCCTTAATATTGGCAATGTTCAAATCCTATACCCTGTGTATACGAAATATATTCGATTTTGTTCTCTACGAAAGGATATTGGACCAAAGGCCAATTGACAGAGGGATTCCCGCCTATATGAAACTGCCTCACTTGAGGGAGAAAGTCTGGTCACTCTCCAGGTAGCTCAGCACCAGGTTGACCATGGACTCCACGCCCACGGGGATGGAGCCCTCGTCCGGGCAGAAATACGGGCTGTGGGCGGGAAAGGAAGTCGCCTTGTTCTTGAGGTCGGTGATGCCCAGGAAGTAGAAGAAGGCCGGGATCTCCTGGCTGTAATAGGCGAAGTCCTCGGATCCCATGACCGGCGGCATCTCCAAAATCCTGCGTTCCCCCATGAGGGACCTCAGAACCCCTACGGACCAGCTGGTGAGTCCCGGCTCGTTGTAGGTGACTGGGGCTCCTGGCCGGATGTCCAGCGTGTATTCGGCCCCGTTGGCCTCGCACACGCCCTTGATAACCCGGTCCATGAGCCTGTGCACTCGGTTACGGATAGCCTTCTCGTGGGTACGGATGGTGCCTGTCATCTTGATCTCTTCGGGGATGATGTTAAAGGCCGTTCCCCCATGGATGGTGGAGACCGAGAGCACGAAGGGCGTGCGGGTGTCGGTCATCCGGGAGCGGATGTTCTGCAGGGCCAGGACCACCTGGGACGCGGTGACCACGGAGTCTACCCCTCCCCAGGGCATGGAGGCGTGTACTCCCTTGCCCTGGATCACGATCTCGAAGCTGTCGTTGGAGGCGAGCGCCCCGCCCGACACGTAGGAGATCATGCCCACGGGCAGGCCGCTCCCCACGTGCAGGCCGAAGATGACCTCTGGCGCCGGGTTCTTGAGCACTCCTTCTTTTATCATGAGGCCGGCACCGCCGGATTCTCCAGCTGGAGAGCCCTCTTCCGCCGGCTGGAACATGAACTTCACCGTGCCGTCGAACTGGTCCTTCATTCCGGCCAGCACCATGGCCGTACCCAGCGCCACGGTGGTGTGGATGTCATGACCGCAGGCGTGCATGACGCCATCCACTTTTGATTTGAAAGGCACGTCCGCCTTCTCCAGGATGGGAAGGGCGTCCATGTCTGCGCGTACAGCCACGACCCGGCCGGGCTTCTTGCCTTCGAGGATGCCGATCACACCCGTGTGCGCCACCTTTTCGGTCACATCGAATCCCAGGGCCTTTAGCCGTTCCGCTACCAGGGCCGCGGTCTTGAATTCACGGTTGCCCCTTTCCGGATTCTCGTGGATGTGCCGGCGGACCTCGATGAGCTCCGGCGTGATCTTCTCGATCGCATTCCGGATCTGCGCCTCATCGTCGCCTTTGGCCTGGGAGAAGGCGAAACCGGCCGTTACAAGCAGCATGACTATGACATATTTTTTCATTTTGTCTCCTCTAGGTAGTTGGGGTTGGATTTGATTCTCCGTCCGCCAAACTCACTTCAATCGATTGTACTTTGAATAGAGCTAAAAATGAAGGCCCTCGGCCCTTTGTTTCGTGATTGACCTTTTTTACGTGTCCTGATACCATTCTGAGCACCATATGGGGTGAGATCACACATGAACTGTCCACGGTGTCAGTACCAGAATCCTGCGGATACCCGTTTCTGCGGGCAATGCGGGGCTTCCATGGACCCGGAACAGTCTCCCACCGTGACCTGGCAGGCGCCCACTTTCCGACTTTCGCGTGGCAGCGTGTTCGCCTCCCGCTACGAGGTGATCGAAGAGATCGGCCAGGGAGGCATGGGGACGGTCTACAAGGTTTTTGATCAGAAGGTCAAGGAAAAGATCGCCATCAAGATGATCAAGCCGGCCGTCGCCTTCGACCAGAGCATCCTGGAGCGCTTCAACAACGAGGTCAAGATCGTCCGCAAGATCGTTCACAAGAACGTCTGCCGCATGTACGACCTCAGCGAATCCGAGGGCATGCATTTCATCACCATGGAGTACGTTTCCGGGGAGGACCTGAGCGGCCTGATCAAGCGCATCGGCCAGCTGAGCAACAAAAAGGCCGTGTTCATCACCAAGCAGATCTGCGAGGGCCTGGCCGAGGCTCATTCACTGGGCATCATCCACAGGGACCTGAAGCCCCAGAATGTGATGCTGGACAAGCACGGTGATGTCCGCATCATGGATTTCGGGATCGCTCGGTCTCTTTTTACCAAGGGGCTGACCGAGACGGGCATGCTCATCGGGACGCCGGAGTACATGTCCCCCGAGCAGGTCGAGGGCATCGTGGTCGACGCGAGGTCCGACATCTACTCCATGGGAGTCATCCTCTACGAGATGCTCACGGGGCTGGTCCCCTTTGAGGGGAACACGCCTATGAGCGTCGCCCTCAAGCACAAGACTGACATGCCCGCGAACCCTCGCACCTTCAATGCCTCCATCCCGGAGAGCCTGAACCGCCTGATTTTAAAGTGTCTGGAGAAAGACCCGGACAAACGTTTCCAGTCGGCCCGGGAGGTCATCGAAGCTCTGGACCAGCTGGATGTGGGGACGCATTCAGCCGTCCGTACGGGCGTGCGGGAGCGGCCCCCCACGCGAAAGGACACGGTCCGGAAGCCGGGTTCGAAAAAAATCCTGGTCCCGGTGCTTGGCCTCATCGGACTTGCCGCCGCCGCAATCCTCTTGTGGCAGTTTGTGTTCAAGGCCCAGCCTGAAAAACCGGCTTCGCAGCCATCGCCCCCTTCCGTAGAGGAGCGGCTCTCCCAGGCCAACTATCTCAGGGAGGCGGGACAGCTGGGGGAGGCCCTGGGCGGCCTCAAGACCATCCTGGAACAGGAGCCAGGGCACTTTGAGGCCCTCCTTCTTCAGACCGAGATCCGTTCCGAGCAGGGCGAGATAGACAACGCGATCTCAGCCTATAACAGCCTGATCGCCCTGGATGAGGGGGATCCCCGGCCCCACCTTGGGTTAGGGGAGATATTCGTGCGCAAAGGAGACCTGGAGGCGGCAGTCGCTCATTTCCGGGATTATATCGAGAGGGCTCCTCCGGGGCCGGATGTGTCACGGATCGAAGCGAAGATAGGAGACCTGGAGCAGCTTTTGAGACCGGAATCCGAGGCCAGGCCAGCGGAAAAAAAGTTGGTACCGGAATCCAAGCGTGAAACCCGGTCTGAACGGATCCAGAGGGATCTATCTCTGGCCAGGCAGGAATTCGAGTCCGGCCGCTATGCGGAATCTCTCAAGCGGCTCGACTGGATCCTGAGTCAGGATGCCCGGAATTCCGCGGCCTTGGATCTCCGGACGCTCAATCAGGCCGCTCTGGATGATCGCTCCATCAAGGCTCTGGTCGGCCGCTATGTTCAGTCACTCAACGAGAACCGGCTGGTCGACTTCTACAGGGAACATGGGACGCCGCAGTTTTTCTCAGGCATCCAGCGGGATGCTGAGCTCATAACCGGCCAATACGCATCCTTCAAGTCTCAGGCAGATCAGGTTGTCACCTCTGATATGCAGGGATCGACGGCACAGGTTTCCTTCTTTCACACGATCGTGGGCGTCTCCAAGGAGGACGGATCGGAGCAGGTGATCTTCGAGGGGCACTATGTGTGGACCCTAGAGAAGGCTGCCGTGGATTGGAAGATCTCTGCTCTGCGGATCCGGTAAGCCTCTTGGGTTGTACACGCCTCTCTTCAAGATCCAGAGTGGGATCAAGTTCTCTTTTTGAGTGAGGAAGGGTCCTGCGGCTCAGCCATGCTTCCTGAGAATCCCCCAAACGCCCAACACGACTGTGCCAACCGCCGCAATCTGGATGAGATGCAGGTGGTTGCCGAACACAGCGGCCGAACACAGCGCCGGATAGAGGATGGCTGCCGTGTACTGGACCGGACCCACGGACAGCATGCTCCCCATCTTGTAGGATGCCTGGAGGGCGAGGAATGAACCCAAGGAAAGGACCAGATACAGGTATAGATAGGGTGATGCAAAATAAGCGGCGATCCGGAATCCGTGAGATACCACCAGGATCTTCATGGTCACGATGATCAGCCCTGCCGACAGGCCCGAGACACAGGCGAAGAGCAGGCCCCGGATCCTTCGGGACAGGGACGGCATGCTCGCCGGGAGGACGAGCAGGAAGGGGAGGGCTAGGGCCGCGACCAGTGGGACGAACCGGACCACATCCAGGGCGGCTCCCGGTCGCTCGAAGATGTTGAGCACGGCGATGGCCGCCACGATCAGCAGAGTGAAGGCGATGTCTGAGCCGAGGAGGCGTTCCTTGAGGAGGGCCTGCGAGAGGAACACCAGGACAATGACGCCCCAACCTGCCATAGCCGAGACGATGTGTGGCTCGAGCTGCTTCAGAGCGGCCGCGTTCGGGACGATATAGAGATTCATCAGCAGGAATCCCGAGATCCAGATGCCCAGGTTCCGGTAAAAGCTCCCGTCTTTTTTTCCTTTGTATCCGATCCATGCGACCCCCTTCTTCTGGAGGACATAGCCGAAGGAGAGGAGGGTGTAAGCCAAGGCCGTCAGACAGAAGCTGAGCCAGGTCGTCATGGGGCCATTATACATTCCCCGCGCTCGCAGTGCCACCGCGATGTATTGACGGTGGGGTGGGATTCTGATGTATAATCAGGACTGACTTGGGGAGGAGGCCCATCCCACAATGGAAAGCAAACAGCTCCGCCGGACCGTGTTGGTTATATCGGTTGCTATCATCACCCTGATCTTTTTTATGATGATCCGGGGATTCCTCATGGCCATCCTGATGGCCGGGATTACTTCGGCCCTGGCCACTCCACTCTACCGGAGGTTCGAGCGCTGGTATCGAGGGCGCAGGGGGCTGGCTTCTATATCGACCCTGCTGGTCATCGTACTCCTGATCATCCTCCCGTTGGGGGGACTGCTGGGGATCGTTGCCGCACAGGCGTTTAAGGTCGGCCAATCCGTTACACCCTGGATCCAGCAGCAGCTGGCCGATCCTTCGGGCCTTGCCGGCGTGTTGGAGAAGCTCCCCTTTTACGAACAGCTCGCACCCTACCAGCAGGAGATCCTGACACGGGTTGGTGAACTGGTCGCCTCAGTCAGCCAGTTCCTGATCAGCGGCCTCTCCTCGGCCACGGTCATGACCGTAAATTTCCTGCTGCAGTTCTTCATCTTCCTCTACACCCTATTCTTTTTCCTCATGGATGGCGACAAGATCCTGGACAAGATCATGTACTACCTCCCCATGGAAGACCAGGACGAACGCCTCATGCTGAACAAGTTCACCTCTGTCACACGAGCCACCCTGAAGGGTACAGCGGTGATCGGTGTCCTGCAGGGCGGTCTGGCCGGGCTGGCGTTTATCGTGGTGGGCATCCCCAGCGCCTTGTTCTGGGGGACCATCATGGTGGTGCTGTCCATCATCCCCGGTATAGGCTCCGGCCTGGTATGGGCCCCGGCTGCCATCATCCTGGCCGCTACCGGGCACACGGGTGAGGCCATCGGCCTGGCCGT
>RCNG010000773.1_pt1 | contig 15241 bp, 7 predicted proteins | sample 2041371 | NCBI WGS metagenome assembly RCNG01 (sample SAMN09708227, study PRJNA481090) | Marine sediment metagenome, whole genome shotgun sequencing project. | biome: marine sediment; feature: ocean; material: sediment; isolation source: Sewage treatment plant 1 marine sediment (STP1) ... | reverse complement strand
GGCGAGCCGCTGCTCGAGTTCCACCACCGGCTCGTGCGCCGCAACAACGAGAAAGGTCTCGGCTCCGCCGGCCGACGTGACCTGCCAATCGTTGGCGGCGCCGTCGATGGTCCCGGGTAGGCGGTGCAGGCCCGGTGGAAGAGGGTTCTCGAGGTCAAGCCCCGGAACGGGGAAGAGTGTGAAGACCGCGCCGGTCTCGTCCTCATTGGCGACGTAGATGTGGACCGGCGCCTTGGCCTCGATCTCGAGATAGAGCCGATCGCCGGGGGAGATGGACGCCCCGTCCTCGAGGATGACGGGCCCATCCGCCGAGTCGAGCATGAGCCTCGCTTGGCTCACAAGCGGTTTCGCCGTGGGGGGCGAAATCACGGTCCAGCCGAGGAAGACGATCACAGCCAACCCCGCCATGGCGAAGGCGGCCGACCAACCACGGATCTGTCGTCGGTTGAGGGGCGGATTGGATTCCGTCGCCTTTGCAGCCGGGCTCGGCTCGTTGGGTCGGTCCCGCAACATCTCGAGGGAGCGCTCGAGCGCGCCGGCTGTGGTGAAGCGTCTCGCCGGCTCGGCGGCGACGGCTCGATCGACGAGGTCGGTGAGATCTTTGGGGAGATCCGGACGTGGGACGGCGAGGGGGATCGGGCCGGCGAGCTCGTGTTGCTCGAGGAGGGAGGCGACGTCGGTTCCCTCGACCGGATAGCGGCCGCTCAGCATGAAGTAGAGCAGGACCCCGGCCGAGTAGACATCGGATGCCGGTTCGGCGGCGGCCCCTCGCAGCCGTTCGGGTGCGAGCGACACCGGCGAGCCCGATACGATCCCCGTGGAGTCGAGTTCCGCTGCAGAACCGAAGTCGCCGAGCACGATCCTCCCGTCGGTGTCGCGGAAGACGTTGGAGGCCTTGACGTCGCCGTGGATGAGGTCGGCCTCGTGGACGGCGTTCAGGGCGCGGCAGACCGCGATGGCCGTGGTGATGGCCTCGGTTGTTTCGAGGACCCCGTGTTCGGAGATGATGTCCCGCAGGTTGGGGCCGTCGATGAGCTCGGTCCACAGACCGAAACGACCGCGGTCCACATCGGCGCCGTGGACCGTCAACACGTTGGGATGGCGGACCCGGGCGAGCCGCCGTCCCTCGTCCAGGGCTCGTCGGTTGCTCGATTCGTCATCGCCCACCGTAGGTTTGCGGAGCTTGAGGGCCACCTCCCGATCGAGGAGGGGATCGTGGGCGCGGTAGACCTCGCCGAAACTGCCGGCGCCGATAAGCTCGAGCACGTCGAGTCGGCCCCAGACGGAGAACTCGTCCGCATCCCGGTCGCAGGCGTCGGAGGACGCCGATCGGAAGGCGTCGGCCACCGCCGCGACCCGTTGTAGACCGGTGAGGGCCGGAGTCAGGGCCGGGTGGGCGCCGCTTTCCTCGTCCCAGTTCACCGCCTCGGCGTCGCTCACGGCCTCGGCGATCCGCAGCAGTTCAGTATCAGGGTCGGTGCTCATCCATCCCCTCCGCGAGCCGAAGCAGGGCGCGCGACACGGTCATCCGTGCCGCATTGGCGGTGGGTCTGCCGAGCGCCTCGGCGATTTCCCGGTAGGTGCATCCGAACTCCACGCGCATGATCACCGCCTCCTGGTGCTCCTCCGGCAGGACCGAAAGAGCCGATTCGTAGGCCTCGAGCATCTCTTTCCCGATGGCCTGCTCCACTAACGAGGGCTCGGCGGCCGTCATGTCCCTGTCGAGGGACTCGCGCCCAGGCCGCCGGGCCATTCGTCGAAGCTCGTCCCGCACCGAGTTGAGTACGGTCGTCCGCAGGTAGGCGAGAAACGCGCCTTCGCGGCGTGGAACGAATCCTTCCACCTTGTTCAACGCTTTCATGAGCGCAACCTGCACAAGATCGTCGGTGTCGACCATGTCGCGGGCGGCCCGTGGCAACCGGCCGTGGGACCAGCGCCGGAGCATGGGCAGATAGCGTGCGGCCAGATCGTTGAGTGCGGATGGGTCACCATCGCGGACCCGCTCAAGAAGCATGGCGGTGGACTCGACCTCGGATTCGGCCGCGGAAAAAGAGTCGTTCTTCATGGCAGTAACAGGTGAGAACAAAAAAAGTCTACCACCAATGAGTGCCGACACCTGATGCCACCCGGCAATGGCTGGGTGACAGCGGTCTGACACGGGGTGGTGTTCGCTGCGTCCGCCGCCGAATGTGACACATGACACATTTGTCGGTGGTGGAGGGCGATCTGAAGGCCATTCAGGTGAGGTGAATGCCTGTCTCCGAGCGTTTAACAGTCCGAACGCAGAACACATCGTTTCTTCGATCGGGCTCACGACCATTTTTCCAAGAGAAAGGGACGGCGAACATGAAACTTCAACGGATCCGGCATCACAAGCTTTGGGACGTCCTGGCAGGAGCAGCCATCCTTGCCGCCTGCAATCTGCTTTTTCCGGGGTGCACCTTCGACACCAGCGGTGTCGAATCATCGGCGGTGACCCGCTTGGTCTGCAAAGCCAACGTGTGGGAATACGGAACTCTCCCCAACGGGCAACCAGGTTTCAATGTGACAAAGAAGGGTAACCACTCCACGGTCGTCGAGTGGAAGCCGTTCAAGTCCGGGGTCGTGCTCTATGGCAACAAGACTCCCCAAACGCCTTGGAAGCCCTTGGTCGCCATTCCGACTTCGGTCAAGGGCAGCTATCTGTTGCAGGTGCATTCCGATGATGGCACTTCGAAGCTGGATCCTCTGGCCGTGCCGGCTGACTTTCTGCTCAAGCTGGCGGTGAAGAACCAGTCGATCGATGGCATCTGGATCGGCTACGACCGACGGGCACTTTCGGTCCCGAAGTGGCTGCGAAATGACTTCAAGCTGCCCGCGAACTTCGAAGTGATCCCGACAACCGTGATCGACCCCAAAACCGGATGGCCCGTCGCGTTCCGGTTGTGGCAGCCGAAGAATCTCACGAACCTGCTCGAGAGGGACCACCTCCTGCTCGGTGGCAACGACGCCGACGGGGTGTCGTGGAGAGACAATCTCAGGGGTGAGCAATATCTGGTGCTGGTGCGGATGAAGGTGGGCCTCGATATCACGAAGAAGACCAAGGTCGACGGCGGCAAGGTGGACATAGAGTACTGCGTGACCAACTGCACATCGCCACCTCCGCCGCCGAATCAGGACCAGGAGGACAGGGGCACAGCGGCGGCCCTCGAAAACTGGGTGGCGGACCACGCAAACTACAAGAACGCTCTCAGTCAGGGACGCATTTTCGTTGAGCAGAATGACGCGACCTGCGATTGTGTGACTTCGTCGAGCTTTGGCTCGACATGCCAGAAGGTGACGGCCGGGGATGGTTCGCATCGGTTCATCAACGCATGGGCGCGTTCCTCGTTCGGCGCCATTGACGCATCGAGTTCGAGGCTCACCGTGGAGGTCATCGACGTCGATTCAGGGGCCGTCACAGGGAGCGGCGTGGCCGAGTTGGACGGTGAGATCGAGTTCCACATCGATGGCCAGAGCAATGTCCAGATCGGTGGACTGACTATGTACGGCAAGAATGTGACCCTGAGTGATGGTACGTACCTGAGCGAAATCAGCATCGGCCAGGATGCGACCATCGTCGCCGATTGCAATGACGGTCTTCCTCCGGGGCCGTTCCGGCTCTGCCGGGACTATCAGGTGCCGGGTCCGCCGGAACCGGGATTCCAGGCCAGTGCGTTCTGCAGGGTCAATGGAAACGAGATCCCCGTTGTGTTGGCCAACGCGGCCCCCATGCCGCTCACCGTGGATCTCAACACCATGACCTTCCTCATGGTCGGTGGCCCCCTGGAGGGAAGATTCACGATCAGCGGGACCGACTATCTCGTCCGGATCAGGATCGACATGGGTGGGTACTTCACGAGTTTGGCCCCGGTCGCCAGCATCGACGAGACCGGGCTCTACTGGGAGTGCGGCGACAACGGGATCGCCAACGTGGTTCTCAACGGCAGCGCCTCCACCGATGATCTCCACCCCGGATCGATCATCTCCTACAAATGGGTGGAGGACGAAGGCGCCCTCACCGAGACGGTTCTCGGCACAACCCAGATCATCACGACACCCATGATCTTCGGCGTCCACGATGTGACGCTCAAGGTTCAGGACAGCGATATGGTGTGGAACAGTCTCGATTTCGAGGTCGGGGTGGTCGACTCGCAGATCGACAGCGTCAGTGCTCCCAGCGACATCTGGCGATTGATCGCACCCGGCAGCGGCGGTGACCATGTTGAAGTCGGCGGGGGGAGCGGAAGCGATATCTGCTCCGGACAGGTTCGGGTCACCAACGACGCCGATCCGAGTGGTTGGTATCCGACCGGACTGACGGTTGTGAACTGGCGGTTTGATGATTTCCACGGCAATATCGTCGATCACCCCCAGAAGATCTTCCTCGTGGAGCCCCAGTTCTACCCGCCACCGGTGTCCACGGCGTTGGTCCTCCTGGACCACATCGATTTCGGGCAGGTCCAGGAGATCTCGCACGAGACCCAGAGCCAGGGCCTGGCCGTGCAGGTCGACGAGTTCATTACGATCTACGGTCCGCACGAGTTTGTGGCCAGTATCGCCTGGGGCGAGGTCATCCCCGACGAGATCGTCGCCAACCAGACCGATGTCACCTTCGGCATCGAATCCTCGGTGGAGACGGTCTACGAGGGTGTGATTTCCGATTCCCTCCCCGAACCCGGTGTCTACACGGTGGTCACGAGCCTGGTGGTTCCGGGAGGTCATCCCAACGAGGCGAGCGGGGTCGTTGCGGTGGACTGGGCCAGCTTCAGTCTCGGCGACGAGTGGTAGGCTTGAGCAGCGTCGGCGGTCCGCGGCGTCTCGGCGTCGCGGACCGCTTTTTTCGCCCGCATCCGACATCTCGACCGTCCGCGGGCGGCAACCCGCGCGACCCGCCGGAACCCGCTCCAGCGGTCGCCGAAGACTGAAGGCTCGAGAAATGGCGTCTTTTCGTCCCTGGCTGTTGGCACTCCTCAGTGCGGTTGCCCTGCCGTTGGGTTTTGTCGGTTTTGACTGGTGGCCACTCGCATTGGCGGCCTACGTGCCGCTGTTCATGGCCGTCGATCGGGTCAAGCCGGGACGCGCGGCGTTGCTTGGTCTATTTTGTGGTTTTCTGGCGAATGCCATCGGCCACGCGTGGCTGCCCCGAACGATCCACGTCTTCGGTGGCCTATCGTGGACCTTCGCCTGGTTCCTCGGTTGCCTGCTCTTCGCATACCAGGGGCTCGTCTTCGCGCTGGTCGCGACCGTCTTGTGTCGCCTCCGCCGCGCCGGCCACTCGGTGGTCTGGGCGGCCCCTCTGTCGGTGGTTGCGGTCGAGAGCGTGTTTCCGCTCGTCCTGCCGATCTTCATGGGATCCAGCTTCCATCGTTTTTCGGTCGTAATCCAAGCCGTGGATCTGTTCGGTCCGCAGTTCCTGACGGCGGTTTTGGTTCTGTGCAACGTCTCGATCCTCGGAGTCTGGCGGGCCACCATCGGCCGCCGGGCACCCAACTGGGTTCAGATCATGGCCGGGCCGCTTGCCGTGGCGCTGTCGGCGGTCTATGGCGTTGTCAGAATCCCGGTGGTCGAACGGACGACGCGGGCTGCGGATTCCCTCACCATCGGGGTCGTTCAACCCGATGTCGGGATCTTCGAAAAGTGGCACAGGCCCCTTCGCGGTCTGCACCACCTCAGGACCGCGAGTCGAAGGCTCGAGGATCGTGGGGCGGAGCTGTTGATCTGGCCCGAAGCGGCCTACACCGTCAGACCCATCGACCGAGCCGCCGCCAGCCTTCCCGGTGACGTCTTTCCGGGGTTGCGGACGCCGTTGATCTTCGGCTCGCTGACCACGGCGGTTGCGAGCGGCCGGTCGGTCGAGTTCAACTCCGCGGTCATGGCGGAGCCCTCGGGACGGGTGCTCGGTATCTATGACAAGGTGCACCTTGTCACCTTCAGCGAGACCCTGCCGGGCGCCGATGTGCTTCCCTGGGTCTACGAACTCTCTCCCGTGAAGCCGCGTCTTCAATCCGGTTCGGGCCCGGAGGTCCTCTCCGTCGATATTCGTCAACGGCAACTCCGGGTGGCTCCGCTGATCTGCTTTGAGGATCTCCTCCCGGGCTTCACCCGCTCGGTGATGCGCCGAACCGGCGCCAACCTCATGGTCAATCTGACCAACGATGCGTGGTTCGGCGACAGCCCCGCGGCGCGGATCCACTTCACATTGTCGAGATTCCGGGCGATCGAGCACCGCCGGTATCTGGTCAGGGCCACCAACAACGGGGTCACCGCCGTTGTCGATCCGTGTGGGCGTGTCGCCGCGCGGCTGCCTGCTCGGCAACCGGCTGAGATGATTGCCGAGGTTCGCCTGCTTGATGTGGCGACGGTCTATGGCCGGTTGGGCAACGTTTTCGGCTATGGTTGCGCTTTGATCGCGGTGTGGCTGCTGTGGCGCTCGCGTCGAGTGGTGCCGCCGGCCGGCGGGAAGGACGTCTGATGCACCCTGTCCTGTTCGTGCTTCCAGAGTGGCTGCCCGGACTTGGAGGCATGCCCATCTATGCGTACGGGATGATGGTCGGGCTGTCATTCGTTCTCGGTTGCGGGCTGACCATGTGGTGGGCATCGCGGGACGGTATCGATCATGCCGCCACCCGGAAGATCCTGATCGGCGCTGTGGCCGGAGCCGTGGTCGGCTCGCGCCTCCTCTTTCTCTTTGCCAACCCGAATCTGGTCAATGGACCGGCGAGCTGGGTCCAAGTCCAGGAAGGGGGGCTGGTGGCGCATGGAGGCATGCTTGGGGGAATCATCGGCGCCGCGGTTGCGTGCCGGTTGACCGGCATCGGATTCTGGCGTTTCGCAGACCACGCGGCCCCAACCCTGGCGCTGGGCCTCGGACTGACCCGGATCGGGTGTTTTCTCAACGGTTGCTGTTTTGGGCGGGTGACCGATGCGGGGATCGGGGTGTGTTTCCCGCCCGGCAGCCCGGCCATGGTCCACCACTTCCAACAGGGCGTCCTCGAGGTCGGGGCGGGCTCATCCCTACCGGTCCATCCGACCCAGCTCTATTCGAGCCTCAACGGATTTCTGGGTCTGGCGCTCCTTGTGTGGATCTACCATCGGCGCCGGTTCTCAGGCCAGGTCTTGTTGGCGTTCCTGATCTGGTACGGGGTCACCAGGTTCGCGATCGAACTGTTGAGAGATGATCCTCAACGGGGAACCGTGCTGACCTTGTCGACGTCTCAGTTCACGAGTCTGATCGCTCTCGTAGTCGGGTTCGGGCTGTACTGGTGGCGCCGCCGAATTTCGCTAGCAGGCGGTGACTGAACCGGTCACTGCAGGTGTTGTACAAAGGTGGAGGAGGCCAGACGGTCCCCGTTCGGACCTGTCGCCTCGACTCGCCAGAGGACGGCCGCACCCGAGGGAAGGGTGGTGAAGACCTCTTCGGGCACCAGGTGGTTGGGCGACGCCAATCGTTCGACACGGGTCAGAACCCGCAGATCCGAGGTCGAGACGACGAGGTCGTAGGACGATCCCTCGGGCCCACCAGTCCACCTCAGGTGAAAGGCGTCCCGGGCCATGCTGTCGTTCCTTCGGAGTTCACTCGAGATGGTGATTTCGCCGGAGTCTCGAAAGGTCGTGGTCGGCCGCTGCCCGCCCTGCCAGAACAGAGCAATGGAAAAGCCGAGGGTCACGACCGCCGCCGCGGCGAGACCGGCCAACCACTGCCGGCGGCGAGGGCGCGGCATGGGAACGACCTCGGCCGGGCCATCCATCATTGCGTCCACTTCGCGGGCCAGGCGCCAGGCTTCGGCCACCTCGGGATCGCGGGAGACGAGATCAACGATTTTTCGGGTCTCTTCCGGAGACAACTCACCGCGCACCGCCTGGAGAATGCGCTCGCCCGAGGGTTGATCGTCGCGGTTTGACGGCCCTGCCGCGAGAGCGGCGAAAGCCGAGCGAAGCCGCTCGAGCTCTGTCGGAGAGGTCGTCATGGTCGCAAGCCATTCTTCTCGAGGCAGGCTCTCAGATCAGCGAGCCCGCGGTAGACGAGGTTGTCGGCACGTTTGGTTTTCCATCCCAGGAGCCGTGCTATCTCAGGCACGGTATGTCCCTGCAGGTGAAGAGTGACCGCAAGTCGGCGCCGCTCGATCATGTCGCGCAGGCAATCCAGGATTCCTTCGCCGATGCGGCGAGCCGCGGCGCTCGCCTCCGGATCGGGTCCCTGAGCGACTGGTTCATGAACGGCGATCTCATCTCCTAAAGGAACCTCCTGTCGGCGTCGGACGCGTCTGATCTCATCGATCACCGCGCTGTAGGCCACTCTCCACAAATAAGACGAGCTGAGGTCCGGATTTCCCTCACTCCTTTCCAGGTGGGCCATGAGTTTCACGAGCGCGGTCTGAACCACGTCGTCGGCGCGATCGGCGAGCCAAGAGGGGCAGGTCCGGCGCACTGCGGCGGCAAGCTGACGTTGAATACCAGAAAGGTCGTCAGGAAACACATTCGCTCGTGTCCTGCTGGCGTCGCGCATCGACTCTCCAATCGAACCCGGGGATCGGCTTGTTCTTCTCATCATCAGTCTACTCCAGGGCTCGACGTCCAAGGATCATCGGTGATCTTCCCGACCTATTCGTGCAACGCGCCGCCGGCGACCCGGGTACCCGACAGCCGCCTGGCCAAACCCGAAAACAGGACGCGGCTTCGTGGGTTGGTCATGGATGCTCCAGGTAGAATGGGACCACTCAGAGACGGAGGCGAACAGTGGACGGGACCACAAACCATCAACGGCAGCGGAGACTCGGTGTGTGCGTTGCGGTCACGGTGGTCGTTCTCGCGGCCGCCGAGGCGCGGGGTCTCCCGGGGGTCGTCGTCGAGAAGGTGGAATCCGGCAGCGCGGCCGAGAAGGCCGGTCTGCGGCCCGATGATGTGCTCTTGTCCTGGACGGCGGATCGACCTGGAACCCGGTCGCAGGACGGCGGCGATATGGCGACGATCTTCGATTGGGTGCGAGTCGAGATCGAAGAAGTGCCCCGTGGAGGTTTGGGGTTTGATTTGGTGCGGGGGGCCGATCAGCATCTCGAGGTCCGTCTGCAACCGGGACTCCTGGGGATCGAGGTGCGACCTCGGATGTCCGACCCGGCGCTCGAAGCGTACGAGGCGGCCCTGGAGAAATCAGAGCTGGCGCCATCGGGTGAACACGAGTCAACGGTTGTGCACGACTGGCAAACACTCGTCGATGCGCTGGAAGACGCCGGGGACATCGAGAGTGCCTGGTGGCTGGAGATGCGTTCCGCAGAACTCTCCGCCGGCGAACAGCGCTGGGAAGAGGCGCGAGACTGCCTCTCGCGGGCGGTTGAGCTGGTTGCGCCGGTTGGGGATGACGTCGTTGAAACACTGACAAGGCGCAAACTCGGCGACCAACTGAGTCGTCTGGACCGGGTCGAGGAAGCCCGCGCCCAATACGATCGGGCGGAAGCGACGATCCGGACCGAGACAGGGGACACGATCTCCCTGGCGTTGGTGCTCGGTCGACGCGGGCTCCTGGAGCAGAAGCTGGGAAACTCGGGCGATGCCGTGCAGCTCTTTCGAGACGAACTCGTCATCCTCGATCGGCTCGCACCACGAAGCCTCGGAACTGCGGCCTGCATGCACTTGCTGGGTGGGGCTGTCCATCGACGGGGAGAATTCGCAGAAGCGGAGCAACTCTACCTTCAGGCCCTCGCCCTCAGAATCGAGCTTGCGCCGGGCAGCATTCTGGTCGGTTTCACCAGCAACAATCTCGGTCATTTGGCCCGTCAGCAGGGTGATCTCGAGGCCGCTGACCGGTTCCTGAATCAAGCGCTCGAATTCAAGATACGCGCCCGACCGGAATCGGTGACCGTGGCCCACACCTACAACAACCTGGGTCTCGTGGCGACGGCGCGTGGACACTACGAGACAGCTGAGGGGCACTTCAGACAAGCTCTCGCGATCTATCGTCAGAAGGCGCCGGAGAGTCGTCACCCCGGAACTGTGCTGAACAACCTTGCCGAGGTCCAGATCAACCGGCATCGGTGGCGGGATGCCCTGGATCTCCTCGACCAGGCCCTGGCGGTCCACCAGGAAGCCGAGCCGGGTTCGGTGAGCGCAGCGAGGACCTTGGGCAATCTCGGTTTCGTGTATTCCGAGCTCGAGAATCTGGACGAGGCCGAGCGAAACTATCAGTTGGCATTGGAGATCTTCCAGGTGCACGCCCCTGACGGGATCGACGTGGCCAAGATCGAAAACAACCTGGGTGAAATCGCGTGGCAGCGTCGGGAACTCGGAAAGGCCGATGAGCTGTACCGCATTTCTCTCGACAAGAAGCGGCGTCTTGCACCAGGGGGTCTACTCGTCGCGAACACCCTCGCCAGCTTTGGTCATCTCCAGCGTGATCTCGACGACGATCGGTTGGCGGAAGAGTCCTACCAGGAAGCGCTGACGATCGCTGAAACTCTCGCTCCCGGCAGCAAGACCGAGGCCAGGATCCTCCACCTTTTCGGAGTGCTCCGGCGGGATCAGAACGACGCGGAGGCCGCCGTGGCCTTCTTTCGGCGCGCCATTGATGCGCTCGAGGCGCAGGTGGGCCGCCTCGGAGGGGGTGACGAGGTTCGGGCGGGCTATCGCGCCGATCACATGGTCTACTACCACGATCTGATCGATCTGCTGCTCGAGACCGGCAGGGAAGGCGAGGCCTTCCACGTCTTGGAGCGATCCCGGGCTCAAGTCCTGCTCGCCATGCTGGCCGAGCGTGATGTCGTCTTTTCAGCGGATGTGCCACCCGAACTCGATCGGCGGCGTCGGCTCAACGGGGTTGCCTATGATCGGGCGCAGCAGAGGCTCGCCGAGCTGTCCCGTGACGATGTCGATGAAATCGCCGAAGTCACCGAGGAGCTTCGGAGGTTACGCCGGCAGCACGAAGAGATCCGGCAAGAGATCCGTCGCTCCTCGCCTCGATTCGCGGCGCTGGCGTATCCGGCCGCCCTTGATCTGGCGGCGGCCCGCCGGACGGTCAACCGAGGCACAGTGGTCCTTTCCTACAGCGTGGGCAGGGATCATACTCTTCTCTTCGCACTCGACGCGTCCGGTGGGATGCGGGTCGAGACCATCGATTGTGCCGAGAACGATCTTCATGACGCCGTGAGCCTCTTCCGAGGTCTGGTCGAAGCAGGCGCCGAATTCCCCGGAGAACAGGGGTTGCTCATCGACGCTGGAAAGAGCCTCTACCGTCGGCTCGTGGCGCCGGTGGAGGATCTGGTCTCGACCGCAGAGCGATTGATCATCATTCCCGACGGTGTGCTCCATCTCCTCCCGTTTTCCGCTCTCGCTCGCGAGGATCGGGATGGTGTCCACTACCTCGTCGAGTGGAAGCCCCTCACCACGGTGGCTTCGCTGACCGTATTCTCCCAGGTTCGGGAGGATCGCACGCAGGACCGAGGGTCTTCGGTGGTTGTGTTCGCGGATCCGGCCTACCTGGATGGTGAGAGTGAATCACGGAGACTGATCCAGCGAGGACAGACACTCGAGGAGCTTCCGGGAAGTCGAGCCGAGGCCGAGACCATCACGGCACTCTACGGTGACGGCGCGACAACCTGGCTCGGGCCCCAGGCGACCGAGACCCGCAGCAAGCAGCTCACCAGAGACACCTCGATGGTCCATTTTGCCGCGCATGTGATCTTCACCGAGACCGCCCCTCTCGATTCGGGGATCGCTTTGTCGGTTCCGATCAACGACGAGCCCGAGAACGGCCTGTTGCAGGCATGGGAGATCTTCGAGTCGATTCGAATCGATGCGGACCTCGTGACTCTCTCGGGTTGCCACACGGCCGTGGGAAAGCACATCGCCGGGGAGGGTCTGATCGGTCTGACTCGAGCGTTTCAGTATGCCGGCGCACGAACTGTGCTCGCCTCGTTGTGGAGGGTGGAGGACCAGACCACTGCCGAGCTCATGCGACGATTCTATGGTCAACTCCGGGCGGGCGAGAGCAAAGACCAGGCCCTCAGACTCGCGCAACTCGAAATGATCCGGGGTCCGATTTCGCTGACCGAGCCGGGTGGTGGTCTGATGGCCTCAATCGGAAGCTGGTTTCGCGGTCTCTTCGGTGGGGATGAAGGTCGTCCGTTCGATGCTTCTCATCCGTTTTTCTGGGCCGCCTTCAAGATCGAGGGCGACTGGCGGTAGTCAGGTGTGTTCCCGGACAGAGTTTCGGGATCGCTGTGGGTGGTGGTGGATGTCGTAGGCGAATCGGTCCAGGGCATCCGTGTCGATTGGATCGCCGTTGATCTCGATGTTCAGGAACGGAATCCCGATCTGTTCCGAAGCGAGACCGTACTGCGCCTCGGAAACCCTGCAGGGCATGCATTCGTGCGGCCCGACGATCACCGCGCCGTCGATGAGCCCGTGCTGATACTCGACGATCGGTGCACCGACGGTCAATTGCGCCTCACCCGTCAGCTCTCGGTGGACATAGGGTGCTGCCGCTTCGATGGAGTCCGCGACGGTGAGGCGGGGACCCCAACCGAGTCTTCGTGCACAGATCCGATAGAGACGGTTGAGGGTGACACGCTGGACCAGCCCGGTGATGCCGATCTTGAGAGGGTCGTCGGTGGAGCATGACCTGCCTGTGCGGACGCGCTCGGCGGCCACGAAGGTGGAGTACTCGAGCCATTCGATGAACGGCGCGCACCGGACACGCAACCCCCGGTCTTCGAGTTTCTGAACGATGAAGTCGTTCGAGAACGGTTCGAGTCTGACGTAGATCTCTCCTACAAGGCTGACTGTGGGAACGTCGCGATGGGGGTCCCTCAGTGCGGCGAAGCCCTCGGCCGCTCGTTCCGCGATCCGCCGCATTCCCCACATTCCGCCGGCGAGTTCCAGGACCGTGTTGAACGGGCGGCCCCGGGGCGCCCGTTCCAGACAATCGACGAGTTCGGCCATGCATCGCCCATGGAGGGTGTCGGCGGTTCCTTGGTGCCGCTCGACAGGGCGGATCTCGTGCAGCATCATTTCGAGAAGATCGTGCACCACAAAACCGACCCAGAGTTTCGCCGTGAACTCGGGCGACATGCCCTCGAAGTAGTCCGAACCATCCGGGATCACGAGTGAGATTCGTTTGTCCAATCCCGCCCGCTCGAGCACGATTTTCTGCAGTGTGTGGTAGACGCCGAAGCGGCAGGGTCCGTGTGCTGTGGGCATAAAGAACGTCACGGGTTCATCGGGGTTTTCGGCGTTGTTCACGGTGTTGATCAGGGTGCCGATGGTCAGCATCAGCGGGATGCACTCTTTGCCGGAGGTATGCTTGCGACCCGTGAGCACGTCGTCGCGATTGGACAGGGGCAATGCCTGTGCCCGGAATCCCTCGGCCCGAAGTGCGGCCGCCGCCACCAAGGACGCTGATCCCATCTTCGGCACAAACACCCGTGATTGACTGGTGCGAGTTTCGTCCCAGTCCGTGCGCCGATCGTCGATGGCGGCGAAATCGCCCCGTGGTGCGTTGACGGACGCTCCGGATCGACGATCGTCATCGACACAGGTGAGGAATGCCTCCATTCGTGTTTGAGTGCCTGCGTCGCCCGAATGGCCGTCCGTCTCGACGACCCCGTACGGCTTGTTCTGCATCAGGTAGGCATGAAAATGCAGGGTGAAACTGTCCGGTCCGCAGCCGTAGTTGCTGCAGAACACTGAATACAGATCGGGTGTTCGACGAACCTGGTCCGCGGCCCTGAGAATGAGCTGCGTGTGCGCCCAGTACTGGTGTTCAAAGACCGGGACGTGTTGATCGAGATTCAGGCAATCAACCGGGATCGGTAGGGCTCCAAGACTCCGTAGAATGTTGGGAACGTTCGAGTTGAGGATGTCGTTGTAGATCGTGTAAGGGCGACCCAGGACCGCAATGGGCAGCACGCTGTGTCCCCTGGCAAAGTCGATCGCCCGGAGACCGATGCTGCGCACATCGAGGTCGAACTGCTCCTGTGCAGCCACGGCTGTCGCCATTGCCTCGGTGAAGTGATCGACTGCGTCGAGCCCTTCGGCAAGCCTGCGGAGGCTGCCTGCGAGCGCGGTGCCTCGGACACCTGCCGCATCGATCTCGATCACGGGGCGTAGCAGAGTCCCCGCCTCCCGAGGGAGCAGGCTTTCTACGAGGTCCGGTGCGGCCATCACCATGGGGCACACCGATCCGTACTCCTCGCCCGCGATTCTCGGGAGGCTCTTGAACATCGGCAAGAGAATGAAGTCCAGCGGGTGTGCGCCGAGCTTGAGGTAGACCCCGTGGGCCATCTGCACAGGGGCGCAGTAGGGGACACGCGCACCTTCGATACCTGCACTCAAGACATGGACATCAGGTCGACGCAGCACGTGGCACCGGAAGCCGAGCTCCTGCAGAAATACCACGAACAGCGGAGCCAGTTGCTTGAGGACGAATTCGTCGCTCAGACCGATGCGGCCTCTCGTGTCGGCGTTTCCGGTTCCTTTGATCAGAGCATCCAGTAGTGCTTCCCGTTCGACAAAAGGGTTCGGGGCGAGATCGGGGAGTTTGCAGCGGCCGGCGCCTCGGCTGTGGAGTGAGCAGTTTCCGCCCCACACGAAGCGTTGCGTCTCGTTGCCGATCCGCGTTGTCAGCCGGTCGAGTCGGCACCTGTTGCCGGGTGATCCGCAGCCCTTGGTCGATGGGCAGTGGAGGGTTTCCTTCTTCGTGACCTCGGCCTCCAGAAACCGGGGGAGGTCCAACGGAGCCCGGGTTGCGGAGTGGCCGTCCAGTTGATCGCAGGCGAGCAGGCCGATACCGAGAGCACCGATGGTTCCGGGGTTGGCGGGAACAACCACATCGCGCCCCGTTTGCCGAGCCACCGCCGCCGCCAGGGCCTCAGATTTGAAGGGCATACCCTGGCAGAAGATCCGTTCACCGATGCTTCGGGAGCCTTTGACCCGGTTGAGGTAATTCTGGATGACCGAATCGTGGAGACCGGCGATGATCGACTTGCGGTCCGCCCCCTCCGCAATGGCCTGGTCGATCACTTCGGCCATGAAGACCGAGCAGTGCTGGCCGAGCGAAATGCCTTTGTCGGCTCTGAGGGCCAGCGCACTGAGTCGTTGGACATCGTCTCCGATCCCATCAAACTTGGCGCCCTGTTCCGCGATGAACGAACCGGTTCCGGCGCTGCATGCCTCGTTCATCGCAGCATCGATCACCCGCCCCTGTTCGAGGCGGATGAACTTGGCGTCCTGG
>RCNG010000771.1_pt1 | contig 15258 bp, 13 predicted proteins | sample 2041371 | NCBI WGS metagenome assembly RCNG01 (sample SAMN09708227, study PRJNA481090) | Marine sediment metagenome, whole genome shotgun sequencing project. | biome: marine sediment; feature: ocean; material: sediment; isolation source: Sewage treatment plant 1 marine sediment (STP1) ... | reverse complement strand
CGGGTTGGAATCACCGGTGGAGAAGACGCCGCTGGTGACCGCCACCGAGTCCACACCGTTGCCGGCGCCGGTGGAAATCGCCAGCCTCGAGGAGCCGGCATCCAGGGAAAGCGCACCACCGGCCCTGGCGCCCCCGCCGCCCGCGGCGACCTGGGACGAGCCGCTGCGGCCCGCCGCCGTGGTGAGCCTCATCGAAGCTGCGGTTGATGGGGACTCGGTGACCGTGGCCGTGGTCGGCGATGGCCGGCTGGCCTGCGATCCCTTCGAGCTTCCCACGCCCCACCGGCTGGTCCTCGATTTCACCGGCACGGTGAACCGGGTGAGCAACCCGGTGCTGGAGCTGGAGAGCGACCACCTCTTCCGGGTCAGGGTCGCTCAATTTCAGCACGTTCCCGTGCCCATCACCCGGGTGGTGATGGACCTCAAGGACGGTCCGGCGGACTACCGGATCGTCGAGCGGGGCAGCACGGTGCTGATTCTTTTCGGAGACGATCTGGACGTTGACCAGTCGTCCCGGGACGAGTCTCTGGGCCAGTCTCCGGTGGCGGTGGCCGAGGTCATGCCACCGGAGCCGGAAACCCTGCCGGTTGACATTCCCGAGGGAACGGCCGAGGAAGAAGAACTTCCGGCATACCCGCCGGCGGAAGAACCGGCCATGTCCGAGGAACCGCTGTGGGAAACCGCGGAGCTGACCGACGAGCCGGTGGCCACCGAGACAGCCGAGGCTGCCGACTGGGTTTCCACCGAAACCGAAACCGCTCCGCCGGAGCAGGCTCCGGCGGACGACGGCTCCTACTGGATCGAGAAATTCGAGGAGGAGGCCCCGGTGGAAGTGGCCGAAGCGGCCTTCCCCTTTGACGACGAACTGGACACCGGTGAGTCGGAATTCGCCGGTGTCAGCGGTGGCGAAGACCTGCAGGAACATTTCCAGACCAAGACCATCACCGGCGAGACCGAGCGTTACACCGGTGAGAAAATCAGCTTCGAGTTCACCGACGCCGACCTGCAGGCGGTCTTTTTTCTCCTGGCCGACATCAGCGGCGAGAACATCGTCCTCGACCCGTCGGTGCGGGGCAAGGTCTCGATCAAGCTCACCGACGTGCCGTGGGACCAGGCGCTGGACATCATCCTGCGCAACTTCAGCCTCGGGCGGGTGCGGGAAAACAACGTGATCCGCATCGCCCCCACGGCCAAGCTCTCCCAGGAGGAGAAGGAACGCCGCAAGCTGCGCGAAGAGAAGTTGCTCAACGTGCCGCTGATCACCAAGACCCGGGCGCTCAGTTACGCCAAGGCCTCGGAGATCAGCCCGATCATTCTCAAGAGCATGTCGGTGCGGGACGAGGTCACCGTTGACGAGCGGACCAACACCCTGATCATGAAGATGGTCCCCGATTCGGTTGAACTGGTGGAACGGCTGATCGATCTGCTCGACCGGCCCACTCCGCAGGTGATGATCGAAGCGCGGATCGTGGAAACCACCAAGAACTTCTCCCGGGAGTTCGGTGTCCAGTGGGGCTTCCTCGGAATGGCCGACGCCACCACCGGAACCACCACCAACTGGAATTTCCCCAACTCGATCCAGGCCAATGGCGCTGGAGTCTCCAGCACCAACCAGCCCGGTATCCCGGGTCCGCTGGGCGGCTATGCGGTGAACCTGCCAGCCACCAGCTTCAACAGTGGTTTCGGGCTGAGCCTGGGTAATATCCTCGACACCTTCCGCCTGGACATGGCCCTCACCGCCATGGAGGCGGACGGCAAGGGAAAAATCCTCTCTTCGCCCAAGGTGGCCACCCAGAACAACAAGAAGGCGGTGATCGAAAGCGGCACCCAGATTCCGGTTCAGACCACCGCCAACAACACCACCACCACCCAGTTCGTCACCGCCGCTCTGAAGCTGGAGGTGACGCCCCAGATCACCGCCGACCAGACCATCATCATGGACGTGGTGGTGGACAAGAGCGCTCCTGATTTCGGTAACCTGGTGGGTGGTATCCCGCCGATCCTGACCCGCAAGGCAGAAGCCCAGGTGATGGTCAAGGACGGTGGAACCGCGGTGATCGGCGGGATCTTCCAGTGGTCCGAGGCAACCAACGAGGACCGGGTGCCCTTCTTCGGAACCATCCCGGTCATCCGGCATCTTTTCCGGAACAAGTCAGTGGTCAGCCAAAACGATGAACTGCTCCTTTTCCTCACGCCCAGGATCATCAAAGTCATGGCGTACTGAGCTGAGGGAGCCTGAACGGGCTCCGGGACGGGAGAAAAGGAAATGAATATAGGATTTGTCAATAGAATGAAAAGGAGCAACGCCATGATTTCAAGACGTGTGGCCCTGGTGGCATGCATCCTGTCGCTCTTAGTGCTGCCCGCATGTAACGATGCGATCGACGATACGGCTTCCCCGGTGTGGCTCACGGTTTCGTCCATCGAGCCTTCGAGCGACCCATTCGGCGACGTCTACGACAGCGAACTGGGCAGTTTCATGTCCGACACCGTGGACGTGTCGCTCTCCGTGAACTTCGCCAATCAGGCGAACCCGCCCACCGGTACGGCGTATACCACCGTGCAACTCACCAGTTACCGGGTGACCTACCTGCGGATCGACAACGGCAACGACGTGCCGGCGGGGTTCCAGGAGGCGCTGACGCTATCGGTGGAGGTCGGCAACAATGTGACCATCAGCGATCTGACCATCTGCCGGGCGGGCCAGAAGCTGCAACCGCCGCTCTACTACCTGACGCCCTTCTCCTACGGCTTCGAACCGGGCACCGGGTATACCACCATCTCCTGCAACTGCATCATCGACTTTTACGGCCACACACTGGCCGGCGAGGCGGTGTCGGCCAGTGGCGGCATCGGAATCAATTTCGCTGATTACGCGAATTAGGAGTACGTGCCGGGGGCGGTGAAGCCGAACCCTCGCTGGACCGATATGAAAGACAGGGCGGGTGAACAGACGCCTTGAAATTAGGAAACAGCCAATGAAACATATGCCAGGGGAGGCTACCATGCGAAACTGGACCAGAGTGCTGCTCATCGGGCTGTGCCTCGCGGTCCCTGTTATCTTGCTCGGCTGCTTCGGCAGCGTCGAGAACGACACAGGACCCAGCGATCCGGGCGGCGGTACAGGGAACAATCCACCGGGCGGTACTGCGGCGAGCTTCAACATCACGGTTAGCGCCAATCCGCCCACACTCGAGGCCAACGGCCTGGATGTCTCCACAATAACGGTCCACGCGCGTGATGCAGCCACCAACCGCTGGGTGCCCAACGGCACGGTGATCACTCTGCACACCACCCTGGGATTGCTGAACACCGGCGGCGTTGGTGAAGGTGGTCTGACCGTCAGTCTCTCTGCCATGAACGGCCGGGCTTTTGCTTACCTGGTGGCCGGCACCAGGTCCGGCACCGCAGTGGTCACGGCGTCGGTGGGGAGCAGCAGCGGTCACGTAAACGTGCCCATTACCGCGCCGCCGGAGGAATGATCGGCGAGCGGATTGCAAAGACTGGTGAGGGACGGTAATGGTGGAAGCATCTGAAGCGAACAGCTCCCTGAGACTTGAACGTCTGGAGCGAATATACGAGGAAAACCCGGGCACCCGTCTTTTTCTCGCCCTCGCCGAAGAGTATTTCCGTGACGGCCAGCTGGAGAAGGCGGTGGAAGTCTGTCGGGGGGGCCTGGAAACCTTCCCCGGTTACACCTCGGCGAGGGTTACCCTGGCCCGCTCGCTGATCGACCTGGGACAGGATGCCGAAGCGGAGGTGGAACTGGGGAAGGTCCTGGGCAACTCCCCGGACAACCTGCTCGCCTCGCGCCTCTATGCCGCACTGCTGCTCCGGCAGGGCCGTCTGGATGAAGCCGTGCCGGTGGTCGACCGCTTGCTGGAGCTCAGCCCGGATGACGAGGAGGGCCTGCGCTTCCGCGGTCAACTGGAGCAACCCGCCGAGCCGGACCCCGCGCCCGGCTCCACCGGCGAACAGATCAAAACCTCCACCCTGGCCCGGCTCTACGAGGAGCAGGGCCTGCACGAGAAGGCCCTGGGGGTATACGACACGCTGCTCTCCATGAACCCGGACAACCAGGAGATTGCCGCCCGCGCTGCCACCCTCCGTTCCCGCCTGGCCGAAGAGGAGGAAGGCTCTGCCGACGGTGATGCCGTTGTGACCGACAGTGCCCGGCGGCGAATCGAAAACCTGGGTCGCCTGCTGGACGCCGCCCGCGCCCTTTCCCCCAACCGCTCCGAGAGCGGCTGACCCGCCGGTGCCGGTTCGACCGGCGGGAGATACCCATGTCCAACATGATCGGCAGTGAACTTCGCAAACTGGTCCACCAGGTGGAGGGTGCCCGGCGGGCCTCGCTGGTGGGGACCGACGGTCTGGCCATCGCCACCGCGCCCCCCGGCCACAGCGGCGAAGCGGACGACTGGGAAGACCTGGCCACCGACTACGCCGCACTGCTCCGCCGCCTGAGCCGCGGGCATGGTGACCTCTCCTTCGGTGAACCGCGGGAGCTGCTGCTGCGCGCCGAGCAGGCCCAGCTGCTGTTGATGCCGGTGAGCGAGGATTGCTTCATCGTCCTGCTGCTGGGGCCGGAGAGCCCGGCCGGCATGGCGGCCCACCTGATGCGCGGGGCCGGCATGCGGCTGCGCGACGAACTGGGGTAACCACCTTTTATTGACTTTGCCCGAAACGCCCCGCTATAATTCGCTGTTGTACAGTCGGTCGCCATCCCTAATTGATAAACCAGCGGATCAGATTCATTCAAAACCGCTTATGGTCAGCAGGAGAGCAGGGTCGTGTATTCCACTTCAGAGTTCCGTAACGGCTTGAAGATCCTTTTCAACGATGCGGCTTGCATCATCGTCGAGTTTCAGCACGTGAAGCCCGGCAAGGGCGGAGCCTTTGTCCGCACCCGCATGAAAAACCTGAAAACGGGTCTGATTCTCGAGCACACTTTTCGCTCCGGAGAGAAGGTGGGCAAGCCCGACCTGCAGGAACGCAACATGCAGTTCCTCTATGCGTCGGACGACGAGTTCAACTTCATGGATATGGACAACTACGAACAGGTTCAGATCGGCGGCGAGATGCTGGGCGACAAGGTGGGGTACCTCGGCGAGAACCAGGAAGTTGTGATGCTTTTCCACGGTTCCGAAGTTCTCGGTATGGAACTGCCGATGTTCATCGAGATCCCCATTGGCGAAACCAGCCCCGGGTTCCGCGGTGACACGGCCTCCGGCGGGTCGAAGCCGGCCACCCTGGAGACCGGTGCGACGATCAACGTGCCGCTCTTCCTCAACGAGGGGGATGTGGTCAAGATCGACACCCGCACCGGAGAATACGTGGAGCGGGTGTCCAACCGCTGACGAAAGTCGCCCTGAGGCAAGCACAGCACCGGCCGCCACCGGCGGTCAGAGACGGAGCGAAAACAGCGTGAACTTCGAAGAAATCAAGGAACTGGTCGAGATCATCTCCACCCGCAACGTCAACGAGTTCGAGATGGAGCGGGCGGGCATTAAAATCCGCATCAGCAAGAATCAGCCGGCAGCCCAGGTCGCGCCGGCACCCGCTCCGGTGATTGCGCTCGGACCGCCCGCCGTGGGCGGCGGCACTGCTGCGGCCAGCCCGCAGCCCGCGCCCACCGCCACTGCCGCATCGGTGGAACCGGCCGAGGCGGAGGAGGGGCTGCTGCTGGTCAAGTCGCCGATGGTGGGCACCTTCTACAGCGCCCCGAGCCCCGAAGCCCCGGCCTACATCAAGGCGGGCGACGAGGTGGTGTCGGGCAAGGTGCTCTGTATCGTCGAGGCGATGAAGCTGATGAACGAGATCGAAAGCGAAGTCAGCGGCACCGTGGTCAAGGTCTATCCGGAAAACGGCCAGCCGGTGGAGTTCGGGGAGACGCTGTTTTCCATTCGGCCCCGGTAGCTGGCCCCCAGCCGGCCCTGTGAAGGCGGTTCCCATACATGTTCAAGAAAATTCTGATTGCCAATCGGGGGGAGATCGCTCTCCGCACCATCTGGGCCTGCCGGGAGTTGGGGGTGAAGACGGTGGCCGTCTACTCCACGGAAGACGTCGACTCCCTCCACGTTCGATTCGCCGACGAGGACATCTGCATCGGTCCGGCCCCGAACAACGCCAGCTATCTCAACATCCCGGCGGTGATCAGCGCCGCCGAGCTCACCGGGGCTGACGCCATCCACCCCGGCTACGGGTTCCTGGCGGAGAATGCCCATTTCGCCGAAATCTGCAACGCCTGCCGCATCAAGTTTATCGGTCCCGACCCATCGGTGATCCGGCTGATGGGCGACAAGTCCAAGGCCCGGGAAACGATGATCGCCGCCAAGGTGCCGGTGGTCCCGGGCAGCGAGGGCGTGGTGAAGACCGAGGAGCGGGGGCTGGAACTGGCCGAAGAGATCGGCTACCCGGTGATTCTCAAGGCCGCCGCCGGCGGTGGTGGCAAGGGGATGCGCACCGCCGCCTCGGCGACTGAACTGCGTGACTCGTTCAAACTGGCCCAGGCCGAGGCGGTCTCCGCTTTCGGTAACGGCACCCTCTACCTCGAACGCTTCCTGGTCAACCCGCGGCACGTTGAATTCCAGATCCTCGGTGACTCCCGGGGGGTGGTGCACCAACTGGGTGAGCGGGACTGCTCGATCCAGCGGCGACACCAGAAACTGATCGAGGAATCGCCCTCACCGGCGCTGGACGGGGAACTGCGGGCCCGGATGGCGGCCACGGCCCTGGCCGCGGCCAAGGCGGTGAACTACACCAGCGTGGGCACCATCGAATTCCTGCTGGACAGCGACCACAACTACTACTTCATGGAGATGAACACCCGGATTCAGGTGGAGCACCCGGTGACCGAAATGGTGATGGGCGTGGACCTGATCAAGGAGCAGATCCGCATCGCCGCCGGCGAGCCGCTGTCCGACCGGCTGGGCAGCTTCCGCCACCGCGGCCACAGCATCGAGTGTCGGATCAATGCCGAAGACCCGGTGACCTTCGCCCCCTGCCCGGGGAAGCTCACCGATCTCTATTTCCCCGGTGGGCCGGGGGTCCGCTTCGACTCGGCACTGCACGGGTCGAGCAGTGTCTCGCGCTACTACGATTCGTTGATCGCCAAGGTGATCACCCACGGCGCCGACCGCACCGAGGCCCTGGTCCGCATGCGCCGGGCCCTGCAGGCGGTGGTCATCGAGGGGGTGAAGACTTCGATCCCCTTCCTGCTGCAGGTGATCGAGGACCCGGACTTCATCAACGGCGACTACTCCACCGGCTATCTGGAAAAGTTCATGGCCCGTAAAAAGGCCGGGCTGTCCTGATCCCACCAGTCCCGGGAGGACCATGCTCAGAGACAGGGGAGAGCGGTTCAACACACGCAATGCCCTGATCCTCGCCGCACTCGGCATGGCCATCGGCACCGGAAACATCTGGCGCTTTCCCCGCGTCGCGGCCCAACATGCCGAACACGGCGCCGGGGCCTTCATCGCCGCCTGGCTGGCCGGTCTCTTCCTCTGGTCGGTGCCGCTGCTGATGGTGGAACTCTCCATGGGCCGCCGGGCGCGCCTGGGCACGGTGGGCAGCTTCGGCCGGTTGCTGGGGCCGGGCAAGACCTGGATGGGCGGCTGGGTCACCGTCTGCTCGGTGGCGATCCTTTTCTACTACTCGGTTATCACCGGCTGGTGCTTCCGCTACCTGGTGGCGTCGGTGGCCGGTTGGGACGCCGCCGGCCCCGCCCTTTCCACGGCCACCGCCGAAGGCGGTGCCATCTCCGCCTGGATGGCATTTTCCGGTTCATGGCAGCCGGCCTTTTTCCACCTGCTGGCCCTCTCCGCCGCCGTGCTGGTGGTGATGGGCGGGGTGGTCCGCGGTATCGAGCGAGCCAACCGGCTGCTGATCCCCGTGCTCTTCACCCTGCTGCTGCTGGGAGCGGTGCGTACCCTGACCCTGCCCGGCGCCGGTGAGGGGGTGGCTTTTCTCTTTCGCCTGCACCCCCCGGATTTCCTGCAGCACAAGCTGTGGCTTGATGCCCTGACCCAGTCCGCCTGGTCCACCGGCGCCGGCTGGGGCCTGCTGCTGACCTATGCGGTCTACTCCAGGGCTGACCAGAACGTGACCCTCAGCTGTTTTGTCACCGGTCTCGGCAACAACTGTGCGTCGCTGCTCGCCGCGTTGATGATCATCCCCACCGCCTTCGCCGCCCTGCCGGCCACCCTGGCCCGCGAGGTGCTGGGCCAGTCCGGCCCGGCGAACACCGGCATGGCGTTCATCTGGATTCCGCACCTGTTGCAGCAGTTCCCGGCGGGCCGGTTCTTTCAGGTGCTCTTTTTCCTCGCCCTCAGCCTTGCCGCCCTCACCTCGTTGATCTCCCTGGTGGAATTGCCGGTGCGCAACCTGATTGATGCCGGTCTGACCCGCAAGCGTGCGCTGGGCCTGGTCTGGGCGGTCTGTTTCGCGTGCGGGCTCCCTTCGGCCGTCTCCCTTCGCTTCCTCGAAAACCAGGACTGGGTCTGGAGTGTCGGTCTGCTGGTCAGCGGCTTCCTCTTCTCCATGGCCGCCGTATTCTACGGCCTGCGGCGGTTTCGTCGCACCCTGGGCGGTGGCGGTCCCCACCAGGCGGCAGGAGGCTGGTTCAGTGTGCTGGTGGGCCTGGTGATTCCGCTGGAATTCGGGGTGATGTTTCTCTGGTGGCTCTGGCAGTCGACCCAGTGGGCGCCACGGGGGTGGTGGAACCCGCTGGAACGGTTCGGTCTGAGCACCTGCCTGGTGCAGTGGGGCCTGGTGCTGGCCCTGCTCCTCCTCCTCGGGCGGCGACTCTACCGCTGGACCGCCGGGCGGTCTGCCGGGGCCGCCGACGGCACCGGAGCCGGCGGCTGACCCGTTTTGGGGCGGCGGTTTTGCGTGGCGGGGGCTGCTGTTCTATACTAGGTGCACGGGGGCTGCAGGGGGAGCGCCAGGAGGTCTTGGAAACCCCACCGCCTTTCATCGCAGATCATCGACAGGCAATTCCGGGGGTGTGTTTCCATGGCCATGACCACGTGCGGTGGGGATCGTGAAAAATGGGGTTCCCGCCTCGGATTCGTGATGGCCGCGGCTGGCTCGGCGGTGGGCCTGGGCAATATCTGGAGTTTCCCCTACCTCGCCGGCAAACACGGCGGGGCGGCCTTTCTGCTGCTCTATCTCTCCTGTGTGGTTCTGGTGGGCCTGCCGGTGATGCTCACCGAGCTGATCATCGGCCGCCGGGCGGAGAAAAACCCGGTGGGGGCGTACGCCGCCCTCAAACCCGGCACCCACTGGTTCCTGGTGGGCGGTATGGGGGTGGCCGCCGGTTTCATCATCCTCTCCTTCTACAGCGTGGTGGCTGGCTGGGTGCTGGGCTACTTTGTCGAATCGCTCTTCGGTGTTCTCGGCCGGTTGGAATCCGCCGAGGCCCTGTCCACCTACTTTGACAATTTCGCGGCTAACCCCTGGAAAGCAGTGGGCTACCACTTCGCCTTCATGGGGCTCTGTGTGCTGATCGTTATCCAGGGGGTCAGGGGCGGTATCGAGCGCTGGAGTAAAATCCTGATGCCGGTGCTCTTTATCCTGCTGATCATCCTGGTGCTGCGCGGCCTGACCCTTCCCGGATCCTCGCGCGGCGTCAGGTTCCTTTTTGCTCCCGACTGGAGCAAGCTCAATGCCGAGACCTTCATGGCCGCCCTGGGGCAGGCCTGCTTCACCCTCTCCATCGGCATGGGGGCAATGATCACCTACGGCAGCTACATGAGCAGGCGGGACAACCTGACCTCGGCCACCCTGCAGGTCAGTGCCATGGACACCTTCATCGCACTGCTGGCCGGGATGGCCATCTTCCCGGCGGTGTTCGCCATCGGTTTCGAGCCCGGCGAGGGCCCGGGCCTGTTGTTCAAGACCCTGCCCGCGGTTTTCAGCCAGATGCCCGGCGGCGGTATTTTTGCTTCGCTCTTTTTCTTCCTGGTGGTGATCGCTGCCGTCACCTCCGGTATCTCGCTGTTGGAAGTGGTCACCGCCTACATGGTGGACGAACGGGGAATGTCTCGCTGCCGGGCGGCCCTGGTGTTTGGCGGCGTAATTTTTCTCCTCGGTCTTCCTTCGGCCCTCTCCCACGGGGCCAGCGATTTCTTCACCCATTTCACCGCCCGGCTTGGCGGGCTGGTGGGGCTGGGGCCCGGCGATGGCGCCGGCATGTCCTTTTTTGATTTTGCCTTCCACATCTCCGCCGACTACATGCTGCCGATGGGGTCGTTCCTCTGCTGTATTTTCATCGGCTGGGCCGTTGGTCGCCGCATCGCCGTGGCCGAGGTCCGGGAGGGCAACCCCGATTTCGCCACCGCCCCGATCTGGATATTCCTCGTGCGCTACCTCTCGCCTTTCCTGGTGGGCCAGATCCTGCTGTTCGGCATTCTCGGTGAATTCCGCACCGAGGCGGTGAGCGCCTTCTCCAGTTCGCTGATGTCGTTGCTGGTCAAACTCGACATCGCCCTGGCCGTCCTCTTTTTCCTGGTCAGTGCCTGGTACCTGATCTTCGGCCGCAGGCGGGGACGCCCGTGAGCAGCCCGCCCGGCGCCGGGGCCATCTTCCTCACCGGTTTCATGGGGTCGGGGAAGAGCATGATTGGTCGCGAACTGGCCCTCCGCCTGCACCGTCTGTTCATCGACCTCGATGACCTCATTGCCCGCCGTGAAGGTCACAGCATCGATCACATCTTTTCCGCGCTGGGCGAACCGGCTTTCCGCGAGGCCGAGCACCGGGCGCTGATGGCGCTTCCCCTGGGGTCGGGCCCGGTGGTGGCCACCGGGGGTGGCGTGGTCCTCAAGCGGGAGAACCGGAGTTTCATGGCCCGCACCGGCCTGCGGGTCTGGCTCAAATGCCCGCTGGCGGAAATTCTCCGGCGACTGGAATCCGCGGCCGGGGAGTCGGGCCGCCCCCTCTGGACCGGCGACCGGCAGGAACTGGCCCGCCTGCTGGAGGAGCGGACACCGGTTTATGCCGAAGCCGCCGAGCTGACCGTGGATTCGTCTGTGGCGACGGGGGAGACCGTCGGTGAGATTCTGCGCCGGTTGGAGGAGCGGGGAGCGTGAACTACCTGTTGCTGAGCGACATTCATGCCAACCTCGAGGCCCTGGAGGCGGTGCTCAATGCCGATGGCGCCCTGCCCCCGCCGGATGCGGTGCTGGTCCTCGGGGACCTGGTGGGCTACGGACCGGATCCCGCTGCCGTCATTCACCGTATCCGCCAGCTGGCCGGCCCGTTGCTGGTCATCCGGGGAAACCACGACCGGGTGGTGGCGGGTATCGATTCGGGTGCCGGCTTCAACGAGGATGCCCTGGCCGCGGCCTGCTGGTCACGGGAGGCGCTGAGCCCCGATGACCGGTCCTGGCTGGCCATGCTGCCCCGGGGGCCGCTGGCCCTGGCCGACGGTGAGGTGGCGGCCCACGGCTCACCACTGGACGAGGACCAGTATCTCTACTCGGCGGGCGACATCCGCCTGGCTTTCGACACAGTGCCGGCACCGGTGATATTCTGCGGCCACACCCACCAGCCGCTGGCGGCCGTGCTGGAGGAGGGCCGCTGCACGGTCCGCCTGCTGCGGCGGCCCAAGGAGGAACTGGTGCGCCGTCCCGGCCAGCGTCTGCTCTTCAATCCCGGGTCGGTGGGACAACCGCGGGACGGCGACCCCCGGGCGGCATTTGCCCGCTACGACTCGGAAAGCGGCCGGATCACCTTCCTCCGGGTGGCCTACGACTACCGCCCCACCGTGCGCCGGATGCAGGAGACCGGGCTCCCGGATTTCCTCTCCCGGCGGCTGGCCGCCGGCCGCTGAGCCGCCGGCCGGACCGAATACTCCACGTGCCAGAAATCTTCTTTCGGAACTGCTCAACACCGACCCCCCACAGGCCGATATGAAATTGAACGCCTTGCTTGCCGGCGGCTGCCGTTGATGCCGGCCCGAGTGCCGGATGGGATGCTGTTCAATCCTCTCCCGCAACAGAATGGAGTAAACAGTCCGGTGCGCAGGGGACTACAGGTTGCCCGCCGCCGGAGCGTCGAAGAGGCTCTTGATGCGAATCGGTGAAATGCTGGTCAGCGCCGGGCTGATCAATGACCAACAGTTGAAAGAGGTCCTGGGCAAGCAGAAGGAGGAGGGGGGCAAAGTAGGCTCCCTCCTGGTCAAGTACGGCTACGTGGAAGAGGAAGACCTCACCTCCCATCTCAGCCAGCAGTATGGTGTCCCGGCCATCAACCTTCCCAACTTCGAAATCGACGAGACCATCTTCAAACTGATCCCGGCGGAAACGGCCCGCAAGTACGAACTGATTCCGATCAACCGCACCGGAGCCACCCTGACCATCGCCATGGTGGACCCGACAAACGTTTTTGCCATGGACGATATCAAGTTCATGACCGGCTACAACGTGGAGCCGGTGATCGCTTCTGAAGTGGCCATCCTCGAGGCCATCGAGAACTACTACCAGAGCACCTCGGCCATCGAGTTGAAACGGGTGATGGACGACCTCACTGCCCAGTCGGCGGTGGACGACATGGAGGTGCTGGACACCGACGAGGATGACGATACGGCCATCTCCGCCGATGACCTCGATGCCGCCGAGGACGCACCGGTGATCAAGCTGGTCAATCTGATCTTCAGCGACGCGTTGAAGCGGGGGGCCAGCGACATCCACCTCGAGCCCTACGAAAAGGAATACCGGGTCCGCTTCCGCATTGACGGCGTGCTTTACGAGAGCATGAGGCCGCCGCTGAAGCTGCGGGATGCCATCATCTCCCGGATCAAGATCATGGCCAAGCTCGACATCTCTGAGCGCCGGCTGCCCCAGGACGGGCGGATCAAGGCCAAGATGAAAGTCGGGGGGAAGATCAAGGAGCTGGACTTCCGCGTCTCCAGCCTGCCCACCCTCTTCGGCGAGAAGGTGGTGCTGCGGCTGCTGGACAAGGACAACCTGATGCTCGACATGACCAGGCTCGGCTTCGAGATGGATTCGCTGAAGCGGTTCGAGCGCAACATCATCAAGCCCTACGGCATCATCCTGGTCACCGGCCCCACCGGCAGCGGCAAAACCAATACGCTCTACTCGTCCATCTCCCGGCTCAACTCGCCGGAGACGAACATCATGACCGCCGAGGACCCGGTGGAATTCAACCTCAACGGCATCAACCAGGTGCAGATGAAGGACCAGATCGGCCTCAACTTCGCCTCGACCCTGCGGTCGTTTCTGCGCCAGGATCCCAACATCATCCTGGTGGGTGAGATCAGGGATTTCGAGACGGCCGAAATCGCCATCAAGGCCGCGCTCACCGGCCACCTGGTGCTCAGCACGCTGCACACCAACGACGCTCCCAGCACCATCAACCGTCTGATGAACATGGGCATCGAGCCGTTCCTCGTTTCGACGTCACTGAACCTGATCTGCGCCCAGCGTTTGATCCGCCGCATCTGCAGCGAGTGCAAGACCGAGATAACGTCGGTGCCCCAGGCGCTGGTGGAAATCGGCTTTCCCCAGGAGGAAGCGGAGTCGATGCAGCTCTACCGCGGGGAAGGCTGCCTGAACTGCAACAATACCGGCTACAAGGGCCGGGTGGGGCTGTATGAAGTGCTCGAGGCCAGCGACGATATCAAGGAACTGGTCCTCTGCGGAGCGTCCGCGGTGGAGATCAAGGATAAGGCCATGGAGGAGGGAATGATCTCCCTGCGCCAGAGCGGCCTGCAGAAAATCCGTGACGGGGTGACCACCGTGGAAGAGGTGCTTCGCGAGACCGTTGCCTGATGTTGCGGGCCCCTGTTTCCCCCTCCCGGTGGCCCGGGCGCTGAGACGTAAATTTTGACGGCATATCATCAATGATTACAGTGGTTTGCCGGGGTCGATATTATCCGTAAAGATGTGCCGTCCGGATCCGAAAAGGTAAGTGAGAGCCGTGGGTGCCCGGCGGTTGCCGGTCCGGCGGTAGAGAGAACCGGCTGGTCCGCGGAACACCGCCGAACGGCCACTGTCAACGGGGTTCAATTGTGGAGATAACACTGCAGCAGCTGCTGAAGGCGATGATCGAGATGAGCGGAGGATCCGACTTGCACGTCACTGCCAACTCTCCGCCGCAGATCCGGGTGGACGGCAAGCTGATCCCCTTGAAAATGCCCCAGCTCTCCGCCACCGACACCAAGAAGCTGGCCTACAGCGTGCTCACCGACGCCCAGAAACACCGCTTCGAGGAGAACCTGGAACTGGATTTCTCCTTCGGGATCAAGGGGCTGGCCCGTTTCCTGGCCAACATCTTCAACCAGCGGGGATCGGTGGCTGCGGCGTTCCGGATGATTCCCTGGGAGTGCCCGAGTTTCCAGGAACTGGGGCTGCCCAAGGTAGTCGCCAAGGTCTGCGACAGGCCCCGCGGGCTGGTGCTGGTCACCGGGCCCACCGGGAGCGGGAAATCCACCACCCTGGCGGCGATGCTGGACAAGATCAACCGCGAGCGGAGCCAGCACATCGTCACCATCGAGGACCCGGTGGAATACCTGCACCCGCACAAGACCTGCATCGTCAACCAGCGGGAGCTCGTTTCGGACACCCACAGTTTTCCCAACGCCCTGCGTTCGGTTTTGCGCCAGGATCCCGACGTGGTGCTGATCGGTGAGATGCGTGACCTGGAAACGGTGGAGTCGGCCCTGCGTATTGCCGAAACAGGCCACCTGACCTTCGCCACGCTGCACACCAACTCCGCGGCCCAGACCATCAACCGGATCATCGATGTCTTTCCGGCGCACCAGCAGCCCCAGATCAGGGCCCAGCTCTCCTTCGTGCTGGAGGGGATCATGTGTCAGACCCTGCTGCCGCGGGCCGCTGCTGCCGGGCGGGTGCTGGCCATGGAGGTGCTCATTCCCACCCCGGCGATCCGCAACCTGATCCGCGAGGACAAGGTGCACCAGATCTACTCGTCGATGCAGACCGGTCAGTCGACCCACGGCATGCAGACCTTCAACCAGGCTCTGGCCACGCTCTACCTCCGCAAACGGATCACACTGAAGACGGCGCTCAATATCTCCTCCAACAAGGAGGAACTGCAGGAAATGATCAATCGGGGAACTGGGCTGATCAACCAGCCCGCGAAGGTGCCCGCAGGGGCACGGGGGCCCGGCGGGGGAGGTGCCAGGTGATGCAGATCACCAGGAGCGTCGAACTGGGGAAGAGACACCCGACGGCCGTAGAACAAGGTTCCGGCTCACCACGACTGTGCCGG
>RCNG010000767.1_pt1 | contig 15275 bp, 11 predicted proteins | sample 2041371 | NCBI WGS metagenome assembly RCNG01 (sample SAMN09708227, study PRJNA481090) | Marine sediment metagenome, whole genome shotgun sequencing project. | biome: marine sediment; feature: ocean; material: sediment; isolation source: Sewage treatment plant 1 marine sediment (STP1) ... | reverse complement strand
GGCTGAAACACAGTCCCCCCTGATGAACATGATCCGCTCTTTTGGAAATTAATACCCGGCCATTGTGAACAATAACAGCCACTGCAACATGAACAGTATCAGGTTCGATATTCTGCATTAATTTTCACATAATCATAAGAGAGGTCACAAGTCCAAATCTGTGTTTCAGCCTGTCCTCTTTGTAAATCAACAGTTACGGTAATTTCATCCTGATTCATTACAGCCTGGCCGCGTGCTTCGCTATAATCATCAGACCGGCCACCCTGGCGCACCAAACACACATCATCCAGGAAAATCTTCAAAGCATTAATATCCAGCTCTTTGATCCCGGAACGACCTACTGCGGCCAAAATTCTCCCCCAATTGGGATCGCTGGCAAAAAATGCGGTTTTAACCAGTGGTGAATGCGCTATGGTATAAGCTACATCGCTGCATTCCTGTTTTGTCTGCCCAGATTTAACCTTAATATTAATTAACTTGGTCGCCCCTTCACCATCCAGTACAATGGCTTTTGCCAGCTGTTCAAGAATTTCGCTAATGGCAGTACGCAGAGCTAAATAGTCAGGATGCTCTTCACTGTCTATCAGTGATGCCGTTGATTTTCCAGTTGCAACCAGCATACAGGCATCATTCGTTGACGTATCACCATCAACCGTAATCCGGTTAAACGAATGATCTACAGCGTATTTTAATAGTTTCTGCAAAACCTCCTGATCAACGCAGGCATCAGTTGCTACAAAGCCTAACAGGGTTGCCATATCAGGACGGATCATACCTGATCCTTTAGAAATACCGGTAATTGTTACGGTTTGTCCACCAAGAGCAAGTTGAGTAGATGCACCTTTAGTTTTCGTGTCCGTAGTTAAAATCCCCTGTGCGGCGTCCTTCCAGCCATCTTCTGATAAATGAGCCAGGGCATCAGGGAGTGCATTAACAATTTTGTCAATGGGCAATGATTCACCAATAACCCCGGTTGAAAATGGCAGCACCGCATTACTTTCGGTCTGTGTCAGTGCTGCCAGTTGCTTGCAGGTGGTTTGTGCATCCGCCATTCCTTGCTCACCAGTACCCGCATTAGCATTACCGGTATTAATCACAAAATACTGAACCCTGCTTTTGAGCAAATGAGCTTTCGCCATATGCACCGGAGCCGCACAAAAAGCATTCTGAGTAAACACACCGGCCACATTCGCCGTAGCATCAAAAGACATCACTACAAGATCTTTTCGACCCGCAACTTTGATCCCGGCACACGTCGTAGCAAGCCTGAATCCGGAAACCGGGTGCATGACTGGAAGATTTATTTCTATTGCCATTTACCTTATACCCTAATACTTTTTTAAATTCTCAGATCTGGAACCAATCACATGGAATCAATCGCTAATGATAAGAGTCTAAATTCCTGCTCTTCAGGTGTGCTGAAATTATACTCAACAATTGCTTCACTCCAAACGAAAAGTGCCCACAATCTGTGGGCACTTTCAGTATAAACCTTGATCTGGGAACAAGAGGGTTAAATCAACTTAATTTCCCGCAACATTGCTTATACTTCTTGCCTGACCCACAGGGACAAGGTTGATTTCGTCCTATTTTTTGTCCCTCTCGGACAAAAGGTTTTGCTTTATCTTCCCCTTCAGTCACATCCGTTTCCATATTAGAAGCTGAGTCACCCAAAGCATTTACATCATCATGCTGATATTCCATTTCTGGCTGCTCATGATGTTCCAGGGCGCTTAAATCCGGATCTTCGCGAATTTGCATAATGCTCAGACGGGAAATTAAATCCAATTTAACCCGATCCAGCAAATCGGTAAATAATTCAAAGGATTCACGCTTATATTCCTGTTTGGGATTTTTTTGCGCATAACCGCGAAGACCAATTCCCTTACGTAAATAATCCATAGCCGCAAGATGTTCTTTCCAGAGGCTATCCAGGACTTCCAGCATAACGCCTTTTTCAACCCGGCGCATCATATCAGAGCCAATCAATTCCTCTTTCTGGTCAAAGGCATTGACCATTTCTTCCAATATGCGCTCTCTTAATGGTTCCTCATGCAGATCATCATCTTCCTGCAGCCATTTTGCAATCGGCAGATCCAAAAGAAAATCCTTCTGCAGTCCTTGCTCCAGCCCAGACACATCCCACTGTTCTTCAATACTTTCAGGTGGTATATAGGTATCAATAAAGCTGTTAACAACATCTTTGCGAATATCAACAATTAAATCTGAAATATCTTCAGTTGACATTAAATCACTGCGCTGTTCATAAATCACTTTTCGCTGATCATTAGCCACATCGTCATATTCCAGTAATTGCTTACGAATATCAAAGTTGTGCCCTTCAACCTTACGCTGGGCATTTTCAATGGAACGAGTGACCCATTTATGTTCAATGGCTTCACCCTTTTCCATGCCCAGTTTACGCATTAATCCAGCCATTTTATCAGAAGCAAAAATACGCATCAGGCTGTCATCCAGTGACAGGTAAAAACGCGAAGATCCCGGATCACCCTGACGCCCGGAACGGCCTCTTAACTGATTATCAACACGGCGGGATTCATGACGTTCAGTACCGATAATGTGCAAACCACCGTTATTCAAGACTTGCTCATGCAAATTTTGCCATTCGGCACGCATTTTGTTGATGCTCGCTTCATCTGGATTGTCTAATTTGTTGATTTCAGATTCCACATTACCACCGAGAACAATATCAGTACCACGACCAGCCATATTCGTGGCAATGGTAATTACACCGGGGTAGCCGGCCTGAGCAATAATGTCCGCTTCACGGGCATGTTGCTTGGCATTCAAAACTTCATGTTGAATATCGGCCTTGTTCAATGCGCTAGAAAGCAATTCAGACACTTCAATGGAAGCCGTACCAACCAGTGCTGGCTGACCTCTTTTCTGACAATCTCTGACGTCTTCAATAATGGCAGCAAATTTTTCTTCCTGAGTAAGATAAACCAGGTCGCCATGATCCTTACGCACCATATCTTGATTGGTCGGGATTACAATCACTTCCAATGCATAAATTTCATGAAATTCAAATGCTTCCGTATCAGCGGTGCCCGTCATGCCCGAGAGTTTTTGGTACAGGCGAAACAAATTCTGAAATGTAATAGAAGCCAGAGTCTGGTTTTCTACCTGAATGGCAGCACCCTCTTTCGCTTCAACAGCCTGGTGCAAACCATCAGACCAGCGTCTGCCCGGCATGGTACGTCCCGTAAACTCATCGACAATAATCACTTCGCCGTTACTGACAATGTAATCGACATTTTTGCTGAATAGACTATGGGCACGCAGAGCCGCATTGACATGGTGCATTAATATAATATTGGATGGATCATACAGACTTTCATTTTCCTGAAGAAGTCCTTCCTCAACCAGCAATTCTTCAACCCGCTGATGCCCTTCATTAGACAATAAGACCTGTTTGTCCTTTTCATTAACGGTAAAGTCTCCGGGAGGCTCTTCTTCCTGCTCCTCAAGTGATTCAACAACTTCCTGTCTGACCAGTTTAGGGATAAAGTTGTTCACCCGCCGATAAATTTCAGAATTATCTTCTGCAGGACCTGAAATAATAAGAGGTGTTCTGGCTTCATCAATTAAAATAGAGTCAACCTCATCAACAATGGCAAAATTAAGGCCTCTTTGCACCTTGTCTTCCGTGGAGAAAGCCATATTATCACGCAAATAATCAAAGCCAAATTCATTATTGGTACCATAAGTGATATCTGCTGCATAGGCCTGACGTTTTTGCTCACTGTCCTGTCCTGACAAAATAATACCGTAAGACATTCCAAGAAAATTGTATAATTTGCCCATCCATTTGGCATCACGTTCGGCCAGATAATCATTGACGGTGACCACGTGGACACCGTCACCGCTGAGCGCATTAAGGTAAACTGCCAGGGTGGCCATCAGAGTTTTACCTTCACCGGTACGCATTTCCGAGATTTTACCCTCATTCAAAACCATGGCACCGATCAGCTGGACATCAAAGTGCCGCATACCCATAACCCGGCGACTGGATTCTCTGACTGTGGCAAAGGCTTCCGGTAAGATTTCCTCCAGTGTTTTCCCATCCTTCAGTTGCTCTTTGAAGCTTTCGGTTTTACCCTGAAGTTCCTCGTCCGTCAGTTCCTGTATAGCCCCTTCCAAACTGTTAATTACAGCCACTGTTTTGAAATAGCGTTTTATTTCCCGGTCATTACGACTCCCGAAAATTTTCCTGAATAATTTTGCAACCATAATTTTTTTAAGCGCTTCTTGTAAAAAAGTTTTAAGTAAAGATTTGTATATAAGAGCAACTAATTACCAGATATTACAGCCGCCTAGCATAGCATAAACCAGCGACTTAAATAATGATAAATTAGCACATAAGAAGATAAAGTATGAGTATGAGCAGATTTTTTTTGCAGAAAGGATGAGCACCGACACCGGACATTCACTGGAATGTCCGGGAGAGGTTAGTCCTTTTGTGCCGTCACGATGTATTTTTGTGGATTGACCGGTACACCATTTCGCAACACTTCATAATGTACATGAGGCCCGGTTGAGCGCCCGGTTGAGCCTATTGTCGCAATAACCTGTCCTTGCTTAACAATATCACCGATTTTAGCCATAACCGTTTTATTATGCCCATAGAGGGTACTGATACCATAGCCATGATCAATTTCCAGTAGTTTTCCATAGCCGGGTTTTTTTTCTACCCGGGTGACCACGCCATCCGCTGTGGCTAGAACATTAGTGCCGGTTTTCCCTGCCACATCAATACCTTTATGCATTTTCTTTTTACCGGTAAAGGGATCTTTACGCTTACCAAAGTAAGAAGAAATCCAGCCATTCTCAACAGGTTTTCCCGTTGGTCTAATGCTCTGGTTAAAGTGCTCCGAAATCAACAAATTTTCCATGATATTTAATTGCTTTGTTCTATCATTGATATCATGGCTGATCTGATCCATTCTTTTCACAAAATCACTGTAGTTGATGTCTTCGAAAGCATCATCAGGATCTGCCGGTCCACCCATTGCCGGTTCAAAATCAAAGTTAAAGGCTTTTTTATCCAGTTTGGCAATTCCGGTCAGGCGACTGCCCAAAGAATCCAGGCGAATGATGTGTGCCTGCAATTTGGCCAGGTTCATAGTCAGGGCATTAATATTTTCCTGGTTATGCTGTTTAAGTACATCAAGTTCTTTTTTCTGTGTAGCCAGTTCGTCCTTGTATATGCTGCCAATAATTTTATTCAGTTTATTCCTGACAGGTTCTATGTGTTCGGGACTGGTTAAATCCGCCAGTGTGGGCACATTTTCATTGGACATAACACCCACATAGTAGCTGACCACCGGAATACTGAGAAAGAGTAACGAGACAATAATAACAAAGGGGCGGGACAAATTAATATCCAAAGCAGCCCCATTTCTTGTTCTAACTAAAATTAAATTCATAAATCTTCAGCCCTGAACCGGTTTAAAGTTTAATTTTTCAGGAACATTCCATGTTATAATCCTGTTAAATTATTATTATAGACAAGTATTAAAAACTTGTTCGTTTTACGTCAAAAGTGTTTGCATGAAAAAAATTCTTCAACAACCCAGCGCAAGCATCGAACGACTGCTCCAGCATGGGCGATACCTGGAATATCTCTCAAAGCGTTTATTAACCTACCTTCCAGACGAATTTGCTGGCAAAATTTCAGTACTCGCCATCTCCAGCAAAGGTAATAAATTTAGCAAAGACAAAAAACCCGCAACAGGGGGAAAGCAAACTCTTATCGTTGCAGTCTGCAGTCCCGCATGGGCCAGCAAGCTGCGCTTTTATACTCCTACTTTAAAGCGTTCTCTGACGGCAGAAGCACAGTTTAGTCAACTGCAGTCAATAAAGGTTAAAGTAGCCTTTGCTAATATTAACACAAAAATAAAAAAAAAGAATCCTGTTTATTCACAAAACTCAGCAAAAATTATCGAAAACAATGCGCAACACATTTCTGATAAGGAGTTAAAAGAGGCTTTGATGCGTTTGTCACGGCATATTGCGGAAAAGTGTTAGGAGGTGGGAGGATGACAGGAGTCAGGTGTGGTGTTAGGTCAAAATAACCTAACACCAGAAGTTCTCAGCTGGTGGCTGCGATGGATTTCATATAGGAAATGGGGGCCAGAGTTTCATCTTCAAAAATGACTTCCTCCCAGGCTGATTTATCCGCCAGGAGTTGGCGCAGGATTTTATTGTTCAAGGCATGCCCGGCTTTATGGCCGCTAAATGCACCAATCAGACTGCTACCCAGTAAATACAAGTCGCCGATGGCATCCAGAATTTTGTGTTTAACAAATTCATCCTCATAACGCAAACCATCTTCATTCAGGATGCGGTATTCATCCATAACAATCGCATTGTTCAGACTGCCACCCAAGGCCAGGTTATTGGCTCGAAGTTCTTCAATCTGATTCATAAAGCCAAAAGTTCTGGCCCGGCTCACCTCACGAACGAAAGATGTGGAAGAAAAGTCTATTTCAGCACATTGTGAGCGGCCCTGGATTGCCGGATGCTCAAAATCAATGATAAACGAGACCTTAAAGCCTTCATATGGATCAAATCGTACCCATTTATCACCTTCTTCAACGACAACACTGCGTTTAATTCGAATAAAGCGCTTGGCTGCTGACTGTTCAACAATGCCCGCTGACTGGAGTAAAAAGACAAACGGACCAGCGCTACCATCCATGATAGGCACTTCAGACGCACTTAAATCGATGTAAGCGTTGTCAATTCCCAGACCTGCCATGGCTGACAATAAATGCTCAACTGTTGAAATCCTTACACCCTCTTTTATCAGGGTCGTCGACAAGGTGGTATCACCAACATTTTCCGCTCTAGCCGGTATATCGATTGGAGAATCTAAATCAATTCTACGAAAGATAATCCCTGTGTTTACTGGAGCAGGTCTAAGTGTCAGAAACACCTTCTCGCCCGAATGCAAACCAACACCGGTCGCTTTAATGCTGTTTTTCAGCGTGCGTTGTCTTATCATTTTCGGTTTCCTGATTAATGTTAAAAGCTTTCTATAAGTCAACTGTAGCATAATAACCACAAATGTCAATAGCGTGTAGCATAATAACCACAAATTGCTTTTAAGACCTTGCGTTCATTGTTGCTCCTTTACAGACATTATATTGGCTAATTGTAAACTTTACTTTAGCTCAAAGCTGTTTAGTCATTTTGGCGACGCAGGAAAGCTGGAATATCAAGATATTTCAGATCTTCAGGCTCGTTACCCGTTACATAATCATCTCCAGATACCTTTTGCGTCACAATCAACTCCTCTTCAACTATAGAAGAGGAATTGATTATGGGTGCAGAAGCCTGTCTTTCCTGTCTTTCCTTCTGTGGTTTGACCAGCTTAATCTCAGAGATGTCAGCCTGAGCCGCTGCACTGCTGCTGCCGATCCCGGTGGCAACGACTGTGACACGCATTTCACCACTCATGTCTGGATCAATCACAGTACCTACCACAACCGTAGCATTATCGGCCGCGAAGGCTTTAATAGCATTACCCACTTCTTCAAATTCTCCAATGGACATATCCATGCCCGCGGTGACATTAACCAGAATGCCATTTGCCCCAGACAGATCGACGTCTTCAAGCAATGGACTGGAAATAGCACGTTCTGCGGCATCAATGGCCCGATCTTCTCCAGTCGCAGAACCACTTCCCATCATTGCCATGCCCATTTCTGACATAACAGTACGAACGTCAGCAAAATCCACATTAATCAGACCCGGACGAGTTATCAGTTCGGCAATACCCTGTACCGCATTTAGCAAAACATTATTGGCTTCTTTAAAAGCATCAAGCAAGGTGGTACCTTTTCCTAAAACAGCCTGCAGCTTTTGGTTGGGGATGGTAATTAAAGAATCAACATATTCACGTAATTCTTTTATGCCTTCATCTGCCTGACCCATGCGGCGAGGACCCTCCCATGGAAAAGGCTTGGTGACAACTGCCACAGTCAAAATACCCATTTCCTTTGCCAATTCAGCAACGATAGGCGCAGCACCAGTACCGGTACCGCCACCCATTCCAGCAGTAATAAACAGCATATCTGTTCCGGCAATTGATTCCATTATACGTTCACGATCTTCGATTGCAGCTTCACGTCCCACACCAGGATTTGCTCCTGCCCCCAAACCTTTGGTAATTTCATTACCAATTTGCAACACGGTACGGGCCGATGAATTTGCCAACGCCTGAGCATCTGTATTGGCACAAATAAAATCCACACCATCCAGGCTACTATTAGCCATATGCTCAACAGCATTACCGCCACCGCCGCCAACACCCATAACCTTAATTACTGCACGATCACTTGTAGTATCCATTAATTCAAACATATCTAATTACCTCTTCTTCACAGCCAATGAAAGATTTAAAACAATAAAAACTAACACCCAAATTCACCTGAAATTACCACCAGCATTTCAGCATCCTTGAGTTAAACTTCTCCTATGTTAAAACTTCTCCTATGTTAAAACTTCTTTTATGTTAAAAGTTTCCCTGAAACCATTTTTTCATTTTTGCAATTATTGCAGAAAAACCCGTATGTTCTGAAAAATCAAAACCACTATGCTCCTGGTTTTGCTTACCAAACAAAATAAGACCCACCCCTGTTGCAAATCGTGGATCTTTAACCATATCCGTCAATCCTTCTATCTCCTGAGGCACACCAATTCTGACCGGCATATGAAAGACTTCTTCCGCCAGTTCGATAGCACCTTCCATTTTTGAACTACCTCCGGTAAGAACTACTCCAGCAGCACAAAACTCTTCCAACCCACTACGTTGCAATTCATCCTTAATCAAGATAAACAACTCTTCATAACGTGGTTCTACTACTTCGGCCAGGACTTGACGAGCCAAACGTCTGGGTGGTCTGTCCCCGACACTGGGAACTTCAATGGTTTCTTCCGGATTGGTCAGCTGACGTAGTGCACAGGCATACTTGATCTTTATTTCTTCGGCATATTTAGTTGGTGTTCGTAAAGCCACAGCAATATCATTAGTCACCTGATCGCCTGCCACTGGAAACACCTTGCTATGACGAATAGCACCATTCATTAAAATTGCCACATCTGTTGTACCACCACCTATATCAACCAGGCAAACACCCAGTTCTTTTTCATCTTCTGTCAACACTGAGTAACTGGAGGCTACCTGTTCCAGAATTATATCATCAACCTCTAAATTACAACGATGAATACATTTAACAATATTTTGTACCGCACTATCTGACCCCGTCACCATATGCACGTCGACTTCCAGACGAACACCAGCCATTCCAACTGGTTCACGAATACCTTCCTGGTCATCAATCAAAAACTGTTGCGGTAATACATGAAGAATTTTTTGATCAGTTGAAATTGCAACGGCTCTGGCAGCGTCCATCACTCGTTCCAAATCATCACTACTGACTTCTTTGTCTCGAATTGCCACCATACCATGAGAGTTCAGGCTATTAATATGACTTCCTGCGATACCCACAAAAACCGAATGAATTTCACAACCTGCCATTAACTCTGCTTCTTCAATGGCCCGCTTTATTGATTGGACGGTTGACTCAATATTGACTACAACACCTTTTTTCATTCCGCGTGCAGTGTGTTTACCCATACCAATAATTTCAATATCACCATCACTGCATGCTTCAGCAACAATAGCGGAAACTTTGGAAGTACCAATATCCAGACCAACAATAAGACGTTTATCATTTCGTTTAGTCATATGCCTTTTCTATTCCCGCTCCACTTTTTTTAGTTTGCACATTTTTTAGTTTGCACTTTTTTTAGTTTGCACTTTCTTTAGATTGCTCAGTCACTACTTTGAACAGCATTTTCCGAGTTCCATCTAATACTGAAACCATTTGAGTAGCGCAAATCCGCATAATCCACCGAGTTGATATATTGCCTTAATTGACCAGAAAACACCCAAACAAAGCGTTCCAGTTGCCGCAAAATATTCTCTTTACCCAATTTAATATCAATACCATTGTCCAGAAGGATCATCCAGGTTCTCCGCTCATTCATACCACACTGTTTTATTCCTGTTTCAAGCTGCTGCAGAATATCTTTCATCTGAAAACAGTTTTGTAATACATTTCCAGCACTATTTTCAGGGCCCGTTAACAAAACCAGGTTATCAAAATATGTCTTCTGTTCAGGCGTTAAGTCCGGTCGGAAAATTATTCCCTCCCGACTTAACAGTTCAGAGCCTTTAACTGTATGAGCGCCTTTTTGCTCTTTGCCTTGAGTAGTCATCAGCTGTTTTACCGACAACCAACGTACAATAGGCTTATGTTCAGTAATGGACAGCATTAATTTATTAGGCCATATCTTTCTCACTGAGACAGACTTGACCCAGGGTAATTTAGCCAGCAGATCAGCCCTGAACTGTTCTATATTGAGACTAAAAAATCCACCATTCAATACACTGTCAGCAACCTTTATCAACTCACTGCTCTCCTGATTTTCCAGTTTGTTTACCAACTCCAGTTTCCTGACAGGAAAATTACCCGGTTTATATAACCAACTGACAAATAACCAGGCTGATAAAATGAATGCAAGCAATGTCAGACTCAACAACAATTTAGCCAAAACCTGGCTCAATGTTACTTCCGACAGGCTATCTGCTTTTTTTACCATATTATTAAGTTATAGCTGTTTGTAAAATTCGATAAATCAATTCATCAAATTCAATTCCATCATTTTTTGCTGCCATGGGTACAAGACTATGATCAGTCAAACCAGGTACCGTATTAATTTCTATCAACCAGGGATTGCCCTGTTCATCACACATAAAATCTACCCGCCCCCAACCTTTCGCACCGACACGGCGGAACGCTTCAAGGACCAAAGACTGATATTGCCTTTCCAGATCTTTGTCCAGACCACAAGGACAGTGATAAATGGTATCATCACTCAAATATTTAGCCTGATAATCATAAAAATCTCTGGAAGTCTCAAGTCGAATCAGTGACATAGCTTGATCATCCAAAACTGCACCGGTATATTCTTCACCAACTATCCATTTTTCCACCAGAATTTCATTATCATATCGAACCGCAGTGACCAGGGCTTGCTGTAATTCATCCGTAGTATCCGCTTTGTTCATACCAATACTTGAACCTTCATGTGCCGGCTTGACCATCACAGGAAAGCCCAGCGTTTGCGTAATTTGTTCTATCTTTTCTAATAATGCTTTTTCTGCTAAAACATCAGTTGCTTTAACCAGTTCATATGGCGGAGTTGGCAAACCACTTCCAGACCAGAGTAATTTAGTACGCAATTTATCCATAGCAATAGCAGAAGACGCAACCCCGCAGCCGCTATATGGAATTCCCTGAGCTTCCAAAACTCCCTGAATTACACCGTCTTCGCCGCCGCGTCCATGCAAAGCAATAAATGCGGTATCAAACTTTTCTGCATTGATTTGCTGACAGATACTTCCCGCTTGATCAGTATGCTTAAAACGCAAATCCAGGCCAAAGGCATCAACATCTTTTCTTTGTAATGCCTCCAGAGCAGCTTGACCACTCTTTAAGGAAATATCCCGTTCCTCAGAATCTCCGCCCATCAAAACAGCTACTTTGCCAAATCTTTCTTTTGAAACTAAGGGCTTCGCAACTAAAGGTTTTGAAACTAAGGGCTTCGCAACTAAAGATCTGGTTGCTAAATTTTTGCCTGTTAATGGTCCAGATTGTCGGATTTCATTCTGTGACATTATTATCTCTTCATTCACACTGTTTGCGTAAGCTCAAGGCTGTCCCATAATACGAACTTCCGTTTCCAGTGTCACATGACACTGTTTGTATACGGTCTCCTGAATTTTCTCAATTAACGCTTCAACATCACTTGACCGGGCATTGCCTTTATTAATAATAAAATTGGCATGCTTTTCAGAAACCTGGGCATCATTAATAGACTCACCTTTTAAACCACAGAACTCTATTAAACGGGCCGCATAATCATTGTCCGGATTCTTAAACACAGAACCGGCATTGGCCTGTTTGGTGGGCTGTGTTTCTGCCCGCCTGGCCAGCAAACGTTTAATTTCCTGTTTACTTTGTGCTAATCTCTGTTCGTCTTTCTCAAAACAGAAGTGACCGCTTAAAAACCATTCCTGTTCTGATTTATTCCTAAGTTCATTGCTTTTCAGTCGAATGCTTCGATAATGAATATTAAATTCATCCGCTGTTCGAGTAATAATCTCACCACTGCGATTAATCATTTCCACAGTCTTAACATAAGTCCAGATTTCGCTGCCAAAAGCACCCGCATTCATTGCCAACGCCCCGCCTATGGTTCCCGGTATACCCGATAAAAATTCTGCGCCGTTAATTCCTTCATTCGCTGCCTTTCGGGAAAAAATCGCACAGGCCAATCCTGCCTGTGCGCTAATAAAACATGTTCCTGTTTTTGTATTAGTCTGGCCAATGGTATCCATTTCATCACATTGAATGCTAAAGTTGTTCAGCACCCCGTTGGTATTAATAACAACGCCTTTTAAACCACCATCCCGAATCAATAAATTGCTTCCCAAACCAATCCAGTTGACCGATGTACCTTCTGGTAACAAGCGCAGCAAAGTTTGTAAGTCAGAAACCGATTCCGGCTTATACATGCATTCAGCCTGTCCGCCAATTCGCCAGGTAGTATATCGCGACATGGGTTCATTACATTTTAACTGACTCACTAATTTCCCTGTTTCTCCGGCCTCATATAATACTGCCTGTAGTGGTGTCTGTAGTATTGGGCTTAAGTCGGATTTCATCAGCAGTGATTATCTTTAATTCTTTGATCTAATCTGAAACTTTAAAGGTTTCATAAATACCGGCACCAATAGCACCAACGTTTCCTGCCCCCAGGGTCAGCAATATATCACCCTCTTTTATGGTTTCGATCAATACATCATTAATCTCGTCATGTTGTTCTACAAAAATCGGATCAACCTTGCCGCGATTTCGTATGGAACGACTCAATGCGCGTGAGTCTGCACCAATAATAACCTCTTCACCCGCTGCATATACTTCCAGTAAAATCAATTGATCAACCTGACTTAAGGCATGTACAAAATCTTCAAATAAATCCCGCGTTCTGCTATAACGGTGCGGTTGGAACAAAACCACCAGACGTTTTTCCGGCCACCCTTTGCGTATCGCCTTAACCATCGCTTCCACTTCGCTGGGGTGATGACCATAATCATCAATCAACAGGGCGTTACGATCAGCAAATTTTAATTCTCCGTACATTTGAAAACGGCGCCCAATACCTTCAAACTTTTCCAGCGCCCGGGCTATTTTACTTTTTTTAATACCTAACTCATCTGCAACTGCAATAGCTGCCAAGGCGTTTTGCACATTATGCAATCCAGGCATATTCAATGTAATATCCAGGCTATCATGGTGCTGACAACCCGCTTCTTTGCATAATACTTTAAATGATGTTCTATTTTGATATTGATGAATGTCATAAGCACGAATATCTGCTTTATCATTATTCAAGCCATAAGTCTTAACTGGCTTGCTGATCTTATCTACAAGTTCAGCAACCACTTCGTCATCAATACATAATACTGCCAGGCCATAAAATGGTAATTGGTGCAAGAACTCATTAAATGTAGATTTGAGTCGCTCAAAATCACCTCCATAGGTATCCATGTGATCGGCTTCAATATTTGTCACTACTGAAATCATAGGCTGCAAATGTAAGAATGAAGCATCACTTTCATCGGCTTCAGCCACCAGATATTTACTGGCACCCAGCTTGGCATTAGTACCGGCACTATTAAGTTTGCCGCCAATCACAAAGGTCGGATCCAGGCCAGCTTCAGCCAGTACACTGGCCACCAGACTGGTGGTAGTGGTTTTACCATGAGTTCCGGCAATGGCAATGCCATATCGAAAACGCATTAACTCCGCCAGCATTTCAGCACGGGGAATAATGGGTATTCTCAATTCTCTGGCTCTCAGTACTTCCGGATTATCTGAGTTAACTGCAGTCGATGTAACGATCACATGAGCATCATCTATCTGACGTGCCTGATGTCCTTGAAATACTGTTGCACCAGCATTTTTCAGACGCTCAGTCGTCTTACTGACCTGTAAATCGGAGCCACTGACCTGATAGCCCATATTGAGCAGAACTTCAGCAATACCACTCATGCCGACACCACCAATACCAATAAAATAGATATGTCTGATCCGCCCCATGGACAATTCAGTATTCTCTTTTATTGCTTCTTGTTTTGTGTAGTGATCACTCATCGTATCTTTACCCTGCCAACTTCAGACATTCATCGGCAACTACCTCTGCCGCATTACTGATGGAAAGTTGTTGAGCTTTGACTGCCATAGTTAATATGGATTTTTGATCCAGGCTCATTAACACATCTGCTAATCGTTTTTTATCCAGTTCATTTTGCTGTATTAAGATTGCTGCACCTTCATCTGCCAGATAAGCAGCATTAGCTGTCTGGTGATCATCTACCGCATAAGGATAAGGTACCAATATCGAAGCCACTCCCACTGCCGCAATTTCACTGACAGTTAAAGCGCCTGAACGGCAAATAATCAAATCAGCCCATTCATAGTTTTCCGCCATATTGCTTATAAATGGCATTACTTCACTATTAACAGCATTATTACTGTCCTGTTTTTTTAATATCTGATAATTCTCTCTGGTCGCATCAAGATGTTTTTCACCACACTGATGACGTACATTAATCTGCTCAAAAGAGCCTCGGCCCAGGAACTCTGGCTGATTATCAATAATTAATTCAAGCGCCTGCGGTACCCGTTCATTCAAAGCGGCGGCACCAAGACTTCCACCAATCACCAGAATATTTAATTGTTTGTTAGTCTCAACATCAGTTAATTCATGTGCCCATTTAGCTTTAAAACGTACTTCAGGTTTTTCGATTTGAGTAATTTCTTTTCGTACTGGATTACCAATAACGTTTAATTTTTTATTTTCATTAAAGGCACCAGGAAATGCAGCTAATACTTTTTTGCTAAATTTATATAAAATTTTATTTGTCATACCCGCAATAGCATTTTGCTCATGCAGAACCAGAGGTTTGCCCAAAAGCCAGGCAACAATACCTCCCGGCCCCGTGACAAAACCTCCCATGCCCAATACCACATCCGGCTTCACTTTTTTATAAACTTTAAATGTCTGCAATATTGCCCTGGACAAACGAAATGGTAAAAATAACATTGTCTTAA
>RCNG010000766.1_pt1 | contig 15276 bp, 13 predicted proteins | sample 2041371 | NCBI WGS metagenome assembly RCNG01 (sample SAMN09708227, study PRJNA481090) | Marine sediment metagenome, whole genome shotgun sequencing project. | biome: marine sediment; feature: ocean; material: sediment; isolation source: Sewage treatment plant 1 marine sediment (STP1) ... | reverse complement strand
TGGTTATCCTCATATTCGAGCTAGTGCTTTTCAAATCAATCCTAAACCTCATAATGTCCAAGTATCCGGAGCTATCAGACCGTCCTTACAGGCTGCTCTGCAATATACGCCAGACCAGCTCATCGAAATCGATGCCGTCGGCCTTGGCGGCCATGGGCACCAAGCTGTGGTCTGTCATGCCCGGTACCGTGTTCATCTCCAGCAGCCATGGATTCCCCTCGGCGTCGGTGAGCAGATCCACCCGTCCCCAACCGATTCCGCCCAGCGCTCGAAACGCGTTCAGGGACAGGGTACGAAACTGCGCTTCGCGCTCTTCGGACAGGCCGCCAGGACAATGATAGCGGGTGCTGTCGGAGTTGTACTTGGCCTCGTAGTCGTAAAAGTCCCGCGGGGTCTCCAGGCGGATGATGGGCAGCGCCCGCTCTCCCAGTACCGCGCAGGTATACTCCTCCCCTTCGATCCAACGCTCCGCCAGCACCAGGCTGTCGTATCCCGCCGCCGCCTCTCTGGCCGTGGCCAATTGCTCCGGATCGTCGGCCCGGGCCATGCCGATACTGGAGCCTTCATGGGCGGGCTTTACCATCAGCGGAAATCCCAAAGCCGCGGCACCCGCCACATCCTCCGGCCCGCGCAGCAGGGCGAACGGCGGCGTCGGCAGACCGGCTCCCTGCCACAGCAGCTTGCAGCGATATTTGTCCATGCCCAGAGCCGACCCCAGCACACCGCAGCCGGTGTAGGGCATACCGATGGTCTCCAGCGCCCCCTGTATTACCCCATCCTCGCCACCGCGCCCGTGCAGCACAATGAAAGCGCGGTCGAAACCTTGCTCCTGCAGCAGCTGCAGCACCCCGGCATCCGGGTCCACGTCGTGTGCGTCCACCCCGCGGCGCTGCAGTGCCACCAGCACCGCGGTCCCGCTCTTGAGCGAGATCTCCCGCTCTGCGGAGGTTCCGCCCATCAGTACCGCCACCTTGCCGAAATCGCTTGCCTTCATGAGCTACTCCGGTATCCCCACCCGATGCACTTCGGTCACCAGCCGCACACCGAATCGCCGCTCCACCTCCCCCTGCACCCGCTCGATCAGGGCCTCGATCTCCACCGCCCGGGCAGCGCCGGTGTTGATGATGAAATTGGCGTGCTTCTCCGACACCCGGGCATCGCCCGAACGCTCACCCTTCAGGCCAGCGGCCTCGATCAGACGCGCCGCATGATCTCCCGGCGGATTGCGGAAGGTGGAACCGCAGCTCGGGAGCCCGATGGGCTGAGCCGTGGCACGACGCTCCAGCAGGGATTTGATGCGCACCCGGGCCGTTGTGGTGTCGCCGGGCTCCAGTTCTAGCTCCGCCGCCAGAAACCACTCTCCAGCCGGCCCGCGCACCTCGCGGTAACCGATCTCGAAGACCCCCGGCAGGTGCCGGCGCACCCTGCCGCTACGGTCGATGGTCTCCACCGCCCGCACCAGGGGCCAGGTCTCGCCGCCGAAAGCGCCGGCGTTCATCGCCAGCGCCCCACCCAGGGTGCCGGGAATCCCGGCCAGAAACTCCGCCCCGACCAGCCGTGCGCGGGCGGCGAAGCGGGCCAGTTTGGCGCAGGCGCCGCCGGCTTCGGCATAAAGACCCCGCCCGCCGCGCTGGACCAGAACGTCCAAGCGCCCGCGGGTGGCGATCACGGTGCCCGGAAAACCGCCGTCGCGCACCAGCAGATTGCTGCCCAAACCCAGCCACAGCAGGGGCTCGTCGGGATCCAGCGCGCGCAGGAAGGCCACCAGGTCCTCCCGGTCCGCCGGGCGGTAGAAGCGGCGTGCCGGCCCGCCCACCCGCCAGCTGGTGTGGGCGGCCAGCGGCTCGTCGTGGAGCAGTTCGCCGCGCAGCTGCGGCATCTTCCGTGCAGCCATCATCGGATCTGCCGCCTCCACCGGGACGGCAACCGGCCTGCAAGGGGCTCGCCGCCGCCCGTGCGCGGAGGGTGTATTCTTGCTTCGCTCATATCTCATGCCCCTTGCGTTCGGAACAGCTCGCGCGGCAATCGCGCGGCCATGGTGCCGATGCTCCCCGCCCCGAGAGTGAGCACCACGTCACCGTCCTGCAACAGCCGCCGCAGGACCGTGGGAAGATCGTCCAGGGGTTCGACGAACACCGGCTCCACCTCACCCCGGGTGCGGATGGCCCGGCTCAGACTGCGGCCGTCGGCTCCGGAAATCGGCGCCTCGCCCGCCGGGTATACCTCGGTCAACAGCAGCAGATCGGCTTGGGAGAGCACCTGAACGAAATCCTCGAACTGCTCCTGGGTGCGGCTGTAGCGGTGCGGCTGGAACACCAGTACCAGGCGCTGCTGGGGCCAGCCTTCGCGTACCGCGGCCAGGGTGGCCGCGACCTCCCGCGGGTGATGGGCGTAGTCGTCCACAAGCATCAGGCTCCGGCCGTCGGCGCTCATGCCCTTGTTGACCTGGAAGCGCCGGCCGATGCCCTGGAAATCCCGCAGCGCCCGCTGGATGGCCGCATGCTCCACGCCGAGTTCCAAGGCAATGGCGATGGCCGCCAGGGCATTGAGCACATTGTGGCGCCCGGGCAAGTTCAGGGTCACCGGCAGCGGTTCGCCCGGCTGCTCGAAGGCCACCGAAAAGTGGGTAAAGTGTCCCTCCTGGCGGATATCAAACGCCCGTACGTCCGCTTCCTCACGGGTACCGTAGGTGCGCACCTTGCGTGTCACCATGGGCAGCAGAGAGCGCACCTCCTCGTCATCCACGCACAGCACCGCCAGACCGTAGAAGGGCAGGTGGTGCAGAAATTCGATGAAGGTGCTGCGCAGCCGGTTGAAGTCGTTGCCGTAGGTGGCCATATGGTCGGCGTCGATGTTGGTCACCACCGCCAGCATCGGCTGCAGGTAGAGGAAGGATGCGTCGCTCTCGTCCGCCTCCGCCACCAGATAGCGGCCGCCGCCGAGCCTGGCATTGGCGCCGGCGCTGTTGAGGCGGCCGCCGATGACGAAGGTGGGGTCCAACCCCCCCTCCGCCAGCAGGCTGGCCACCAGGCTGGTGGTGGTGGTCTTGCCGTGGGTACCGGCTACCGCGATACCGTAGCGAAAGCGCATCAACTCCGCCAACATCTCCGCCCGCGGCACCACCGGGATGCGCCGGGCGCGGGCCGCCATCACCTCGGGGTTGCTCTCGTCCACTGCGCTGGAGACCACCACCGCATCGCTCCCCTGCACGTTCTCGGGGCGGTGGCCGATCCGCACCCGGGCGCCCAATTCCGCCAGCCGCCGGGTCACCTGTCCCTCTTTCAGGTCCGAGCCTGAGACCTCGTAACCGAGATTCAGCATCACCTCGGCGATACCGCTCATGCCGGCTCCGCCGATACCCACGAAGTGCAGGCGGTGGATGCGGCCCATGCGTTCGGCGTCATGGTGGACGGACGCGGGGATATTCACGCTATCGCTACCTCCAGACAGGCGCGGGCCACGGTCTCGGCCGCCTCGGTCATGGCCCGGGAGCGGGCTGCTTCGGCCAGGGCCAGGGTCTTGTTCCGATCTTCGGCAAACGGCTGCAGCAGCGCAGCCAGCCGCTGCGGGCTCAACTGTGGTTGGGGCAGCAGCACGGCCGCGCCGGTCTCCGCCAGCCAGGCCGCGTTCTTGGTCTGGTGGTCGTCCACCGCGTGGGGATAGGGCACCAGCAATGCCCCCACACCAGCTGCCGCCAGTTCCGAAAGGGTCAAGGCGCCGGCGCGACCGATCACCAGGTCGGCCCAGCCGTAGGCCTCGGCCATTTCCTCGATGAACGGGGTCACCTGTGCCTCCACACCGGCTTCTCGATAGGCGGTATTGGCCTCCTCCAGGGTGCGGCTGCCGGCCTGATGCCGCACCCGCGGCCGGATGCCGGGCTCCAGCAACGCCAGCGCGGCAGGCACTGTCTTGTTTAACACCTGGGCACCCAGGGAGCCGCCCAGCACCAGTAACCGCAGTGCACCGCTGCGGCCGGCGAAACGCTCGGCCGGGGGCGCCAGGGCGGCAATTTCCCTTCGCACCGGATTGCCGCAGGCGCAGGCATTGCGCGCCGGTGGGAAGCTTTCGGGGAAGGCCTCGAACACCCTGGTGGCCAGGTGCGCTAGCCATTGGTTGGTCAGTCCAGGCACTTTGTTCTGCTCATGCACCACCAGGGGCACCCCCAGCAGGCGCGCCATCAGGCCGCCGGGGCCTGCCACAAAGCCGCCCATCCCCAGGGCTACCGCGGGACGGCGGCGGCGGATCACCCGAAATGCCTGCAGTAGTGCGAGACTCAGCTTCAGCGGCGCCTTCAGCCACCGCTTGAGGCCACTGCCGCGCAGCCCCTCCACCGGGATCCATTCCATGGCGATGCCCTGCTCCGGCACCAGGCGCGCCTCCAGCCCCTTGCGGGTACCGAGCCAGAACACCTCTGCTCCCAGCTCCCGCAGCCGCTGCGCCGCCGCCAGGGCAGGAAAGACGTGGCCGCCGGTGCCGCCGGCCATGACCATAACAGGCCCCATAACAGGCCCCGTTACCGGTCCCATGCCTCACCTCCACGCTTTTTGTTCCCGGCCGCCAACCGCTGATTCTCGTAGTCCACCCGCAGCAGCACGGCGATCACCATGCAGGCCAGGATGACGCTGTTGCCGCCGTAGCTCATTAGCGGCAGGGTTAGCCCCTTGGTGGGCAGCAGGCCGACGTTCACACCGGCGTTGATGAAGGCCTGCAATCCCAGACCCAGCCCCAGACCGTAGGCCACGTAAGCGGAGAACCGTTGTTTCAGTTTCTCCGCCAGGGTACCGATCTGGAACGCCCGCCAGACGATGAACGCGAACAGCGCCACCACTACCAGGGTACCGACAAATCCGAGCTCCTCGCCGATCACCGCCATCAGGAAATCAGTGTGTGCCTCGGGGAGGAAGAACTGCTTTTGGATGCCGTTGCCCAGCCCCACCCCCAGCCATTCGCCGCGCCCGAAGGCGATCAGCGCCTGGGACAGCTGGTAACCGGTGCCGAAGGGGTCGGCCCAGGGGTTGACGAAGGTGGTCACCCGTTCCAAACGGTAGGGCTCCCAGATCACCAGGGCGCTCAGCAGCGCTGCCACCAGACCCAGCAGGATGCCGAACTGCCACAGCGGGGCCCCACCCAGAAATAGCAGACCCAGCACCGTGGCCAACAGCACCGCCGTGGTGCCGAAATCTGGCTGTACCATGATCAGGGCACAAGCCACGCTGATCAGCAGCAACGGCTTGACAAAGCCTAACAGGCGCGTGGAGACCTCCTCGCTGCGCCGAACCAGATAGCCGGCAACGTAGATCACCGCGAACAGCTTCATGAATTCCGAGCTCTGCAGGCTGAAGGGTCCCAGCGGAATCCAGCGCGTGGCGCCGTTGACGGTCTTACCCAGACCCGGCACCAGCACCAGGAGTAGCAGCAGAATGCCCAGGAAATAAAGGAGCGTGCCGCTCTTCTCCCACCACGCCATTGGGGTCGCGAACGCCGCCGCTGCGGCCACCAACGCGATGGTCACTGCGATTCCATGGCGAAACAGATAGTGGAAGGGGGCGCCGAAGTGGCGGTCGGCAATCGGCAGCGAGGCGGAGGCCACCATCACCAGTCCCAGGCCCAGCAGCAGCAGGGCCGCCCCCAGCAGCCAGTAATCCAGCGGCGGCAGCCGCAAGCTGCTGCCGCGCAAGCCGGTGCTGGCCTGGTCCAGGCTCAACCTAGAAACGGCAGTTGGACGGGGCGTAGAGTGCGTCATATTTTTCGCCTGGCAAGGCACAACGACGAGTAATAGCCCGCTATTGCGAGGGTGAAGCCGCCAGGCTTTACGGGCGCACAGGGATGTTGCGCCCCGGGCCAGAAGGCGAAGCAGGACTGCGCAGCCTTTCGGTGTAACGCAGCCAGACGGAAAATAGGGCGTGCTCTGCGCCCCGTAGCGCTCTCACCCATTGGGTGAACGGTCGATACACACGAATTCATCATATTATCAGTTAGTTGAGCTTTGCACATAGCGGTCAACTGCCGTTTCTAGGTTCATCGCAGCAACCTCCCGACCAGGTCCATGAACACCTCACCACGGTGCTCGAAACCGCGAAACATGTCGAAGCTGGCACAGGCCGGCGAGAGCAGCACATGATCTCCGCAGCGGGCCCGCTGCGCCGCCTGCCGCACTGCCTCTTCCAGGGAGGTGGCCGGCAGCAGCTCGGTGTGCCCAATCAGTGCGGCTTGCAGCAGCCGCGCGTCGCGGCCGATCAGAACCACTGCCCGGCAGGTGCTCTGCACCACCGTGGCCAGTTCGGTAAAATCCGCACCCTTGCAGTCACCGCCGGCGATCAGCACTGCGCGCCCTTCGTTCCTGGGATCGTGCAGACCTTTCAGGGCCGCCATGGTGGCGCCCACATTGGTACCCTTGGAGTCGTTGTACCAGCGTACCCCTGCACTTTCGGCTACCAGTTGAGTGCGGTGGGCCAGACCGCAGAACCGGCGCAACCCCTCCAGCATCGCTTCTGCCGGTAGCCCCGATGCCTCGCCCAGGGCCAGCGCCGCCAGGGCGTTGGCCAGGTTGTGCCGTCCCTTGAGCCGCAGCTCCGCTACCGGCAGCAGCGTCTTATTGCCACGACACAGCCAGGTCTCGCCGTCCTGCTGGCAAAAGCCGAAATCCGTTCCTTGTGGAACGCCCAGGGTGAAGCCGCTGTCGCGGACGGCCCGGCCCGCCATGGCCTGAACCCGCTCGTCGTCCCGGTTGATCACACCCACCTCGGCACCGCGGTAGATCCGCGCCTTGGCCCGGGCATAGGCATCCAGGGAAGGGTAACGGTCCATGTGATCCGGCGAGAGATTGAGCACTGCCGCTGCCTTCGGCGCCAGGGAGTGGGTGGTCTCCAGCTGAAAACTGGAGAGCTCCAGCACATAGAGGCGGTTTTCGTCAGCCAGCAGGTCCAGGACCGGAACGCCCAAGTTGCCTCCTACCGCGGTGCGCCAGTCGGCGCAGCGGGCCATCTCTCCCAGCAGGCTCACCACTGTGCTCTTGCCGTTGGAGCCGGTGACTGCCACCACCGGCGCTTTGGCCGCCCGGGCGAACAATTCGATGTCGCCGATCACCGGCACGCCGCGGCCCAGCGCCTCCCGGATTGGTGCCTCTGCCACCGAGACACCGGGGCTGACGATGAGCTGCTCGGCCGCCTCGAACACCTCGCGCTGGAAGGCGCCCAGGAACAGGGCGGTGTCCGGTAGCTCCTGGCGTATTTGCTCCAGACCCGGAGGTTCGGCCCGGGAATCGGTAATGGCCACCGGGATACCCTGGCCGCTGAGGAAGCGGGCGCAGGAGAGCCCCGTCTTGCCCAGACCTACGATCAAAGTCCGGCAGTCGGGAGTGGATTCAGGTGCGGCCGTTTTCACCCTGGTGTCCATGTCAACGGATTTTCAGGCTGGCCAGGCCGACCAGCACCAGGATGACGGTGACGATCCAGAAGCGCACGATCACCCGCGGTTCGGGCCAGCCCTTGAGTTCGAAATGGTGATGCAGCGGCGCCATGCGGAAGATGCGCCTGCCGGTGAGCTTGAAGGAGGCCACCTGCAGAATGACGGAGAGCGTTTCCATGACGAACACCCCCCCCATGATCAGCAGTACCAGTTCCTGCCGCGCCGCTACCGCCAGCGTCCCCAGGGCGGCGCCCAAGGCCAGCGCGCCCACGTCACCCATGAACACCTGGGCTGGATAGGCGTTGAACCAGAGAAAGCCGAGTCCGGCCCCCACCAGAGCGCCGCAATAGACCACCAGCTCTCCCACCCCGGGTTGGTAGGGAATCTTTAGGTAGTTGGCGAAATCCACATGGCCGGAGACATAGGCGAAGATACCCAGCGCTCCACCCACCATCACCGTAGGCAGGATGGCCAAGCCGTCCAGTCCATCGGTCAGGTTCACCGCATTGCTGGCGCCGACGATGACGAAATAGGTCAACAGGATGAACCAGGGACCGAGCTGCAGCGAGACATCCTTTAGATAGGGTATCAGCAGCTCGGTCTCTCGTGGCGAGCCGGCGGTATAGTAGAGCAACAGGGCCACGGCCAGGCCCGCCACCGACTGCCAGAGATATTTATAGCGGGAGGGCAGCCCCTTGGGGTCCTGCATCACCAGCTTTTTGTAGTCGTCCACCAGTCCGATGATACCGAACGCCAGGGTGACCCCGATCAGTATCCACACGTAGCGGTTGTTCAAGTCCGACCACAGCAGAGTGCTTACGGCGATGGCCACCAGGATCAGGGCGCCGCCCATGGTGGGGGTACCGGCCTTGACCAGATGGGTCTCGGGGCCGTCGTCCCGTACGGTCTGGCCGACCTTGTAGCGGCTCAGCCGCCGGATCATGGCGGGGCCGATCAGGAAAGAGATCAGCAGGGCGGTCAGCACCCCGAGGATGGCGCGCAGGGTCAGGTACTGAAATACATTGAAGGCGCTGTCGATGCGGGCCAGCCAGTCGGTCAGAAAGAGCAGCATGATCTATTGGTCTCCCTTGGGGGCCAGGGCCTCCACCACGAACTCCATGGCGGCGCTTCGCGAGCCCTTGATCAGCACCACATCGTCCTCCCTTAGGGCGCCGTGCAGATCCGTTACCAGGGTCTCCCGGTCGGGGAAATGGCGGCCACCTGTGCCGAAACCGGCCGTCGCCTCCCGGCTCAGAGGACCCACGGCCCACAGGCGCTCCAGCCCCGCGCGTTTCGCCCGGCGGCCGATTTCGCCGTGCAGTGCCGCTGCATCCGCCCCTAACTCGCTCAGATCTCCGAGCACCAGCCAGCGGTGGCCAGGCAGCTCTCCCAGCACCGCCAAGGCCGCCCCGACTGATTCCGGGTTGGCGTTGTAGCTGTCGTCGATCAGCACCGAGCCGGCGTACCCGGCGCGCGGCTGCATTCTTCCGGCTATCGGTTGCAGCCCGGCCAGGGCGGTGTGGATGCAGGCATGGGCCACCCCCAGCGTCTCGGCCACTGCCACTGCGGCCAGGGCATTGAGCATATTGTGCTCACCGGCCAGGGATAGCTGCAGGTCGAGAGGGCCCCGCGGGGTGTGGATGAGATAATGGCATTGGAAGCCGCTGCCGTTCAGTCCGAGGGGCTGTTGCAATGCGTCCAAGCGCACATCCGCGGCGGCGGCGCGGCCGAAGGAGAGCAACTTCCTTCCGGTTGCCAGCTCTCGCCACAGAGAGGCTCGTGGGTCGTCGGCATTAAGCACGAAAGTGCCGCGAGGGGACAGCCCGCCGATGATTTCTCCCTTCGCCCGGGCCACGCCTTCCAGGCTGCCGAAGCCTTCCAGATGGGCGCGCCCGGCATTGGTGATCAGGGCGAGATCAGGGTGGGCGATGGCGCTCAGGCCGGCGATCTCTCCGGGGTGATTGGCGCCCATCTCCAGCACTAGGTAGTCCTGCTCCCGGGCCGCCAGCAGGGTCAGGGGCAGGCCGATGTCGTTATTCAGATTGCCGCGGGTGGCGGCCACGGAGCCGGCCTCGGCCAGAATGGCCGCGATCATCTCCTTGGTGGTGGTCTTGCCGTTGCTGCCGGTAACCGCCACCACCCGGCCCGGCAGGGTGGCGCGCCAGGCCGCGGCCAGTCGTCCCAGGGCTAACCGTGTATCGGGCACCAGCAGTTGAGGCAGCCGCGTCTCCAGTTCCCGGCTCGACAGTAGGGCCGCCGCGCCCTTGGCTTCTGCCTCGGCAGCGAATTCATGGCCGTCAAAACGGGGGCCGGTCAAGGCCACGAACAACTGCCCGGGCTGCAGGCTGCGGCTGTCGCTGCCGACGCTCTCTATGAACACATCCGCGCCTATATGCCGGGCGTCCAACCAGTCGGCGGCGCGGGATAGCGGAAACATGCTCACAGTCCGCACCCCCTGCACCCGCTCAGCGCTTCGACGACCTGATCGCGGTCGCTGAAGGGCAGCACCAGATCACCCACCGTCTGGGTGGTCTCATGTCCCTTGCCGGCCACCAGTACGATGTCGTCTGACGCGGCGCCGTAAACCACGTCGCGGATGGCCCGTCCACGGTTGCGCTGCACCTGCGCCCGCTGCGGCGCCTGCATACCGTCGAGGATGTCGTCGATAATCTGCCTGCCGTCCTCGCCACGGGGATTGTCGTCGGTGACGATCACCCGGTCGCCGAGCCGTTCCGCCACCGCCCCCATTAGCGGGCGCTTACCGCGGTCGCGGTCGCCACCGCAGCCAAACAGGGTGATCAGCCGCCGTGGCCGGTGCTCCCGTAGAACGTTCAGTGCCTGTTCCAGGGCGTCCGGGGTGTGGGCGTAGTCCACCACCACCAGGGGTTGGCCGGCGTCGCCGAAACACTCCATCCGCCCCGGCACGCCACGCAGCTGTCCAACTCGGGTCAGGGCTCGCTTCAGCTCCCAGCCCCGCAGCAGCAGGACCGCCAACACCGCCAGCAGATTGCTTGCATTGAAGTGTCCCAACAGGGCGGTGGAAAACGCCCCCTCTCCCCAACTGCCGCAGATATCGATGTGCATGCCGCGGGGTCCGGGTTCGACGCGATCGGCCCGCAGCCAACGGGTTGCATCGGCAACGGGCCGCCACTCCTGGTTCAGGCCGTACAGCACCGGCTTCACCTCAGGATCCAGGGATGTCAAGATTTCGCGCCCGAAGGCATCGTCGGCGTTCAGCACCGCGTGGCGCAGGCCGGGCAGGTGGAACAGGCGCCGCTTGGCCCGGGCGTAATCCAGCATGTCCTGGTGGTAGTCGAGATGGTCTCGGGTCAGATTGGTGAACACAGCGGTGTCCACCGCCACACCTGCGGCCCGGCCCTGATCCAGTGCGTGGGAGGAGACCTCCATGGCCACGGCGCCGGCGCCCCGCTCCTTCAGCTCCGCCAGTATGGCCTGAAGCCGGATGGCGTCGGGGGTGGTGTGGGTAGTGGGCGCCAGCCGTCCGGGAAAGCCGTATCCCAGGGTCCCGACCACGCCGCAGGGGCACTCGCCGTCCAGTGCCTGGGCGATGAACTGGCAGACACTGGTCTTGCCGTTGGTGCCCGTAGCCGCGATCAGGTCCAGGTTGCGGCTGGGCTCGGCGTAGAAGCGGCCGGCCAGGGTGCTGAGGCGCTGCGATAGCCCCGGCACCGGGATCACCGGGACCCCCAGATCAGGCTCGCTTTGCCTTATCTTTCCCGCGTTCCACTCAGCGCCGGGCTCGGCCAGTACCGCCACTGCCCCCTGCTGTACCGCTGCAGCGGCGAATTCCATTCCGTGGTGCCGAGTGCCGTTGAGGGCGCAGAACAGGGTGCCGGCAGCCAGGTTGCGGCTGTCCAGGCTCAGTGCGGCCAGCGGCCGCTCCAACGCCGGCTCGATCTCCGCGATCCCCTGCAGCAGGGTGGAGAGCAGCGGTTGCCCCCGTTCTTTGGGCGCCGCCATCATTGATTCTTCTCCAACGCCGCTATGCGCGTAGTCTCGGGTAGCTCACCGTCCGGCGGCACGTTGAGCCTGCGCATGGCACCGGTCATCACCCGCGAGAACACCGGCGCGGCCACCAGACCACCGTAGTAATCCTTGCCCCGGGGCTCGTCGATCATCACCGCCATCACCAGCCGCGGCCGGGTGGCCGGCAACATGCCGACGAATACCGCGTGATAGCGGTCTCTGGAGTAGCCACCTGCCTCGAATTTCCTGACCGTTCCGGTCTTGCCCGCCACCCGATAGCCGGCGACCGCGGCGCGCCGCGCCGTTCCCTGGTCGGACACCACGGTCTCCATCATCAGCCGTAGCGCCCGGGCGGTCTCGGGCTTGAACACACGCTCGCCCGGCGGCGGCGCATCCAGCTTGAGCAGGGAGACGGGACGGCGCACGCCGTCGGCAGCCAGCACCCCATGGGCCTGAGCCAGCTGCAGCACGGTGACCGAGAGTCCGTATCCGAAGGAGTGGGTGGCCTGCTCGAACTGCCCCCAACCGCTGAAGTGGGGCAGATGGCCGGCCACCTCTCCGGGGAAGCGGCTGGCGGTGATCTGCCCCAAGCCGAGACGGTCAAAGGCGCTCCATAGCTGTTCCGGCTTGAGCTGCAGGGCCAGTTTGGAGACCCCCACGTTGCTCGATTTGGTCAGCACGCCGGTGACATCGAGCCGACCGTAGTTGCGGTGATCCCTGACCCGGTTCCTGCCCACTTTCATATAGCCGGGGGCGGTATCCACCGGCGTCCGCGGCGTTGCCTTGCCCGCCTCCAGGACCGCGGCCAGCGCCAGTGGCTTCATGGTTGATCCGGGCTCGAACACGTCGGTTACCGCCCGGTTGCGCAGGCGCGAGACCCGCATGGTTTTTCGGTCATTGGGGTTGTAGGCCGGTTGGTTGACCATGGCCAACACCTCGCCGCTGCGCACGTCCAGAACGACCGCCGAGCCGCCCTTGGCCTTGTTTGCCAGCACTGCCCGCTTCAGCTCGCGATAGGCGAGAAACTGCAGGTGGCGATCCACGCTCAGGGTGAGAGTCTTGCCCGCCCGGGGCGAGCGGATGCCTTCGACCTCTGCCACCACCCGGCCGCGGCCGTCCTGAATCACCCGGCGCTTGCCGGAGGTGGCGCTGAGCAAGTCGTTGTGGGAGAACTCCAATCCTTCCTGCCCGCGGTCGTCGATATCCGTCAAGCCCACGAGGTGGGCGCTCACCTCGCCGCTGGGATAGTAGCGCCGGTATTCGCGCTCCAGGCCGATACCCGCGGCCTTATACTCATCCATCAGTTCCAGCGCCCGGTTTCCCACCTCCAGCGAAACCCCCCGTTTCAGGTAGATGAAACCCTTCTTGTTGTGTTTCGCCAGGCGCCGCCGCAGGGTATCCGACTTCATCTTCAGGACACCCGCCAGGGGCACTAGCACCGCGGCATTGGACGGCAGCCGGCGCGGGTCGGCCCAGACGGTTACCACTGGCGCGCTGACGGCCAGGGGCTCGCCATGGCGGTCCCTGATTTCGCCGCGGTGGGCCGGGATCTCCAACACTCGTAGGTAGCGTTGCTCGCCCTGATCCTGCAGGAATTCGGTCTCCAGGATCTGTCGATCAAAGGCGCGCCCCAGGACCGCCACCAGCCCGAGCGCCAATAGCGCCAGCAGCACACGCCGCCGTATGCGGTAATCGGGCGGCGCCGGCTCTCGGGGCTTGAGTTGGGTCTTCAAGTCATGCATCAGGGCTTCCGAACCACCACCACTTCGCTGGGATAGGGGATACGCATCTGCAGCTTGCCACGTGCGTTCGCCTCTACCCTGGAGTAGGTAGCAAGGGTAATCTCTTCCAGTTGCAGGCGGCGCCGGCGCACGTCCACCTGGTCGCGTTGGGCCCGCACTCTCTGCAGTTCCACAAAATAGCTCCTGCTCAAATACTTGGCATACACCACACCGACTCCGGAACCAATCACGGCTAACACCAAAAACGCCACCAGCCATGGCGCTTGGCGGCTCACCGCAGCTTCTCCGCGGCTCGCAGGATGGCACTGCGCGCTCTGGGGTTGGCGGCGACTTCCGTCTCCGAGGCGCGCACCTTGGTACCCAGAAGGCGCAACCGGGGCCGCAGCTGCTCAGCCGTCACCGGTACTCCGCGTGGCAGTTCGTCCCCGCGGACACCGGCCTTGAAAAAGCGCTTGACCAAACGATCCTCCAGGGAGTGGAAGCTGATGACCAGCAAACGGCCGCCCGGCGCGAGAATCTCCAGCGCCTGTTCCAGGACCGCTTTGATCTCGTCCAGCTCTCGGTTTACAAAGATCCGGATTGATTGGAAGCTCCGGGTCGCTGGATGCCGGCCCTTTTCCCAGGCGGGGTGGGCCTTGGCGATGATCTCGGCAAGCTGCGCCGTGCGCTCAATGGGACGCTCGCGGCGCGCCTGCACGATGTTGCGGGCGATACGCCGGGCGAAGCGCTCCTCGCCGAAATTCCATAGCACCTTGGCGATATCCCGCTCCGACGCCCCTGCAAGCCACCGGGCGGCGGTGGGAGCGGCCGATTGCGGATTCATGCGCATGTCCAAGGGACCGTCCTGCAAAAAACTGAAGCCCCGTTCGGGGACATTCAGTTGCGGTGACGACACCCCCAGGTCGAGTAACACCCCGTCTACCCGGTCCGCCAGACCGTGACGCCGCACCAGGTCACCCAGCTGCGAAAACTCGGCATGCTCCACCTGCAGGCGCGGCTCCGCAGCCGCCAGCGCCAGGGCCGCTGCCACGGCGTCGGGGTCTCGGTCGATGGCCAGCAGCCGGCCTGCCGCTCCCAGGCGGTCGAGAATGGCCCTGCTGTGTCCTCCGCGGCCGAACGTGGCATCGACGTAGCCTCCCCCTTGGCGCACCGCCAGCAGTTCCATTGCCTCTGCCAGGAGCACCGGTTCGTGCTCACCGTATCGATACCCGTCACACATGGATTTTCAGCCGCGGTGCATGCCTCTTGCGCCCGAAAGCAGTATTGCCCCAAAAGAATCTGTTGCGTCTTTCGGTCCTGGGCGCGACCTCTCTGGGCGCCTGTGGAGCTTGGCATCTCGGCAAAACTGCGCAGTCTCGGCACCTCTATGCGGTCCAGGGCGTACAATCCGTGCACGCCCGCAAAATGTTGCGGTTTTACCCCTCGCAATAAAACCCGACCATTGCCTGCCGCTGCGCCTTGCTTCCGGGCATGAGACGCGTATTTCGCTTTTCCGAAAACTCGCGTGCGGCGGGTATACCATCAGATCGACAAGGACTCCATTCCCGGCGGCAGCTCGATTTGATCCAGATCGACTTCATCCATCCACACTTCGCGCTTGTCGTTCCAGGTTTCTTCATCCCACAGCTCGAATTTCTTGCCCTGTCCCACCATCGCCACGCGCTTGCGCAGATTGGCGAACTTGCGCAGTTCCGGTGGCAGCAAAATCCGCCCCTGACCGTCCATCTCCATGTCATGGGCATGACCGATGTACAGCCGTTGCAGGGTCCGGGCTGCCTTGTTGAAACTGGGAAGTGCCTCCAGTTTGGTTTCGATCTCGGACCAATCAGGGGCGGGATAGAGGAGTAGACAGCGATCGGTGTCCACGGTGATCACCAGTTGCGAGTCACAACACTCCCGCAACCGCTCGCGGTGCCGAGTCGGTATCGCCATCCGGCCTTTGGCGTCCAGATTGAGCGCTGTTACGCCGCGAAACACCTTGCCCCCTCCCCTTACTTATTATATGGCCTCAGTCGGGTGGGTTCATCCACCTCGACCCTGTTACCACTTCGAGGGGCAGGCTCCCCCTTTTATCCACGATCCTCCACGATCCCCCACTTTTCATCATAATAACACCAGGCTTAGCTCAGTCAAGCGAGTT